>ERZ1699255.5-NODE-5-length-34293-cov-2.155535_pt1 | contig 34293 bp, 34 predicted proteins | sample MGYA00581542_ERZ1699255 | MGnify/ENA primary metagenome ERZ1699255 (study PRJEB42319, sample SAMD00040312) | human oral metagenome | material: saliva | host: Homo sapiens | study: EMG produced TPA metagenomics assembly of PRJDB4115 data set (Metgenomic analysis of...
GTGGTAGATGGTCATTTGACAACCAGTCGAGGTCCCTCGACAGCCCTTGCCTTTGCCTACGAGTTGGTGGAGCAATTAGGAGGAGACGCAGAGGGGTTACGAACTGGAATGCTCTATCGAGATGTCTTTGGTAAAAATCAATAAAACGGGAGTTAACCTCTCGTTTTTTTATGTGGAAAACTCAGGGAAATCATCGCTTTTTTAACGAAAAAATGGTATAATGAAAGCTATGAAATATCACGATTATATCTGGGATTTAGGTGGAACTTTACTGGATAATTATGAAACTTCAACAGCTGCATTTGTTGAAACATTGGCAGTGTATGGCATCACACAAGACCATGACAGTGTCTATCAGGCTTTAAAGGTTTCTACTGATTTTGCGATTGAGACATTCGCTCCCAACTTAGAGCATTTTTTAGAAAAGTACAAGGAAAATGAAGCCAGAGAGCTAGAACATCCGATTTTATTTGATGGAGTTTCTGACTTATTGGAGGATATTTCAAATCAAGGTGGGCGTCATTTTTTGGTCTCTCATCGAAATGATCAGGTCTTGGAAATTTTAGAAAAAACCTCTATAGCAGCTTATTTTACAGAAGTGGTGACTTCTAACTCAGGCTTTAAGAGAAAACCAGATCCTGAGTCCATGATTTATTTAAGAGAAAAGTATCAGATTAGCACTGGCCTGGTCATTGGTGATCGGCCGATTGATATCGAAGCAGGTCAAGCTGCAGGATTGGATACCTACTTGTTTACCAGTATCGTGAATTTAAGACAAGTATTAGACATGTAAGAAAAAGGAATAAGATGACAGAAGAAATCAAAAATCTGCAGGCACAAGATTATGATGCCAGTCAAATTCAAGTTTTAGAGGGCTTAGAGGCTGTTCGTATGCGTCCAGGGATGTATATCGGATCAACCTCAAAAGAAGGTCTTCACCATCTAGTCTGGGAAATTGTTGATAACTCAATCGACGAGGCCTTGGCAGGATTTGCCAACCATATTCAAGTCTTCATTGAGCCAGATAATTCGATCACTGTTGTCGATGATGGGCGTGGTATCCCAGTCGATATTCAGGAAAAAACAGGCCGACCTGCCGTTGAGACTGTCTTTACTGTTCTTCACGCTGGAGGTAAATTTGGCGGTGGCGGCTACAAGGTTTCAGGTGGTCTTCACGGAGTAGGGTCATCAGTAGTTAATGCCCTTTCCACTCAATTAGACGTTCATGTCCACAAAAATGGTAAGATTCATTACCAAGAATACCGTCGTGGTCATGTTGTCGCAGACCTTGAGGTGGTTGGAGATACGGATAAAACGGGAACAACAGTTCACTTCACACCGGACCCAGAAATCTTCACTGAAACAACAACATTTGACTTCGATAAATTAAATAAACGGATTCAAGAGTTGGCCTTTCTAAATCGTGGTCTTCAAATTTCAATCACAGATAAGCGTGAAGGTTTGGAACAAACCAAGCATTACCATTATGAGGGTGGGATTGCTAGTTACGTTGAATATATCAACGAAAACAAGGATGTTATCTTTGATACACCAATCTACACAGATGGTGAGATGGATGATATCACAGTTGAAGTAGCCATGCAGTACACAACGGGTTACCATGAAAACGTCATGAGTTTCGCCAATAATATTCATACCCATGAAGGTGGAACGCATGAACAAGGTTTCCGTACAGCCTTGACTCGTGTTATCAACGACTATGCTCGTAAGAATAAGTTACTGAAAGACAATGAAGACAACCTAACAGGAGAAGATGTCCGTGAAGGACTAACTGCAGTTATCTCAGTTAAACACCCAAATCCACAGTTTGAAGGACAAACCAAGACAAAACTTGGAAACAGCGAAGTAGTCAAGATTACTAATCGTCTCTTCAGTGATGCTTTCTCTGATTTCCTCATGGAAAATCCACAGATTGCTAAACGTATTGTGGAAAAAGGTATTTTGGCTGCCAAAGCTCGTGTAGCTGCCAAGCGTGCGCGTGAAGTCACTCGTAAAAAATCTGGTTTGGAAATTTCCAACCTTCCAGGTAAACTAGCAGACTGTTCTTCTAACAATCCTGCTGAAACAGAACTCTTCATCGTCGAAGGAGACTCAGCTGGTGGCTCAGCCAAATCTGGTCGTAACCGTGAATTTCAAGCAATCCTTCCAATTCGCGGTAAGATTTTGAACGTTGAAAAAGCAAGTATGGATAAGATTCTAGCTAACGAAGAAATTCGTAGTCTTTTCACAGCGATGGGAACAGGATTTGGAGCAGAATTTGATGTTTCGAAAGCCCGTTACCAAAAACTCGTTTTGATGACCGATGCCGATGTCGATGGAGCCCACATTCGTACCCTTCTTTTAACCTTGATTTATCGTTATATGAAACCAATCCTAGAAGCTGGTTATGTTTATATTGCCCAACCACCAATCTATGGTGTCAAGGTTGGAAGTGAGATTAAAGAATATATCCAGCCGGGTGCAGATCAAGAAATCAAACTCCAAGAAGCCTTAGTCCGCTATAGTGAGGGACGTACCAAACCAACTATTCAGCGTTATAAAGGTCTTGGTGAAATGGATGACCACCAATTGTGGGAAACAACCATGGATCCTGAACATCGCTTGATGGCTAGAGTTTCTGTGGATGATGCTGCAGAAGCAGATAAAATCTTTGATATGTTGATGGGGGATCGAGTAGAGCCTCGTCGTGAGTTTATCGAAGAAAATGCTGTCTATAGTACACTTGATGTCTAAAAAATCGGGAGAAGTAGTTCCCTTGGTCTAAAAAATATGATATAATCATTACGATTGTTTCAAGTAAAAAAAGGAGTTTAATATGTCTGCTAGACTAGTAATTTATTTGATAATTGCAGTTGCAGTTTTATTGGTCATTGCTTATGCTATCGCAATCTATGTAAGGAAACGCAATGAAAGTAAACTAGCAATTTTAGAAGAGAAAAAAGAAGAACTGTACAATCTTCCAGTTAATGATGAAGTTGAAGCTGTAAAAAATATGCACTTGATTGGACAAAGTCAGGTGACTTTCCGTGAATGGAATCAAAAATGGGTTGACCTATCTCTTAATTCTTTTGCCGATATTGAAAATAATCTTTTTGAGGCAGAAGGTTATAACAACTCACTCCGTTTTTTCAAAGCGAGTCATCAAATTGATCAAATCGAGAGTCAAATTACCTTGATTGAAGAAGATATTGCGGCAATTCGCAACGCCTTGGCAGATTTGGAGAAACAAGAGTCTAAAAATAGTGGACGTGTTCTTCATACCTTGGACTTGTTTGAAGAGTTGCAACACCGAGTTGCTGATCATTCTGAAGAATATGGCCAAGGTTTGTCTGAAATCGAAAAACAATTGGAAAATATCCAATCAGAGTTTTCTCAGTTTGTAACTTTAAATTCGTCAGGTGACCCAGTAGAAGCTGCTGTGATTTTGGATAATGCTGAAAATCATATCTTGGCTTTAACGCATATTGTTGATCGTATACCAGCAATTGTAGCAACATTATCTAAAGACCTACCTGATCAACTGGAAGATTTAGAAGATGGTTACCGTAAGCTTTTAGATGCCAACTATTATTTTGCTGAGACAGATATTGAAGCGCGTTTCCAACTGCTTTATGAAGCTCTCAAGAAAAATCATGAGAATATTGCGAAACTAGAATTGGATAATGCAGAGTACGAAAATACTCAAATCCAAGAAGAGATTAATGCACTTTATGATATCTTTACAAGAGAAATTGCGGCACAGAAAGTAGTAGAAGGTTTAGTAGCAACACTTCCTACTTATCTTCAACACATGAAGGAAAATAATGCTTTATTGATAGAAGATATTGAGCGTTTGAGCAAGAATTATCTACTTTCTGAAATAGATGTTAGTCATGTTCATAGATTGCAATCTGAATTAGACTCTTTGGAAGAATCTGTATTAGCATTAACTTCTGAACAAGAGGAATATTCTGAGCCATATTCATTACTTGAAGAACGTTTGGAAAACTTACAAGCAACTTTGAAAGAAATTGAGGATGAGCAAGTTGAACTTAGTCAACGTCTTGCTCAGATTGAAAAAGATGATATCAATGCTCGCCAAAAGGCAAATGTATATGTTAATCGTCTCCATACCATCAAGAGATATATGGAAAAACGCAATCTTCCAGGTATTCCACAGAATTTCTTACAGTTGTTCTTTACAGCAAGTAACCATACAGAAGAGTTAATGGCTGAACTAGAAGAAACTCAGGTCAATATCGAAGTTGTAAATCGTATGCTTGAGATTACAACAAATGATATGGAAGCACTTGAAGAAGAAACATATAATATTGTTCAATATGCAACATTGACAGAACAATTGCTACAGTATTCGAACCGTTACCGCTCATTTGATGAACGAATTCAAGAAGCCTTTAATGAATCATTAGAAATTTTTGAAAAAGAATTTGATTATCATGCTTCATTTGATAAGATTTCGCAAGCTTTGGAAGTTGCAGAACCTGGTGTAACCAACCGTTTTGTTACTTCATATGAAAAGACACGTGAGACAATTCGTTTCTAAAATAATAAAAAAGATTTGGTTTTGTGAGAAGCAGAACCAAATCTTTTTTATTAATTGTCTATAAAATCTTGTATGATAAAATCTTAAGATAAAATCTTAAGATAAAAAATTGGAGACGATTTAAAAAGCAAGTAAGAACCTAGTTTTGTGTTATAAGGTTCAAAAAACTTTTTAATCTCTCCAAAATGTTATTTGGTTGGAATCGAAATTTCAATTAATTTCTCTGAGTAGAGTGTTTTGATATTGGCCTCATCAATAGAGTCCTTATCAATTTTACGTTTCAAGAAAAATTCTTGAATAGCTTCGATTTCAGTTTCGCGAATAGCACGGTGTTTGTTTGAAATGAGGATTTCATAGTGAAGCGGAGCTTGGGTAAAAATAACATCTGTATTTCCCGCAGAATAGACCTCAACAAGGGTTGCATCGGTACTTTCTAGCTGGCTTTTTACAAGTTGCGAGTGTGAGTTTGTCGTATTGATAAGCTTCATAACATTTCCTCCGATTTTCTAATTCTATTATAGCACTTTTTGAATAAAGTAGCTTGATTTAGTCAATCTTATGCTGTTTTTTCCAAGATTGGATGGCCCATTTATGGCTACCACGTTTGAGATTTTCAATAGCCTCGTCAATAGGGAACCAGGCAATATGATTAAAGTCTTCTAGTGGCTTTTGCACTTCTTTGAAAGAAGTCGCTTCATAGAGGTAGGCAGGATTGTAGTAGTAGGTGTCACGGTGACGAGAGTAGAAATATTCGTCAGCTTGTCCGTAATAGCTACCAATTTCAGCTGTAAAGCCAAGCTCTTCAATCAATTCACGCTTTAGGGCTTCCTGATGATTTTCACCTGCTTCAATTTCGCCACCTGGTAAGAACCAAGCACCATTAGGTGCTTGAACAAGAACAATTTGTTTTTGTTCAGCGTCAGGGATAACTGCATAAACTCCATAACGAGTAACATAGTCTGTATTTGCTTTCTTTTCTCCAAAAGTTGGGTTTGCCATTGTATTTTCCTCATTATTTATTATCTTTATTATTATCTTAATGGACAAAGGCCGAGCTGTCAAGAACTTATAGTTATTTTAGTAAAAAAGAGCAGAAAATTTTCATTTTCTACTCCTTTTTTATAGGATTTATACTTCTTTTTCAGAAGTTTTTACTTCAGCTTTTTTGGCAGACTTAATCTGAATGTTTCCCTTGCTGGTCATCACTGCCTTTAGGTCTTTTTCGCTTGGATTTTCAAGGTAGTAGTCAGTGATTGCGTCCTCAATATAGTCTTGAATAGTGCGGCGAAGTGGGCGTGCTCCCATTTTTGGATCATAACCAAGGTCAACCAACTTTTCCTTGACTTTGTCAGTTACATCTAAATGAATGTTGTTACTTGAAAGACGCTTGTTAACATCTGCTAGCATGAGCTCGACAATCTGAAGGAGGTTATCTTTGCTGAGAGCCTTAAATTCGATAATACCATCAAAACGGTTCATAAACTCTGGACTAAAGAAGTTGCCGAGTTCACCGAGAACAGAGTTGGTACGTCCTTCTCTAGCAGCCCCAAATCCAACGCTGGCTTCTGCCTTACCTGTACCTGCATTTGAAGTCATGATGATGATGGCGTCCTTGAAGCTAACGGTACGTCCTTGCCCATCTGTCAAACGACCATCGTCCAAGACCTGGAGGAACATGTGCATAACATCTGGATGGGCTTTCTCTACTTCATCCAAGAGAATAAGAGAATATGGATTGCGACGAACTTTTTCAGTTAATTGCCCAGCCTCATCGTAGCCAACATAACCTGGAGGGGCGCCGACCAACTTAGCAACGCTGTGTTTTTCCATGTATTCACTCATGTCAAAGCGAATCATGCTGTCAGCAGAACCAAAAAGTTCAATGGCTAGTTGTTTGGAAAGTTCTGTCTTACCGACACCGGTTGGCCCGACAAAGAGGAAGCTTCCAATTGGACGGTTAGGCGTACCGAGACCGACACGATTACGGCGAATAGCCTTGGCAATCTTATCGACTGCATCATCTTGGCCAATAACATGAGACTTGAGGTCTTCAGCTAGATGGATGAGTTGAGATTGTTCTTTCTCTTTCAAATCACCAACAGGGATATTGGTTTTCTGCTCGATAATGTGCTCAATGGTTTTCTCACTGATGATAGGAGTATCTTGGTCTGTGACCTTTTTCTTTTGCATTTCCTTATACTTGGCAATCTGGTCGCGGAAGTAGGCGGCCTTCTCAAAATCTTCCTCTCGTGTAGCTTGAGATTTGAGATTTTCAGCTTCAATCAAGCGCTGATCAATGACTTTAGGATCCACAAAATTCAAGGTCAAGTTCATCTTAGAACCAGCTTCATCCAGGAGGTCGATGGCCTTGTCAGGCAAGAAGCGATCTTGGATGTAGCGATTGGAAAGAGTTGCAGCTGCTTCAATTGCAGCATCGGTATATTGAACGTGGTGGTAGTCTTCGTATTTCTTTTGAATTCCTTTGAGGATAATAATCGTTTCCTCCACAGTTGGTTCATCGACTTTAACAGGCTGCATACGACGCTCGAGAGCAGCATCCTTTTCAATGATACGGTATTCATTGAGGGTAGTAGCACCGACTAGTTGCAGCTCCCCACGAGCAAGGGCTGGCTTGAGGATATTTCCAGCATCCATATTGCCATCGCCCGCAGAACCAGCACCGACAATTTCATGGATTTCATCGATAAAGAGGATGATGTCCTCACGTTTGCGAATTTCTTCCATGAGTTTTTGCATGCGTTCTTCAAATTGTCCTCGGATCCCCGTTCCTTGAACCAAGCTAACCACATCCAAGCGGATGACTTGTTTACCTTGGAGTTTATGCGGAACATCTCCATCAACGATTTTCTGAGCTAGACCTTCGACAACGGCCGTTTTTCCGACACCTGGTTCACCGATAAGAACAGGATTATTCTTAGTTCTACGATTGAGAATTTCGATGACACGGATAATCTCATCGTCGCGTCCAATAACAGGGTCTATATCTCCACGACGGGCAATCTCAGTTACGTTAATACCAAATTCTTCCAGCAGGCCTTTTTCTTGGCTTGGGGGCGGAGTTTGAGCAGGTCCACGATTTTGGGAACCATAACCGCCGTTTCCACCGTAACCTCCACCTGATTGGGTTGGGGGAATAGGAGGGGTATTGCTAGAAGGTCTGAAATTGTTTAGATCATTGAAGAAATCACCAAAGGGATCAAAGTCACGATTATTCAGATCCGTCATACCTTTAAAGAGGCTATTGTTAGGATCTGTTTTGATAATCTTATAGCAGTTTTGACAGAGGTCAATTTGTTTTTGTTTTCCATTGAGATTGGTATAAAGATGAATTGTTGAGTCGTTGATTTTACAGTTTTGACAAAGCATACATCTACCTCATTTCTTTCTTTAGCCTGACCTGTTTAAAGGTCAAAAATAGTCAAAATTCTATAATTTCATTATAACAGGATTGGGGTGTAAAGCAAGTAAAAAGATTGCAGATTTGAGAAGTTATTACAATGAAAATCTTTGTGAATTTGGACTATAAAAAAATCCTATTTGTGAGACAAAAAGGATTTTGGTTAGACATGCAGGGTTTAATCCCAGCTTGTTTTAGATTAGTAGAGGAGTTCGTAAATCTCCATTGCAATCAAGTCAATGCTGTCAAACGTATAAGTTTCGCGAGCTTCGACATCACGAAGGGTAAAGATTGATCCGTTTTCTTCGTCGTGGCTGTATGCAACTTCTGCAACAACAACTCCTTCGCGTTCAAAATTACGTTTTAAATTTCCGCCGTCTTTTGCCATTGCTTCAAGGCGGTTGATGATTCTAACCAAATGTGATTCCATTTTGATTCTCCTTCATTTCTTATCGTTACTATTTTACCATAAAGGAGGCCAACTTGACTAGAAAAAACTAAGATTTCTCGCTAATTCTACCAGCTGAAAGTTTTTTTGAATAAATCGGATAAAAAGTTTGAATTTTAATTCAATACATGTTATAATCATACAGTATTCTATTTTAGAAAGCAGTGTGATTATGAATTTTTCTTTTTTACCTAAGTATTTACCTTATTTTAACTATGGGGCTGTTGTGACGGTTCTCATTTCTATCTGTGTTGTCTTTTTGGGAACTATTTTGGGTGTTGTCTTGGCTTTTGGGCAACGTTCAAAGTTTAAACCGCTTGTTTGGCTCGCCAACTTGTACGTTTGGATTTTCCGTGGGACACCGATGATGGTTCAGATTATGATTGCTTTTGCTCTAATGCATATCAATGCTCCGACTATTCAGGTTGGAATTTTGGGTGTTGATCTTTCTCGTCTGATTCCAGGGATTTTGATTATCTCAATGAACAGTGGTGCTTATGTGTCTGAGACTGTTCGTGCAGGAATAAATGCGGTTCCTAAGGGGCAGTTAGAGGCAGCTTATTCTTTAGGGATTCGTCCTAAAAATGCGATGCGTTATGTGATTTTGCCACAAGCTATCAAAAATATTTTGCCAGCATTGGGGAACGAATTTATCACCATTATCAAGGACAGCTCCCTCTTATCAGCTATTGGGGTCATGGAGTTGTGGAATGGGGCTACAACAGTTTCTACAACAACCTATCTACCTCTGACTCCACTTTTATTTGCAGCCTTTTACTACTTGATTATGACTTCTATTTTGACCGTAGCCTTGAAAGCTTTTGAAAAACGTATGGGACAAGGAGATAAAAAATAATGACAGAAACCTTGATAAAAATTGAAAATTTACATAAATCCTTTGGAAAGAATGAAGTATTGAAGGGCATCAACCTCGAGATTAAAAGAGGAGAAGTTGTCGTTATCATCGGTCCTTCAGGGAGCGGGAAATCTACCTTGCTTCGCTCTATGAATTTGTTGGAAGAAGCAACCAAGGGGAAGGTTATCTTTGAGGGAGTCGATATTACGGACAAGAAGAATGACCTCTTTGCCATGCGTGAGAAGATGGGCATGGTTTTCCAACAATTTAATCTCTTTCCTAATATGACTGTGATGGAAAATATCACCTTGTCTCCTATCAAGACCAAAGGTGAGAGCAAGGCAGTGGCTGAGAAGAGAGCCCAAGAACTTTTGGAAAAAGTTAGTTTACCAGATAAGGCAACTGCTTATCCACAGAGTTTGTCAGGTGGCCAGCAACAACGGATTGCTATTGCGCGTGGGTTGGCTATGGAACCAGATGTTTTGCTCTTTGACGAGCCAACTTCAGCCTTGGATCCTGAAATGGTAGGTGAGGTATTGGCTGTTATGCAAGACCTTGCCAAGTCAGGGATGACTATGGTTATCGTAACACATGAGATGGGATTTGCCCGTGAGGTGGCAGATCGTGTCATCTTTATGGCAGACGGTGTGGTTGTTGAAGATGGAACACCTGAACAGATTTTTGAACAAACCCAAGAACAACGGACTAAAGATTTCTTGAGTAAGGTTTTATAATCTATTTTAAAATTTCAAGACAAGATTAGTGAAAAGCTCGACCAGAGCTTTTTCTTATAGTTTGAAACTATAGGATAGCCTAGGAAAGAAGTGTTAGAGGGGACTAGCAGTTTTTGGTATAATGAAAGATATTTGAAAGAAAAGAGAAGTGATATGACACAGATTATTGATGGGAAGGCTCTAGCAGCTAAGTTACAAGGACAGCTGGCTGAAAAGACTGCAAGATTAAAGGAAGAAACGGGGCTAGTACCTGGTTTGGTAGTGATTTTGGTTGGGGACAACCCTGCCAGCCAAGTCTACGTTCGTAACAAGGAGAGGTCAGCCCTTGCGGCTGGATTCCGTAGTGAAGTTGTGCGAGTTCCAGATACCATTACTCAAGAGGAATTGTTAGACTTGATTGCCAAATACAATCAAGATTCAGCTTGGCATGGGATATTGGTCCAGTTGCCATTACCAAAACATATAGATGAAGAGGCGGTTCTATTGGCTATTGACCCAGAAAAGGATGTGGATGGTTTCCATCCTCTAAATATGGGACGCCTTTGGTCTGGTCATCCAGTCATGATTCCATCAACACCTGCAGGAATTATGGAAATGTTTCATGAATATGGGATTGAATTAGAAGGTAAAAATGCGGTGGTCATCGGTCGTTCAAACATTGTTGGAAAACCAATGGCCCAGCTTCTTTTGGCAAAGAATGCTACAGTGACTTTGACCCACTCACGGACTCATAATCTTGCCAAGGTGGCTGCTAAAGCAGATATTCTGGTGGTAGCAATCGGTCGTGCCAAGTTTGTGACTGCTGACTTTGTCAAACCTGGTGCGGTAGTCATTGACGTTGGGATGAACCGTGATGAAAATGGCAAGCTCTGTGGAGATGTGGATTATGAGTCAGTTGCACCACTTGCTAGCCACATCACGCCAGTCCCTGGAGGTGTCGGCCCTATGACCATTACCATGCTGATGGAGCAAACTTATCAAGCAGCACTTCGGACATTGGATAGAAAATAAGAGAAAATTCGCTGAAGATAGTGTATTTTATATATCTATGTCTAAAATGACATACAATAATTGTAAAAATAAGATTACAAAGGGAGGTTTGTGCCTCCTTTTTGTTGTATAATGGAGTGAGGTGATTAGATGATTTTAAAAATTTATAATGGGGAATATAGTTTACAATGGGATGGAATATACTACTTAGCACTAATTGATTATCCAAATATTCAAGAGTGGGAATTAGAAAAAATTGCTAAATTTATAGCTTACGAAAAACTTCATAAACGTCAAACAAGTATTGAATGTGCTGATTCTTGTTTAAAAAAAGAAATTTTAGATTACATCTGTCAGCATCACTTTCTGCCACCATTTACCCCTACAGATAAAAGAGTAGCCTCGACTTATGATCTACATAAGAGGTTAGTGACTTCGGACTACTGTAGTCATACTACGACTATAGATGTAGCGATTTCTATCTTTAAAACAGGTCAGCTCTTATCTGCTGTGAAAGCCTTTGGGCGAGATGCTGAGGAGTTGGTTTTGGATAGTCGAAATGCTGCATCGGATCCGATAGATTATTTTGACTATGTCATGTTAGGGTGGTCAAATACAAGTTCTGGTTATCGATTAGCGATGGAGCGTTTATTAGGTCGAGCTCCTTCAGAGAAAGAATTACAAGATAAGTTTATTCCTGGAGTGAGTTTTCATTTTATCTATACAGATTTGATTAAACTTACTGGTTATATTTTTGATGGCTACCATGTTGCAAAAATTAAGGACATGTTGAATTTATTTAGTGAGTTGTATATTTGTATTATTCCAACTCATAATAAGAGCCAATTTGAAAATATTATTCCAACTAAAATACAAGATAGGGTGCATTATCTTGACTATGTTGGAGAAGACTTAGAAGAGTGGACTAAGAAAGTCTATCAAGTTGTTTTAAAACAATCAGATAAAGGATAGTTGAGGAAAAAACGATGAAAGTGATTGATCAAGACTTATTAGAAAAAGTCATTATTGAACGTTCTCGTACAAGTCATAAAGGAGACTATGGTCGCTTGCTTCTGTTAGGTGGTACTTATCCTTATGGAGGTGCCATCATCATGGCTGCTTTAGCAGCTGTAAAAAGCGGTGCAGGATTGGTAACTATTGGAACAGATAGAGAAAATATCCCAGCTTTGCACAGTCATTTACCTGAGGCTATGGCCTTTTCTCTTCAAGACCAGCAATTATTAAAAGAGCAATTGGAGAAGGCAGAAGTTGTCTTGCTGGGGCCTGGTTTACGAGACGATGCTTTTGGAGAAGATTTAGTTAAACAGGTCTTTGCTGGCTTAAAACAGAATCAGATTTTGATTGTAGACGGAGGTGCCTTGACCATTCTTTCTAGGATAAGTTTGTCATTTCCTTCGAGTCAGCTTATCCTAACTCCCCACCAAAAAGAATGGGAAAAGCTGTCTGGTATTGCTATTGAAAAGCAAAACAAAGATGCAACGGCTAGTGCCCTGACTTCCTTCCCTCAAGGAACAATTTTGGTGGAGAAAGGTCCAGCTACTCGTATTTGGCAAGCTGGCCAATCTGATTATTACCAGTTACAGGTTGGCGGTCCCTATCAGGCGACTGGGGGAATGGGAGATACTCTGGCTGGGATGATTGCAGGATTTGCAGGCCAGTTTAAACAAGCTAATCTCTATGAACGTGTGGCAGTAGCGACTCATCTTCATTCAGCCATAGCCCAAGAACTAGCTCAAGAACATTATGTGGTCTTGCCGACGGAAATTACTAATTGTCTTCCTACAGTAATGAATAAAATATCTCAAAAAAGACTGGGATAAAATTCAATTTTAGGAGAAAACGAAGTAAATATTACCACAATAAAACGCATAATATCAAGTTTTTTAATGCCTGATACTATGCGTTTTTGACTTTAAAGCCTTTTTGGGCTGTTTCTATTTTGGAGCAATCTTTTGCTCAGTATGTTTTATAATTTCTCGTTGATAAATCGGATAAACTGATTCCACCAAACTTTTAAGAAGAAGGCTTTTTCAACTTTCTTTTCTGCTACCATTTCAAAACTAGGACGTTCTGTGGTGATGTAACCTTGACCAATCAAATCCTTGTCTTCATAATTCAAATGGCCAACTACTGTTCCAGCTTCAAGTGGTGCTGGGATTGCTTTAGAATCAGGTGTGAATTGAATAGATTGGGAAGATTGATTCCCAATCTGTTCAATTAGAGAGATATCATCTTTGGCAACAGCAGTAACTGTATCTTCTTTTCCATCTTGTACAGGGGCTTTGCTATCTTGGTAGGCATCACCTTTTTGAACGATTTTGCGAAGTGTGAATGTAGAAGAGATATAATCCATTAGTGAAGATGTAGCTGTAAAGCGAGCGTAGGGATTATTGTCTTGATGATCTGCATTTAAAACAACTGTGATAACCCTCATGCCTTTTTCGACAGTAGTACCAACAAAAGATTCTCCAGCTTTGTCTGTTGTTCCTGTTTTCAGTCCATCAAAACCACCACGGTAAGCAGGCATACCTTCTAACATGTAGTTGGTCGAAGTGATTGTCATTCCAGCAAAAGTAGAAGAAGGTTTTTTCGTGATTTCCAAGACTTGTGGGTATTTTTTGATGAGGTTACGAGCAACGATAGCGACATCATAAGCACTGAGCTTATTTTCATCATCTTTATTAGACCCAGGGTAAATGTTATCTCCGAGAGTTTCGTTGTTCAGACCAGTTGTATTGACAACAGTGGCATCTTTGATTCCCCATTCCAAGAGTTTTGCTCGCATCATATCAACGAAGTTTTTTTCAGAGCCAGCAATTTTCTCAGCTAGGGCAATAGCGGCGCTGTTGGCACTAGATACCAGAGTTGCTTCAAGTAACTCTTCGACAGTATAATTACGAGCCTCCATAGGAACGTTACTCGCTTCAGAATTTGTCGTTAATTTGTAAGGATAATCAGAAATATCTACCGGAGTTGATAGTGTAATACTGCCGTTTTCCAAGGCTTCATAGACAAGATAAACAGTAATTAACTTTGTGATTGAAGCAATTTCAACTGGCTGGGTTGCATCTTTCTCATAGAGAATTTTACCAGTATTCGCCTCAACGGCAATTGCATGTTTAGCAGCAATATTAAAATCTTGGGCAGCAACAGTAGATGCTGACCCAATTACGGATAGACTTAAGAGAGTTAAAATGATTTTTTTCATAGTAAGTTTATTCTAACATAAAGAAAAAAATATTCCCAGTTTCATGATAGAAGAAAGAAGCTTTTTTGAAAGTATGGTAAAATAGATGAATGGAGGTAGCTCATGTTTCGTAAGAATAAATTATTTTTTTGGACCAGTGAGATTTTATTATTAACAATCATTTTTTATTTATGGAGAGAGATGGGGGCTATTATCACGCCTTTTGTAAGCGTCGCAAACACCATCATGATTCCTTTTCTTCTAGGTGGTTTTTTATATTATTTGACCAATCCTATTGTAATTTTTTTACAAAAGTATTTCAAAATTAATCGTATCATTGGTATTCTATTAACCTTGTGTGCTTTGGTTTGGGGTCTTGTCATTGGGGTAGTCTATCTCTTACCGATTTTGGTTAATCAGTTGACCAGCTTGATTGCGACTAGCCAGACTATCTACAGTCGTTTACAAGATTTGATTATGGATTTATCTACTTATCCAGCCTTTCAAAATTTGGATATTCAAGCGACTATTCAACAATTAAATCTATCCTATGTAGATATTTTACAAAATATCCTAAATAGCGTTACAAATAGTGTTGGAAGTGTTCTATCTGCTCTCTTTAGTACTGTTTTGATTATTATCATGACACCTGTGTTTTTGGTTTATTTTTTGTTAGATGGTCACAAATTTTTACCGATGCTTGAACGTACTGTTTTAAAGAGAGATAAGTTGCATATTGCAGGCCTCTTAAAAAATTTGAATGCGACAATTGCTCGATATATTAGTGGAGTCGCCATTGATGCGATTATTATTGGTTGTTTGGCCTTTATCGGATATAGCGTGATTGGTTTAAAATACGCTTTGGTCTTCGCAATATTTTCAGGGTTAGCCAATCTCATTCCTTATGTGGGACCAAGTATTGGCTTGATTCCAATGATTATCGCTAATATCTTTACTGATCCTCATAGAATGCTGATTGCAGTTGTTTACATGCTAATCATTCAACAAGTGGATGGGAACATCCTTTACCCTCGAATCGTTGGCGGAGTGATGAAGGTTCATCCAATTACGATTTTAGTATTACTTTTGTTATCAAGTAATATCTATGGTGTCATTGGTATGATTGTCGCAGTACCAACCTATTCTATCTTAAAAGAAATTTCTAAGTTCTTATCACGTTTGTATGAAAATCATAAAATAATGAAAGAACGAGAAAGAGAATTAGCTAAGTAAAAGTCAGGAAATTCCTGATTTTTCTTTTTATTTAGGCAAGTGATAGGAGTGGAAGTGCCGTTTAGATTAGTAGATTAAGAATAATTCACAAAAACTTTGTAAAACACTTGCAATTTAGCTGAAATTTGATAAAATAGTAAGGAAAGTTAGACTGTATTGCCTACTGTCTATCTATAAAATATATTTTATTGGAGGCTTTTACTCAAATGGCAAAAGAAAAATACGATCGTAGTAAACCACACGTTAACATTGGTACTATCGGACACGTTGACCACGGTAAAACTACCCTAACTGCAGCTATCACAACTGTTTTGGCACGTCGCTTGCCTTCATCAGTTAACCAACCTAAAGACTATGCGTCTATCGATGCTGCTCCAGAAGAACGCGAACGCGGTATCACTATCAACACTGCGCACGTTGAGTACGAAACTGAAAAACGTCACTACGCTCACATCGACGCTCCAGGACACGCGGACTACGTTAAAAACATGATCACTGGTGCCGCTCAAATGGACGGAGCTATCCTTGTAGTAGCTTCAACTGACGGACCAATGCCACAAACTCGTGAGCACATCCTTCTTTCACGTCAGGTTGGTGTTAAACACCTTATCGTCTTCATGAACAAAGTTGACTTGGTTGACGACGAAGAATTGCTTGAATTGGTTGAAATGGAAATCCGTGACCTATTGTCAGAATACGACTTCCCAGGTGACGATCTTCCAGTTATCCAAGGTTCAGCTCTTAAAGCCCTTGAAGGTGACACTAAATACGAAGACATCGTTATGGAATTGATGAACACAGTTGATGAGTACATCCCAGAACCAGAACGTGACACTGACAAACCATTGCTTCTTCCAGTCGAAGACGTATTCTCAATCACTGGACGTGGTACAGTTGCTTCAGGACGTATCGACCGTGGTATCGTTAAAGTCAACGACGAAATCGAAATCGTTGGTATCAAAGAAGAAACTCAAAAAGCAGTTGTTACTGGTGTTGAAATGTTCCGTAAACAACTTGACGAAGGTCTTGCCGGAGATAACGTAGGTGTCCTTCTTCGTGGTGTTCAACGTGACGAAATCGAACGTGGACAAGTTATCGCTAAACCAGGTTCAATCAACCCACACACTAAATTCAAAGGTGAAGTTTACATCCTTACTAAAGAAGAAGGTGGACGTCACACTCCATTCTTCAACAACTACCGTCCACAATTCTACTTCCGTACTACTGACGTTACAGGTTCAATCGAACTTCCAGCAGGTACTGAAATGGTAATGCCTGGTGATAACGTGACAATCGACGTTGAGTTGATCCACCCAATCGCCGTAGAACAAGGTACTACATTCTCTATCCGTGAGGGTGGACGTACTGTTGGTTCAGGTATGGTTACAGAAATCGAAGCTTAATTCGATTTAGTTCCCAGAAGAACAATTATTTAAGTCAGACACTAAAAGAATCTTGCTTTGCAAGGTTCTTTTTTTCGAATATTGAACTAATACTCAATGAAAATCAAAGAGCAAACTAGGAAGCTAGCTGCAGGCTGCTCAAAACACTGTTTTGAGGTTGCAGATAGAACTGACGAAGTCAGCTCAAAACATGTTTTTGAGGTTGTAGATAAGACTGACGAAGTCAGTAACCATACATACGGCAAGGCGAAGCTGACGCGGTTTGAAGAGATTTTCGAAGAGTATAAAATTGAATTGCTTATAAAAAAGCTCTATGCATCTGATGTGCATAGAGCAATGGGGATTATTTGATATAGAGTTCTTGGTTTTTCAAGACAATTTCACGTATGCTTGCAAACTTCTTGAGTTTTTTAAGTTCTTCTGGATGAGTGACGAGAGTGATAACATAGCCTTCTTTACCCATGCGACCTGTACGGCCAGCACGGTGAGTGTAGGTTTCAATATCTCTAGGAACATCAAAGTTTACGACGCATTCTAGGCTATCGATATCAATTCCACGAGCCAGAAGGTCAGTTGCAAGGAGTAGGGTTAGTTGCTTATCTTTAAACTTTTCTAAGATGACTTTTCTAAATTTAACATTGACATCACTAGCGAGGGAAACAGCCAAGATATCCCGATACTGTAATTTTTCTTCTGCGCTTCCAAGGTCTGATAGGCTGTTAAAGAAGACCAGACCACGGAAATCCTCTACATGAGCCAGTTTTCGTAGCATATCCACTCGGTGACGTTGATCTACCTGCATATAGAAATGTTGGATGTTGTCCAATTTTTGGTCAGAAAGATCAATGGTACGTGTGTTAGGCGCAATCTTTTCTTGGTCAAACTTGGTCGTCGCACTCATGTAGACGAATTGGTGGTCACGCGGTGCGTAGTGAGTGATTTTCTCGACAAAGTGAATCTGAGAATCATCAAGCAATTGGTCAAATTCATCCAGGATGATGGTTTCTACATTCATCATCTTGATTTTTTTCAATTTAATCAGTTCAAAGATACGGCCAGGGGTTCCAATCAGAATTTCTGGTCCTTTTTTGAGGCGTTCAATCTGGCGTTTCTGACTCGAACCTGATAAGAAGAGTTGGGCAGTTAAGCCGATAGCTTCAGCCCACGTTTTACATACATCAAAAATCTGTCCAGCAAGCTCTGTATTTGGTGCTAGAATCAAGAGTTGTTGCGCTTTTTTCTTTTGTAGTCTGAGAAGACTTGGTAGGAGGTAAGCTAGGGTCTTACCAGTTCCTGTTGGGCTCACTCCTAGGAGATTTTCTCCAGCAAGAAGGGGCTCAAATAGTTGAGTTTGAATGGGGGTGAATTCTTGGAAACCGAGTTGGTTGCTCAGTTCTTGCCATTCAGTCGGTAATTTGGTTTTCATTTTTCTGCCTCAAATCTAATGCCAGCAGTCTGGCGCATGGTGTATAGTAGCTCATGAACTGAACTTGCATCTTCCAGCCAAGTTTGGTAGAGATTCAGATCTGGTTGCTGGATCATGTGTGCAAATGCAGCGACTTCCTCAGTCATCGTATGGGGAGCTTGTTGGATAGGGAGCTGGACTTGATTTCCTTGGTGGTCGGTAAAAATAGCTGAGCGAACATGCTCAATTGTGTTGAGCGTCAGGGTTCCATCTGTTGTGTAAATTTCGCAAGGAAGATTGGAAGTGATGTTTTTCCCAGCCTTGATATGAACTTGAAAGTCAGGGTAGAGGAAGATTCCATCTCCATTTAAGTCAATGCTATTGTCAAGCTGTTGAGCCTGATAGGTCGCGTCTTGAGCTTTTCCAAAGAGACGAACGGCAGCGTAGAGAGGATAAATTCCCAAATCCATAAGCGATCCACCAGCAAAACGGTCTGAGAAGACATTTGGTGTTTCCCCAGCCAACAAGTTAGGCATTTTGGAAGAATACTTGGCATAGTTGAAATCTGCTCCCAAAATTTGTTTGTCTGCTAAAAAGTTTTTGATGATAGTGAAAGCTTTTTCATGGTAATTGCGAGCTGCTTCGAAGATAAAACAGTGATTTTTCTTAGCTGTTTGTACTAAATCTTGCCATTCATCTGGTCTTGTAACAGCTGGCTTTTCAAGGATGACATGTTTACCCATTTCAAGGGCGAGCTTGGCTTGAACATAATGTAAAGAATTTGGACTGGCGATATAGACCACATCAAAGTAGCTCTTGAAGAAGTCTTCTAATTGATCAAAGAGTTGGATATTCTGATAGCGAGAAGCAAAGGTTGCTGCAGTTTCTAGTTTTCTAGAATAGACTGCGACCAGCTTGTATTCTCCACTGGTATGGGCTGCTTCTATGAAGTGGTGGCTGATAGCCCCTGTTCCGATGACACCTAATTTAAGCATAGTTACTCCTTTTCCAATTTCAAATCCTTCTTTCATTATAACATAGATAGACAGGACTATCCAACAGAGGGGAAAAAATTTCAAATAAGCTACTAGGTCTTTTCCAAAGAAAGTGGTACAATAATGAGATGAGTAAATGAAATGGGAGGGAAAATGAGGTTATTACCTATAAGAAAAATATCACGTCAGTCTAAGAGGCTAGCGCTTTTTTTGACTTTTTGTGCAGGATATGTAGACGCCTATACTTTTATTGTGCGAGGGAACACTCTTGTGGCTGGACAAACTGGGAATGTAGTCTTTCTTTCAGTAGGTCTGATTCAACACAATGTGTCAGATGCCAGTGCCAAAGTAATGACCTTGCTAGCTTTTATGATGGGGGTCTTTTTATTAACTGTTTATAAGGAAAAATTGAGAATTGTGAAAAAGCCAATTCTGTCACTGATTCCTTTGGCAATCTTATCAATCATTATTGGTTTTGTACCGCAAACTGTAGATAATATCTATCTAGTACCGCCCTTGGCCTTTTGTATGGGCCTGGTGACAACTGCTTTTGGTGAGGTTTCGGGTATTGCCTACAATAACGCCTTTATGACAGGGAATATCAAACGAACCATGCTGGCTTTTGGAGATTATTTCCGAACCAAGCACACTCCTTTTTTACGTGAAGGGATTATCTTTGTAAGCCTGCTTAGTAGTTTTGTCCTTGGCGTTGTCTTTTCAGCTTATTTGACGATTTTCTATCATGAAAAGACCATTCTTGGTGTTCCCATTATGATGAGCTTTTTTTACCTCAGTATGCTTTTTGCTAAGTGGAGGAAAAAAGTAAAAGAAAAAGCTTCATTTTAGGTGTTATTACTTGTAAGAAAATAGGAGATATGCTATACTTGAAGAGTTGACTATGCACGATCCTGTGCAACCGCACGAACATCGTTGTTTGATTATTCAAGTTTAAGTGGTTCGTCCCACGATGCTAGGCGAGTCTTCACAAAAAAATCGGGGAAACCCATAAAAATCATAGGAGGTGCATAATGAGCACATACGCAATTATCAAAACTGGCGGAAAACAAGTTAAAGTTGAAGTTGGTCAAGCAGTTTACGTTGAAAAATTGAACGTTGAAGCTGGTCAAGAAGTTACTTTTAACGAAGTTGTTCTTGTTGGTGGTGAAAACACTGTTGTCGGAACTCCACTTGTTGCTGGAGCTACTGTAGTTGGAACTGTTGAAAAACAAGGAAAACAAAAGAAAGTTGTTACTTACAAGTACAAACCTAAAAAAGGTAGCCACCGTAAACAAGGTCACCGTCAACCATATACAAAAGTTGTCATCAACGCAATCAACGCTTAATTTTAAGGAGAACACATGATACAAGCAGTCTTTGAGAGAGCCGAAGATGGCGAGCTGAGGAGTGCGGAAATTACTGGACACGCCGAGAGTGGCGAATACGGCTTAGATGTCGTGTGTGCATCGGTTTCTACGCTTGCCATTAACTTTATCAATTCTATTGAAAAATTTGCAGGCTATGAACCAATCCTAGAATTAAACGAAGATGAAGGTGGCTATCTGATGGTTGAAATTCCAAAAGATCTTCCTTCACACCAGAGAGAAATGACCCAGTTATTCTTTGAATCATTTTTCTTAGGTATGGCAAACTTATCGGAGAACTCTTCTGAGTTCGTCCAAACCAGAGTTATCACAGAAAACTAACACGGAGGAAAACATTATGTTAAAAATGACTCTTAACAACTTGCAACTTTTCGCCCACAAAAAAGGTGGAGGTTCTACATCAAACGGACGTGATTCACAAGCAAAACGTCTTGGAGCTAAAGCAGCTGATGGACAAACTGTAACAGGTGGATCAATCCTTTACCGTCAACGTGGTACACACATCTACCCAGGTGTAAACGTTGGACGTGGTGGAGACGATACTTTGTTCGCTAAAGTTGAAGGCGTAGTACGCTTTGAACGTAAAGGACGCGATAAAAAACAAGTTTCTGTTTACCCAATCGCTAAATAAAAAGGTCCAGTGAACCTTTTTATCCCGAGCCTTGAAATGTAAAGGCGAGGAAGCTAGAAGTAGCATAAACTAAGGCTTTCCGAGTTTTCGGAGAGCCTGTTTTTTTGTTTTGGTACCCATATTCTAAAATCCTATGTAAGAAGCGAATTTATCGGCTACTTTATCTTTTAGATACAATCATAAAATAGTGGAATTTGCCCCTTTTACAGTAATGAATTTTATAAGGGAATAAGATATTGTAAAAATTGCTAAGATTTGATATTATAATTGTATCTGAGTAAGGAAGTAGGAATATGGAAAGGATGTGAACCTGTGTGAAAAAGCTTATCACATAGTAGTCTGTTCAATCTCTTTTCTTGTTCTATCTGCTTGTTTCAGTAAGAAAAAATTGATTCTTCCTGAACCTGAAACGATTTCTGTTATTTCTCTGCAGAAAAAACTTTCTGAAGATGTTAAAACTATAAACAAGAGAGAAGAAATTTCAAAATTGATTGAGGAGATACAGAAACAGTCCAAATCTACAATTTTTGAGAGTTTCAATGATCAACCGACAAATGATAAAGATTACATCATTATCAAATTCACTCATCAGAATGAAGAAAATGATAGTGTGACCTATCTATATGCTATGAAAGAAAAACAGTATATTGAACAGTCATATGTGGGTATTTGGGAGGTGAGTTCAGATATAGCGGATAGGATTGAAGAGTTTTTTCTAGTTGATTCATAGAGCTAGAAGAAAGTTCAGAGAGCTTTTATCATAAATTAATGTGAAATTGGATTTGCATCATATTATAAACGGTAAATCAATAAGATTTGCTGTTTTTATTTGTTTGAACTAAAATGAGGACTGGGAAAGGATATCATTCTAATTTTTGTCTTGGGATGTTAGAGTATTCATTGAGACTTGAAAAGTTCCTGACTTTTTTCCTTTTTGGAAAACTTCTAAAATATGGTATAATGAAAAGATAAAGAAGTTGGGGGTAGAAGATGAACATTCAACAATTACGCTATGTTGTGGCTATTGCCAATAGTGGTACTTTCCGTGAAGCTGCTGAAAAGATGTATGTTAGTCAGCCGAGTCTGTCTATTTCTGTTCGTGATTTGGAAAAAGAGTTGGGCTTTAAGATTTTCCGTCGGACCAGCTCAGGGACTTTCTTGACCCGTCGTGGTATGGAATTCTATGAAAAAGCGCAAGAATTGGTTAAAGGATTTGATATTTTTCAAAATCAGTATGCCAATCCTGAAGAAGAAAAAGATGAATTTTCCATTGCTAGTCAGCACTATGACTTCTTGCCACCGACGATTACGGCTTTCTCAGAGTGCTATCCTGACTATAAGAACTTCCGTATTTTTGAATCAACTACTGTTCAAATTTTAGATGAACTGGCGCAAGGGCATAGTGAGATTGGGATTATCTACCTCAACAATCAAAATAAAAAGGGGATTATGCAACGCGTTGAAAAGCTGGGCCTTGAGGTCATTGAATTGATTCCCTTCCATACCCATATTTATCTCCGTGAGGGGCATCCTTTAGCCCAGAAAGAGGAATTGGTCATGGAGGATTTAGCGGACTTACCGACAGTTCGTTTTACCCAAGAGAAAGACGAGTATCTTTATTATTCAGAGAACTTTGTCGATACCAGTGCTAGCTCACAGATGTTTAATGTGACAGACCGTGCTACTTTGAATGGTATTTTAGAGCGGACGGACGCCTATGCGACAGGTTCTGGATTTTTAGATAGTGACAGTGTTAATGGTATTACAGTTATTCGTCTCAAGGATAACCTAGATAATCGCATGGTCTATGTTAAACGTGAAGAAGTGGAGCTGAGTCAAGCTGGGACTCTCTTCGTAGAAGTCATGCAAGAATATTTTGATCAGAAGAGGAAATCATGAAAAAAAGAGGAATAGTGGCAGTCATTGTACTGCTTTTGATTGGGCTGGATCAGTTGGTAAAATCCTATATCGTCCAGCAAATTCCACTGGGTGAAGTGCGCTCTTGGATTCCCAATTTCGTTAGTTTGACCTACCTGCAAAATCGAGGGGCAGCCTTTTCTATCTTACAAGATCAGCAGTGGTTATTTGCTATTATTACACTGGTCGTTATGGTAGGTGCCATTTGGTATCTACATAAACACATGGAGGACTCACTCTGGATGGTCTTGGGTTTGACCTTGATTATCGCAGGTGGTCTTGGAAACTTTATTGACAGGATCAGTCAGGGCTTTGTTGTGGATATGTTTCACTTGGACTTTATCAATTTTGCAATTTTCAATGTGGCAGATAGCTATCTGACTGTTGGAGTGATTATTTTATTGATTGCAATGCTAAAAGAGGAAATAAATGGAAATTAAAATTGAAACTGGTGGCCTGCGTTTAGATAAGGCTTTGTCGGATTTGACAGAATTATCACGCAGTCTCGCGAATGAACAAATCAAATCAGGCCAGGTCTTGGTCAATGGCCAAGTCAAGAAAGCTAAATACACTGTCCAAGAGGGCGATGTCGTCACTTACCATGTACCAGAGCCTGAGGTCTTAGAGTATGTGGCTGAGAATCTTCCGCTAGAAATCATCTACCAAGATGAGGATGTAGCCGTCGTTAACAAGCCTCAGGGGATGGTTGTGCATCCGAGTGCTGGTCATACTAGTGGAACTCTGGTAAATGCTCTCATGTATCATATTAAGGACTTGTCGGGTATCAATGGGGTTCTGCGTCCAGGAATTGTTCATCGTATTGATAAGGATACGTCAGGCCTTCTCATGATTGCTAAAAATGATGAGGCGCATCTAGCACTTGCCCAAGAACTCAAGGATAAAAAGTCTCTCCGCAAATATTGGGCGATTGTTCATGGAAATCTGCCCAATGATCGCGGTGTAATTGAAGCGCCGATTGGCCGTAGTGAAAAAGACCGTAAGAAACAGGCTGTGACTGCTAAAGGAAAGCCTGCAGTGACTCGTTTCCATGTTTTGGAACGTTTTGGTGATTATAGCTTAGTGGAGTTGCAGCTGGAGACAGGGCGTACCCATCAAATCCGTGTTCACATGGCTTATATTGGCCATCCAGTCGCTGGTGATGAAGTCTATGGTCCTCGTAAGACTTTGAAAGGACATGGACAATTTCTTCATGCCAAGACCCTAGGCTTTACCCATCCACGAACAGGTGAGACCTTAGAATTTACAGCAGACATCCCAGAGATTTTTAAGGAAACTTTGGAGAGATTAAGGAAGTAAGAATGAAAAAGAAATTGATTAGTTTAGCACTTGCAGGCGCTTTTTTAGGTTTATCATGGTATGGGAATGTTCAAGCTCAAGAAAGTTCAGGAAATAAAATTCACTTTATAAATGTTCATGAAGGTGGCAGTGATGCGATTATTCTTGAAAGCAATGGACATTTTGCCATGGTGGATACAGGAGAAGATTATGATTTCCCAGATGGAAGTGATTCTCGTTATCCATGGAGAGAAGGAATTGAAACGTCTTATAAGCATGTTCTAACAGACCGTGTCTTTCGTCGTTTGAAGGAATTGGGTGTCCAAAAACTTGATTTTATTTTAGTGACCCATACCCACAGTGATCATATTGGAAATGTTGATGAATTACTGTCTACCTATCCAGTTGACCGAGTCTATCTTAAAAAATATAGTGATAATCGTATTACTAATTCTGAACGTTTATGGGATAATCTGTATGGCTATGATAAGGTTTTACAGACTGCCGCAGAAAAAGGTGTTTCAGTGATTCAAAACATCACACAAGGAGATGCTCATTTTCAGTTTGGGGACATGGATATTCAGCTCTATAATTATGAAAATGAATATGATGAGAATGGAAATCTTAAACCTGTTTGGGATGATAATTCCAATTCCTTGATTAGTGTGGTAAAAGTCAATGGCAAGAAAATTTACCTTGGGGGCGACTTAGATAATGTTCATGGAGCAGAAGACAAGTACGGTTCTCTCATTGGAAAAGTTGATTTGATGAAGTTTAACCATCATTTAGATACAAAAAATTCTAATACAAAAAATTTTATAAGAAATTTGTCTCCTGAGATAATTGTTCAAACTTCCTCCTCACCAATTGGTTCGTATGATAGCGGTCAAGAAATAAATAGGGAATATATTAGCTGGCTTGAATCAATGGGAATTCAACATATAAACGCAGCCAGCAAAGACTATGATGCGACAGTTTTTGATATTCGACAAGACGGTTTAGTAAACATTTCAACATCCTCCAAGCCGATTCCAAGTTTTCAAGCTGGCTGGCATAAGAGTGCATATGGGAATTGGTGGTATCAAGCACCTGATTCTACAGGAGAGTATGCTGTCGGTTGGAATGAAATTAAGGGTGACTGGTATTACTTCAATCAAACGGGTATCTTGTTACAGAATCAATGGAAAAAATGGAACAATCGTTGGTTCTATTTGACAGACTCTGGTGCCGCTGCAAAAAATTGGAAGAAAATTGATGGAATCTGGTATTATTTCAACAAAGAAAACCAGATGGAAATTGGTTGGATTCAAGATAAAGAACAGTGGTATTATTTGGATGTTGATGGCTCTATGAAGACAGGTTGGCTTCAATATAAGGGACAATGGTATTACTTTGCTCAATCAGGGGAAATGAAAACGGGCTGGGTAAAAGATAAAGAAACCTGGTACTATATGGATTCTACTGGTATCATGAAGACAGGCGAGATAGAAGTTGCTGGTCATCATTACTATCTAGAAGATTCAGGAGCTATGAAGCAAGGTTGGCTTAAAAAGGCAAATGCTTGGTATTTCTACAAGGAAGATGGTTCACGAGCTGTTGGTTGGATTAAAGACAAGGATAAATGGTACTTCTTGAAAGAAAATGGTCAATTACTTGTGAATGCTAAGACACCAGAAGGCTATACTGTTGATTCAAGTGGTGCCTGGTTAGTGGATGTTCCGGTAGAGAAATCTGCTACAACTAGAGCTACAAGTAATTCGGAAATAAAAGAATCCAAAGAAGTAGTGAAAAAAGATCTTGAAAATAAGGCAACGAGTCAACATGAAAGTGGTACAAGTTCTTCAACTAGCCAAGATTTGACATCCTCAACTTCACAAAATTCTGAAACGAGTGCAAACAAATCAGAATCAGAACAGTAGTAAAAAAGAAGGTTTTAGGGCCTTCTTTTTCCTATCAACTCTTTTCTATTTTCTGTCATTCATGTTATAATGGATAAATATGAAGAATCGGAGTGAGACTATGAAATACAAACGAATTGTCTTTAAGGTGGGAACTTCTTCTCTGACGAATGAGGATGGAAGTTTATCACGTAGTAAGGTAAAGGCTATTACCAGCAGTTAGCTATGTTGCACGAGGCTGGCCATGAATTGATTTTGGTGTCGTCAGGTGCCATTGCTGCAGGTTTTGGAGCCTTAGGATTTAAAAAGCGTCCGACTAAGATTGCTGATAAACAGGCTTCAGCAGCGGTAGGGCAAGGACTTTTGTTGGAAGAATACACGACCAATCTTCTCTTGCGCCAAATCGTTTCTGCACAAATCTTGCTGACCCAGGATGACTTTGTGGATAAGCGTCGTTATAAAAATGCCCATCAGGCTTTGTCAGTTCTACTTAGCCGTGGCGCGATTCCTATCATCAATGAGAATGACAGTGTCGTTATTGATGAGCTCAAGGTTGGGGACAATGATACTTTAAGTGCCCAGGTAGCGGCCATGGTCCAAGCTGATCTTTTGGTTCTCTTGACAGATGTGGACGGTCTTTATACTGGAAATCCTAATTCAGATCCAACAGTCAAACGCTTGGAGAGAATCGAGACCATCAATCGTGAAATTATTGATATGGCTGGTGGAGCTGGCTCGTCAAATGGAACTGGGGGCATGTTAACAAAAATCAAGGCTGCAACTATTGCGACAGAATCAGGAGTTCCTGTTTATATTTGCTCATCCTTGAAGGCAGATGCCATGATTGAGGCGGCTGAGGAAACCAAGGATGGTTCCTACTTTGTTGCAGAGGAAAAAGGTCTCCGTACCCAGAAACAATGGCTGGCCTTTTATGCTCAGAGTCAAGGTTCTATTTGGGTTGATAAAGGGGCTGCTGAAGCTCTCTCTCAACATGGAAAGAGTCTTCTCTTATCTGGTATTGTTGACGCAGAAGGCGCCTTTTCTTACGGTGATATCGTGACAGTATTTGACAAGGAAAGTGGAAAATCACTTGGAAAAGGACGCGTGCAATTTGGGGCATCTGCTTTGGAGGATATGTTGCGTTCTCAAAAAGCCAAGGGTGTCTTGATTCACCGTGATGACTGGATTTCCATTACTCCTGAAATCCAACTACTCTTTACAGAATTTTAGAGGTAAACTATGGTAAGTACACAAGAACAATTTGAACAGGTACAGGCTGTAAAAAAATCGATCAACACAGCTAGTGAAGAGGTGAAAAACCAAGCCTTGCTAGCCATGGCTAATCACTTAGTGGCTGCTACTGAGGAGATTTTAGCGGCCAATGTCCTCGATATGGAAGCGGCCAAAGGTAAAATCTCAGATGTGATGCTGGATCGTCTTTATTTGGATGCAGGGCGTATAGAAGCAATGGCAATTGGGATTCGTGAAGTGGTTGCTTTACCAGATCCAATCGGTGAAGTTTTAGAAACCAATCATCTTGAAAATGGTTTGGTTATCACAAAGAAACGTGTGGCTATGGGAGTCATCGGTATTATCTATGAAAGTCGTCCAAATGTGACGTCTGACGCAGCTGCTTTGGCTCTCAAGAGTGGAAATGCGGTTGTTCTTCGTAGTGGGAAGGATGCCTATCAAACTGCCCATGCCATTGTCACAGCCTTGAAGAAGGGCTTGGAGACGACTACCATTCATCCAGATGTGATTCAACTGGTGGAAGATACTAGCCGAGAAAGCAGCTATGCCATGATGAAGGCCAAGGGCTATCTAGACCTTCTTATTCCTCGTGGAGGAGCTGGTTTGATCAATGCAGTGGTTGAGAATGCTATCGTACCAGTTATCGAGACAGGAACTGGGATTGTCCATGTTTATGTCGATAAGGATGCAGACGAAGACAAGGCTCTGTCTATCATCAACAATGCCAAAACTAGTCGTCCTTCTGTCTGCAATGCTATGGAGGTTTTGCTTGTTCATGAAGACAAGGCAGCAAGCTTCCTTCCTCGCTTGGAGCAAGTGTTGGTTGCAGATCGAAAAGAAGCTGGGTTGGAACCAATTCAATTCCGCCTAGATAGCAAAGCAAGTCAGTTTGTTTCAGGCCAAGCAGCTGAAGCACAAGACTTTGATACCGAGTTTTTAGACTATGTCCTAGCTGTTAAGGTCGTGAGCAGTTTAGAAGAAGCGGTTGCCCATGTTGAGGCTCACAGTACCCATCATTCGGATGCCATTGTGACGGAAAATGCTGAGGCTGCAGCTTACTTTACAGATCAAGTGGACTCTGCAGCGGTTTATGTCAATGCCTCAACTCGTTTCACAGATGGTGGCCAATTTGGTCTTGGTTGTGAAATGGGGATTTCTACTCAGAAATTGCACGCGCGTGGTCCAATGGGCTTGAAGGAGTTGACTAGCTACAAGTATGTGGTTACTGGTGACGGACAGATAAGGGAGTAAGAGATGAAGATTGGATTTATCGGTTTGGGGAATATGGGTGCTAGCTTGGCCAAGGCTGTTTTGCAGGCCAAGACGGGTGCTCAGATTCTCCTTGCCAATCGTAGCCAAGCCAAGGTAGATGCTTTCATTGCAGACTTTGGTGGTCAGGCTTCCAGCAATGAAGAAATTTTCGCAGAAGCAGATGTGATTTTTCTAGGAGTTAAGCCTGCACAGTTCTCAGACTTGCTTTCTCAATACCAGACCATCCTTGAAAAACGAGCAAGTCTTCTTTTGATTTCCATGGCAGCTGGATTGACTTTAGAAAAACTAGCAAGTCTTATCCCAAGTCAACACCGAATTATTCGTATGATGCCAAATACCCCTGCTTCTATCGGACAAGGAGTGATTAGTTATGCCTTGTCTCCTAATTGCAGGGCTGAGGACGGTGAGCTATTTTGTCAACTTTTAACTAAGGCTGGTCTCTTGGTTGAACTAGGAGAAGGCTTAATCGACGCAGCGACAGGTCTTGCAGGTTGTGGACCAGCCTTTGTCTATCTTTTTATCGAGGCCTTGGCAGATGCAGGTGTTCAGACAGGATTGCCACGAGAAACAGCATTGAAAATGGCAGCTCAAACTGTGGTAGGAGCTGGACAATTGGTCCTTGAAAGTCAGCAACATCCTGGAGTTTTGAAAGACCAAGTTTGTAGCCCAGGCGGTTCAACTATCGCTGGTGTAGCTAGTTTAGAAGCACATGCCTTTAGAGGAACCGTTATGGAGGCAGTCAAAAAAGCCTACAAACGAACTAAAAAACTAGGTAAATAAGAGGTGGCTTTGACTGCCTCTTTTATGATGGCTGAAATGCGAAGACAAAAAGATTGTCACAAACCCCTATTTTTTTGATAGAATAGAAGTAGTAAAAAAGAAATGAGTTAGACATGTCAAAAGGATTTTTAGTCTCTCTTGAGGGACCAGAGGGAGCAGGAAAGACCAGTGTTTTAGAGGCTCTGCTACCAATTTTAGAGGAAAAAGGGGTAGAGGTGCTGACGACCCGTGAACCTGGCGGAGTCTTGATTGGGGAGAAGATTCGGGAAGTAATTTTGGATCCAAGTCATACTCAGATGGATGCTAAAACAGAGCTTTTGCTCTATATCGCTAGTCGCAGACAGCACTTGGTGGAAAAAGTTCTTCCAGCACTTGAAGCTGGTAAGTTGGTCATTATGGACCGCTTCATCGATAGTTCCGTTGCCTATCAGGGATTTGGTCGTGGCTTGGATATTGACGCCATTGATTGGCTCAATCACTTTGCGACAGATGGCCTTAAACCCGATTTGACACTCTATTTTGACATCGAGGTGGAAGAAGGGCTGGCTCGTATTGCTGCTAATAGTGACCGCGAGGTCAATCGTCTGGACTTGGAAGGGTTGGACTTGCATAAAAAAGTCCGTCAAGGTTACCTTTCTCTTCTGGACAAAGAAGGAAGTCGTATTGTCAAGATTGATGCTAGTCTCCCTTTGGAGCAAGTTGTGGAAACTACCAAGGCTGTCTTGTTTGATAGAATGGGATTAGCTAAATGAAACAAGATCAACTAAAGACTTGGCAACCAGCCCAGTTTGATCGCTTTGTCCGTATCCTAGAACAAGACCAGCTCAATCATGCCTATCTCTTTTCAGGTTTCTTTGGAAGCTTGGAAATGGCGCAATTTTTGGCTAAGAGCCTCTTTTGTACGGATAAGGTAGGCGTTTTACCATGTGAGAAATGTCGAAACTGCAAGCTGATTGAACAGGGAGAATTTCCCGATGTCACCTTGATTAAGCCAGTCAATCAGGTCATCAAGACAGAACGGATTCGGGAATTGGTGGGACAGTTTTCCCAAGCAGGGATTGAAAGCCAGCAACAGGTCTTTATTATCGAGCAAGCTGAGAAAATGCATCCTAATGCAGCCAATTCTCTGCTCAAGGTTATCGAAGAACCCCAGAGTGAGGTTTACATTTTCTTCTTGACCAGCGATGAGGAAAAGATTTTACCAACAATTCGAAGTCGGACCCAGATTTTCCACTTTAAAAAGCAAGAAGAAAAACTCATCCATCAATTAGAACAAGCAAGTCTGGTTAAGAAAAAAGCGACTCTCCTAGCTCAGTTTAGTCAATCGCGTGCTGAAGCAGAAAAGTTGGCACATCAGGCAAATTTTTGGACCTTGGTCGATGAAAGTGAACGCCTGCTAACTTGGTTAGTGGCTAAGAAAAAAGAAAGTTATTTGCAAGTGGCTAAATTAGCTAGCTTGGCAGATGACAAGGAAAAACAAGATCAGGTTTTACGGATTCTTGAAGTTCTCTGTGGACAAGATATCCTACAAGCAAGAGTAAGAGTGATTCTACAAGATTTGCTAGAAGCTAGAAAAATGTGGCAAGCTAATGTCAGCTTTCAAAATGCCATGGAATATCTGGTCTTGAAAGAAATATAAACTCAAAAATGAACGATAAAGAAAGGAAAGGGCTGTTTTATGGACAAAAAAGAATTATTTGACGCGCTGGATGATTTTTCCCAACAGTTATTGGTAACCTTGGCCGATGTGGAAGCCATCAAGAAAAATCTCAAGAGCCTGGTAGAGGAAAATACAGCTCTTCGCTTGGAAAATAGTAAGTTGCGCGAACGCTTGGGTGAGGTGGAAGCAGACGCTCCTGTCAAGGCCAAGCATGTTCGTGAAAGTGTCCGTCGAATTTATAAAGATGGTTTTCACGTATGTAATGATTTTTATGGACAACGTCGAGAGCAGGACGAGGAATGTATGTTCTGTGACGAGTTGTTATACAGGGAGTAGGCATGCAGATTCAAAAAAGTTTTAAGGGGCAGTCTCCCTATGGCAAGCTGTATCTAGTGGCAACGCCGATTGGCAATCTAGATGATATGACCTTTCGAGCTATTCAGACCTTGAAAGAAGTGGACTGGATTGCTGCTGAGGACACGCGCAATACAGGGCTTTTGCTCAAGCATTTTGACATTTCTACCAAGCAGATTAGTTTTCATGAGCACAATGCCAAGGAAAAGATTCCTGATTTGATTGGTTTCCTGAAAGCAGGACAAAGTATTGCTCAGGTATCCGACGCGGGTCTACCTAGCATCTCAGACCCTGGTCATGATTTGGTTAAGGCAGCTATTGAGGAAGAGATTGCAATTGTCACAGTTCCAGGTGCCTCTGCAGGAATTTCTGCCTTGATTGCCAGTGGTTTAGCGCCACAGCCACATATCTTTTATGGCTTTTTACCGAGAAAATCAGGCCAGCAAAAGCAATTTTTCGACTTGAAAAAAGACTATCCTGAAACTCAGATTTTCTATGAATCGCCCCATCGTGTGGCAGATACTTTGGAAAATATGTTAGAAGTCTACGGTGACCGCTCGGTCGTCTTGGTTAGGGAATTGACTAAAATCTATGAAGAATACCAACGAGGAAAGATCTCTGAATTGCTGGAAAGCATAGCTGAAACGCCACTTAAGGGAGAATGCCTTCTCATCGTTGAAGGTGCCAGTCAGGATGTAGAAAAAAAAGACGAGGAAGACTTATTTTTAGAAATTCAAGCCCGTATCCAGCAAGGCATGAAGAAAAATCAAGCTATCAAGGAAGTCGCTAAGATTTACCAGTGGAATAAAAGCCAGCTATACGCTGCCTATCACGATTGGGAAGAAAATCAAGAAAATGACTAAACAGGGAAGTTTGCCTTCTTCCCTTTTTTTGTTATACTAGTAGAAGAAAAAAATAGAAAGATTTGTGGGTGTCAAACAGTCCAGTGGGGTGTTTTGACATGGACTTATGTCCCACCCAAAGAGGTATTAGTGTCGTGTCTCAATCTTATATCAATGTTATCGGTGCTGGTTTGGCAGGTTCTGAAGCAGCCTACCAAATCGCAGAACGTGGTATTCCAGTTAAACTTTATGAAATGCGTGGTGTCAAGTCAACACCTCAGCACAAAACAGACAATTTTGCTGAGTTAGTTTGTTCTAATTCTCTTCGTGGAGATGCTCTGACAAATGCAGTTGGTCTTCTCAAGGAAGAAATGCGTCGCTTGGGTTCTGTTATTTTGGAATCTGCTGAGGCTACACGTGTTCCTGCAGGTGGTGCTCTTGCGGTGGACCGAGATGGTTTCTCACGGATGGTGACCGAAAAAGTTGCCAACCATCCCTTGATTGAAGTGGTTCGTGATGAAATTACAGAATTGCCGACAGATGTTATCACAGTTGTCGCTACTGGTCCTTTGACCAGCGATGCTCTGGCTGAAAAGATTCATGCCCTTAATGATGGCGATGGTTTCTATTTCTACGATGCGGCAGCGCCGATTATCGATGTCAACACCATCGATATGAGCAAGGTCTATCTCAAGTCTCGTTATGATAAGGGAGAAGCCGCTTATCTCAACGCTCCCATGACCAAGCAAGAGTTTATGGATTTCCATGAAGCCTTGGTTAATGCGGAAGAAGCACCGCTCAATTCTTTCGAAAAAGAAAAGTATTTTGAAGGCTGTATGCCTATCGAAGTTATGGCCAAGCGTGGCATTAAAACCATGCTTTATGGACCTATGAAACCAGTGGGTCTTGAGTATCCGGACGACTACACAGGACCTCGTGATGGAGAATTTAAAACACCGTACGCGGTTGTGCAACTTCGTCAGGACAATGCGGCTGGTAGCCTATACAATATTGTTGGTTTCCAGACCCACCTCAAATGGGGAGAACAAAAGCGTGTCTTCCAAATGATTCCAGGTCTTGAAAATGCTGAGTTTGTTCGTTATGGTGTCATGCACCGCAATTCTTATATGGATTCACCAAATCTTCTTGAACAGACTTACCGTTCTAAGAAACAACCAAATCTCTTCTTTGCTGGTCAGATGACGGGTGTGGAAGGCTATGTTGAGTCAGCAGCGTCAGGCTTAGTTGCGGGAATTAACGCGGCTCGTCTTTTCAAGGGAGAAAGCGAGGCTATTTTCCCAGAAACAACAGCGATTGGAAGTCTAGCTCATTACATCACCCATGCCGACAGCAAACATTTCCAACCAATGAATGTCAATTTCGGAATTATCAAGGAGTTGGAAGGCGAGCGTATCCGTGATAAGAAGGCTCGTTATGAAAAAATTGCTGAGCGTGCCCTCAGTGATTTAGAGGAATTTTTAACAGTCTAATTTTTTTCAAAGAATTGCTCATGATACTATAAAAATCTTAGAAATTGTGATAAAATAGGTAGGATAAAAAAAGGAGAGTGAAAATGGCGAATCCCAAGTATAAACGTATTTTAATCAAGTTATCAGGTGAAGCCCTTGCCGGTGAACGTGGCGTAGGGATTGATATCCAAACAGTTCAAACAATCGCAAAAGAGATTCAAGAAGTTCATAGCTTAGGTATCGAAATTGCCCTTGTTATTGGTGGAGGAAATCTCTGGCGTGGAGAA
>ERZ1699255.9-NODE-9-length-24635-cov-2.698262_pt1 | contig 24635 bp, 20 predicted proteins | sample MGYA00581542_ERZ1699255 | MGnify/ENA primary metagenome ERZ1699255 (study PRJEB42319, sample SAMD00040312) | human oral metagenome | material: saliva | host: Homo sapiens | study: EMG produced TPA metagenomics assembly of PRJDB4115 data set (Metgenomic analysis of...
CATCTTCACATTTAAAACATCTATAGACTGTTGCGGATTGACTTCAGCAATTAGAAAATCTGCCTTATCTCCAAACATATCATACAATTTCATGTAATAATCTAAATTCTTATCCTCAAAACCTTGTCTTTTACCTGTTTCTTCAATAATTTTTTTGAATGTTGGAATTTCTTCCCGTTCTGCATTTCGAACAAGAAGATTAAAATCAAAGGCCGACTGAATGTTGCGAATACTATTTTTATTAAAGGATTTTAATAAGGAAGCAGCATCATAATCTTGCAAATCTTTGATGTAATGCCAGCTGACTTCTCCACCTGGATAACCTCTTGTCAATCCATCAAATTGATAGCCTAAATCAGTCAAATCTTGAATAATACTTTTTTTCTCAGCATCTATTGGATTACCTTGGCTATCAAAAGTTTGATAAGTTTCATAAGGTTTTACAAGCAACTCTAATACACCATTTTGCTTGGCATATTCTTTTAACTCCGCATAAAAAACTGGAAGAGCATCTTGTTGGGTATAAATCGGACCCGAATTGAGCTCCATATGCAGCCCCCCCAGCATGGGCAAGCTATAAACCAGAGCTACAACTCGAATCTCTCCTTCTTGTTTCAAAGCAAGGTAAACAATTCGAGCCCCTCTTTTTTCTAACAAGTCCCCCATCTGGACCGATTGCATAAAGGAACGAGAAGAAACCTGATCAGAATAAGTACGAAACTCTTCTTTCGTGAGTGTAGTTAGTGCCATATACTTACTTTCTATGTTTTTTTCTTAATGTTTTACGGAAATCAAGAGCAAGTCTTAACAGAGGATAGAGAGGATGAGTGGGCATTGTAAATTCACCCAAATATTCTTCAATCGTTGGATTAAATTTTTCCTTAAAATGATAAAGTCCACCATTGAGAGAGTTTTCAACACCACCTAAATTTTGCCACAACATACCTCGCGCAAAGGCATAGCGAGCCGTTTCATACCAAGTTAAAATTGGTGCATTGTAACGTTTAAAATCATCATCCATACCAGCATATAGATTGACAGAGGTAATACCAAATTCCAAACTCAAAGTAGCCGCTAACGGAATGTTTGATTTTCCCATATTCATATATCCCTGCAAGAAATCTATTTCCTCTTCTAAACGTTCTTTTTCTTTTATATTTTCCTGAACTTTTGAAGGTTTGGTTGCATCATTAAATTTTTCTGCAACTACTCTATTTTTTTCTAACTGTTCTTCTAATTCTCTTAAACGCTTAGAAACATCCAAACTCGTTAGCGTGATATAGGAATCTTCTTTGAAGTTATCTAATAATTTTTTATAATAGGCTTCGTTTCTTAAATGAATCTATTTTCGCTTCTCAGTTTTTTTCATCAACTCTGAAAATGCATCTAATAGTTCCAGTCCACCATATTGAATCTCAAGCACTTTGTTTCGTGCTGTTCGGATAGCTTGCCTCGTTGATTTAGAAAGTTTATCTTCTTCAAAATTTTCCTTATATATTTTCGCCTGAATACGAGGCTGAATGGTGTCATCCATCTCGGTTGTCCGCCCAGACCATTTCACTCCTAATTGCCCTAAAATCTCAACAATAGCAAGATTTTCAGGATATTCTCTTTTATCTTGATTGACCAAATGTTGAGATAGACAAATACTTGGATCAAAAGTCACAAAAATAGCTCTCTTACTGCGAGCATAAGACTTAATGGACTGAATGACAAAACTCAAGAGTTCCGTATCCCTGTAATCCAATATAGGACCTCTTGGAATATAAAACATTTTATAGCCTAAAGGCAGAGATTTTATGAGAATACTAGCCACAGCCAGTAACTTCCCCTCTTCATAGACACCAAATCTCTCATGATCCCAATCAGATTTCACTTTTTCCCAAGCACTGCTTTGTAATACATTAGCTAATTCATGTTCTTTGACAAACTGATCATATTCTAATGTGGGAATGCCAATTTGATAACGGTACATTTCCTACTCTCTTTCCTCCAGTATCTTATTACTATTCTACTACTTTCGTTTGAAAAGTCTAGTGAAAACAGACTTCCAGCATTGTTTTAAATCCAAGAATAACTATAAATAGTGGTTCATTTATAAAAAACTAACTCAATCTCTCTTCTAATTTGAAATCGATTGGCAGAGTTGCTAGAAACCGTTCCAATTGTTTTTCCCAATAATACCACTCGTGAGTTCCAGCGCTATGGCTATAGATCACATCAAATCCCAGTTTTTTGAGATTTTTCACTGCTAGATTATTGGCTTCGTACAAGAAATCCTGCTCGCCACACCAAGCCCAAAGCTTGGTCTTTTTATCCGATTTTTTAGCCAGACTTTCTAGAGAATAAGGACTAGTTGTCCAATTTTTAATCTCTCCAAAAACACCTCTCCAATAAGCTGGTGTTCCCAAATCTTGGCTTTCAGGAGAAAAATCTTGAAAACTAAGGGCACCTGAAAAACTAGCTGCGTGAGAAAAACGATTTGTAGCAAGAGCCAGTTTGAAACAGCCGTAACCTCCCATAGAGAGACCAGCGATAAAGGTCTTTTCACGCTTGCTAGTCATATTAGGGAAGAAGCGTTTCAGAACCTGTGGCAATTCCTCTGCTAGAGCTGTATAATAGTCAAAACCATACTGGGTATCGGTGTACCAACCATTGCTGGTATTGGGCATGACGACGATGAGATTAGTGCCTCGAAGCAAGCGTTCTACATTGGTTCGCTTGAGCCAACTATTATGGTTGCCAGACATCCCGTGCAAGAGGTACAAGACTGGAATGTCTTTACAATCTGGTTCTTCCACTCGATTAGCATCAGGATAGAGGACATTCACTCCCCACTCCATATCCAAAACTTGTGAGTAATACTCGATTTTCATTACTGCCATGATTTGCTCCTTCTATTTTCCGATAAGAAAAAGCCGAAATTCGACTTTCTCTCTGTTTATTTCAACAATTATTTCGCTTCCATGACTACTGGTAAAATAGCTGGACGACGTTTGGTTTGGTCAAAGAGGTACTTGGTCAGATTATCACGAACCTTCCCTTTGAGATCTGCCCAGTCAAAGTCATCTCCTTGAAGATAGTCTTCTACCGTTTGGTTAATCAATTCTGAACTTTCACGGAGAATATCACGGCTCTTCTTGAGATAAACAAATCCGCGCGTATGAACACGAGCCTTGGCCACAATTTTCTTCTCACGACGGTTAACGGTAATTGCGACGATGAAAATACCGTCCTCTGACAAGACCTTACGGTCACGAAGAACCACATTTCCAACATCACCAATGGCATTCCCGTCAATCAAGACATCCCCTGCTGAAACCGCTCCAGCTGGGACAAAGTCCCCATTCTCATAAGCCATGCTGGTTCCCTTTTTAGGGATGAAAATGCGTTCTGGCAACATACCTACTGCCATAGCAGCCTTAGCATGGGCATCCAACTCGCGGTATTCCCCTTGAATTGGGAAGAGATACTTGGGTTGCAAGAGATTGATCATCAACTGCAAATCACGCGCATTTCCATGCCCTGACACACGCAAGCTTTGAGTGATCAGTTTGACAACTCCACCAGCTTGGTAAATCATGTTTTCCACACGCGCCATAACTGCTTCTTTGGCGATAGATGGAGTCGTTACGATATAGACCAAGTCACCGTCCTTGATTTCCACATAACGGTGGCGACCAATCGACATCTTGCGAAGACCGTTGATAGGCTCACCCATACGACCTGTCTCAAGGATAATCAACTCATGGTCTTCAAAGCGAGACATATCTTTTGGTTTAATCAAAAGACTCTCGTTAGCTAGAGACAATTTCTTAAGGCGAATAGCAGTACGGACGATATTTTCAATATCAAATCCTGTCAAGACCACACGACGGCCTGTTGCATCCGCAGCGTCAAACACCTGCTGGATACGAGAGAGGTTGCTTGCTACTGCTGCAACAATGATACGACCATCCCAGTCCGAAATGGTTTGAGTGATCTCGTCCCCAACTTCACTTTCGCTAGCCACTTGGATATTGCTATCTGCATTGGCTGAATCGCTAAGAAGAGCTAGAACTCCATCACGACCGATTTCTGCCAAACGAGCGAAGTCTGTCGCATAAGATTCACTAGCTGTCTGGTCAAATTTGAAGTCACCTGTATAAACGATACTACCTTCAGCTGTCTTCAAGACAACACCCAGACTTTCTGGGATAGAGTGGGTCGTACGGAAGAAGGACACCACAGTTCCTCCAAAATCAATCTCCGAATCCTCATCAATCACATGAAAATCATTAAATTTCTTAACCGTATCATTCCCTTTGACAAAGAGTTTGGCCAACTCAATGGTCAACTCAGAGCCAAATACAGGTACCTTGGCTTCAGCCAAGAGATAAGGCAGAGCACCAATGGCATCCGCATGTCCGTGGGTCAAAAAGACCCCTGCAATACGGTCGCTATTTTCAAAAAGGTAGTCCATGTTTGGAATGACTACATCCACCCCTAGTTGTTCATTTTCAGGGTATTTCAGACCTGCATCCAAAACGAAAATAGACCCATCGATTTCAGCGATATACATATTTTTCCCATTTTCACGTACACCACCAAGTGTTGTTAAACTGATATTACTCATTTTTCCTCCGAAAGCTTAGTTTATCTTGATTATAGGGTTACTTGCCCTTTTATTCTAAAAGCACTATTACTTTTAGCCGAATCTTTTCCTACCATTATACCATTTTTTTGATGATTTTCAAAATGAAGATTTGTTTTCAAAAAAGAGCTGGTTGCCCAACTCTTTCCTACGTCTACTCTTTTTCCATTAAAAAGTCATAAATTTCTTGCACGGTACCCAGCGCCATCATTTCTTGGTCTTTGACGGTTTGTTTGAGATTTTGGTAAATCTGACTTTCTCCGATTTCCCGCTTCGGTGCCTCTTTATTGACTGTCATGACCCCATCTTTGATGGTCACAAAACCTAGTTCTTCAAACACTTGAATCATCTTGACCAGCAAGATTTGTTGAATATTGAGATAAGTCGCCAAATCCTTCAGTTTGTAGCGAATATCAAACTCTGGAAACTGGTAGATAGTCTTGTACAATTTAGCAAACTGCTCTCTAGTCCCATAGCCTGTCAGATAGTAGGCCTTGTCAATATCATTTTTGAAATAGACAGCAGAGAAATTCTGTTCCTGAAAAATAGTCTTCAGCTGAGTAATATCCTCAGGAACTGTTTTTACGATAACAGCTTCACTATTTACTAGACTCGGTAATTCTCCAGCAAAATCCAAGACTGGAACTCCTTCTGGCAAGACTGCATTCTTCCCGCGGATGTTAAAAAGTTGAACACCCTCCACACGCGCATCCACCATCATCAACTGCAGGGCAGTTTGACCATTCCATTGGTTGACAGATAATTTGACTGCCAGCTCTAGATTCTTGGTTTGAGAAAACTCTGTCGCCCATCTGCCTTGTCCAAATGCTACCACTTCAAAACTCGCCTCACCTTTGGAAATTTTCAGTTTGAGATGGGCATTGCCTGCCCCCATAGTACGGGCACTTTCGACCTGAAAATCCTTGATATAAAAGACAGGTTTCTGATTGTCCATTCCAAAAGGTGCCAAGCGCTCAAAGTTCTTGACTGTTTCAAGACTCAAAGCCTCCAAATCTAGCTCTTCATCTAGATTTAACTTGTTCTTGCCAGCAGCATCTGCACCTTTTTCACGGACATAATCTTCCAAAACCTGAGATAAATCTGAGAGTTTCTCCACTTCCAGTGTCATTCCTGCTGCGCCAGCATGACCGCCAAAGGCGATAAAGAGGTCTCGATGAGGATCCAGAGCCTCAAAAATATCGACCGCTTCCACACTACGAGCACTACCCTTGGCACGACCGTCTTCTATATTGAGAACGATGACTGTCTGCCCTAGTTCTTCCAACAAACGACCAGCCACGATACCCAGAACCCCAGGATTCCAGCCTTCCTTGGCCAAAACCTGGACCTTCTTCTCAGGGTCCACCATGGTCTTAGCTTCTTCATAGATAGACTGGACGATTTCCTTGCGCTCTTCGTTTTTCTGATGAATCATGAGAGCAATCTCATGCGCTTCCTCATCATCAAAGCCAGTCAGCAAATCAATAGCAGGATTGGGATCATCCAAGCGCCCCAAGGCATTCAAACGAGGGGCAATCTGGAAGCCAACCGTTTCTTCTGTTACTTCGTTGGCGGCAATCCCAGCCATATCCATCATTTCTTGTAGACCAATGCGCTGAGTGTGCCCCAACATTTCTAGACCATACTGAACTAAAATACGGTTTTCATCCGTCAGACTCACCATATCCGCAATAGTTCCAATAGCGACCAAATCAAGTAATTCCACTTGCACTTCTTCTAACAGAGCACAAGCCAACTTGAAAGCCACTCCGCAACCAGCCAAATATTTGAAAGGATATTCCGCATTCGGATGTTCAGGGTGAACGATGGCATAGGCATCAGGCAGGGTTTCAGGCATGGAATGGTGATCAGTCACAATGACATCCACTCCCATAGACTGGGCCAATTCAATGGCCTCGTGACCTGCAACCCCATTATCCACCGTCACAATCAAGGAAATCTCTTCTTGCTCGATAAAGTATTTATAGACACTGGCATTAGGGCCATAGCCATCGGTAAAACGATTTGGCAAATAAACACGGCACTCAGCACCAAGCTGTTCCAAACTTTCCTTAACAATAGAAGCCGAAGTCATGCCATCCGCATCGTAGTCTCCATAGATGAGAATATTTTCCCCTTCTTCAATGGCCTGACGAATCCGTTCCACTGCCTTGTCCATATCATGGAGCAGATAAGGGTCATGCAAGTCCTCCAAGGAAGGTTCTAAAAACTTCTTCAGACTTTCTTGGTCCTGAATCCCTCTCTCAAATAATAACCGAGCCACCTCAGGACCCAGTCCAGCCTTCTTGGCTATCTTTGTAAAATCCGCATCTTCTACCTGCGGGGCAAACTGCCATTCATAAGTAGGTGTTATCAAAAAGACATCCACTCTTTCTAAGAATTCTATTGCTTCATTATAACATGATTTAGGCTTTTTCTCTATCCAGATTGCTTTTTTATAAAATTTTAGTGAATTTTTTCAGATATGATTTGACAAGACAAATCTTTTGGTGTAGAATCATGTTATAAAATCTAACACAAAGGAGATTCCTTATGGCTTTAGTAGAATTTGAACACGTCGAAAAATATTACGGAGACTACCATGCACTCCGCGACATCAATCTCCGTTTTGAAAAAGGGCAAGTTGTTGTACTCCTAGGCCCTTCTGGTTCTGGGAAGTCCACTCTTATCCGCACCATCAATGGTTTGGAGGCTGTAGACAAGGGAAGTCTTCTAGTAAATGGTCACCAAGTTGCTGGTGCCAGCCAGAAAGATTTAGTACCGCTTCGCAAGGAAGTCGGCATGGTTTTCCAACATTTTAACCTCTATCCGCATAAAACAGTGTTAGAAAACGTAACACTAGCACCCGTAAAAGTTCTAGGAATTGATAAAAAAGAAGCTGAAAAAACAGCCCAAAAATATCTGGAATTTGTAAATATGTGGGACAAGAAAGATTCTTATCCAGCCATGCTATCTGGTGGACAAAAACAACGGATTGCCATCGCACGTGGACTCGCTATGCATCCTGAACTCCTCCTCTTTGATGAGCCAACATCTGCCCTTGACCCTGAAACCATCGGCGATGTTCTGGCAGTTATGCAAAAATTAGCCCACGATGGTATGAATATGATTGTCGTGACCCATGAAATGGGCTTCGCCCGTGAAGTTGCTGATCGCATTATCTTTATGGCTGACGGTGAAGTTTTAGTAGATACGACCGATGTCGATGACTTTTTCGACAATCCAAGCGAACCTCGTGCCCAACAATTCCTCAGCAAAATTATCAACCACGAAAGTGACAAAGTCAAATAAGGAGGCGCCTATGAAAAAGAAATTCTTTTTATCCGCATTATTGATTAGCCTTTTCGGCCTTGCTACTGCAAAACCAGTCCAGGCTGATACCAGTGTCGCAGACATTCAAAAAAGAGGCGAACTGGTTGTCGGTGTCAAACAAGACGTTCCCAACTTCGGCTACAAGGATCCCAAGACAGGGACCTATTCTGGTATCGAAACCGACTTAGCCAAGATGGTAGCTGATGAACTCAAGGTCAAGGTTCGTTATGTGCCGGTTACAGCACAAACTCGCGGACCTCTTCTAGACAATGAACAGGTCGATATGGATATCGCGACCTTTACCATCACAGATGAACGCAAAAAACTCTATAACTTCACCAGCCCTTACTACACAGATGCTTCTGGCTTTTTGGTCAATAAGTCTGCCAAAATCAAAAGCATTGAGGACCTAAACGGAAAAACCATCGGAGTTGCCCAAGGTTCCATCACCCAACGCCTGATTACCGAACTAGGTAAAAAGAAAGGTCTAACCTTTAAATTCGTCGAACTTGGTTCCTACCCAGAATTGATTACTTCCCTTCACGCTCATCGAATTGATGCCTTTTCCGTTGACCGTTCTATCCTATCTGGCTACATCAGTAAACGGACAGAACTACTAGATGATAGTTTCAAGCCATCTGACTACGGTATCGTTACCAAGAAATCAAATACAGAGCTCAACGACTATCTCGATAACTTGGTTACTAAATGGAGTAAGGATGGCAGTTTGCAAAAACTTTATGACCGTTACAAGCTCAAACCATCTAGCCATACTGCAGATTAAGGAGGACACCCCATGACAGATTTATCATCTTGGACAGCCTATTTTCAGGATTTTGGACAATTTTTCAATGGTTTCCTCTTCACCCTTGCCCTAGCGATTGGATCCTTTATCCTAGCCATGGTCTTGGGCACCTTCTTTGGAGCCATGTCAACCAGCAAACGTCCGATTTTGCGTATTTTGGCTCGTATCTTTGTCGAATTTTACCAAAACACTCCTCTCTTGGTGCAGTTTGTCATCGTTTTTTACGGCCTACCTCTTATCAGTGACCACACCATCATGATTCCGATTTATTGGACGGCTGTTCTCTGCGTGGGACTCTATCACGGCGCCTATATCGCCGAGGTAATTCGTTCAGGCATTCAGTCTATTCCTAGCGGTCAGATGGAGGCCGCCTTGTCGCAAGGGTTTACCTATATCAGTGCCATGCGCTTGATTATCTTGCCTCAAGCCTTCCGTATCATTCTCCCTCCTTTGACCAACCAAATTGTTAACCTCATCAAGAATACCTCCACAGTCGCTATCATTTCTGGTGTAGACTTGATGTTTGTGACCAAGTCTTGGTCGGCACTTAACGGAAACTACATTCCAGCATTTTTAGGCGCTGCCCTTCTCTACTTTTCTCTTTGCTTCCCTGTTGCCCAGTTTGGTCGCAAGATGGAGCAAGCCAACAAAAAAGCCTATTCACTTTAGGAGGTTACTATGGAATCCATTTTAGAAGTTTTGACCCCAGATAACCTAATCTTTATCTTTAAAGGATTTGGCTTGACCCTCTACATTTCTCTAATTGCAATCGCCCTCTCTACCCTCATCGGAACGGTGCTAGCCGTCATGAGAAATGGCAAAAATCCTGTCTTGCGCATCATCTCCAGCATTTACATCGAATTTGTACGGAATGTTCCCAACCTTCTCTGGATTTTCACTATCTTTTTAGTGTTCAAGATGAAATCCACACCAGCAGGAATCACTGCCTTTACTCTTTTTACATCAGCGGCCCTAGCTGAGATTATCCGAGGCGGTCTCAATGCCGTAGACAAGGGACAGTACGAAGCAGGAATGTCACAAGGCTTCACCTCAGCCCAAATCCTCTACCACATCATTCTCCCACAAGCCATTCGTAAAATGCTGCCAGCCATCATTTCTCAGTTTGTAACCGTGATTAAGGATACCAGTCTTCTCTACTCTGTTATCGCCCTACAAGAACTCTTTGGAGCCAGCCAAATTCTCATGGGCCGTTATTTCGAACCAGAGCAGGTCTTCAGTCTTTATATCCTGATTGCCCTCATCTACTTCAGCTTCAACCTAGCAATTTCTAGCCTGTCTCATATGCTAGCAAAACGTTGGAAACAAGCTGCAGAATAAACAGCCACTCTCCAGTTCAATTGGAGAGTTTTTTGATGATAGTAGATATTTATAGACCTCAATTTGACACCATACTTTTTCTATGATAAAATGTAACAAATTTATTTACAACAAATTAAAATCTAAATGAAATGGAATTTTCTATGAAATCACTCAAAGGACTACTCTTTATCATAGCTAGTTTTGTCTTGACTATTTTGACTTGGATGAACACTTCTCCCCAATTCATGATTCCAGGACTAGCTTTAACAAGCCTATCTCTGACTTTTATCCTAGCCACTCGTCTCCCCCTACTAGAAAGCTGGTTTCACGGTTTGGAGAAGGTCTACACCGTCCACAAATTCACAGCCTTTCTATCCGTCATCCTACTCATCTTTCATAACTTTAGTATGGGCGGTTTGTGGGGATCTCGTTTAGCTGCTCAGTTTGGCAACCTTGCCATCTATATCTTTGTCAGCATCATCCTTGTCGCCTATTTAGGCAAATACATCCAATACGAAGCTTGGCGATGGATTCACCGCCTGGTTTACCTAGCTTATATTTTTGGACTCTTTCACGTCTACATGATGATGGGCAATCGTCTCCTTACATTTAATCTTCTAAGTTTTCTTGTTAGTAGCTATGCCCTTTTAGGCTTACTAGCTGGTTTTTATATCATTTTTCTATATCAAAAGATTGGCTTCCCCTATCTAGGGAAAATTACCAATCTCAAACGCTTAAATCACGATACCAGAGAAATTCAAATCCATCTTAGCAGACCTTTCGACTATCAATCAGGCCAATTTGCCTTTCTAAAGATTTTCCAAGAAGGCTTTGAAAGTGCTCCGCATCCCTTTTCTATCTCAGGAGGTCATGGTCAAACTCTTTACTTTACTGTTAAAAATTCAGGCGATCATACCAAGAATATCTATGACAATCTTCAAGTCGGCAGCAAAGTAAGCGTAGATAGAGGTTACGGACACATGATCATAGAAGAGGGCCGAGAAAATCAGGTTTGGATTGCTGGAGGTATTGGGATCACCCCCTTCATCTCTTACATCCGTGAACATCCTATTTTAGATAAACAGGTTCACTTCTACTATAGCTTCCGTGGAGAGGAAAATGCAGTCTACCTGGATTTGCTCCGTGACTATGCTCAGAAAAACCCTAATTTTGAACTCCATCTAGTAGATAGTAGGAAAGACGGCTATCTTAATTTTGAACAAAAAGAAGTGCCCGAACATGCAAGCGTCTATATGTGTGGTCCTCTTTCTATGATGAAGTCACTTGCCAAACAGATTAAGAAACAAAATCCAAAAACAGAGCTTATATACGAAGGATTCAAGTTTAAATAACCACTCATACTCTCCTGGAATTTCCCAGGAGTTTTTTCTACGCAATCTCAAAAAACACTGCCAGATTTCTCTAGCAGTGTTTTGAGTTTCATTTGCTTAGTAAATTGTTCTTTCAGTTTCTACATCGAAGAAGTGTGCTTTGTTCAAGTCAAATCCAAGTTCAACTGTTGCACCTGTTTGCAAGTAGTCACGAGCATCAACTTTAGCAACAAATTCGTCTTTACCAACTTGGCAGTAAAGGTGAGATTCTGAACCAAGCAATTCTGATACAGAGATAGTCGCTTTTACAACTGATTCTGGGAATGTTTCAAGGAATGCTTCCTCTGCATTCACGTCTTCTGGACGGATACCGAAGATTAATTCTTTACCTTCATAGCCTTTTTCACGAAGAACTTTCAAAGCGCCTTCTGGCACTTTTAAACGGAAACCGTCAGAAACAATTTCGCTACCAACCAGTTTCACGTTGATGAAGTTCATAGCTGGGCTTCCGATGAATCCTGCTACGAATTTGTTAACTGGGTTTTTGTAAACTTCTTGAGGAGTACCGATTTGTTCTACACGTCCGATAGTACCTGTACCAGCAGGGTTCTTAGTTGCTGACATGATAACGATACGGTCTGCAAGTGTCATCGCTTCTGTTTGGTCGTGAGTTACGTAGATAGTTGTAGCTCCGATACGACGGTGGATTTTAGCGATTTCAGCACGCATAGATACACGAAGTTTGGCATCCAAGTTTGACAAAGGTTCGTCCATCAAGAACACTTTTGCATCACGGACGATGGCACGACCCATGGCAACACGTTGACGTTGACCACCTGAAAGGTCAGCAGGTTTACGTTCCAAGAATTCTCTCAATCCAAGGATTTCAGCTGCTTCTTGCACACGTTTGTCAATGTCTTCTTTGCTGTATTTACGCAATTTCAAACCGAAAGCCATGTTGTCATAAACAGTCATGTGTGGGTAAAGAGCGTAGTTTTGGAATACCATGGCGATGTCACGGTCTTTTGGAGCTACGTCGTTGACAACCACGCCATCGATAGATGCAGTACCTTCTGTGATGTCTTCAAGACCAGCAATCATACGAAGAGTTGTTGATTTACCACATCCTGAAGGACCTACGAAAACGATAAATTCTTTGTCTTTGATGTCCAAGTTGAAGTCTTCAACTGAGTAGTGTTCGCTGTTTGGATATTTTTTGTAAATGTTTTTAAGATTCAATTCTACCATGAGGTGAACTCCTTTTGTCTTTTGATAGTTTTATTATAGATGAAAACGCTTTACATTTCTATGGCAAGATGACCAAAAAAATAAAAAAGTTCTGTGCAACTTGCACAAAACTTTAGAGAATATCTGGTAAAATCAACTGATAACACAAGGTCAGGTCGGTCAATTCCTTCAACTGAAGCCCTGTCAATTCTTCCCATTTATCAATCTTGTATTGGAGAGAATTGCGGTGCAGGTAGAGTTGCTGAGCTGTTTTAGTTAGGACTGCACTATTTTCCCAAAGAGAAAGAACAATCTCCTGAATCTGGTCCTGATCCAAGATTATCTGGTGCAGGCATTCTTTAATGACTCTCAGGTCCACAAGTCTTTCCCCCATACTCCAAAGATAGAGCTGAGAAAAAGTATGAACACCTTGGTGACCCTGACGCCACCAAGTCTTAAATAAATCCCGCTCCGCTTTGATCAAGTCTGATAGGGCTTGATGTCCCGTCTGAGACCAAACCTGGCCTAACATGATAGAGAGACGCAAGCCAAAGTCATATTCAACCGCTTCAATCGTATCACTTAAAATAGCTCGTACAGAAGTGTATTTATCTTGTTGCAGTACGAAAACATAGTCCTGAGCTCCGACCTGTAGCACTGTCTGACAGTTGGGAAAAAGAGTCCGCATCATATCTAGCCAAGAAGCTAGATTTTCCTGCTGAAAATAGGAAAGATGGCAATAAACCAACTGAATCTTTTTAAAAGTTTGTGGTGCCTGTCCCTTGCCCTCAATCAGATAAGAATACCAAGGATTGAGCGAACGAGCCTGCTCCTGCTGGGTCAAAAGGGCAACCAACTGCTTTTCACGCTCACTAAGCCCAGCTTCCTCCAGCAAAATCCACTGCTGAGAAGCTAAAGGGAGAGTGAGATAGCCCTCTTTCTCTACTGGTTGGTCTGAAATCTGAGCCTCAGGAAACCAGTCTTGTAGTTCTTTTGCCATCATATCCTAGCCCTCCACTTTTTGGATGCACCATAAAATCAAACTCTCAAGACGTTCCAGATTTTCAGTCATATGGAGATAGCCCATCACGGCTTCAAAACCTGTAGACATACGGTAAGTCACCACATCAGCATTTTTGGCCTTGGTGTGGCTATTGGTATTTCGACCTCTCTTGTAGATCTCTTCTTCTTTTTCTGTTAAGACCTGCTCCTCCAACATAAGGGAAATCAGGCGAGCCTGAGCCTTGGCTGAGACATACTTGGTCGCTTCTTGGTGGAGTTTATTGGGTTTGGTCATACCTTTGAGGATGAGGTGACGGCGAATATACATAGAATACACCGCGTCCCCCTCAAAAGCTAACGCAATCCCGTTAATGAGATTGACATCAATCACGTGTCCACCTCACTCCATCCTTGGTGTCAAGAAGCTTAATTCCCTGAGCAGCCAATTGGTCACGGATCTGGTCCGCTGTCGCAAAGTCACGATTGGCACGCGCTTCTTGGCGTTTTTGGATCAAGTCTTCAATCTCTGCATCCAAAACTTCCTCAACAAAGACAATTCCAAAGACCTCTAACATAGCCGCAAGAGCTTCCTTAACACTTTCATCATAGTTACCTGAGTTAATCCATTTGGCCATTTCAAAGACAACTGTGATACCGTTGGCAGCGTTAAAATCTTCATCCATAGCTGCTACAAACTTATCTTTAAAGGCTTGTAACTCTTGAGCATCTACAGTTCCAGTAAATGGTTGCTCATAAGTGTTCTTCATATACTTGAGATTGGTCTCCGCATCCCGCACTGCTTTTTCCGTAAAGTTGATTGGTTTACGGTAATGCTGAGTCGCAAAGAAAAATCGCAGCACTTGGCCATCAAGAGTTTTAAGGGCATCATGAACGGTGATAAAGTTGCCCAAAGATTTAGACATCTTGACATTGTCGATATTGACAAAGCCATTATGCATCCAATAGTTGGCAAAGGTCTTGCCTGTTTTGGCTTCTGACTGGGCAATTTCATTGGTATGATGCGGAAACTCTAGGTCGGCTCCACCACCGTGAATATCAATGGTATCGCCCAAAATCTCTGTTGACATGACTGAACACTCGATGTGCCAGCCCGGACGACCAGGTCCCCAAGGACTGTCCCAAGAAATCTCGCCTGGTTTGGCAGATTTCCATAGGGCAAAGTCTACAGGATTTTCCTTGCGAGCCGTTTCTTCATCGGTACGACCTGAAGCACCCAGCTCCAAGTCTTCCAAGGTTTTGTTAGCCAACTTGGCATAGTTGTGGGATTTTTCCACACGGAAGTAAACATCCCCTTGGCTCTCATAGGCAAAACCTTTTTCAATCAAGTCTTCCACAAAGCGGATGATGTCAGCCATAAACTCCACCACACGCGGATGGCGGGTCGCAGGTTTGACGCCCAAGGCCGTCACATCCTCACGAAAGGCAGCGATGTACTTGTCCGCAACCTCCTGAGGCGTGATGCCCTCTTCCTTGGCACGGTTGATAATCTTATCATCCACATCCGTAAAATTGGAAATATAGGCAACCTCATAACCACGATACTCAAAATAGCGACGAATGGTATCAAAAGCCACCGTTGAACGGGCATTCCCCACGTGAATATAGTTGTACACGGTTGGCCCACAAACATACATCTTGACCTTGCCGTCCTCAATCGGGACAAATTCTCGCAAATCACGAGACATAGTGTCGTAAATTTTAATCATAAATCATAGTCAGGAAAGCCAAAATCCGAGAACAGTTAGTTTCATCACTAAGAGTTCAATTGAATTTCAGTCCGAATGTCTCTACACTTCGGAATCCCTTGCTCCTTTCTCATTCAGATAAACCACCTGAGTCTGTTTGACAAAGCCAATTTTTTCATACAAGCGTTTGGCACCTACATTGCTATCTTCCACTGCAATCTGAAATTCCTTATCATTTTGCTCAATTAGTTGGTTGACAAGGGATTTTGCTAAGTAGCTTCCATAGCCTTTTCCACGTTCAGGTTCAGATATTGCTAAACCGTAGAAGTAATTCGTATCGCTCGATAAATCAACCGTGCAAGTTCCAATAACCTGATCGTCTTTTAACAAAATATATAAGCGACTTTCTGGATCCTTCAGAGCTTCAGCGACATATCTATCCACAATCTCTCTATATTCATGCTCTTCTGAGAATGCCTGAAATTTTAACTGACTGATTTGCTCCTGATACGAACTATCTGCTAACAAAACTTCAAGATTGGAAACATTTGCTAACGGATAAGGTCTTCTATCCTTACCTAACCAGGTTTCTGTATACTCGTCCTCGACCAATCCCCAGTTACTGACAAAATCAGGATGGCGGTCTAGAAAAACACGCTCTGTCTGAAAAGTAACTGAACGAATAGGGAAAGAAGCCGTTTCTTTCTCAAAACTAGTAAACAATACATGTGCAATTCCCTGACGGCGATGAGCTGGATGAACCAGTATCGTCACTTCTACATCTTGATCATCTGCATAGACAGTTAATAGACCAACAAGTTCGCCTTTTTCATAATAAAGGAAAAAGGCGGGCATGTTTGGGTCAAAATTAAGCATGTTAGAGAGATAGGGATCACGATAGGTACCGTCATAGTTTTGGCAACAGTTAATTAGTTTTTTCGCCTCAGATAGCTCCTCTTGGCTTAACTTGTTTCTTGCTTGAATCATATAGGTATCCTCTACAACCCAGACGATCTGTGACTGGCTTCTTTAGCCTGCTCGAGTTTATTGACGTAGTACTCTCGTTTTTCTTCGACTTCGTGAATGACCGGCTCATCCTTTTTACCATGTACACGGACAATCTTGGCCGGAATACCGACAACCGTCACATCACTAGGTACATCTGCTACGACAACTGCTGCAGCACCGACCTTGGCATTTTCGCCGATTTCCACTGGTCCGATGACTTGGGCATGTGCTGATATGAGAGCTCCCTTTCGAACGGTCGGATGGCGTTTGCCACAGTCTTTCCCTGTTCCCCCAAGAGTCACCCCATGGTAGAGAAGAACCCCTTTTTCAACGATAGCCGTCTCCCCAATTACAAGACCTGAACCATGGTCGATAAAGACACCTGAATCAATCTGGGCACCTGGATGAATCTCAATCTGAGTCCAAAAGCGCCAAAACTGACTGTGCATACGAGCCAAGAGTTTGAAGCCATGCTTCCAGAGAAAATGCGAAAGACGGTGGGCCGCCAAGGCCTTGACACCTGGATAAGTCAGCAAAACCTCCAAAGTGGTGCGGGCCGCTGGATCATTTTCTTTTACGATATCAATGGTTTCGCGCCACCATCCCATACATTTCTCCTTTTCTTATTCTGAATCTTTTGGTGTTTCTGTAAATTCTTTCTTAGGTTTGTGACCCTTGTGATGACGTGGACGGTGAGGACGCTCTGATTTTTCACCTTTTTCATCACGTTCAGGTTTTGGAGGACGAGGAAGAAGAGCTTTCATAGAAGCATCCACACGTCCTTTTTCATCAATCTTGATAACCTTAACATCAACTTCATCCCCGATTGCTACCAAGTCTTCGACATTATTGGTACGCGTCCAAGCCATCTCAGAGATATGAACAAGGGCATCTGTCTTATCAAAGAGGTTGACAAAGGCACCAAATTTCTCGATACGAACGACTTTAGCACGGTAAACTTCGTCCACTTTGGCTTCACGAACCAGACCAGCAATAATTTCTTTAGCACGATTGATGGCATCTTGGTCGCTAGAGTAGATAGATACATTTCCTTCTTCATCGATATCAATCTTAACGCCTGTTTCAGCGATAATCTTGTCGATGGTTTCTCCACCCTTGCCGATGACAATCTTGATCTTATCCACATCGATCTTAATGGTATCAATTTTCGGAGCAGTTGGAGCCAATTCTGGACGAACTTCTGGAATGGTTGCTTCAATCACATCAAGGATTTCAAAACGAGCTTTCTTGGCTTGGGCAAGAGCCTCAGTCAAGATTTCTGCAGTAATCCCTTGGATCTTGATATCCATTTGAAGGGCTGTAATCCCGTCACGAGTACCTGCAACCTTGAAGTCCATGTCTCCAAAGTGGTCTTCCAAACCTTGGATATCTGTCAAGACTGTATAGTTGTTTCCATCTGAGATAAGTCCCATGGCAATACCAGCTACTGGCGCCTTGATTGGCACACCACCAGCCATAAGGGCAAGAGTTCCAGCACAGATAGAAGCCTGAGATGAAGAACCATTTGATTCCAAGACTTCTGCTACCAAACGGATAGCGTATGGGAATTCTTCCAAGCTTGGCAAGACTTGAGCAAGGGCACGCTCACCAAGAGCACCGTGACCGATTTCACGACGACCTGGCGCACCGTAACGACCAGTTTCCCCTACAGAGTATTGTGGGAAGTTATAGTGGTGCATAAAGCGTTTCTTGTACTCTGGATCCAAACCATCAATGATTTGAGTTTCTCCCATCGGAGCCAAGGTCAAGACTGAAAGAGCCTGAGTTTGTCCACGAGTGAAGAGACCAGAACCGTGTACACGAGGAAGGAAGTCAACAACCGCATCCAAAGGACGGATTTCATAAACCTTACGACCGTCAGGACGCACCTTATCTTCTGTGATCAAACGGCGCACTTCAGCGTGTTCCATTTGTTCCAGGATTTCAGCCACATCACGCATGATACGGTCAAATTCTTCGTGGTCTGCATATTTTTCTTCGTAAACGGCAGTAACTTGGTCCTTAACTGCTTGAGTTGCAGCTTCACGAGCCAATTTTTCTTCTACTTGGACCGCTTTTTGGAGGTCACTGTTGTAGGCTGCGATGATTTCAGCCTGTAATTCAGCATCTACGTGAAGCAGTTCAACTTCTGCTTTTTCCTTACCGACTGCTGCAACGATTTCTTCTTGGAAGGCAATCAATTCTTTAACTGCTTCGTGCCCTTTAAGGAGAGCTTCCAGCATGATTTCTTCTGACAATTCTTTAGCACCAGACTCTACCATGTTGATGGCGTGCTTGGTACCAGCTACTGTCAATTCAAGAAGAGAATGCTCTGCCTGTTCTTGCGTAGGGTTGATGATGATTTGACCATTCACATAACCCACTTGGACACCAGCGATTGGACCATCAAATGGAATATCTGAAATGGAAAGTGCCAATGATGAACCAAACATAGCTGCCATTGGTGCAGAAGCATTTTCATCATAAGAAAGCACGGTGTTGATGACTTGGACTTCGTTACGGAAACCTTCCGCAAACATAGGACGGATTGGACGGTCAATCAAACGCGCTGTCAAAGTCGCATCTGTTGAAGGACGTCCTTCACGTTTCATAAAGCCACCAGGAAACTTCCCAGCTGCATACATTTTTTCTTCGTAGTTGACTTGGAGTGGGAAGAAATCCCCAGTTGCCATCTTCTTAGACATCACGGCCGCAGTCAAGACAGTTGACTCACCGTAACGTACAACAACAGAGCCATTTGCTTGCTTGGCAACCTGACCAGTCTCTACAATTAACTCACGACCCGCAAAAGTCGTTTGAAACACTTGTTTTGTCATTTTAATCCCCTTTGGATTGATAATATTATACGTCTTGCCTACAAAAATCAAGATACTAAGCCGTTAAGCAACTCAAAGGAAAATAGGAAATCGGACGACGGAGAGACTGCTCCTAGGCAGATTTATCTTTTTCCACAGAGTTGTAGGCGAGTTCAATTACACAAGATACCAAGGGCGTCAAAAGCAAAGTAAAAATAGGAAACTGACGAAGTCTTCGATGAAGACAAGACAGTTTATCTTTTTTACACAGCTTTTCGGCCGGGTTCAATTACACAAGATAGCATTCGATTGACGCAGTGTACCATGCACACCAGGAAATCTATCTTTTTCACTAGGGATTTAGCCCGTGTTCAATTACTCAAGATACAAATCATTAGAAAGGTTTGATACTAAAGTATCTAATCCTTTCACGCTAATCGCTATCAGGCGATTAGCTAAATGCTTTACTAACTCTCTCGTCAAATAACGTCGATTTGACTCGCTCGTGTCGCTCTTTCCTACCGTTAGTCATCAGAAATGTTTGATACTAAAGCATCTAATCCTTTCACGCTAATCGCTATCAGGCGATTAGCTAAATGCTTTACTAACTCTCTCGTCAAATAATATCGATTTGACTCGCTCGTGTCGCTAATCCTTACAGTTTAAATGCATTGTATTTTTTAATACCCTCATCTTTGTATCAAGTACGTACAGAGTCTATTTTATCATATTTTTCTTAAAAAGTGCGGTCTTTACCATTAAAAAGGAACCATTCCCCTCACCTGAGAAGAATGGTTTGCTTTTTATTATCCTAGAGACTGATGATTAAACAAGGCATGAGTTGCTTGGTGGATGTATTTTGCTGTTTCAGCATTGTTCATGGTGTAAAGATGCACACCGGCGACATCCTGAGTTACCAAGTCCACGATTTGGTCCACTGCATAGGCAAGTCCTGCTGCTCTGAGCGACTCAGGGTCATGCTCATACTTGTCTAAGATGGCTTTAAATTTGCGTGGAAGATGGATATTCTCACAAGTCTTCAAGAGGCGGAGAGCCTGATTTCGATTCAGAATTGGCATAATCCCTGCATGAATAGGAACATCAATCCCAGCCAAGATGCACTTGTCTTGGAAATCATAGAAGCGCTCATTGTCAAAGAAAAGCTGAGTTACAAGGCTCGAACAACCTGCATCCACTTTCTTCTTAAGATTTTGAATATCTGAAATCTGATTTGGTGAATCTGGATGACCTTCTGGATAACAAGCACCAACAATATCAAAGTGAGGGGCTTGTTCCTTGATGAACTCAATCAAGTCAGTTGCGTAGCGGAAATCCTTTTGTGGTTCCACATCTGGAATAATATCCCCACGAAGAGCCAAGATTTTCTGCACTCCAACCTTGTCCAAGTCAGCAATCGTTTCAGCAACCTTGTCCTTAGTCAAATAGATGGCTGGCAAGTGAGCAATAGTCGGAATCGCCAAGTCATTTTGGATAAAGTCAGCCAAACGGACCGTCGTTTCCTTGATATTAAATTTATTATTGCTGGCAGTTACACTGATAAAGTGAGGAGCCAACTCCTGCATATCTTGAAGAGCAGAAATAATGTTATCATTACCCACTGCTGGGTTTGGAGGGAACACTTCAAATGAGAGTGACGGTGTTTGGCGTGACATAGTCATTATCCTTTTCTAGTTAATTTTTTTCGTTAGCTGGATTCCTAGAATCCAAGTGAAACAGGCAGATTGACCAAACAGCGCTTCTTGAGAAATCCTATCTTACAATTTCTCACGCGCAGCTTTAGCTGCTTCAACAAGGCGGATCAAGCTTTCTTTTGTTTCTGGAATACCACGTGTTTTCAAACCACAGTCAGGGTTGATCCAAACTTTCTTGCTTGGCACTTTAGCAAGGATGGCTTCGATTGTATTGTCGATTTCGCCTTCATTTGGCACACGAGGTGAGTGGATATCGTAAACCCCAGGTCCCACTTCTGTTTGGAAGTTTTTCGCTTTGAGTTCGTCCAAGATTTCAAGGTTTGAACGGCTAGCTTCAAAGGAAATAACATCTGCATCCATGTTGTCGATAGCTGGGATGATATCTGTAAATTCTGAATAACACATGTGAGTGTGGATTTGTGTGTCTGGCGCTACTGTTGAGTGTACCAAGCGGAAGGCAGGAATTGCCCAGTCAAGGTAGTCTTCGTACCAGTCGCTACGACGGAGTGGCAATTTTTCACGAAGAGCAGCCTCGTCGATTTGAATGATTTTCACACCAGCAGCTTCAAGGTCAAGCACTTCATCCTTGATAGCAAGGGCGATTTGAAGAGTAGAATCCTTGATAGAGATGTCTTCACGTGGGAATGACCAGTTGAGGATGGTAACAGGTCCAGTCAACATACCTTTAACAGGTTTGTTTGTACGGCTTTGTGCATAGCTAGACCATTTAACAGTGATAGGGTTAAGACGAGTTACATCACCCCAGATGATTGGTGGTTTAACCCCACGCATACCGTATGATTGTACCCAACCATTTTTAGAGAAGAGGTAACCTGACAAGTTTTGACCGAAGTACTCAACCATGTCATTACGCTCAAATTCACCATGAACAAGGACATCAAAGTCGATATCTTCTTGCCATTTGATCCATTCGTCAATTGTTTCAGCAAGGAAAGCGTCGTACTCTTCTTGAGACAATTCACCTTTACGGTAAGCCAAACGTTTGGCACGAACTTCTTTAGTTTGAGGGAATGAACCGATAGTTGTTGTTGGAAGAGCTGGAAGTTTGAAAGCTTCTTCTTGGATAGCTTCACGTTCTGCAAAGGCTGGCAAACGAGTGTAGTCAGCGTCTGTCAAGCCAGCGATACGAGCACGAAGTTCAGCATTTTCACCCACACGCTCAGTCGCAAAGAGTTCTTTGTTAGCTGCAAGTGCTTCTTCACCTTGACCATTGCGGATAGCATCCAAATCACGAATCTCATCCAATTTTTCAACTGCAAAGGCAAAGTGGTTCAAGATAGCTGGTTCAAATTCTTCATTAGCAGTTGTAAATGGCACATGAAGAAGTGAGCATGAGCTTGTCAAGACAATGTTTTCAGCTGGAATTTGCTCAAGAACAGCCAAGCTCTTTTCGTAGTTGTTGCGCCAGATGTTTTTACCATTGACAATACCTGCATAAAGAGTCTTGTCAGCTGGGAAGCCACCTTTAACGAGTTCAAGAGTTTTCTTACCTTCAACGAAGTCAAGACCGATAGCATCTACTGGCAAGTTTACAAGGTCAGCGTAAACGTCACGAACGTCTCCGAAGTAAGTTTGAAGCAATACTTCAAGACCTTTTTTGTCAGCCAAAAGTTTGTTGTAAAGGTTCAAGAAGAGAGCTTTTTCTTCGGCTGTCAAGTCTTTTACAAGAGCCGCTTCATCCAATTGGATACGAGTCGCACCAAGTTCTGCCAATTTTGCAAAAACTTCTTGGTAAGCAGCTACTAAGCTATCTACGAAGTCTTCTGCTTTCACACCTTCTTCAAAGTCTGACAATTGAAGGAAAGTGAATGGACCTACAAGAACTGGGCGAGTGTTCAATCCAAGTTCTTTTGCTTCTTGGAACTCATCGAAGATTTTGTGACCAGCCAATTTTACTTGAGTGTCTTTTTCAAATTTAGGAACGATGTAGTGGTAGTTGGTGTTGAACCATTTCTTCATTGGAAGGGCGCGAACATCCCCTTTTTCTCCTTGGTAACCACGACCCAAAGCGAAGTAGCGCTCAAGGTCAGACAAGTCCAAGTTTTGAACTGAAGCAGGTACCACGTTGAAAAGGAAAGCTGCATCTAGGAAGTTGTCATAGTGAGAAAAGTCATTTGATGGGATTTCAGTGATGCCTTTTTCTTTGACAATGTTCCAGTGTTTAGCACGCAAGTCTTTTGCTGCTGCCAAGAGTTCTTCTTCTGAGATTTCTTTTCTAAAGTATTTTTCAGTTGTAAATTTTAATTCGCGGAATTCGCCCAAACGAGGGAAACCGATGATTGTAGTTGACATGATGTGTCCTCCAAAATTTGTTGTTGAAACTATCTTAACAGAAAAGAAATCATCTGTATAATTGTAAAAAATTAGGCTTTGATATAGTTTGAAACTATACCTATATTTTAAACAAAAGAAAAAGACCTGAGACAAATGCCTCAAATCCTTTGTGTAGCTTGTTTTATAGCTCTATTGCAGTTAGGCTCTTCAAACGCATTATTAGTAATTCTTATAAGTGACTATGGCTTGTTATTAGAAAAGACTATAGGTTGATTTTTCTTTTGTAATTCTGATATTTCCCTGAAAAAGTGCGGACGGGAGGTAAAATTATCCAGTGGATGATTTTAGCCATCCAAGTAATTTCATCCCTATCAACCTTTTTTCTGTTCAAGTGGGACGACTGCTAGTGTCTTTCCTAAACTGACTAAAACTTTTAAAACCGTATCCAACTGAGGACTAGTCTTGCCTGTTTCCATCCTAGCTATGACAGGCTGGCTCACTCCACTGAGTTCTTCTAGCTTTTTCTGACTGATTCCTTGCTCACGTCTAGCCTCAATCAATTCACTCATGATTGCCACCCGCATATCACTTTCAAGGATTTCCTCCTTGGTGAAGAGTTGAGACCTGACATCCTTCCAGTTACTCCCAATAGCACTATTCTTCATCACTTAACCCTCTTTCTTTTAAGTCCTTCAGTTCACGCTTGGCTTTTTTAAAATTATAACTTAAAAGTTATTAAAAGTAAATCTGAACACTCATAAAAAGAAGACCTTAGAAAAACTCTAAAGGTCTCATCTTTATTATTCGAAAAAATTACGAAAAGAGTTATAAAATGCTGATAATCCTTACGTTTACTTCAGCTCAATCCCCTTCTCTCGGAGATTAGCCAGACACTCCTCATAGTAGGCATCGTCATGTTCGCTGTATATAGGACTAGTCAACTTCTCCTCTGCTAAATCTTCATAGATAGGGCAAGTCTTGCCACGGTAGTTCTTGTTCAGCCACTCTGGACTGACCTTATAGCCTCGATTAGCCATCTCCTCCATGATTAAGCGATGATAGGCATAGAGACGATAGGGCGAGTGGGTAAAGACATAGTCAACCGTCGCATGCTTTCTGCCCCAGCCATTGCCACGCAGGGCGCAACATTCTCGATGTTGCCCCAAGAGTTGGGGACGAGGAAGCTGTGAAATCAAAGCCTCATGCCAAAGTCTCATGGGAGTCTCCTTTCAACAAGGTAGAATGTTGCAGATAAGCATTTGGGTAACGTTCAAGTAAATCTCTCATCTTAGCAATCACATCTTCCTTGTAAACCTGACCAAAGCGGTAGCGATCCAGTAAGAGCATGTAGTCATTGCGCTCGGCATCTGTCGATTTCTTTTTGAAATATCCCCAAATATGCTGAAAGGCATTGCAGACCTGACCCCTGTATTATGGAAACTGGAAG
>ERZ1699255.11-NODE-11-length-22215-cov-3.962242_pt1 | contig 22215 bp, 19 predicted proteins | sample MGYA00581542_ERZ1699255 | MGnify/ENA primary metagenome ERZ1699255 (study PRJEB42319, sample SAMD00040312) | human oral metagenome | material: saliva | host: Homo sapiens | study: EMG produced TPA metagenomics assembly of PRJDB4115 data set (Metgenomic analysis of...
GGCTAACATCTTGTTTACGAGCTCTAATAGCTTCTGCAGCAACATCAATTGTAATATCTTTGATTTTCTTTACCCTAGCAACTAAAGTGATATCATTAATTGCACCTTCAAGATCGCGAACATTTGAATCAAATTGACCTGCTAAGTATTCTAAAGTATCGCTTTGGAAATTGTAATTCAAATGTTCAGTTTTGCTTTGTAGAATGGCAATACGCGTTTCAAATTCAGGAGGTGTAATATGCTGGGTTAATCCCCAACTAAAGCGCGTGACAAGTCTTTCTTCAAGTCCTTCCAGATGTTTTGGACTTCTGTCACTGGTTAGGACAATTTGTTTTTGCTTGTCGTGCAGTGCATTAAAGGTATTGAAAAATTCTTCTTGTGTTGCAACTTTTTTTCCACTCAGTGATTGGATATCATCAATTAACAAAAGATCAAGGCTACGATAGGTCTTTTTAAACTTTTCCATTTCCCCAAGTCTTAGGTGATCAAGAAAGTCATTAATAAAGCTTTCAGCAGGGATATATTTAACACGCGCATCAGGAATGTTTTTTAGAATTTCGTTACCAATAGCATTTAATAGGTGAGTCTTACCAAGACCTGGACCTCCATATATAAAAAGAGGGTTATAGGTCAAAGCTAAATCTTCTGAAACAGCTAAAGCAGCAGATTTTGCCCAAACATTTCCATCCCCTTGGATAAAATTATCAAAGGTATACTTTTCTTTTAATCCAGTATCTGAATAAGGAATAGATGCTAACTTTGGACTATAGTCATAAAGAGTTGAATTTGTAGCTTCTTCAACTTGTGAGATAGTCGTATCTTGAGGTTTGGTGAAAATATAGTGGGGAGTAATCTCAGCATCATAAATTTCAAATCCAGCAACTACAATAATATCTTTTAGTTGTTTTTCCCAGACCATTTCCATTTCAGATCGTGGTAAAAATATAGTAGCAACATTTTCTTCTACCTTGATGAGTTCAGCTTGAATAGCATAGAAATCATACATGGATCGAGTCAGTCTTTCTTGAGCAAATTCTAATATACGATTCCAAAATTGTTTTTCTTTCAATCCTTTCTCCTCCTTTACTATTTAAAAGTTTAATGCTAGACTTATTTTACCATAGATAGCAAGAATTTTCCACAAGCTGTGAAAAATAATCCACAATGTTATCAAGTTTTATCCACAGGTTGGGGATAAAATCAGAAACTATTGATTTATTAAGCTTTTTATTGAAAAAAATAGTGGATAACCTTGTGAGATAAAAAAATAAAAGAACAGCCTTATTTCAGGCTGTTGATAATTCTACTGTATTCTTCTTGATTTGAAAAAGAAATAATGATTTTTCCACTGTCTTTTTTAGACAATTTGATTTCTACATCTAATCCAAGTAGTTTTTTTAACTGTTCTTCTTCATTTTGTATGAAATGATCAGTTTTTTGCAGTTTCTTTTGTTTTTTATCTGTCAGAAGAGCTTCTAACTTCCTTACAGAAATGTCTTCTTCTATAATTCGTTGAAAGAAATAGTCTTGTTGTTCCTTATTTAACCCAACTAGCGAACGCGCATGAGCTTGTGATAGTTTGCCATTTTCTACTTCTGAGATAATCTGTTCTGGTAAGGAAAGCAAACGAATGGAGTTACTGATATAAGGACGAGACTTGCCCATTTTATCTGCAATTTCAGCATGGGTAAATCCTTTCTCTACGAGAGATTCATAGGCGCGTGCTTCTTCTATTGGATTTAAATTTTCTCTCTGTAAATTTTCAATGATGGACTGGACCATCATCTCTTGGTCTGAAAGTTGTTTAACAACAGCTGGGATAGACGTTAGACCAGCTAAAAGTGAAGCCCGATAGCGTCTCTCTCCTGCAAGGATTTCATAACCAATAACAGGAGATTGACGAACAATAATCGGTTGAATGACCCCATTTTCTTTGATAGACTGTGCTAGTTCATCTAGTTTTTCTTTATCAAATTCTTTTCGAGGTTGATAGGGATTTTTTTGTATATCCGTGATAGAAATCATTTCAAATTTTTCCATGATTCTACACTAACACATCTTTTCTCTTATGTAAAGCTTTCTTTACATAGATGTCAATTAAGATTCTAAATCACCTGAACTCTTGTCAAGTTTAATAGATGTAGTTTCTTCTTTACCGTTACGATAGTAAGTTATCTTAATGGTGTCTCCGATAGAATGATTGTAAAGAGCACTTTGTAAATCTGTTGATGAAGCAATCTCCTTGTCATCTACTTTTGTAATAACATCGTATTTTTCAAGGTGACCATTGGCAGGCATATTACTTTGTACAGAACGAACGACTACACCAGATGTTACATTGCTTGGAATATTCAATCTTCTAATATCACTTGTATTAATATTTGAGAGATTGACCATTTGGATGCCCAAAGCTGGACGCGTCACTTTTCCGTTCTTTTCTAATTGTTCAATAATATTGATAGCATCATTTGCAGGGATTGCAAAACCAAGACCTTCTACAGATGTTCCTCCATTTGTGGCAATTTTACTTGAGGTAATTCCGATAACCTGTCCTTGAATATTGATTAGTGGGCCACCAGAGTTACCTGGGTTAATAGCAGTATCAGTTTGGATAGCTTTTGTAGAAATGGCTTGTCCATCTTCAGATTTTAAAGATACATTTCGATTGAGACTAGATATGATACCTTGAGTGACAGTATTAGCATATTCAGAACCTAACGGGCTACCGATAGCAATAGCAGTTTCTCCTACGGTTAACTGACTAGAATCACCAAATTCCGCTACTGTTGTCACTTTTTCTGAAGATATTTTGACGACAGCAATATCAGAGAAAGTGTCAGCTCCGACGATTTCTCCAGGTACCTTAGTTCCATCTGACAAACGAATATCTACTTTGCTGGCACCATTTATAACGTGATTGTTGGTGACAATATAAGCTTCTTTGTCATTCTTTTTATAAATAACCCCAGATCCTTCACTAGAGATTTGCTGAGAATCTGTGTCAGTATCATCATTGCCAAATACGCTATTTTGTCTGTTTGCCGAATAAGTAATAACAGAAACAACAGCATCTTTTACTTTGTTAACAGCCTGTGTTGTTGAATTTTCGTTCTTATAGGCAGTCTGTGTAATAGTACTATTGTTGTTAGAGTTACTTACACCACTTTTTTGAGTTAGTTGGTTTATTGAAAAGCTACCCAAGGCTCCACTAATAAAGCTAATGACGATAACGACTAATAATTGAAACCATTTTTTGTAAAATGTTTTTAGATGTTTCATATTTGCCTCCATATGTTTGAAATTACTGAAAGTATAAACTGACTAGCTTAATTATAACTTAAAAACAAAAGTTTTTCACAGATTGTGGATAACTTTCAAAAATCTGTGGTTTTCTCGGTTAAAATTAACCTTTTATTTTGTGAATAAGATGTGAAAAAATAGAGAATATGTTAGAATAGAGTCATGAAAATTAAAGTTGTAACAGTTGGGAAACTGAAAGAAAAGTATTTAAAAGATGGTATCGCGGAGTATTCAAAACGAATTTCTCGATTTGCTAAGCTTGAAATGATTGAGCTAGCAGATGAAAAAACACCAGATAAAGCCAGTGAGTCAGAAAATCAAAAGATTTTAGAAATAGAAGGGCAGAGAATTTTATCAAAAGTTGGTGACCGTGATTTCGTTATTGTGTTGGCTATCGAAGGGAAAATGTTCTCATCAGAAGAATTTAGTAAACAATTAGAAGAAGCTTCTATAAAAGGATTTTCTACTCTTACCTTTATTATTGGGGGGAGTCTGGGATTAGCACAGGATGTAAAAAAGAGAGCCAATCTTTCTGTTAGTTTTGGTCGCTTAACCTTGCCCCATCAGTTAATGAGACTAGTCCTTGTTGAACAAATCTATCGCGCTTTTACGATTCAGCAGGGATCCCCCTATCATAAATAGAAAATTGACTTTTAATTGAATTTTTGGTAGAATAGTTGTGTTAGGTCTCATAGCTCAGCTGGATAGAGCATTCGCCTTCTAAGCGAACGGTCGCAGGTTCGAATCCTGCTGGGATCAATATAGTAGCAAAGCTGGGAATTTTCCCGGCTTTTTTCTTAAAAAAGTACACTTGGGGATAAAAAAATGACAGTTGAGAGAATTTTATCTAAAATGAAATTTCATTTTGTATAATTGTTTTTGTAAGTTAGCTTACAAGAAAAAAAACATTGAGGAGATTTTATTATGAAAAACACAGTTAAATTGGAACAGTTTGTAGCTTTGAAGGAAAAAGACTTGCAAAATATTAAAGGTGGGGAAATGAGGATAGCAGATAAAATTTTCTTTAATTTGTTTAAAAGAAGATAAAGGGGGATCAGAATGGATTTTTTCTTAGTAGTAGATTTTATATTATATTTTTTAATTATTAGTCACAGTTACCATTTAATTTGTAAAGGTCAAATAAAAGCAAAGGAATTATACGTTTTTGGTTCTTATACATTACTATTACAAATAATCCTTGGTCTTCCCTTCTATTTTCTATCTTTAGATGAATTAGGGATTGTAACATTTTTATTTCCTTTGGTATTATATTCCTGTTTTAGATGGATTAAACAGTATGAGATGGATAGAGGATTATTCCTAAGTTTACTACTATCTCTTTTATATGAGAGTCCTCACACCTTTCTGTCCGTAACTTTCTCTTCTATAACAGGAGACAATTTTGTTCTACAATATTATGGCCTATTCTTTTTTGTCGTAACGGTGTTGACCTATTTTGTTGTCTTAAAAATCATTCATTATTTCCATTTGGAACTAAACTATTTTGATAAGGATTACCTTTATCCTTTCTTGAAATAAGTATTTTTTGCTTTACTACTGCTACATGTTGCATCTTTCGTTTCAGATATGGTAAGTACGATTAAACATTTGAATAGTTTTGGAAGTATTTTATCATCTATCGTCTTTATTTCTCTCCTTTTGACCTTCTTTGCAATGAATTCTCATAAAGAACAAATGGAAAAAGAGATTGCTTTGAAGCAGAAGAAATTTGAACAGAAACATTTACAAAACTACACAGATGAAATTGTCGGACTGTATAATGAAATCCGTGGTTTTCGACATGACTATGCTGGAATGCTTGTCAGTATGCAGATGGCAATTGACAGTGGTGATTTACAGGAAATTGACAGAGTTTACAATGAAGTTTTGGTTAAAGCTAATCACAAACTGCGTTCAGATAAGTATACTTACTTTGATTTGAACAACATAGAAGATTCAGCTTTACGAAGTTTGATTGCTCAGTCAATTGTCTATGCTCGAAATAATGGTGTAGAGTTTACATTGGAAGTAAAAGATACGATTACTAAGCTCCCAATTGAACTATTGGATTTAGTTCGTATCATGAGTGTTTTATTGAACAATGCTGTCGAAGGATCGGCTGATAGTTATAAAAAGCAGATGGAAGTAGCAGTTATTAAGATGGAAACTGAAACAGTGATTGTGATTCAGAATTCATGTAAAATGACGATGACTCCTTCAGGAGATCTATTTGCTTTAGGATTCTCTACTAAGGGAAGAAATCGCGGAGTAGGATTAAATAATGTGAAAGAACTACTAGATAAGTACAACAATATTATTTTAGAAACAGAGATGGAAGGCAGTACATTTAGACAAATTATTAGATTTAAGAGGGAATTTGAATGAAAGTTTTAATTTTAGAGGATGTTATTGAACATCAAGTGAGACTAGAAAGAATATTGGATGAAATTTCGAAAGAATCGAATATTCCAATATCATACAAGACAACGGGAAAAGTCCGTGAATTTGAAGAATACATTGAAAACGATGAAGTAAATCAGCTTTATTTCCTAGATATCGATATTCATGGGATTGAAAAAAAGGGATTTGAAGTGGCTCAGCTCATTCGTCATTACAATCCTTACGCTATTATCGTCTTTATCACTAGTCGATCAGAGTTTGCGACTCTAACCTATAAATACCAGGTATCAGCCCTAGATTTTGTTGATAAGGATATCAATGATGAGATGTTTAAGAAGAGAATTGAGCAAAATATTTTCTACACGAAGAGTATGTTACTTGAAAATGAAGATGTTGTAGATTATTTTGACTACAATTACAAGGGAAATGATTTAAAAATTCCTTACCATGATATTCTGTATATTGAAACGACAGGGGTCTCTCATAAATTGCGCATTATTGGTAAGAATTTTGCAAAAGAGTTCTATGGAACAATGACAGATATTCAGGAAAAGGACAAACATACTCAGCGATTTTATTCTCCTCATAAGTCATTTTTGGTAAATATAGGCAATATTAGAGAAATTGACCGAAAGAATCTAGAAGTTGTTTTCTATGAAGATCATCGCTGTCCTATTTCAAGGTTAAAAATTAGAAAATTGAAAGATATTTTAGAGAAAAAATCTCAAAAGTGATTGACAATTAGTAAGAAATTGATATAATGGTTATATCTGCTACAGATAGAAGGTCCGTTGGTCAAGGGGTTAAGACACCGCCTTTTCACGGCGGTAACACGGGTTCGAATCCCGTACGGACTATTTTATCCGCCATAGCTCAGTTGGTAGTAGCGCATGACTGTTAATCATGATGTCGTAGGTTCGAGTCCTACTGGCGGAGTATAGATAAAAGGGAACACAACTGTGTCCCTCTTTTTGTATCAATTTGTATCACCAAGCATCTTCATAAGGAAGTCTGTTATTTCTTGAGGACTTTCTTTTTTTTCATGTGCAATCCAAGTTTGGCAGACACCAAAAAGTGCATGAGTTAGATAGATGCTACTATATTCTAATTCAGTGGTATTGAGATTCAGTTGCATAAATCGCTTTTGTAAATCTGTACTGAGCATGATATGAAGTTTATTTCGTAAGAAATTTTGAATTTCTTTAGTCCCGTTTTCAGAAAGCAGAGCAGCCAGAAGTGGTTCTGACTCTAGATATTCAAATACTTCTAAAATAGCATCTCTTTTGTTATGAGCATGTTTTTGAAAAATATATTCAAATGTATGGAATAGCTTGCTTTGATAATGCTCGATCATATCATACTTATCCTTATAGTGAGTATAGAAGCTGGAACGACTAATTTCGGCTTTTTCTGCTAGCTTGACAGTAGAAATTTGATCAAATGGCTGTTCCATGAGTAATTGTACCATAGCATTTTCAATAGTTCGCTTTGTTTTTAAGCGTTTATTACTTTCTTGCATACTTCCTCCTTGTAAATAAATTAGACTATATGTCTAAAAATAGATTTTTTATTGTATAATCTATTATATCAAAATTTTAGACAATATGTTTAAAAAAGGAGAAGCTATGTTTAAAGAATGGAAAGCAATTTTAAAAAAACCAACCTTTATTATTGTCATGATAGGGATTTCTCTTATTCCAGCTCTGTACAATATCATATTTTTATCATCAATGTGGGATCCATATGGTCAATTGTCTGACTTACCTGTGGCAGTTGTCAATAATGATAAAGAGGCTTCCTATAATGGTAATACTATGGCAATAGGAAAAGACATGGTGTCCAATTTAAAAGAAAATAAAACCTTGGATTTTCATTTTGTAGATGAAGAAGAAGGTAAGAAGGGTTTAGAAAATGGCGATTACTATATGGTAGTAACTTTACCAAGTGATTTATCTGAAAAAGCATCTTCTATTTTAACGGATCATCCAGAGCAAATGCAAATCGATTATCAGACTTCAAGTGGTCATAGCTTTATTGCCAGCAAGATGAGCGATTCTGCTATGACACAATTAAAGCAGAGTGTTTCAACCAATGTAACCGAGACCTATACTAAAGCATTATTTAACAAAATGATTGATTTAAAGGATGGTATGAGTCAAGCAGCTTCTGGTAGTGAAAAATTAACTGATGGAGCGAATCAGTTAGTGGCAGGAAGTCAAACATTAACTACTAACCTACACTCTTTAGCAGATTCAAGTTTAACATTTTCAAATGGAACGGAACAGTTTACTAAAGGATTATCCTCTTATGTATCTGGTGTTGAACAACTTCATCTTGGCTTAGGGAATTTTAATAGTGGTTTAGTTACATATACTGGTGCAGTGAGTCAATTAGATAGGGGATTAGGTCAATTATCTTCTAAAAGTCCTGAATTAGTAGGGGGAATCAATCAGTTATATACTGGTGTAGAGGCCTATACTGGGGGTGTTTCTCAGCTCAATACTGGTCTTAATCAATTTTCATCTGGTGTTAGTGCCTACACCAATGGAGTGGGAAATCTTGCAATAGGTGCTAATCAGTTATTTAATCAATCAGCTACCCTTCGAATGGGTGTGGAGCAATTAAGTGAAGGAATTCAACAACTTTCTAGCAAGTTAGATGCTTCGTCTGAGCAAAAAGATCAAATTGCTCAATTATCTTCTGGTCTAAATAAGTTAAATCAAGCCATTCAAAATATTGATGTTGAAGATACAAAACAATTAGATTCTATTTTATCAAGTATAGCATCTCTTTCTAATCAAATGTTAGCAAGTGCTCAGTCTGAAAAAGCAACTACATTAGGCAATATTCAATCGACAGCAGCTTATCAATCATTGACAAGTGAGCAACAAGCTGAAATAAGTGCTTCTGTATCTCAAAATTCGACTGATAGTATTCAATCGGCTCAGTCAATTGTAGCTTTAGTGCAAGGTTTACAGGCAAGTTTGGAAAAATTACAAAATCAATCTTCAAATCTTTCGACATTAAAAAATCAAGCTAATCAAGTATCACCTGTTGCTTCTACTTCTTTGACAGGATTGTCAAGTGGATTAACAGAGATACAAGGAGCTGTTTCTAGCAAGTTAGTTTCTGCTAGTCAGTCGATTACATCGGGGGTAAATGCATATACTGCAGGTGTTGATAAAGTTTCTCAAGGCGCAAGTCAACTAAGTGAAAAGAATTCCACCTTGACAGGTAGTTTGAACCAATTAGTTTCAGGCTCAACTACCTTGACACAAAAATCTTCTAACTTGACAGCAGGAGTTGGTCAATTAGTTGAAAAAACTCCAGAATTAGTGTCTGGTATTGAAAAATTATCAACTGGCTCTAACCAATTGAATCAAAAGAGTCAAGAATTGATAGCAGGAGTTGATAAATTGCAGTCAGGCTCTAGCCAACTAGCTGACAAATCAAGTCAGTTAATTTCAGTTGCTTCTCAATTAGAAAGTGGAGCTAATAAATTGGCAGCTGGAGCTGGGAAACTAGCAGAAGGTGGAACAAAGTTAACTTCTGGATTGGAAGATTTACAGTCAGGAGTTGCTTCTTTGGGACAAGGATTAGGTAATGCTAGTGATCAACTTAAATCAGCATCAACGGAATCTAAAAATGCAGAGATTTTGTCAAATCCTCTCAGTCTCTCCAAAACTGACAATGACCAAGTTCCTGTAAATGGAATTGCAATGGCTCCTTATATGATATCAGTTGCTCTCTTTGTTGCAGCAATATCAACGAATATGATCTTTGCGAAGCTGCCTTCAGGACGTCATCCAGAGAGCCGTTGGGCTTGGTTGAAATCTCGAGCAGAAATAAATGGTATTATAGCTGTTTTAGCAGGAATTTTGGTATATGGAGGAGTTCATCTTATTGGTCTAACGGCTAATCATGAGATGAGAACATTTATTCTCATTATCCTAACAAGTTTAGTATTCATGTCCATGGTGACCGCTTTAACAACATGGAATAGCCGTATAGGAGCTTTCTTCTCTCTTATTTTGCTTTTATTACAGTTAGCATCAAGTGCAGGTACTTATCCACTTGCTTTGACAAATGATTTCTTTAGATCCATTAATCCTTGGTTACCAATGAGTTATTCAGTTTCTGGATTACGACAAACAATCTCTATGACAGGAAATATTCATCATCAAGTCATTTTCCTTGTTGTGATATTAGCCCTATTTACTGGTTTAGGTATGCTAGCCTATCAACCTAAGAAAATGGAAGAAGATTAAAAAAATCGACCGATTAACTGGTCGATTTTTTAAACCTTATATAACTTTCGTTTGTAATTATAGATTCCAAATAGTAAAAGTGAAGTAAAGGAACAGATTGCTCCAGTAATAAAACCATTGGGAATAAAGGAAAGTGTAATAGTTCCTTTTCCCTTAGGAACGTCAACTTTCATAAATCCAGTTTGAGCTTGTTTAATTTCTATTTTCTTACCATCTTGGTAGGCAGACCAACCTTTGTCATAAGGAATGGTGAAGAAAATAGATGTATCTTGTTGGACATCATATGTAGCAAAAACCTTGTTTTTAGAAGTTGATACTGTTACAGGCTGTTCTTTGATTTTTTGAATTGCCTCAGTTAAAGTTAGGGTATCTAAACGATAGAAGGTAGGAGATTCAAATGATACTTGTGAATTTCCAGGGAAACTAACATGAATATTGAAAGTCTTTTTCTCTTTTGTATAGCCTATATTAAAGAAGGAGAAGACATTATCAGTTGTAAAAGTCTTTTTTTCACCATTTACAAGGATGTCAACCTTCTTTTGTTTATCATTAGAAAAGTGAAGATTTGTGAAAGAAAGATAAACTTGGCTGTTTTCTGGCACTTCAATTTGATACTGGATTGCTGCATCCTCATTTGAAGAACTTGTGACACTAATCAAATCATTAGTATTTTCTGTTTTGTCATAAGGGATTGGAGAAAAATAATCAAAATCGACGTTAGCAAGTTGATTTAAAAACGAGGCTTGATTATCTAAGGTATGTTCATTGAACTTGACATCATTGTAAACAGATTGACTAGCAAATGCAATCGGAAGAGAGTATTGATTTTCATATAGGGTAAGATTATCTTTTTGATAGATATCTTTAAAACCATACTTAGTAATAGGACTGTCTGAGATATTGTACTGGATACCAAATAAACTATCAGCCAAAATACTATTATTGGCATAACGGAGATTTAGATTAGTCCCAGAGGATTTAAAACCAAGTTTATCCAAAGTAGAGCTTGCTGAACGATTTCGAACAGATGAAAATTGAGAGATTCCATTATAGTTGAATTTCATACTGTCATTTCCTGTCTGAGTTTGTAGTTTTTCAGTACGAGTAAATTGATTTCCAATATATGTTGAGAAAGATTCCATAGCTGGGATATCTCGATTATATGAACTTCGAGAAGCAAAACCCCATTCTTTAGCAATTCCGTCCATTTGAGATGAAGCATTTAAACTCATTTCAACCATTATAAATAAAGAGATTAGAATGGCAAATAGATTTACAGAGATAAACTTTTTGATAACTGCAAGGAGTAAAAGCGAATAGACAACCAAAAATTCAAGAGTAAGCAGAATATTCAAATCTGTTAAAAAAGAATAATGTGATTTTAGATAGATGGTAGCTAAAAATCCTGTTACTATAAGAAAAAGCGAAACTAAAAAATTCCAGATTTTAATTTCTTTCAGACGATTTAAGACTTCCGCTGCTGTGTAAATTAACAAGGTAGAGAAAATCCAAGCATAGCGATGTAAAAACATGTTTGGAGTATGCATGCCTTGCCAAAATAAATCAAGAGCTTCTATATAAAAGCTGGCAATTAGAAATGCAAAGAAAATTGCATAGATAAGTTTCACGTGAAACTTAATAGATTTCAGCGTAAAAAATAAAATGGTCAAAATAAAGGGAAGTAGTCCAACAAAAATCATTGGGATGGCCCCATACTTTGTTGTATCAAAGGAACCGATGAATTGCTTAGCAAAGAGATCAAGATACCAGCTACTTTCAGTTTGAAACTTTGTAACTTCAGTTAATTTTTCTCCATGTGTCTGTAAATCAAATAGGGTAGGAAGAGTCAGAATCAAACTAGCCATACCAGCTAAAAAGGAGATAACTATGAAATCAAGAACAGATGATTTTAGAGTCTTAAAGTCCCACGAAATTTGACAGAGATACCAGAAAATAAGAAACAATACTGTCATATATCCAAAATAATAATTTTGAATAAACAAAATTGACAGACTTGTAAAGTACAATAGGAATTTCTTTTCAGTGATAAGCAGGTGTAAACCAGTGATAATGAAAGGAATCAAGATAAAAACATCTAGCCAGGTTTTTATCTCTAATTGACTGACAGTGAAACTCATCAGAGCATAGGAAGTAGATAAAGCTAGTTTTAAAGGCTTAGGAATCGATTGAAATAATTTATTTAAACTAAAGTAAGTTGACAGTCCAATCAATCCAAATTTTAAGAGAGTTGTCAGATAGACAGCATCTGGCATATTAGTTAGATCAAAAAAGTAAACTAGTGGTGAAAGGAAACTACCCAAGTAATAACTAGATAGGGCATAGAAATTCAATCCGAGGCCACTTGTAAAGGTGTAAAACAAACTACCATTTCCGTGTAGGATATTTCTTAGAGCTATATCAAAAATAACGTATTGATGAAACCCATCTCCTAATAGTGGAGAGTTGTCGCTATTCCAGTAGATACCTTGAGATAGATATACTCCTATCATAATGATTATGGGAATGATGAAAGAAACAAAATAGGTCCAATATGTTTTAAAAAATAATTTCATGTTACCTCATAAAATGTTAGAAAACTCAGCTGGTTAACCCAACTGAGTTTTGAAGTTTTATTTAGTCTTTCCAAAGTTCTTTAACTTTTGCTTGTACTTCTGCATTTTCTAGGAATTCATCATAGGTTTCATCGATACGGTCAATGACGCCATTTTTAGACAAGACAATGATATGGTTGGCTAGAGTTTGAATAAACTCGTGGTCATGGCTGGCAAAGATGATTGATTCTTTAAAGTTTTTCAATCCATCATTCAAGCTTGAGATAGATTCCAAGTCCAAGTGATTGGTTGGATCATCAAGTACAAGGACATTTGATTTTAAGAGCATGAGTTTTGAAAGCATGACACGAACTTTTTCTCCCCCTGACAAGACATTTACAGGTTTGTTAACCTCATCTCCAGAGAAGAGCATACGGCCGAGGAAGCCACGTAGGAAAGTATTGTCATCTTCTTCTTTACTTGCGAATTGACGCAACCAGTCAAGGATTGACTCTCCTCCTGCAAAATCTGCCGAGTTATCTTTTGGCAAGTAAGAACGGCTAGTAGTTACTCCCCACTTGACAGTTCCTTCATAGTCAATGTCTCCCATGATTGCACGAATTAATGCAGTCGTTTGGATGTCATTTTGTCCAATAAGCGCTGTCTTATCACCTGGACGCAAGATAAAGCTGATATTATCTAAAATAGTCTCACCATCAATCTTTACAGTTAGATTTTCTACTGTCAAGAGATCATTACCGATTTCACGCTCTGCTTTAAAGTTGATAAATGGATATTTACGACTAGATGGTACAATTTCTTCAAGTTCAATCTTATCAAGCATTTTCTTACGTGATGTTGCTTGTCTTGATTTAGAAGCATTAGCAGAGAAACGAGCTACGAATTCTTGCAATTGCTTAATTTTTTCTTCTGCTTTAGCATTACGGTCTGCTAGCAATTTAGCAGCGAGCTCAGAAGATTCCTTCCAGAAGTCGTAGTTTCCGACATAGAGTTTGATTTTTCCAAAGTCAAGGTCGGCCATGTGAGTACATACTTTGTTTAAGAAGTGACGGTCGTGGGATACTACGATAACGGTGTTATCAAAGTCAATCAAGAAATCTTCTAACCATGTAATTGATTGGATGTCTAAACCGTTGGTAGGCTCGTCCAAGAGAAGAACATCTGGTTTACCAAAAAGTGCTTTGGCGAGGAGAACCTTTACTTTCTCACCGTTAGCCAATTCACTCATATTTTGATAGTGCAATTCTTCTGGGATATTTAGGTTTTGAAGGAGTTGAGAGGCTTCACTTTCTGCTTCCCAGCCTCCAAGCTCGGCAAACTCTCCTTCAAGTTCGGCAGCACGCACTCCATCCTCATCTGAGAAATCTTCCTTCATGTAGATAGCATCTTTCTCTTTCATGATGCTATAAAGTTTTTCATTTCCCATGATAACGACATCAATGGCACGTTCATCTTCATAGTCAAAGTGATTTTGACGAAGAACAGAGAGACGTTCATCTGGACCAAGAGAGATGTGACCAGTAGTAGGTTCGATATCTCCGGCTAAAATTTTTAAAAAGGTTGATTTTCCGGCACCATTAGCACCGATTAATCCGTAAGTATTTCCTTCTGTAAATTTGATATTGACATCATCAAAAAGTTTGCGATCACTAAAACGTAGTGAAACATCAGATACTGTAAGCAATGTTTTTCTCCTATATGTGTAATATATTTATTCTACTAGAAAATACGGAAATATTCAAATTTTTATCTGTCAATTTTATGTAAATTACATTTACAGTATACTTTACATGAATCCGTAAATAGCAAGACTGATTTATTTTGATAAATTACGGTTATTTCATTAAAAAAATGCTATAATTGAAGGGACTATATCGAAGGAGAATAAAATGATTAAACCCATTATTTTAACAGGAGACCGTCCAACAGGAAAATTGCATATTGGACATTATGTTGGAAGTCTCAAAAATAGAGTTTTATTACAGGAAGAGGATAAGTATGATATGTTTGTGTTCTTGGCTGACCAACAAGCTTTGACAGATCATGCTAAAGACCCTCAAACAATTGTAGAGTCTATCGGAAATGTTGCTTTGGATTATCTTGCAGTTGGATTGGATCCAAGTAAATCAACAATCTTTATTCAAAGCCAGATTCCAGAGTTGGCTGAGTTGTCTATGTATTATATGAATCTAGTTTCATTAGCTCGTTTGGAACGAAATCCGACAGTAAAAACAGAGATTGCTCAGAAAGGCTTTGGAGAAAGTATTCCGACAGGATTTTTGGTCTATCCAATCGCTCAAGCAGCTGACATAACTGCTTTTAAGGCTAATTATGTTCCTGTTGGGACAGATCAGAAACCAATGATTGAGCAAACTCGCGAGATTGTTCGTTCTTTTAACAATGCATATAACTGTGATATCTTGATAGAACCGGAAGGTATTTATCCAGAAAATGAGAGAGCAGGGCGTTTACCTGGTTTAGATGGAAATGCTAAAATGTCTAAATCACTCAATAATGGTATTTATTTAGCTGATGATGCGGATACTTTGCGTAAAAAAGTAATGAGTATGTATACAGATCCAGATCATATCCGCGTTGAGGATCCAGGTAAGATTGAGGGCAATATGGTTTTCCATTATCTAGATGTTTTTGGTCGCCCAGAAGATGCTAAAGAAATTGCTGAAATGAAAGAACATTATCAACGAGGTGGTCTTGGTGATGTGAAGACCAAGCGTTATCTACTTGAAATATTAGAACGTGAACTTGGTCCTATTCGTGAGCGCCGTATCGAATTTGCTAAGGATATGGGAGAAGTTTATAATATGCTTCAAAAAGGTAGTGAAAGAGCGCGTGAAGTTGCAGGTCAAACCCTATCTGAGGTTAAAGGAGCAATGGGACTTCATTACTTTAACTAAGTTTATTTTACAAGAAACTATCATTTCTCTCTCGAAGAAAAGATAGTTTTTTATTTACCCCTGTAATATTTGACAAATTTTTATAGAATGGTATGATAGATACAATATAAAAAGAGTCAAGCTCAAAAAGAAAGAAAAGAGGAAACTTCGAATGTCTAATTGGGACACTAAATTTTTGAAAAAAGGTTTTACCTTTGATGATGTATTGCTTATTCCAGCTGAAAGTCATGTGTTGCCTAACGATGCAGATTTAACAACTAAATTGGCAGATAATTTGACTTTAAATATCCCAATTATTACCGCTGCTATGGACACAGTTACAGAGAGTCAAATGGCCATTGCTATTGCTCGTGCAGGTGGTCTCGGAGTTATCCATAAAAACATGTCAATTGCTCAACAAGCAGACGAGGTTCGTAAGGTAAAACGTTCTGAAAATGGGGTTATTATTGATCCGTTCTTCTTGACGCCTGAACATACAATTGCTGAAGCAGATGAGCTTATGGGTCGTTACCGCATCAGTGGTGTTCCAGTTGTTGAAACACTTGAAAATCGTAAATTGGTTGGTATTTTGACAAACCGAGATCTTCGTTTTATTTCAGACTATAACCAACCAATCTCAAATCATATGACTAGTGAAAATCTTGTTACTGCTCCTGTGGGTACAGATCTTGTAACAGCTGAGAGTATTCTTCAAGAACACCGTATTGAAAAGCTTCCTTTGGTAGATGAAGAAGGTCGTCTTTCTGGTTTGATTACTATCAAAGATATTGAAAAAGTTATTGAGTTTCCAAATGCTGCTAAAGATGAGTTTGGTCGTCTACTAGTTGCAGGTGCAGTAGGTGTTACTTCAGATACATTTGAACGTGCAGAGGCTCTTTTTGAGGCAGGAGCGGATGCGATTGTTATTGATACTGCACATGGTCATTCTGCAGGTGTCTTGCGTAAAATTGCTGAGATTCGTGCTCACTTCCCAGATCGTACTTTGATTGCTGGAAATATTGCTACTGCTGAGGGAGCGCGCGCACTTTACGAAGCAGGTGTAGACGTTGTCAAGGTTGGGATTGGACCAGGTTCTATCTGTACTACTCGTGTGATTGCTGGTGTTGGTGTTCCGCAAGTAACAGCTATCTACGATGCTGCAGCTGTTGCGCGTGAATATGGTAAAACGATCATTGCTGACGGTGGAATCAAGTATTCTGGAGATATTGTAAAAGCCCTTGCTGCAGGTGGAAATGCAGTTATGCTTGGATCAATGTTTGCTGGAACTGATGAAGCTCCAGGCGAAACTGAAATCTTCCAAGGACGTAAGTTTAAGACTTACCGTGGTATGGGATCAATTGCTGCTATGAAGAAAGGTTCAAGCGATCGTTACTTCCAAGGTTCTGTCAATGAAGCAAACAAACTCGTTCCAGAAGGAATTGAAGGTCGTGTTGCTTATAAAGGAGCGGCAGCTGATATTGTCTTCCAAATGATTGGTGGTATTCGCTCTGGTATGGGTTACTGTGGTGCAGCTAACCTTAAAGAGTTGCATGATAATGCTCAATTTATTGAAATGTCTGGTGCTGGTTTGAAAGAAAGCCATCCTCATGATGTACAAATTACTAATGAGGCACCAAATTATTCTATGTAAAAAAACAATGAAAAGAACTCCAGTAAAAACAGGAGTTCTTTTACAATATTGTCAACTTTCATTTACAGCAACTTTACCATCCTGAATAGTAAAGATACTTAGATTTTCTGGCAGATTTTGAAGATGATCTAAGCTTGTTGTTGTGATAAAGGTTTGGATTGAATGAGAAATCGTTTCTAATAATTTTAGTTGTCTAGTGTTGTCAAGTTCGCTCATAACATCGTCAAGTAGTAATATTGGAGATTCTGTAGTAATACTTTCCATTAATTCAATTTCTGCTAATTTTATCGAGAGGACGAGACTACGATGTTGACCTTGACTTCCAAAACAAGCATCCATCCCATTTATATAAAAAGAAATATCATCTCGATGAGGACCAACACCAGTATTCTTTTTAAATAAATCTCTGGACCTACTTTTTTCTAAAGCAATTTTGAAAGATTCAGATAAATCTTCTTTGTCAGTTATCTTGACAGAAGATTGATAGGATATTGACAGTTCTTCAATCTGATTAGAGATTTCAAAATGTTTCTTACGACCAAAATATTCTAGTTTTTTTATGAAATCTAAGCGGTGATTCATTACACGACATCCATAATTGACTAGCTGATCATCTAGTACTGAAAGGAAGGTTTCATCTATTGTTTGAGCTGATTTTAAATAGGTATTTCTTTGCTTAAGGATATGGTTATAATTGGTTAAGTCAGATAAATAGATTGGCTTAATTTGTCCAAGCTCCATATCAATGAATTTTCGTCGAACTGAAGGTGCTCCTTTAATTAGTTGTAAATCTTCCGGAGCAAATAAGACAACATTCATGTGTCCTACGTAATCTGAAAGTCGTGCCTGTTTTAAGTGATTCACTTTTGTCACACGTCCTTTTTGTGTTAGTTCGATTTCGAGAGGAATAGATCCAGTTTTTTTCTGAACAAGACCTGAAAGATGAAGTTGTTCCTCATCAAAATGAATGAGATTTTTATCTGTTCGAGTTCGATGACTACGTGTTAAGGCTAAAAAATAGATAGCCTCTAACATATTTGTTTTACCTTGTGCATTGCGTCCTAAAAAGACATTTAATTTAGGATTAAAGTCTATTTTCGTCTCTTTATAGTTACGAAAAGTTTTGAGAGATAGGTGTTGTAGCCACATGATTATCTACCAGGGAATCGCGGAGCTTGTTTGCTTTTGGGTGAAGAAGTAGGTTTTGATTTATCTTTTTTTACTCCCTTATTCATCTCCTTAACAAGTTTAGCGATTCGTTCTTTTTCAACTTTATCAGCTTGGTATTCCTCTTGCTCCTCAGAAGTAGGTTGTGTCAACAAGATGTCAATATTCATGTCAGGGATGTCAACTTTATCGCCAATACGAAGTTTTTTACCACGACGACTCTCTAATTCCCCATTAAAGTAAACAGAATGTTCAGAGAGAAATGATTTGATAGCTCCTCCGCTATGTGTAATTCCAAGTTCTTTGAGTAGTGCTTGGAGGGTAATAAATTCTTCAAATAATTTGTATTCCATAATTCACCTCAATCTTTGGTATTATACCATATTTTCCTAAAAATAGTGAGAGAAACAGGGAGAAATGTAAGCGATTTTTATTTCAAAAGTGTTACAGAGAACAAGAAAATTTCAGGTTTTCGTGATATAATAGAAGTCTGTATATAAGGAGGTAAATCATGGAGTTAGTGCATGGAATTTCAACACATTTTATCCAATCAAAAAAGTTTAAAACGAACAAAATCACCGTGCGTTTTACCGCTCCATTATCCCTTGATACGATTGCAGGTCGCATGTTGAGTGCGAGTATGCTAGAGACTGCTAATCAGATGTATCCCACTTCTCAAGATTTGAGAAGACATTTGGCCAGTCTATACGGTACAGATATGTCAACCAATTGTTTCAGAAGAGGGCAAAGTCACATTGTAGAATTGACATTTACCTATGTTCGTGATGAGTTTTTAAGTAGGAAAAATGTGCTAACTTCTCAGGTTTTGGAACTTGTAAAAGAAACTCTTTTTTCACCCGTAGTAGTTGATAATGGATTTGATTCGGCCTTATTTGAAATTGAGAAAAAACAATTGCTAGCAAGTTTAGCAGCTGACATGGATGATTCTTTTTATTTCGCACATAAAGAATTAGATAAATTATTTTTTTATGATGAACGTCTCAAATTGGAATATAGTGATTTACGAAATCGTATTTTAGCTGAAACTCCACAAAGTTCTTATTCTTGTTTCCAAGAATTTTTGGCCAATGATCGAATAGATTTCTTTTTCCTAGGTGACTTTAATGAGGTTGAAATTCAAAATGTATTAGAATCATTTGGCTTTAAAGGTCGAAAAGGAGATGTGACGGTTCAGTATTGTCAACCTTATTCCAATATACTACAAGAAGGTATGGTTCGGAAAAATGTGGGACAATCCATTTTGGAATTGGGTTATCATTGTCCTTCTGAATATGGTGATGAGCAACATTTACCCATGATTGTAATGAATGGTTTACTTGGTGGATTTGCTCACTCTAAACTATTTACAAATGTCCGTGAAAATGCTGGATTGGCTTATACTATTTCAAGTCAGCTCGATTTGTTTAGTGGATTCTTGAGGATGTATGCTGGTATCAATCGAGAAAATCGGAACCAGGCTCGTAAAATGATGAATAATCAACTGATCGATTTAAAAAAAGGATATTTTACAGAGCTTGAGTTAGAGCAGACCAAGGAAATGATTCGTCGGTCTTTGTTACTTTCTCAAGATAATCAATCTTCATTGATTGAACTTGCTTATCAAAATGCCTTACTTGGAAAATCTTCAGCAGACTTTAAAGGTTGGATTGCAAAACTCGAGCAAGTTGACAAAGATGCTATTTGTAGAGCAGCTAGTAATGTGAAATTACAAGCAATTTACTTTATGGAAGGAATAGAATGACAAAGGTTGTTTTTGAAGAAAAGTACTATCCAGCTGTAAAAGAAATGGTTTATCGAACTCGTTTGGCCAACGGATTGACAGTTGCTCTTTTGCCTAAAAAGGAATTTAAAGAGGTTTACGGGAGTGTAACTGTACAGTTTGGTTCGGTAGATACGCTTGTCACAGAAGTTGACGGAGATGTAAAACAATATCCTGAAGGAATTGCTCATTTTCTTGAACATAAACTATTTGAAAGAGAAGATGCTAGCGATTTGATGTCGGCTTTTACGAGTCTAGGTGCAGATAGTAATGCCTTTACAAGCTTTACAAAAACAAGTTATCTTTTTTCAGCAACGGATCATTTTTTAGAAAATTTAGACTTACTTGATGAATTGGTAACATCAGCACACTTTACTGAAGATTCCATTTTAAGAGAGCAGGATATTATCCAGCAAGAACGAGAAATGTATCAAGATGATCCAGATTCGTGTTTATTCTTTTCAACTTTAGCGAATTTGTATCCTGGTACACCTTTAGCAACTGATATAGTTGGCAGTGAGGAGTCCATTTCCCAAATCAATCTAACTAATTTGCAAGAAAATTTTACAAGATTTTACAAACCTGTAAACATGTCTCTGTTTTTAGTTGGTAATTTTGATGTGGAGCGAGTACAGGACTATTTTGAAAGAAAAGAACTGGAAGATTTAGATGTTCAGGAAGTAGCAAGAGAAAAGTTTGTTTTACAAGATGTAAAGCAAACAGACAGTATGAGAATGGAAGTGTCTTCTCCTAAATTAGCGATTGGTATTAGAGGTAAACAAGATGTTGTTGAGGCTGATTGCTATCGACATCATATTTTATTAAAATTATTGTTTGCAATGATGTTTGGTTGGACTTCGGATCGTTTTCAAAAATTATATGAATCAGGTAAAATTGACACTTCCTTATCTCTAGAAGTTGAAGTAACAAGTCGCTTTCATTTTGTTATGTTGACAATGGATACAAAAGAGCCAGTTGCTTTATCTCACCAGTTTAGAAAGGCTATTCGTAATTTCACAAAAGATTTAGATATTACAGAGGAACATCTAGATATTATCAAAAGAGAGATGTTTGGAGAATTTTTCAGTAGCATGAACTCTCTTGAATTTATTGCAACGCAATATGATGCTTTTGGACAAGGTGGGACAATCTTTGATTTACCAAAAATGTTACAGGAAATCACTTTAGAGGATGTCCTTGATGCTGGACATCATTTAATAGATGATGGTGATATAGTTGATTTTACAATATTCCCATCATAGCAACCTATCATAATCGATACTAGAAGGAAGGAATGACAAGAATGAGGAAAAAAACAATTGGTGAGGTTTTACGTTTAGCTAGAACCAACCAAGGGTTGACTTTAGAAGAATTACATAAAAAAACAGAAATTCAGTTGGATATGTTGGAAGCGATGGAAGCTGATGATTTTGATCAACTTCCTAGTCCATTTTATACTCGTTCTTTTTTGAGAAAGTATGCGTGGGCAGTTGAGCTAGATGAGAGAATTATCTTGGATGCTTATGATTCTGGGAGCATGATTACTTATGAGGAAGTAGATGTTGATGAAGACGAGTTGACAGGTAGGAGACGTTCAAGTAAGAAAAATAGGACATCATTTTTACCTTTATTGTATTTTATACTCTTTGCACTATAGATTGTCATTTTTGTGACTTATTATGTTTGGAATTATATTCAGACTCAACCGGAGCGTTCATCTGCGTCTAGTTATAGTGTAGTCCAAGCAACAAGCTCGACTAGTTCTGCAACTCCATCTTCAACTAGTAGTAGTTCATCAAGTAGTTCTTCTAATATTGAACCAGCTATAATAGTATCAGGTGAAGGAAATCGAGTAGAAGTTGCTTATAAAACGAGCAAGGAAACTGCAAAATTGCAATTGGCAGTTTCAGATGTTACAAGTTGGGTCAGCGTTTCAGAAAGCGAACTTGAGGGCGGTGTAACTTTATCGCCAGAGAATAAAAGTGCGGAAACAACAGTTTTAACTAAAAGTCCTGTGACCATTACTTTAGGTGTTGTCAAAGGTGTTGCCTTAATAGTAGATAATCAGACTGTTGATTTATCGAAATTAACAGCTCAGACTGGACAAATCACTGTAACCTTTACTAAAAATTAAGGAAAAACGAATGAAAAAAGAACAAATTCCAAATCTCTTAACAATAGG
>ERZ1699255.13-NODE-13-length-22007-cov-2.458729_pt1 | contig 22007 bp, 18 predicted proteins | sample MGYA00581542_ERZ1699255 | MGnify/ENA primary metagenome ERZ1699255 (study PRJEB42319, sample SAMD00040312) | human oral metagenome | material: saliva | host: Homo sapiens | study: EMG produced TPA metagenomics assembly of PRJDB4115 data set (Metgenomic analysis of...
GCCCTATGGAGTCTATGTAACAACAGTCAATCCAGGACCAATCCGTACAGGATTTTTCGACCAAGCCGACCCAGATGGCACCTATCTCAAGTCGGTTGAACGCTTCCTGCTAGAACCAGATGCAGTGGCTAAAAAAATTGTTAAGATTATAGGTAAAAACAAACGCGAACTCAATCTTCCTGTTTTGTTGAACCTAGCCCATAAGTTTTATGCTCTCTTTCCTAAGCTAGCTGATAAGCTGGCAGGGGAAACTTTTAATTATAAGTAAAAAAGTTGTTCCGAAAATGGAGCAACTTTTTTGACGATTAGAACAAATCAATTCCAGTCTTATTTAATGCATGACAATGATAAGTGAAGGCGTTGATAAAATTAGAGTAGTACTGCTGATCAATAAATTTTGCGCTTTGAAGATAATTAAATAGATTTTTGGCTAGGGGAATAGCCTCAGGTTTATTCCATCTAAATTGATTGTAAACATGTTCAACTTCTAGGAACATGAGGGGAATAGCTAGATAGCCTCGTTCGAAGGTCTGAAGTGATTTAATTTTTTTGATAATATCATCAGCTTTTTGATAGTAACCCAGTTCAGAGAAGTATTTTGCGGAGAAAGTGAGAGCATTTAAAATGCGGATGTAGGTGTCAGTATTGGCACTTTCTTTGTACATAAGTAGTAATTGTTTGCTCATATGATCAATAAGTTCCATCGGACAATGATTGACAATGACGCGATAAATTTCAAGTTCGATACTATTAAAGACATCCGATTTCATTAAATGATTGATAATGTTTTGAATTCTGGCAACAGTTTCAGGACTTTTTGATATGGTTGGATAATGTCTTAATTTAATAGATTTGAAAATCATCTCTGCTTGAAGTGGGTTGTCTTTTAGATAGACATCAAATAATTTTTCGTATTCTTCAATATAAGTGAGGATATCTTCTTCATGGACCACATGCTTACCAAATTCTATAGCTGGTAATTCTAAGCAGTCTCCACCTTTATTTGCATAGGCGAGAACAAAATCATTCCATTCCACTCCGATAACAATTAACAGTTTGGCAAAGTTTTCAAGTGAAATTCCTTTGTCTCCTTTTTCAAATTGACTTAGGAACTGTGGTGATACGATATCTGAGGCGGCTTCCTTTAGGCTGAGGCCTCGTGCTTCGCGCAGGTACTTAAATGTAGCTCCAAATGGATATAGGTTTTCCATAAATAGTCTCCTTACATACTTCTAAGACTATTATACAAAAATTTAGAGAAAAAAATGGAGAAAGAAAACTATAGTTACAAAATATTAGAATTCTGTGCTATTTTTTGTTTTTATGAACAAGATTGAAACTATAGTTTAAATGATGAAAAAATAGATAGGTAATGTACAATCAGTTCTGTAAACACAAAAAGGAATAAATTCCTTATAGTAGAGTTAACACCTCTTACTATAAGAGATTTATTCCTAATGTGGTCATGAATAGTTTTTGAGAATAGAGGAAAAGATTTGATGAACCAAACTCAAATGACTTATTAATACAATGAGTAACGGTGGGCAATATCTACGATATTATCAGCTATAAGGTCTGCGGTTAAATGAGAACCTCCATTATCTAGCTCTTCAAACCAATTTTTCAATACAACATTTGTAACAGGAGAAACAGTATCAGGAGCAATATGATAATTATTCCTTAAAAACTGTTCTACTTCAGCTCTTAGAGTTTGTTTTTCATTTGACAAAATCATATCGTTTCCTCCTTAACTAGGGTTAGTCTATCTGCAATTCTTTGATCACATATACACAATTGCGTACCATTCTGATATTTTCCCAAAAGAATTTTAGCGGTTTGTTCTAAGGTATTAAACCCTTGGAAATAATTATCTAAAGTTTCTTTCAATCGTGTAACTTGACCATCAAGAACTGGACCAAATACTGCTGAAAAATGATGAATATTAATTCCAGATTTAGCATCTAACTCCAATCTATTTTTATAAACAAACTGAAAGTATTCTTTGTCAATTTCAAAAATTTTAGTTTCAGAATTATCAAGTTCTTGAAATTGATAACTTAGAACAACCGATTTTACATTCGGATTAAAAGGAATTTCATCTTTTGTTTTCCGCTGAGCCCATTTAATTGCTTGGCTGGTCTTAGATGTCACATAAAATCCTATACCAAAATCACAGTTACGTTTACTATGATAGACATCTATTCCATCTTTTAAAGAAGCAACTTGAGTAGATGTTGTTCCGTGATACCAAATTTTTGTACTGCTAAACTCCTTATTAAAGTTTAACTCTTCCATAAAATAATTATAGCATTTTTCTAGGATTTACGCACCTACTACCTGTTTCAATTCTAGTTTAGATAAGTCAACTACTTTAAAATCCTTCTAAAACTATTATACAAAATTTTAAAGAAAATACTGGAAAAAGTAAACTATAGTTACAAAATATTAGAATTCTATGCTAATTTTTTATTTTAAAAATTATATTGAAACTATAGTTTAAATGTCGAAAAAATTAAATATCTATTATGGTATGATAAGGGAAAGAATAGCTAACAAAGCCGGCTTGTTATACTAGTATAACAAGGATTGACTTACCACTCAATCCTATTCTATCAGCCATCAAAGGAGAAAATGATGAAGAAACTGAAAACCCTCACAACTTCAACAGCTATTGCGCTTGCGTCTGTTGGTGTGCCTGCATTTGCTCAAGAAGCAACTACTACAACAGCAGTTGATGCAACTGCTGTAAACGAACCAGCTCTTGTTTCAAAAGCTGTAGCTGATGCAAAACCAGAAGTGAAGAAATCTTCTGATGTCAAGCCTGCTCTTGATGCTCAAGCGTCTACTGTTAAGCAAGTTGAAGCTGAAAGTGAAACAGCAAAAGCTGAAGCTACTTCTGCTAACCAAGCTGTTACAACTACTGAAACTGCTTTGACAAGCGCTAAAGAGGACTTGAAGTCAGCTGAAGCCGTTAAAGCAAATGCTACAGAAGAAAATATCACTGCTACAAAAGCTAAACAAGATGCCAATGTAAAAGCTCAAGAAGCTAATCAAAAAGCAACTGAAGCGTCTACTGAAGCGATTAAAGCACAAACTGAGACTGTAGCAACTGAAACAGCTAACGTTGCAAGCGCAACAAGTAAGAAAGCTGAAGCGGATAAAACAGTAACCGCTAAAGAAGCGAATGTAAAATCAGCTGAAGACGCGCTAAATGGTTCAGGACTTGGTGAAGCAAAAGCTTCACTTGCCCAAGCTGAAAAAGATATTGAACAAGCAAATGCGAATATCTCAAGCGCAACAAAAACTGTCGAAACTGCTAAGAAAGCAGATAACGACCGCGCAGAAGCCATCAAACAAGCTGAGAACAATGTGAATGTCAAAAATGACGCCTTGAAATTAGCTAAAGAAATGATGGACGCCGACCAAAATAAAGTTGAATCTATCCAAGAAAAAGCAGATGCTACAGCGTCTAAAGAAAAAGAAGCTCAAACTGCCTTGGATGCAGAGAAAGCTCGCTCTGGTGAAGCTGTCATTCATATGGGAAATCCAGTTCACCATTTGACAGATGAAGAAAAAGCTTACTATGGTCTTGATAAAAACGATATTACATTTAAAGATGCTTCAAGCTATTATATCCGTAATAGTTGGAAAGAAGACGGTAAAGCAGATAAATTAATGTTCAGAATGGGAGCTGAAATGTACAAAGCTCTTAAAGTTGATTTTAATCAAAACGATGATAATCGTAAAGTGGATATTGACCATTTAACAGATGCCCAAATCATTGAAATTAGTGATTTTTATGCTAAATTGATCCATGCTTTACAAGACAACATGGGATACCCAGAAACATATAAATCTGCAACATACGTTGCTCAAGATACTCTTGATTACAGTAAACAAAGAGCTAAAGGTTATGAAGCTCGTGGAACTGACCCTGCTGTAGCTGGTCACCTTAAAGATAACATTGGGAATGAAAATCTAGCTACTGTCCTTAATAATGGTGCAATAACCATGCTTGATTTGAAATATGCTGTGTTGGATGCTTTCAAAAGATATTCATTCCTTGATGACGAATCAAATTGGGGACACGCAGCTAACAACCTAACCGGTGGTGGTATTGCTATGACAGTCGCAAACATCAACGGCAGACGTTGGTTTGTCAACTCATTTGGTAGCAAAGATACCAAAGGTACATACAAAATCAACCTTAACCAAGACCTCGCCCAACTCGAAGCAAAACTAGCTGAAGCACAAAAACAAAACAGTCAAGCTCAAACTGCTCTTACAAATGCTAAAGCAGAATTGGCAGCTGCTTCACGCAAATATACTTCTGCACTTGAAGCTAAGACAGAAGCTGAGAAAGAATTGGCAAGTAAAACAAATAGTCCACTTCAAACAGAAGTTGCTGAAAAAAACTTGCAATTGGCAAACCTTGCTTTGAAAAATGCACAAGAACGTAAAGCAAACGCTGAAACAGCTGTTGAAAACTTCTCAAGAAGCCAAGCAGAAAAACAAACTGCTCTTGAAACAGCTAAAGCTGAACTAGCTACAGCCAAAACTGCTCAAAAAGATGCTGAAACTGCTCTTACAAATGCGCAAGCAAAATTGCAAGCAGAAGAAAACAAGTTGACTGCTCTTCAAGCTGAACAAGCAAAACTCCATGAAGAAAAAGACAAATTGGTGTCAGATGCTAAAGCAATTGCGACAGAATTGAGTGCTTATCTAAACGCAGATAAGAATCTTGCAGATGCGCAAGCAAAAGTAGCTGATTTAGAAGCAAAATTGACTCAAGCAAAATCTACTGCAAAATTGGCACAAGATAAATTAGATGCCGTTACAGCTAAATTGCAAGCTGAACAAGCTAAATTAGCTGAAATCCAAAAAGAGTTTGATAAGTTGGTTAAGGCTGAAAGAAAGGACTATTACAATTTATCAGGCTGGTATCTGGAGTATCTTGCAGGGAAACAAGCGGATAAGAAAACAGATACAAAACTCAAGAAAGTAGAAGACTCAAAAGCTTCACAAGCTGGTAACTGGATTGAGTCAGCTGGTCGCTGGTGGTACAAACATGCTGACGGTTCATATACAACCAACGGTTGGGAACAAATTAAGGGTACATGGTACTACTTTGACCACGCAGGTTGGATGCAAACTGGCTGGGTCAAAACTGGTGGCACATGGTATTACTTGAATGAAACAGGTTCACTGGCTACAGGCTGGGTCAAAGACAACGGTACATGGTATTATCTGAACAAGTCAGGTTCACTGGCTACAGGTTGGGTTAAAGATAATGGCTCATGGTACTATCTTGACCAGTCAGGTGCTATGAAAACAGGCTGGTTTACAGTTTCTGGCAAATGGTACTACGCCTACAGTTCAGGAGCTTTGGCAGTAAACACCACTACACCAGATGGTTATACAGTCAATACCAATGGTGAGTGGGTAGGATAAGGATGAGGTGCTGTGGTGGTCATTTAATTTTAAATACATCACAGAAAACTCATCAATATATGAAAAATAGAGATTCTATTCTCAGTTTTTGATTTCTTATTTTATTAAAACGGTAAAAGTATAGGGTGTAAATAAATTATAAGTTTAAATGATTGACTTAAGATGAGGAAAAAATAGCATGGTAAAAAAGAAGAAAGCTGAATTTAAGGTTGTTGTAAAGGGGAATTTTGTTTCAGATGATTTTAAGAAAGAAATTGAATATCATCAAAAAGCTTCAGGGGAGATGTGTAAGGATGTCTTGGAGTATAGAAACCAAACTTTAATTCTTTCAGGGAATAGAACGAATCGGATAGACCTTGAAGATGACTTTTTTACAGTTAAGAGTAATTACTATCGTGGTATTGTAAAAGGACTTTTATATATTTATTTTACTGGAGAAATTTTGAGTATTGACTCTATCACATTTATAACTGACGAGGAGAAAGACATCCCTTTTGAACAAAGAAACTTATTTGCTAAGGAAGATAGAGAACATTCTATTAGCACTGAATTATTAGATAAAATGTTTCTTTATAATGAGCAGGGAGATGTGTTGACACGTATCCTAATGAATATTGTTCTTGCTAAAGCGAATAAAGAAAGAAAGTTAGAAAATATTTGGCGTGCATTTAATGCTCTATATGATTGGAAATGTGTTACAAATAAATCGGAAAAGGAACGAATAAATGCTATTCTAGCTTATATTAAAGATGCAGATAATTTTCATTTTAAGAAAACTATAAAAGAAATTAAAAAAATTATTGCAGATAGACAGCAGTTCAGTAGACAGGCACGTGTATTTATTGAAGGAATTAATTTTTCAGATAGGAACTATAGCGGTGATTTAGATAGATTTAAAGAGAGATATATAAACTTACAATATTCTGATCCCATATTACGTAAAAAAATTAAAGAGATGTTTAAATATTATATTGAAAGTCATAGTGAAGATTTTGATAAAGGGACAAAAAAATTGTATGAGAATTTAAAGAAAGAATGGAATAATCAGTCTGAAATAGCTACTCCTACAGATTTCATCAAATATTTTGTTTGGTTTGTCTATCATTTTAGAAATAAAGATTTTCATGGAGAATATTGGCCAACAAATTTTTTAATTGAAAACATTCCACATAAGGAACTGAATGATTATGCGGATTCTCTGGAATTATTAGTTATTGATCTGATAACTTATAAAGGATTTTTAGATTAATTTTCATTTCTATTTTTATAACCTATACTATAGTTACAAAATAATATTATCATTTAAATTTCATGAGTATAAAATTAATTTGATTCATGTTTAGAAGTAAAAAACCTCAAGAACTAGGGTTGAAAACTGGTTCTTGAGGTTTTTAGGTTATTCGATTTAGAGTGATTCTCATACTCAATGAAAATCAAAGAGCAAACTAGGAAGCTAGCCGCAGGCTGTACTTGAGTACGGTAAGGCGACGCTGACGTGGTTTGAAGAGATTTTCGAAGAGTATTAGGAGAAAAAGAATGAAAGAAATAGCCTTTGACGCATTTTACCAGCTTTACCAAAACGACCAACCTTCTCTAGTGGACGTGAGAGAAGTGGATGAGTTTGAAGCTCTTCATCTAGAAGGTGCCCACAACCTACCGCTTAGTCAATTAGCTGATAGCTATGATCAGTTGGACAAGGATCAGTTGCATTATGTCATTTGTAAAGCTGGAATGAGATCAGCGCGTGCTTGCCAATTCCTATCAGAACAAGGTTATAATGTTATCAATGTACAAGGTGGTATGACTGCCTTTGAAGAACTCTAAACGTAAGAATTTTCTCCTACTTGGTGTAGACTGGGTAGGAGAGTTTTATTTTTAGATAATTCATACTTTTTAGAATTTTAAAAACATTTAACATTTTACTTCGTGATACTTTTTTCATACTCTTATTCATGATATACTAGGTCAGTATTTTATAAATATGAAGGAGATTTTCATGGCTAAAAAAGGTGCCCTAACAGGTTTGCTCCTGTTTGGAATATTTTTTGGTGCGGGGAACTTGATTTTTCCGCCTTCTCTAGGTGCTCTATCTGGAGAACATTTTCTTCCTGCCATCGCAGGTTTTGTCTTTTCAGGTGTCGGTATCGCCGTCTTGACTCTTATTATTGGAACGCTAAATCCTAAAGGATATATCTACGAGATTTCAACAAAGATAGCACCTTGGTTTGCGACTCTTTACCTCTCAGTTCTTTACTTGTCAATCGGTCCATTCTTTGCTATCCCACGTACTGCTACAACAGCTTACGAAGTAGGGATTAGCCCCCTTTTGTCGGATGCAAATAAAGGTTTTGGCTTGATTGTCTTTACGGTTCTGTATTTTGCAGCAGCCTATCTAATTTCGCTTAATCCATCAAAAATCTTAGACCGTATCGGCCGTATCTTAACGCCAGTCTTTGCGATTTTGATTGTTATCTTGGTTGTTCTAGGAGCTATCAAATACGGTGGAACAAGTCCTCAAGCTGCTTCAGCTGCTTATCAAGCTTCTGCCTTTGGTACAGGTTTCCTAGAAGGTTACAATACCTTGGATGCCCTTGCTTCAGTTGCCTTTAGCGTAATCGCAGTTCAAACCTTGAAACAACTTGGATTTTCAAGTAAGAAAGAATACATTTCGACTATTTGGGTTGTCGGTATCGTTGTAGCCCTTGCCTTTAGCGCTCTTTACATCGGTTTAGGTTTCCTTGGAAATCATTTCCCAGTACCAGCTGAAGCGATGAAGGGTGGAACACCAGGTGTTTACATCTTGTCACAAGCCACTCAAGAAATCTTTGGCTCAACAGCTCAACTCTTCCTTGCAGCTATGGTTACCGTAACCTGCTTCACAACAACAGTTGGTTTGATTGTGTCAACAGCTGAGTTCTTTAATGAACGCTTCCCACAAATCAGCTACAAGGTTTATGCGACAGCCTTTACCTTGATTGGATTTGCCATTGCTAATTTGGGTCTTGATGCGATTATCAAGTACTCAATTCCAGTACTGGTTATCTTGTACCCAATCACGATTGCCATCGTTATGATTGTCATTGTGAATAAATTTGTGGCTCTTTCAAAACCAGGTATGCAGTTGACAATTGCTGTGGTTACAGCTATTGCCATTGCAAGCGTACTAGGAAGCTCGTTTAAGGTTGAGTTTCTTGCCAACCTTGTTAACGCTCTTCCTTTTGCTACAGCATCTCTCCCATGGTTGGTGCCAGCCATTGTCGGAATCTTGCTCTCATTGGTTCTACCAAACAAGCAAGAAAGCGATGTTTTTGAAATGGAATAATCACTAAAATCACTTTTGTAGCCAAGTCTACAGGAGTGATTTTCTTTTTTTATCCGATGATAAATGTGTTATAATAGGTAGCAAAAGAGGTGAAGAAATGAATCAAACAGTAGAATATATCAAAGAACTGACAGCCATTGCGTCGCCAACGGGTTTTACTCGTGAAATTTCGGACTATTTAGTCAAGACTTTAGAAGGTTTTGGTTACCAGCCGGTTCGCACAGCCAAGGGTGGTGTCAATGTGACCATCAAAGGTCAAAATGATGAAGAACACCGCTACGTGACTGCCCATGTGGATACGCTTGGTGCCATTGTCCGCGCTGTCAAACCAGACGGCCGTCTCAAATTGGACCGTATCGGTGGTTTTCCTTGGAATATGATTGAAGGAGAAAACTGTACCGTTCATGTGGCTAGTACAGATCAAAAGCTATCAGGCACCATCCTCATCCACCAAACTTCTTGCCATGTCTACAAGGATGCAGGAACTGCAGAACGCACGCAGGACAATATGGAAGTGCGTTTGGATGCAAAAGTGACCAACGAAAAAGAAACTCGTGCCTTGGGGATTGAGGTTGGTGATTTTATCAGCTTTGACCCACGAACTGTCGTGACAGATACAGGATTTATCAAGTCTCGTCATTTGGACGATAAGGTCAGCGCAGCGATTTTGCTTAACCTACTTCGCATTTATAAGGAAGAGAAGATTGAATTGCCAGTAACAACCCATTTTGCTTTTTCAGTCTTTGAAGAAGTGGGGCATGGTGCTAACTCTAATATTCCTGCTCAGGTAGTAGAATATCTGGCTGTGGATATGGGAGCTATGGGCGATGATCAGCAAACAGATGAGTACACAGTGTCTATCTGTGTCAAGGATGCTTCTGGACCTTATCACTATGACTTCCGTCAACATTTGGTTGCTTTGGCTAAAGAGCAAGATATTCCTTTTAAGCTGGACATCTATCCATTTTATGGTTCGGACGCTTCAGCGGCTATGTCTGCAGGGGCAGAAGTCAAACACGCCCTTCTCGGTGCTGGTATCGAGTCTAGTCATTCTTATGAGCGCACTCACATTGATTCGGTGGCCGCAACAGAGCGTATGGTTGATGCTTACCTTAAGAGCGCATTGGTAGACTAATATGTGCCTGATTTGCCAGAGAATTGAGCTCATCAAGGTTGGGGAAAATCCCTACTTTGTAAGAGAATTGGAAACAGGCTATCTTGTCATTGGAGACCACCAGTATTTTTCAGGCTATAGTCTCTTTCTAGCCAAGGAACACGTCACGGAATTGCACCATTTAGAAAAGGAAATGAGACTCCGTTTTCTAGAGGAAATGAGTCTAGTCCAAGAGGCAGTTGCTAAGGTCTTCTCTGCTGAGAAAATGAATATCGAACTTCTAGGCAATGGCGATGCCCACCTCCACTGGCATCTGTTTCCTAGACGAAGAGGTGATATGAATGGTTACGGTCTCAAGGGACGTGGTCCAGTTTGGTGGGTTCCCTTTGAAGAAATGACCTCAGAAACATGTCAAGCAAAACCGGATGAGATTAAACAATTAGTCAAACGTTTATCGTCAGAAGTAGATAAATTATTAGAAATAAAGGAGTAGAAATGAAAAAAAGATACCTTGTCTTGACAGCCTTGCTAGCCTTGAGTCTAGCAGCTTGTTCACAAGAAAAAGCAAAAAATGAAGATGGCTCAGCTAAGACAGAACAAACAGCCAAAGCTGATGGAACAGTCGGAAGTAAGCCTCAAGGAGCTGCCCAGAAAAAAGCAGAAGTGGTTAATAAAGGTGACTACTACAGCATCCAAGGGAAATACGATGAAATCATCGTAGCAAATAAACATTATCCTTTGTCGAAAGACTATAATCCAGGGGAAAATCCAACAGCCAAGGCAGAGCTGGTCAAACTCATCAAAGCGATGCAAGAGGCAGGTTTCCCAATCAGCGACCATTACAGTGGTTTTAGAAGTTATGAAACTCAGACTAAGCTCTATCAAGATTATGTCAATCAAGATGGGAAAGAAGCTGCCGACCGTTATTCTGCCCGTCCTGGCTATAGCGAACACCAAACTGGCTTGGCCTTTGATGTTATTGGGACAAATGGTGATTTGGTGACAGAAGAAAAAGCGGCCCAATGGCTCTTGGACCATGCGGCTGATTATGGCTTTGTTGTCCGTTATCTCAAAGGCAAGGAAAAGGAAACAGGCTATATGGCTGAAGAATGGCACCTTCGTTATGTCGGAAAAGAAGCAACAGAAATTGCTGAGAGTGGTCTCAGTTTGGAAGAATACTATGGCTTTGAAGGCGGAGATTACGTCGATTAAAAAATAAACTTTTCTCTTGCAATTCTAGATAAATAGTGTATAATAGATGGGTATGTGAAAAGCATACTTGTGGGAGGTAAAAATCTTTAATTACCGCCAAAACCACAAAGGAGGATTTAAAAATGGCTAAAAAAGTCGAAAAACTTGTAAAATTGCAAATCCCTGCTGGTAAAGCTACACCAGCTCCACCGGTTGGACCTGCTCTTGGTCAAGCTGGTATCAACATCATGGGATTCACAAAAGAGTTCAACGCTCGTACAGCTGACCAAGCTGGTATGATCATTCCAGTTGTTATCTCAGTTTACGAAGATAAATCATTTACTTTCATCACTAAAACACCACCAGCTGCTGTTCTTTTGAAAAAAGCTGCAGGTGTTGAAAAAGGATCAGGTACACCTAACAAAACTAAAGTTGCTACAGTTACTCGTGCACAAGTACAAGAAATTGCAGAAACTAAGATGCCAGATTTGAACGCAGCAAACATTGAGTCTGCAATGCGTATGATCGAAGGTACTGCTCGTTCTATGGGATTCACTGTTGTTGACTAATCAATAACACAGTAGAAAATCTCACAGCAGTCTATTAGTTGCTTTTCATACTAGGCAAGTGACTGATGCTTGTACTTGGGTACAGCAAGGGAGCTTAACGAAGTAGGAAAAGAAAAGTAATAGACTGAAAACCCGCAAGACTTCATCATTTCGAGAAGTGACGTGGGAGATGAAAATCGATTGAACCACTTACAAGGAGAATAGAAAATGGCTAAAAAAAGCAAACAACTTCGTGCTGCTCTTGAGAAAATCGACAGCACAAAAGCATACAGCGTAGAAGAAGCTGTAGCTCTTGCAAAAGAAACTAACTTTGCAAAATTTGACGCAACTGTAGAAGTTGCTTACAACTTGAACATCGACGTTAAAAAAGCTGACCAACAAATCCGTGGAGCAATGGTATTGCCAAACGGTACTGGTAAAACTTCACGCGTTCTTGTTTTCGCACGTGGTGCAAAAGCTGAAGAAGCAAAAGCTGCTGGTGCAGACTTTGTTGGTGAAGATGACCTTGTTGCTAAAATCAACGACGGTTGGTTGGACTTCGACGTAGTTATCGCTACACCTGACATGATGGCTCTTGTTGGACGTCTTGGACGTGTCCTTGGACCACGTAACTTGATGCCAAACCCTAAAACTGGTACTGTAACTATGGATGTTGCTAAAGCAGTTGAAGAGTCTAAAGGTGGTAAAATCACTTACCGTGCTGACCGTGCAGGTAACGTTCAAGCAATCATCGGTAAAGTATCATTTGAAGCTGAAAAATTGGTTGAAAACTTCAAAGCTTTCAACGAAACAATCCAAAAAGCAAAACCAGCTACAGCTAAAGGAACTTACGTAACAAACTTGACTATCACAACTACTCAAGGTGTTGGTATCAAAGTTGACGTAAACTCACTTTAATCAGTAGTTTATATCAGAGAACGAGTACGAAAGTACTCGTTTTTTTAGGTGCGACGAACATTCCGTTCATCTGAGGTGTAAATCCTCTGCGGGGATCATATACTAGTAAACCCAAAAGTGATTCCCAAGTCTAACTATTGTGAGTAGCTAATCGAACGGCATTAGGATAGACTGTTTAAGTCTGACGTTGGAAATAAGAATCGGCAGAGAAAGAGATAGAGAAATCTTGGCTCTATGAATAGGCACGTGATAGTAAAGCGTATATAGCGGATAAGGAGGCCAGCAACTCTAAAGTACAAATATGTTATCGTAACCTATATGCGTAAACTACATGAGCAATTGAATTAGAACTAGAGAGGTGATTAATAGATTCATGCTATAGTCATGGCAGCTTGTATGCTTTTGATTCTAGTTTATCAAATAATAGATTAGAATTGTCAGACAATATCATTTTATGTTATAATGAAGAAAAAACAGAGGTGTTCAAATGTCAGAAGCAGGTCATAAGTTTTTAGCAAAACTGGGGAAAAAACGCTTACGTCCAGGTGGAAAACGTGCCACAGATTGGTTAATTGTAGAAGGAGGATTTTCAAAAGAAAAGAGAATACTAGAGGTTGCCTGTAATAGGGGAACTACAGCAATTGAGTTGGCACAGCGTTTTGGTTGTAAGATAACTGCTGTTGATATGGATGGACAAGCCTTAGAAGTGGCTAAAAAATCTGCTGAAACGGCAGGTGTTGCTCATTTAATCAGTTTTGAAAGAGCTAATGCAATGAAACTTCCTTATGAAGATGCTAGTTTTGATATTGTTATAAATGAAGCTATGCTGACTATGCAAGCCGATCAAGCTAAGAAAAAATGTGTAATGGAATATCTAAGGGTTTTAAAACCTGAAGGTCTTCTTTTGACACATGATGTGCTTCTTAAGGAAGCTAAAGAGTCTGTCAGACAGGAATTGTCACAAGCAATTCATGTAAATGTAGGTCCTTTAACTCAAGATGGTTGGGAACAGGTGATGATAGAATCAGGTTATCGTGATGTGAAAGTATTGACTGGTGAAATGACATTAATGAAATTATCAGGTATGATTTATGACGAAGGTTGGCTAGGAACTTTGAAAATTTGTGTAAATGCTTGTAAAAAGGAGAATAGAAAGCAGTTTTTAACGATGTATAAAATGTTTGCTAAGAATAAACAGAAATTGGGTTTTATTGCTATGGCTAGTTATAAATCGTCAAATCGTTAGATAATTATTGAAGTTAACTTTTCCTTTTTTCTTTCTTAAAAAATATGCTATAATAGAGAGTAAAAACTTTGAAAGAAAGAAAAAGATGAATTTAAAAGATTACATTGCAACAATTGAAAATTATCCAAAGGAAGGGATTACCTTCCGTGATATAAGTCCTTTGATGGCTGATGGAAATGCTTATAGCTATGCTGTTCGTGAAATCGTTCAATATGCTACCGACAAGAAAATCGACATGATCGTAGGGCCTGAAGCTCGTGGTTTTATCGTGGGCTGTCCAGTTGCCTTTGAGTTGGGAATTGGTTTTGCGCCTGTTCGTAAGCCAGGTAAATTGCCACGCGAAGTCATTTCTGCTGACTATGAAAAAGAGTACGGTGTTGATACCTTGACTATGCATGCTGACGCTATCAAGCCAGGTCAACGAGTTCTTATCGTGGATGACCTCTTGGCAACAGGTGGAACTGTTAAGGCAACTATCGAGATGATTGAAAAACTTGGTGGTGTTGTAGCAGGTTGTGCCTTCCTTGTTGAATTGGATGAATTGAACGGTCGTGAAAAAATCGGTGACTACGATTACAAAGTTTTGATGCATTATTAATGAAAAACAGTCCCTAGGGCTGTTTTCTCTACATTAGGATATAAAAATAGACTATAGCTAGTTAGAGAAAAACTATAATTGAAAACTATATCTTCTTGCAGTATAATAAAAGGACTAAGTGTTTGAGTTTTAGTTTCATACTCAATGAAAATCAAAGAGCAAACTAGGAAACTAGCCGCAGGTTGCTCAAAGTACAGCTTTGAGGTTGCAGATAAAACTGACGAAGTCAGCTCAAAACACTGTTTTGAGGTTGTGGATAGAACTGACGAAGTCAGTAACCATACCTACAGCAAGGCGACGTTGACGTGGTTTGAAGAGATTTTCGAAGAGTATTACTCTCTCTTGTCACTTCTTTCTATTCTACCATAAAGTCCGGCTTTTGAAGGACTTTTACTGGAATACAAGGTGTTCTCCCAATTTCCTATCTTGAATATTAAAAAAGAGGGGTGCTCCCTCCTTACGAATTTAATTCTGCCAAGTCATCTAGATACTGGTTATTTATTACTGCCAAGATATAGGCATCTGCCTTCAAGAGGTCGTTAGGGCCAAACTGGACATCCAAGGGTGAATTTTCTTGTTCACGAAACCCTAGAACATTGAGATTGTATTTGCCACGTAGATCCAGCTGGCTCAGACTTTGACCTGCCCAAACACTCGGAATTTTCATCTCCACAATAGACACATTTTTATCCAGCTGAAAGACATCAACATTGTTATGAAAGAGAATGGTCTGCGCTAGAGACTGCCCCATTTCATACTCAGGTGAAATCACCGAGTCAGCACCGATTTTTTCTAACACCTTCTTGGCTGTCTGGCTTTTGACCTTGACAATAACCCTTGGTACACCTAGACTCTTACAATGCATAACTGCAAGCACACTCGACTCCAGATTTTCCCCTGTTGCCACTACAACCGTATCACAGGTATCAATTCCTGCAGTTCTGAGGAGTTCCTCGTCTGTAATATCGCCAACAACTCCACGCGCCAAAACTGGCTCAAATTGATTGATGTGCTCGGCGTGGTCGTCAATGGCAATGATATTCATATCTTGCTTGGCGAGGGCCGTCAGGACACTACTACCAAAAATTCCCAAGCCTAAAATTCCAATCGTACGATCTGACATCATTCTTCCTTTCTTATCCAATACTAATATCTGCTTTCATATACTGAATCAAATCTTTTTTATCAGGCTGGTAATCCGCTAGACTAACCAGCAAGGTTAAGGGACCGATACGGCCGATAAACATGAGCACCATGACAATGCTGAGAGCTAGCTTGCCCAGTTCTGGCGTCAGATTTGCCGTTACCCCAACTGTCGCAAGGGCTGAAATGGTCTCAAACATGAGGTAGATAAATCGCGGTGTTCCTTCTGCCGTAATTCCCAACAACATCAAGCCCAACAAGAAGGTCATCAAAAAGATAATGAAGACACTAAAGGATTTTTGGACTGTTCGAGCCTCAATGGTTCTCTGCGCAACATTGGCATGAGGCAAGCCCAGCAATTCACTACGCGCAAAGACCAATAAGACAAAGAAAGTCGTAATCTTGAGCCCACCAGCCGTCCCGCCAGGCGCCCCACCCAGAAACATCTGTAGGATATAGATAAACAAGGTCACAGGCCGAGCTTGGGTGTAGTCAATAGAGGCAAAGCCAGCCGTTCTCATGCTGACGGTTTGGAAAAAGCTAACCAAAACTTTCTCTGGGACACTGAGATTGCCAATAGTGCCCGGATTTTGCCACTCCGTAAAGAGTGTGGATACTGTCCCAAACAGCAAAATCCCTGCAGTCAAGAAGAGGACTAGTTTGGTGTGGAAACGCAGACGGCGTTTTTTCTTCTTGTCAAACTGGGTTGCCAAGTCAAACCAAACCATAAAGCCAAGACCACCTGTGATAATCAAGCCAGCAATGACCAGATTGATCAAGGGATCCGTCTGAAAAGCCACTAAACTGCTACTGCCGAAATTATCAAAACCAGCATTACAAAAGGCTGAAATGGCTAAAAAGATAGAGGTAAAAATGCCTCGTCCCCAGCCGAACTCAGGAATAAAACGAAAACTTAGTAGAAAGGCACCCAAGCCCTCCACCAGAAAAGTCGTCAAAAAGATGGAGCGCATAAAGGCCTTCAGCGAGCGAGTCTCCCCATAACTAAAGCTCTCCTGAATGGTTTCACGACTGCGAAGACTGAGCTTCTGCTTTCCCTGAATATAAAAGACCCCAATAAAGGTCATGAGTCCCAGACCACCAATCTGGATCAAGAGCACACAAATCAGCTGACCCCAGACATTATAGGTAGTAGCCACTGGTTGCGTAAAAAGGCCGGTCACACAGACCATGGACACCGTCGTAAAGAGATGGTCAAAATAAGTAGCCTGCGAACCACTTGCCTGAACAAAAGGCAAACTCAAAAGAAGAGAACCTATAAAAATAACTCCAGCGAAACTCAGAAAAATCCGACGAGCTGGTGAAAGTCCGCCCAAGGCTCTTTCAATTTTTTTCACAAATAATTTGAATAACATACATCCATTGTACCATAAAAAGAAGAATAGTAGCTAGAACTGAGAGGCTATCTCAAGACAGAGTTCCAAAGCCTTCTCGAAAGCTTCTGAACCCCAGTCACGACTATCGTACTGGTCCAAGTCTGCTAAGGAATCAGCTGTGAACAGCAACTCTCCCCAGAGAACCCCACGCAGTTGGGCTACTGCCGCAAGCGCAGAACACTCCATTTCTACAACAGCACAGCCTTCTTCCTTACGATAGGCCACCTTTTCAGCCGTTTCTCGGTAAAAACCGTCTGTCGTCCAGGTCATGACTTCTTCATAAGGAATCCCTCTGGCTTCCAAAACTTGCTCAATCGCAGTAATAGCCTCTGGCTGCATTTCCATACAACGAGAAGGGGCCACATAGTGATAACTAGCTCCTTCATCTCGCAGAGCGCAAACAGGGACTAGAAAGGCATTTTCTTCTATATCAGCCAGCACACCACAGGTACCAGTTGAAATAATCTGCTCCACACCATAGCCAATCAACCAATCCATAAACTGGGCTGCTGGAGCTGAACCAACAGGAGCCTGAGCCAAACAAATTTCCTCTCCCTTGTAATTGATGACATAGACTGGATAGGACTTGGTGGCAGAAACGAATTCACCGACACAATCCGCCCCTACTTCCTTCGCATAGCGGTCAATCTCCTCACCTAAAAAAGCATAGACACACTTCTTGGGCAAGTGCAAGTCCAGCCCCTCGTGATTGGGCATGATGACCTCCTGAGGATTGTCATCAAACTCTAAAATGGGAATCGCATGTTTCTGCATCATAACCCACCTCCTCTAATTTTGTACTATTGTATCAAAAGCTGACCGAGTGTCAAGGAGGAAGCTGATAAACTGAGGAGAAAAAACATCCCAGTTACGAGATGCTTTTAAATTGATCAATGAAGCAGACTTGCTAAGAGATAGAGTAGGTAAATGTGGGCTGGGTAAAAGATGATGAAACCTACAAAAAAGAAACAACCCCCGCTGTTCCTGTTTACTTCTATTTAACAGGTATCTCCTTAATCACGCGCGCGGGATTACCCGCTAGGACAACATTGCCGCCGAAGGACTTGGTGATTACAGCCTGTCTATCGAGCTAAGCGAATACGGGTCACAATTCCGTCTGGGTCTGTGATTTCCAACTGGCTAGATGTCAACCACTTAACTGGTGTATCAACTTCTTGTACTCGCTGCGCGATCGTTAACAGTTCTTCTTTACTAACGACCTCAATGACATAATAGGCCAAACCTGGCAAGCCTTGCTTACGCGGAGCTAGGCCTTTTCCTCCCCATTCGTTGACTGCTAAATGATGATGGTAGTCCCCAGCTGCAATCCAACTAGCGCTAGGCACACTGAATTTATCCTCTAACCCTAACACCTTTTGATAAAACTGGCTGGACTTTCGACTATCCTTGACGGAAAGATGAATATGCCCCATTCTCGTGCCTTCTGCTAGGATAAAGGGCTCTACTCTTTCCCCCAACTCATAAACGTCCTGCGCTGCAAGAGCCTCCGTCACTCCGATAATGCGTCCATCTTCTCGAATATCCCATGTGGAAACCGGCTTATCTCGATAGAGTTCGATGCCATTTCCCTCCAAATCCTCCAAGTAAAGAGCCTCACTGTAACCATGGTCTGCACCGCCGACGAGAGGAATCTGTAAATCTGTCAGGTGTTTCAAGATATCAGCCAAAGCCTTTCGTGTCGGCAAGAGAATAGCCAGATGGTAAAGGCCATAATGTTCCCTTACTTCACCGCTCTCTTGTGCTTGAATCAAGTGTACCAAGGCTTTTCCTCCAAGTCCCAGAACGACCTCTGTCTCAGTTTGAGATAAGATTTCTAAACCAATAACTTGCTGATAAAAGGCTGTTTGACTTGCCAAATCCTTTACATTTAAAACTGCCTTTGCCAAATAAATGTGACTCTTGTATTCATAGGTCATAAATGCTCCTCTTTTTTAGTTGTAATTTTTTTATTACAACTGTTGTATAATTTCCATCAAGAAAGTCAAGCCCGACAACTTGGAGGAACTCCCTTAGCAAAGTTATTTATCAAATCAACGTTTTCTGTGGGATTGAGATACATCTTGCCACCATTGGTCGTTGGCGAGTGGAAGATGATTCCTACAATCTGCATTCAATAAAATTTCTATATCACTCTATAAGAAAAAGGAGTAGATTGGTCATCTTACTCCTCATTCTTACAAGAAACACTATTCAACAATAAAACTTTACAATCTTATTTATAAATAGATTCTCTGAAATCATCTGTGCTACGCAGGTACGCGTTGTAGATTTTTTGTTTTAGTAAGTGCACCCAGCTTGATGGGACATTTTCTGTTGCTCGTTTAAGATTTTTCACATCGTGTGCCACTGCTGCATCGATTAATGCTTGCATCTCTTGCGCTGATGAGATAGTTACTTCCGTTGTACTATTAGGTTTTCCTAATTCATATTGAATCGTAATCGCTTTTAGATTATTTTGTTTACTGATACGTTGGTTGAACATATCTTTTTTGAATTCTGCCCAGTTTGGATAGCGATTATCAAATACTTTTTTCAATACTAAATTATCTGTGACTAAAGCAACATCACGTCTAAACCAACTTGAGTATGTTTTACTTCCTTCTGCAAGTGCATCCGCTGCGTATTGGTTAGACACGTAAGGTAAGAACCCTTTGTGGTATCCTTTTTCTGCATATAATTCAAACGCTGTTTTTCTAAACATTACATCTCCAGGTGCACCGTTTGGATTGCTTAGTCCTGCGTAGATAGGTGAGAACATACTTATCGTGTAATAACCATTTCTTCCGTATTGAGTTTCATTTTGATAAGCACGTCTATTAATGATATCATTCTCAATTAATGAGTTCAATGTTGTTAATCTTGTTACTTCTTCATCTGTTAATGGACGAACTTTGTTTCCTGCGTGTGTGTCTTTGTTGTATTTATCGTCGCGCACGTAGTAGTTTTCGATTTTTCTAAACCATTGTTTCTTAACAGCATCAGTTTGTGTTAATACTGCATTAGCTTCCATTGCATCAAGTGTGTATAACACATCATACATTCCATGTAAGTAGTGTTGAATTTCTTCTTCAGAGGTGAATCTCGCCGTTGGATCGTATGTGTGCAAGCGAGTTTTTGAGTCTTTATCTCCTTTGAAGATTGTGTTTAATACTATCGCTTCTTTATCCACACTATCCGCTGATTGAAGTAGTCCTAGTGCATATAATTCCGCACCTTGTCCTTCTCGTCTACCATTCCCTTCAAAGTAAATCGAAGAATCCGAATTGTGTACCATCTCATGACTATAAACCGATGTTCCGTACTGGTCTAACAGTCTATCGATTACAAAGTACGCCTCTACTCCTGTTGCGTAAGCACCTGCATTCGGTCTTGGTGTATGGTATTTACCTACTGGTCCGAAGAAACTATAGATAGAGTCTATATTTTTTTCTGATAATGTTGCCCAGTAGCCTCTACCATTTGTATCTTTCACCTCAAATGCGTCTGTTACCGGTACTGCACGGTATAATCTTTCTTTAAATTCTGGCGCTAGAACTCTATACCAGATATCATAATGATCTCTTTGCCATTTCGCAGATTGATCTACTTTTCCTCTAACATATTGACGTAGAGCTTCTCCTGATAAGATAACTCCGTCCGCTCCTCTGTCTCGATAACGTTCATAGCTACCGAAGGCTAATGTTGATAGAGTAGATATTGCATACAAACTTTCTTCTTTCATCGTTAATAGTGGCAGTATCATGCTCTTATAACCCCAACTTGGTGCTGATATTCTATCATATACTCCGATTGAGTATTTCTTGTCAGCTGTTGGTGATACTTGTTTTTCACGAACTTCTTCTATGTCTGATTTCGCTTCTACTATGTATGCTTTTGTATTATCTTTGAACCACTCGTTATTTGTTTTGTTCGGCAGGAACAGTCTTCTATACGCTTCTACGAAGTCAAAGACTGAATCTTCTCCTTTAAGTGGTGCAAGTGTGCTCGCATATAGACCTGTCGTATTTGGTCCTCGTAAGTTTTCTAGTCCGCTATTTCCTAAAGCGATGATAGTATCTAGCGTTGAAGCTTCATTATTTCCGTTAAAGTCAAATTTGTACACTGATAAATCTTTCGTATTCAGACTGTCATAATTAATATTGTACCAACGGTTCATGTATGTAAGTCCCAGCATAAATGCTTCTTTGTTATTTTTAATTTTTTCACTTACGTATTCAACTACACCATCTCCTGTAGTGTTGATTGATTTATCCATTGCTAATACTTTTCTTAAGTGTTCTGCTATATTAGTTTTAACTTCCTCAAATTCTCTATCTAAGTATAAGTTATCTAACGCTGCGTCATCTGCCGCTCCTAGCACTTTCTTAGTAGCTTCTGAGCTGAACGTTACATTTTGTAATTCACTTAGTACATTATTAGTTATCGCTGTATAATCTGATACGAATGCTTCTGGTGTGAGTATATATCCTTTGTCTGCGACATTGTATTCGACTACTTGACTGTTTGTGAAGTTTTCTTTGAATGTTACATCTAAGTATTCTACTGTGTTGTCTTTATAGTGTAACATAACTCTATTGATTGAATTTTTCTTATTATTAATATCCGTTACTACTTCATTTCCGTTCATAGGCACTACGTCTAGCAGTTCTGTAGTATAAAGTTTATCCGTTGTCGCTACTTTGTTACCATAGTAAACAACTAGCTCTTTATTGTAGAACGGCATTAGTTTTTCTATGTTATTATAAGCTACTTTTCTTTCAACTTGCGCTTTACTTAATGCTGTATAGTCAACTTCTTTTGAGTTTGCTTTTAGGTCTTGCCCAGTATCATCAAGAGTTACTGTGATTCCATAAGAAGTAATCTTAGCATCCACTTCTTCTTTAGTTACTTTTCGAACGAAGTTATCTTGTTTTTTATTTTCAACAGAAGTAATAGCATTCCTCACATCTGCACTACCGAATTGATCTCCTGTAGTAGCATATCCATCACCAACATTCATATTGCTTACTACATTATCCACACGACCTCTTGGATATGTAGACCCAACTATTCCCCCAACTC
>ERZ1699255.18-NODE-18-length-19570-cov-3.603353_pt1 | contig 19570 bp, 14 predicted proteins | sample MGYA00581542_ERZ1699255 | MGnify/ENA primary metagenome ERZ1699255 (study PRJEB42319, sample SAMD00040312) | human oral metagenome | material: saliva | host: Homo sapiens | study: EMG produced TPA metagenomics assembly of PRJDB4115 data set (Metgenomic analysis of...
AAGATTCTCGGCACAGCTAGCGATACAAAAGTCACTATAGGCATAGTCTAGGGTATGGCTGACGCTTTCGTGGTGGTCGGTAGAGAGATAGCCCAGTTCTTGGTATTGGGCTAGTCCGTGGCGACCATTGATGCCGAGAGGGTCGGATTTGCTGGCTGTTTCAAGCATAGCCTGGAGGAGTTCTTCTTCCAAGTCGGGAGCCATGTCCTTGCAGGCGCTATCTGCGATAATACCGTCTAAAAGTGTACCTGGCATCATACCCCGTTCATCTGGAGCCAGCCATTTTGGAAGGAAACCAGTATCGCGGTAGCTATTGAGAAAGCCTTCTAAAAAGCGGTGGTAGTGTTCCGGTATGATAAGGGCAAAGAGGGGGAAGGTAGTGCGGAAGGTATCCCAGAAACCATTGTTGCTGAAGAGAACACCGGGCTTTACAGTTCCAGTAGCCAGATCCATGTGGATGGCTTGCCCTGATTCATCAACCTCATAAAAAGTCTGCGGGAAGAGGAAGAGTCTGTAAAGGCAGTGATCAAAGAAGGTTCGGTCAGCCTCTCCTGTCTCGATAACGTCAAAACGATGGAGGAGATTTTCCCAGTCCGCTTGGGCATTTGCTTTACAGCTATCAAAATCTTCTTGAGGTAGATTAAGCAGTGCTTGAGTAGGAGAGATGAAAGAAGTCGCTAGCTGAATTTCAGCATGGCTATCTTCCAGGTCGATTCGCCAGTCTCCACCTTCTTGGCTAACAGCAAGAATATCCGTATTCATTTGCAGGGCAGTGAACATAGTTAGTGGATTTTTGTTGGTTTCAGTTTTACCTTCTTGTCGCAGGGCAAGAGTTCGCTTATCTACTTGCTCTACTGTCAGTTCATCTGTTGCGTGAAGATAGAGGGAGAGGGCTTTGCCTTGCTTTTGCTCCAAACGAATAGAAGCACCGTAGCAAGTCGGTGTGAGCTGGGTTTCAATCTGATAGCGCAGGGAGAAAATCTTCAGATAATGAGGTTGGAAAGAGGCCTTATCGATATCATAGGAAGACTGACGATGGAAGAGGCTGTCTCCACCTAGCTGGCCTGTGACAGGTGTCAGAAGGAGCCAAGAGTAGTCCCCAATCCAAGGACTGGGCTGGTGGGTTAATCGAATCCCCTGAAAGATAGGCAGATGTGGATCAAAAAACCAAGAGCCCTCCTGGTCACTGGTCTGGGGTACAAAGTAATTCATCCCAAAAGGAACGCCTGTGTATGGCAGGGTATTTCCCCGAGAAAAGGCATGCTTGCTGGCAGTTCCAAAGCGGGTATCGATGGTTTCAAGTAGTGGTTTCATAGTCTTTCCTTTAGCTGTTTTTCTACATTATATCAGAAAAAGAAGGCCTTTAGAAAAGGAGTTTCAAAGATAACTATTTTGTAGAAAAATGACTATCATTTGTGTATGTATTTTCTGACTCAAAAGCTATATACTGAAAATGAAACTTGTTTGAAAGAGGAAACTGCACGATGATTTATTCTAAAGAAATTGTTAGAGACTGGCTGGATGAAGTAGCAGAGCGGGCCAAGGACCATCCAGAGTGGGTGGAAGTCTTTGAGCGTTGCTACACAGATACCTTGGACAATACGGTTGAAATCCTAGAAGATGGTTCAACCTTTGTGCTCACAGGAGATATTCCTGCTATGTGGCTTCGAGATTCGACAGCCCAACTCAGACCCTACCTGCATGTGGCTAAAAGAGATCCCCTCCTGCGTCAGACCATTGCAGGTTTGGTCAAACGTCAGATGACCTTGGTACTCAAGGATCCATATGCCAACTCCTTCAACATAGAGGAAAACTGGAAGGGGCACCACGAGACTGACCATACAGACCTTAATGGCTGGATTTGGGAGCGCAAGTATGAGGTGGACTCGCTTTGCTATCCTTTGCAGTTGGCTTATCTCCTCTGGAAAGAGACTGGCGAGACTAGTCAGTTTGATGAGACTTTTGTCGCAGCGACTAAGGAAATTCTCCATCTTTGGACGGTGGAACAAGACCACAAGAACTCTCCTTATCGTTTTGTCCGAGATACGGACCGTAAGGAAGATACACTGGTAAATGATGGATTTGGCCCTGATTTTGCAGTGACAGGCATGACCTGGTCAGCTTTTCGTCCGAGTGATGACTGTTGCCAGTATAGTTACTTGATTCCGTCAAATATGTTTGCTGTAGTAGTCTTGGGTTATGTGCAAGAAATCTTTGCAGCATTAAACCTAGCTGATAGCCAGAGTGTTATTGCTGATGCTAAGCGTCTCCAGTCTGAAATCCAAGAAGGAATCGAAAACTACGCTTACACCACCAACAGCAAGGGCGAAAAGATTTATGCCTTTGAAGTGGATGGTTTGGGAAATGCTAGCATCATGGATGATCCAAACGTACCAAGTCTGCTGGCTGCGCCTTATCTGGGCTACTGTTCAGTCGATGATGAAGTTTATCAAGCCACTCGTCGTACCATTCTGAGCCCGGAAAATCCATACTTCTACCAAGGAGAATACGCTAGCGGTCTCGGAAGTTCTCATACCTTCTATCGCTATATCTGGCCAATCGCCCTTTCTATCCAAGGTTTGACAACAAGAGATAAGGCAGAGAAAAAATTCTTGCTGGATCAGCTGGTTGCTTGCGATGGTGGTACAGGTGTTATGCATGAAAGCTTCCACGTAGATGACCCAACTCTCTACTCTCGTGAATGGTTCTCTTGGGCTAACATGATGTTCTGTGAGTTGGTCTTGGATTACTTGGATATCCGCTAAGGAACACGCTTTAGCGCAACTGATTCTTGGAAAGAATCACAAATTTACATTTAAAACGTTAACAATAAAAATTTAAATTTAGAATGAGGTTTTACTTCATGGAAAATGTTGTCGTACATATTATCTCACATAGTCACTGGGATCGTGAGTGGTACTTGCCTTTTGAAAGCCACCGTATGCAGTTGGTGGAATTATTTGACAATCTCTTTGATCTCTTTGAAAATGACCCTGAGTTCAAGAGCTTTCATTTAGATGGACAAACTATTGTCCTTGATGACTACTTGGAGATTCGTCCTGAAAATCGCGACAAAGTCCAAAGATACATCGACCAAGGCAAACTTAAAATTGGTCCCTTTTACATCTTGCAGGATGATTACTTGATTTCAAGTGAAGCCAATGTACGTAATACTTTTATCGGTCAGCAGGAGGCTGCAAAATGGGGCAAATCCACCCAGATTGGTTACTTCCCAGATACCTTTGGAAATATGGGGCAAGCTCCTCAAATCCTTCAAAAATCAGGTATTCACGTGGCCGCTTTTGGTCGTGGTGTGAAACCGATTGGATTTGACAACCAAGTCCTCGAAGATGAGCAGTTTACTTCTCAGTTTTCAGAAATGTACTGGCAGGGTGCGGATGGTAGTCGTGTTTTAGGTATTCTCTTTGCCAACTGGTACAGTAACGGGAATGAAATTCCAGTTGATAAAGATGAGGCCTTGACCTTCTGGAAACAAAAATTGTCAGATGTGCGTGCCTACGCTTCGACCAACCAATGGTTGATGATGAACGGATGTGATCACCAGCCTGTACAGAAAAATCTGAGCGAAGCCATTCGTGTGGCAAATGAACTCTTCCCAGATGTAACCTTTGTTCATAGTTCTTTTGATGAATATGTTCAAGCCGTGGAAGGTGCTCTACCAGAGCAGTTATCAACGGTTACAGGTGAGTTGACCAGTCAGGAAACAGATGGCTGGTACACACTTGCCAACACTGCTTCATCCCGCATTTACCTCAAACAAGCCTTCCAAGAAAATAGCAACCTCCTAGAGCAAGTTGTAGAACCCTTGACTATTATCACTGGGGGCCACAACCACAAGGACCAGTTGACCTATGCTTGGAAAACACTTTTGCAGAATGCGCCACATGATAGTATCTGTGGCTGTAGCGTGGACGAAGTTCACCGTGAGATGGAAACGCGTTTTGCCAAGGTCAATCAAGTCGGAAATTTTGTCAAGACCAACCTTCTCAACGAATGGAAGGGTAAAATCGCTACAGCTAAGGCTCAAAGTGATTATCTCTTTACTGTCATTAACACAGGCTTGCATGATAAGGTTGATACTGTCAGCACAGTGATTGATGTTGCGATTTGTGATTTTAAGGAATTGCACCCAACAGAGGGATACAAGAAGATGGCTGCCTTAACCTTGCCAAGTTATCGTGTGGAGGACTTGGATGGTCGTCCTGTAGAGGCTAAAATCGAAGACCTCGGAGCTAATTTTGAGTACGATTTACCAAAAGATAAGTTCCGCCAAGCTCGTATCGCTCGACAAGTGCGCGTGACCATTCCAGTTCACCTAGCGCCACTTTCTTGGACAACATTCCAATTACTGGAAGGAGAACAAGAACACCGCGACGGTATTTACCAAAACGGAGTGATTGATACGCCATTTGTAACGGTGAGTGTGGATGACAATATCACAGTCTATGACAAGACAACTCACGAAGCCTATGAAGATTTTATCCGCTTCGAAGACCGTGGTGACATCGGAAACGAGTATATCTATTTCCAACCAAAAGGAACAGAGCCAATCTATGCAGAGCTTAAGGGCTACGAGGTCTTGGAAAACACAGCTCGCTATGCTAAGATTTTGCTCAAACATGAATTGACCGTGCCTGTCAGTGCAGATGAAAAGCTAGAAGAAGAGCAAAAAGGCATCATCGAGTTTATGAAGCGTGAAGCTGGACGTTCAGAAGAATTGACAAGCATTCCTCTTGAAACTGAGATGACTATCTTCGTTGATAATCCACAAATCCGTTGCAAGACTCGCTTTACTAACACTGCCAAAGACCACCGTATCCGTCTCTTGGTCAAGACTCATAACACGCGTCCAAGCAATGATTCTGAAAGCATCTATGAGGTGGTGACACGACCAAACAAACCAGCAGCTTCATGGGAAAATCCTGAAAATCCTCAACACCAACAAGCCTTTGTCAGTCTGTATGACGATGAAAAAGGTGTGACTGTATCTAACAAGGGATTGAATGAATACGAAATCCTTGGAGACGACACCATTGCCGTGACTATTTTGCGTGCATCAGGTGAGCTAGGTGACTGGGGCTACTTCCCAACACCAGAAGCTCAGTGTTTGCGTGAGTTTGAAGTCGAGTTTGCACTTGAATGCCACCAAGCCCAAGAACGCTTCTCAGCCTATCGTCGCGCAAAAGCCTTGCAGACACCGTTTACCAGCCTTCAGGTTGCTAGACAGGAAGGAAGCGTGGCTGCGACTGGTAGCCTCTTGAGCCATTCTGTTCTCAGCATACCGCAAATCTGTCCAACAGCCTTTAAGGTAGCTGAAAATGAAGAAGGCTATGTTCTTCGTTACTACAATATGTGTAGTGAAAATGTACGTGTACCGGAAAGTCAACATCTCTTCCTTGACCTACTTGAACGACCATACCCAGTTCATAGAGGCCTCATTTCACCACAAGAGATTCGTACAGAATTCATCAAAAAAGAAGAAATTTAATTTCAAAAAGTAAACATAAAAAGAAAGGAGGGGCGAAAAGGTAAGAACTAACTGCTGATTCGCCCCTTTTTATGGTAAAAACAATGACCATTGCAACGATTGATATCGGAGGGACTGGAATTAAGTTTGCTAGTCTGACTCCTGATGGGAAAATACTAGATAAGACAAGTATCCCAACACCAGAAAACTTGGAGGAATTACTAGCTTGGCTAGACCAGCGCTTGTCAGACCAGGATTACAGAGGGATTGCTATGAGTGTTCCAGGAGCGGTCAATCAAGAAACAGGTGTGATTGATGGCTTCAGTGCGGTGCCCTACATCCATGGCTTTTCTTGGTATGAAGCACTTGCCCATCATCAGCTACCTGTCCATCTGGAAAATGATGCCAACTGTGTTGGACTTAGTGAACTGCTAGCTCATCCAGAACTTGAAAATGCAGCCTGTGTCGTGATTGGGACAGGGATTGGCGGAGCTATGATTATCAATGGCAGACTTCACCGAGGTCGCCACGGTCTAGGTGGAGAATTTGGCTACATGACCACCCTTGCCCCTGCTGAAAAACTCAACAACTGGTCGCAACTAGCGTCAACTGGAAATATGGTGCGATACGTGATTGAAAAATCTGGTCAGACTGACTGGAACGGTCGCAAGATTTACCAAGAGGCTGCAGCTGGGAATGCCATTTGCCAAGAAGCCATTGAGCGCATGAACCGTAATCTGGCGCAAGGCTTGCTCAATATCCAGTATCTCATCGACCCAGATGTCATCAGTCTGGGAGGCTCTATCAGTCAAAATCCAGATTTTATTCAAGGTGTCAAGAAGGCTGTTGCTAACTTTGTCGAGAACTACGAAGAATACACGGTGGCACCTGTCATCCAAGCCTGCACCTATCATGCAGATGCCAATCTCTACGGTGCCCTTGTCAACTGGCTACAGGAGGAAAACCAATGGTAAGATTTACAGGAATTAGTGACAAACAAACTCAGGCAATCGACTTGCTGACAAAGCATATTTCTTTACCAGATGTTGAGGTGGCAGTCGCTCAGTCTGATCAAGCCTCTATCTCTATCAAGGGTGAGGATGGTCACTATCAATTGACCTATCGCAACCCCCACCAACTCTATCGTGCCTTGTCCTTGTTGGCAACAGTTATAGCAGAAGGTGACAAGGTAGAGATTCAAGAACAAGCGGCTTATGAAGATTTAGCCTACATGGCTGACTGTTCTCGAAATGCGGTGCTGAATGTGGCTTCTGCCAAGCAGATGATTGAGGTCTTGGCGCTCATGGGCTATTCAACCTTTGAACTCTACATGGAAGACACCTACCAGATTGAAGGGCAACCTTATTTTGGCTATTTCCGCGGGGCTTATTCGGCTGAGGAGTTGCAGGAAATCGAAGCCTATGCCCAGCAGTTTGACATGACCTTTGTGCCTTGTATCCAGACCTTGGCCCACTTGTCAGCCTTCGTCAAATGGGGTGTCAAAGAAGTCCAGGAGCTCCGTGATGTGGAGGATATTCTTCTCATCGGCGAAGAAAAGGTTTATGACCTGATTGATGGCATGTTTGCTACCCTATCTAAACTGAAGACTCGCAAGGTCAATATCGGGATGGACGAAGCCCACTTGGTTGGTTTGGGACGCTACTTGATTCTGAACGGTGTTGTGGATCGTAGTCTCCTCATGTGCCAACACTTGGAGCGCGTGCTGGATATTGCTGACAAATATGGTTTCCACTGCCAGATGTGGAGCGATATGTTCTTCAAACTCATGTCAGCAGATGGCCAGTACGACCGTGATGTGGAAATTCCAGAGGAAACGCGTGTCTACCTAGACCGCCTCAAAGATCGTGTGACCTTGGTTTACTGGGACTATTATCAGGATAGCGAGGAAAAATACAACCGTAACTTCCGCAATCATCATAAGATTAGCCATGACCTTGCCTTTGCAGGGGGAGCTTGGAAGTGGATTGGTTTCACACCCAACAACCATTTCAGCCGTCTCATCGCTCTTGAAGCGAACAAGGCCTGTCGTGCCAATGATATCAAAGAAGTTATCGTGACAGGTTGGGGGGATAATGGTGGTGAAACTGCCCAATTCGCTGTCCTACCAAGTTTGCAAATCTGGGCAGAACTCAGCTACCGCAATGACCTAGACCGTTTGTCTGCACACTTCCAGACTAATACAGGTCTATCAGTTGAGGATTTCATGCAGATTGACCTTGCCAACCTTTTACCAGACCTACCGGGCAATCTCAGTGGCATCAACCCTAACCGCTATGTCTTTTATCAGGATGTTCTCTGTCCGATACTTGACCAGCACATGACACCTGAACAGGACAAACCGCACTTCGCTCAGGCTGCTGAGACGCTTGCTAACATTAAAGAAAAAGCTGGCAACTATGCCTACCTCTTTGAAACTCAGGCCCAGTTGAACCAGATTTTAAGTAGCAAAGTGGATGTGGGACGACGCATTCGTCAGGCCTATCAAGTAAACGATAAGGAAAGTCTGCAAGAAATCGCAAGACAAGAATTACCAGAACTCAGAAGCCAAATTGAAGACTTCCATGCCCTCTTTAGCCACCAATGGCTGAAAGAAAACAAGGTCTTTGGCTTGGATACGGTCGATATCCGTATGGGCGGACTCTTGCAACGCATCAAGCGAGCAGAAAATCGCATCGAGGCTTATCTGGCTGGCCAGCTTGACCGTATTGATGAGTTAGAAGTGGAAATCCTGCCATTTACTGACTTTTACGCAGACAAGGACTTCGCAGCCACAACAGCCAACCAGTGGCATACCATCGCGACAGCCTCAACGATTTACACGACTTAGAACAAGAATACTGTGGCTTATGCAGAGTGTTTCTCGTGAAACATCCCTTTCTTCAAAAGTACTCCACATAAAATAATTTGTGGAGTTTTTTCTATAATTAGTAGTTTAACCTAACCTGCAAATAGGAGTATACTAATAATGTAATCGTTATCAAAAGTCTAAAAAGGAATTTTTAGATGGATATCAAAATAAAAAAGGGAGGAAATTATGAATAAGTTTTCAAAAACCTTGAGAGACAATTGGATCTTTCTCTTGATGGTTTTACCAGGGGCACTCTGGTTGATTCTATTCTTCTACATTCCAGTATTTGGGAACGTGGTTGCCTTCAAAGACTACCACATGACCAGTAATGGTTTCATAGATAGTATCATGAATAGTAAATGGGTCGGACTAGATAATTTCAGATTCTTATTTAGCTCAAGAGACGCCTTTATTATCACACGAAATACTGTCCTCTACAATCTTGGCTTTATCTTTATTGGCTTGATTGTATCAGTAGGGATTGCCATTATCCTCAGTGAACTCCGTTCTAAGAGAATGGTTAAGATCTTCCAAACTTCCATGTTGTTCCCTTACTTCTTGTCTTGGGTTATCATCAGTTTCTTTACAGATGCCTTCCTAAACATTGATAAAGGGGTGTTCAACCATTTATTGGAAACTCTTGGTCTCAAAGAAATCAACTTCTACGCTGACTTGGGTATCTGGCCATATCTCCTACTTTTCCTAGGTATTTGGAAAGGTTTTGGATATAGCAGTGTCATGTACTATGCGACAATCATGGGAATTGATCCAACCTACTACGAAGCAGCGACAGTGGATGGAGCCAGCAAATGGCAACGAATTCGCAATGTAACCATTCCGCAGTTGACACCGCTGGTAACCGTATTGACCATCCTTGCAGTCGGAAATATCTTCCGTGCAGACTTCGGTCTTTTCTACCAAATCCCCCACAATGCTGGTCAGCTTTATAACGTAACCAATGTCTTGGACGTATATGTATATAATGGCTTGACTCAGACAGCGGATATCGGGATGGCTTCAGCAGCAGGTCTCTACCAATCAGTTGTCGGTTTGATTCTGGTTATCCTATCAAACTTACTTGCAAGACGAGTTGATCCAAACTCAGCCTTGTTCTAGAAAGGAGGAGAATATGGCAGAAAAGAAAATTAAAAAAGAAAAAATTGATAATGTCGGAATTCACTCCTTCAGTAAGAAAGCAGATATCTTCTTCAGTACCATTTCTGGTTTGATTGCCCTTTCTTGTATCCTACCCTTTGTATTCGTTATTGTTATTTCGGTGACAGATGAAAAGAGTATCCTCCAAAATGGATATAGCTTCTTCCCATCCCAATTCGGTTTAGACGGTTTTGAATTTTTGGCACAGTTTAAGGATAAAATCCTCCAAGCCCTCTTCATATCAGTCTTTGTAACAGTGGTGGGGACTATCACAAACGTTTTTATCACAACAACCTATGCCTACGCCATCTCACGGACAACCTTTAAGTATCGCAGATTCTTTACGATTTTTGCCCTTCTTAGTATGTTGTTCAACGCTGGTTTGGTACCAGGCTATATCGTGGTCACTCGTTTGCTTCAACTTGGTGATACAGTTTGGGCCTTGATTGTTCCAATGCTTCTCTCTCCGTTTAACATCATCTTGATGCGTTCCTTCTTCAAGAAGACCATCCCAGAAGCCATTCTTGAATCCGCTCGTATCGATGGTGCCAGTGAAGCCCGGATCTTCTTCCAAATCTGTTTGCCATTGTCACTACCAGGTATCGCAACCATCACGCTCTTAACAGCTCTTGGTTTCTGGAATGACTGGTTCAACGCCCTACTTTATATCAAGAGTGACAACTTGTATCCATTGCAATATTTGCTCATGCAAATCCAACAAAATATGGATTACATCGCCAAAGCAGTCGGCCTATCTGGTCAACTGGGAGTTGCTCTTCCAAAAGAAACAGGTCGTATGGCCATGGTTGTGGTCGCAACCCTTCCAATCGCGATTTTGTATCCATTCTTCCAACGCTACTTTGTAAAAGGTTTGACTATCGGTGGTGTGAAAGAATAGTACTTGTCGAGAAATACCCTTTCTAATTTCCAAACTTTCCTTGCGTGAAGTTAAGATCATTACATTGTTTATAAGTTTAAAAATAAAAAAAGGAGTTTTTGTCATGAAAAACTGGAAAAAATATGCTTTTGCATCTGCTAGCGTAGTCGCTTTGGCTGCTGGTCTCGCTGCTTGTGGAAACCTTTCAGGTAACAAGAAAGCTGCTGACTCAGCTTCAGGTGATAAGACTGTTATCAAAATGTACCAAATCGGTGACAAACCAGATAACTTGGATGAATTGCTAGAAAATGCTAACAAAATCATCGGAGAAAAAGTTGGTGCTAAATTGGATATCCAATATCTTGGATGGGGTGACTATGATAAGAAAATGTCAGTTATCACATCATCTGGTGAAAACTACGATATCGCCTTTGCATCTAACTATGTTGTAAATGCTCAAAAAGGTGCCTATGCTGACTTGACTGACTTGTATAAGAAAGAAGGGGCAGAACTTTACAAAGCACTTGACCCAGCTTACATCAAAGGTAACAGCATTAACGGTAAAATTTACGCAGTTCCAGTTGCAGCCAACGTTGCATCATCTCAAAACTTCGCCTTCAACGGAACTCTTCTTGCTAAATACGGTATCGATATTTCAGGTGTCACTTCATACGAAACACTTGAACCAGTCTTGAAACAAATCAAAGAAAAAGCTCCAGATGTAGTGCCATTTGCGGTTACTAAGAACTTCATCCCATCTGATAACTTTGACTACCCAGTTCCAAATGGACTTCCATTCGTTATCGACCTTGAAGGGGACACTACTAAGATCGTAAACCGTTACGAAGTGCCTCGCTTTAAAGAACACTTGAAGACTCTTCACAAATTCTATGAAGCTGGATACATTCCAAAAGACGTAGCAACAAGCGATACTTCATTTGACCTTCAACAAGATACTTGGTTCGTTCGTGAAGAAACAGTAGGACCAGCTGACTACGGTAACAGCTTGCTTTCACGTGTTGCGAACAAAGATATCCAAATCAAACCAATCACTAACTTCATCAAGAAAAACCAAACAACACAAGTTGCTAACTTTGTTATCTCAAACAACTCTAAGAACAAAGAAAAATCAATGGAAGTGTTGAACCTCTTGAACACTAACCCAGAACTCTTGAACGGTCTTGTTTACGGTCCAGAAGGCAAGAACTGGGAAAAAATTGCAGGTAAAGAAAACCGTGTTAAAGTCCTTGATGGCTACAAAGGAAACACTCACATGGGTGGATGGAACACTGGTAACAACTGGATCCTTTACATCAACGAAAACGTTACAGACCAACAAATCGAAGATTCTAAGAAACAATTGGCTGAAGCTAAAGAATCTCCAGCACTTGGATTCATCTTTAACACTGACAATGTGAAATCTGAAATCTCAGCAATCTCTAACACAATGCAACAATTCGATACAGCTATCAACACTGGTACTGTAGACCCAGACAAAGCTATTCCAGAATTGATGGAAAAATTGAAATCTGAAGGTGCCTACGAAAAAGTATTGAACGAAATGCAAAAACAATACGACGAATTCTTGAAAAACAAAAAATCATAAGATCAATTGATTTCGTGTATTCATTCCTAATTCCTAAAAATGTGATCACTGTTTTCCTCAGGTTTGTCTGGGGAAGGCAGTGATTTTTTGAAATAAAGATATAGATATTCCTGTTCCTCATTTTCCTTATTGTAACCATTTAGGAAATCTCAAGCACCATTTAAGATTTAGAGTAAGGATTTAGGAAATTATGGCTTATATTAGAGATGTCTCGAGTTTACAAAGGAGGGATTACATGAAAAAGTATCAGCTTGTCTTCAAAATAAGTGCAGTTTTCTCTTACTTATTTTTCGTATTTGGTCTTTCTCAGCTGACGCTTATTGTTCAAAATTATTGGCAATTTTCTTCCCAGATTGGCAATTTCGTCTGGATTCAAAATCTCTTGAGTTTGCTATTTAGCGGAGTCATGATTTGGATTCTGTTTAAGACAGGGTACGGCTATCTTTTTCGCATTCCGAGAAAAAAATGGCTTTGGTATTCGATTTTGACAGTATTAGTGGTAGTGCTCCAGATCTCTTTTAATGTTCAGACAGCTAAACATGTTCAGTCAACTGCTGAAGGTTGGGCTGTATTGATCGGTTATAGTGGGACCAACTTTGCTGAGCTAGGTATCTATATAACTTTGTTCTTTCTGACTCCACTTATGGAAGAGCTAATCTATAGAGGATTACTGCAACACGCCTTTTTTAAGCATTCGAGATTTGGCCTTGATTTGCTTCTTCCGTCAATTTTATTTGCTCTTCCTCATTTTTCAAGCCTGCCTAGTTTGTTAGATATCTTCGTCTTTGCAACATCTGGCATCATCTTTGCTAGTTTGACCCGCTATACCAAGAGCATTTATCCATCCTATGCGGTGCATGTGATTAATAATATTTTCGCAACATTACCATTTTTGCTGACTTTTTTATATAGGGTGTTTTGGTAAAATATTAGTTCGAGAGTTAGGAATGATAGCTTTTCAATTTAAGGAGGAAAATGAGAATGACACCATTAAAATGGTTTGCTGGAGGCAGCGAAAGACGTTGTGAAGCCATGACGATTATAAAACATCTATTGGAAGATATAAAGGATACGCCTCAACTGACTTCCTTGAAAAATCTGTTAGTGAGTTATAAAAGACGATTGGAGGACGATGGGACCTCTATTCCGTTTATATTGAGTCAAATGAATGTTGATATCTCACGTGTGTTGATTGATAATAGGTTGATTTTGTCAGAAAGTCAAGCCGAGCAAATCAAAAAATTGAGAGAATTATCTGCGATTCGCTATGGTTACTGATGAAATGCAGGGATAAATCCCTTTCTACAATTTCCAGTCAAATAAATTGCATTCGTTTTCTCAAGCAGGTATACTAGTATAGTTAGATGAAAAATTCTGAAAATTTAAGAATAGAAAAGAGAACAAATCTTATGGCAAAAGATATTCGTGTCTTACTTTACTACCTTTACACTCCAATTGAAAATGCAGAGCAATTTGCTGCAGACCACTTGGCTTTCTGTAAATCAATCGGCCTTAAAGGCCGTATCCTAGTCGCTGACGAGGGAATTAACGGAACAGTTTCAGGGGATTATGAAACAACTCAAAAATACATGGACTACGTTCACAGCCTCCCAGGCATGGAAGACCTCTGGTTCAAGATTGACGAAGAAAGTGAACAAGCCTTCAAGAAGATGTTTGTTCGCTACAAGAAAGAGATTGTCCACCTTGGTTTGGAAGACAACGACTTTGACAACGACATCAACCCACTTGAAACAACAGGTGCTTACTTGTCTCCAAAAGAGTTCAAAGAAGCCCTTCTTGACGAAGATACCGTTGTCCTTGACACACGTAACGATTATGAGTATGACCTAGGACATTTCCGTGGAGCTATCCGTCCAGACATTCGCAACTTCCGTGAGTTGCCACAATGGGTCCGTGACAACAAGGAAAAATTCATGGACAAGCGTGTCGTGGTTTACTGTACAGGTGGCGTTCGCTGTGAGAAATTCTCAGGCTGGATGGTCCGTGAAGGCTACAAAGATGTCGGCCAATTGCACGGAGGAATCGCAACTTACGGTAAAGACCCAGAAGTCCAAGGTGAACTTTGGGATGGGAAAATGTACGTCTTTGACGAGCGTATCGCAGTAGATGTCAACCATGTCAACCCAACCATCGTAGGGAAAGACTGGTTTGATGGAACACCATGTGAACGTTATGTCAACTGTGGAAATCCATTCTGTAACCGTCGTATCTTGACATCAGAAGAAAATGAAGACAAGTACCTTCGTGGATGCTCACACGAGTGCCGTGTTCACCCACGTAACCGCTATGTTTCAGAAAATGAATTGACACAAGCTGAAGTTGTCGAGCGCCTAGCCGCTATCGGTGAAAGCTTGGATCAAGCAGCTACTGTATAAGATTAAACAGTCCTTAGGGGCTGTTTTTCTATGCTTTTTACTCAAAAATCTAAAGTTTGTTTCTGTATCTTTCAGAAAAATAAGGTATACTATATGTAAACGATTTCAAAGGAGTCCAGTTATGACGAAAACATTTTTTATTCCAAATAAACAGAGCATTTTAGGAGAACAAGAGATTTTGATTGCCAAGTCCATCTTGGCCTTGGTAGATGGTTTGGAGTCACATAGCTATGATGCTGTCTATCTCCGTCAGCCTCTTAACCGTCTCGAGTATATCGAGTGTGCGATAGTGGGGCAATCACAATTTCTCTTTAAAGTTAGCTATGCTGATGATCACAAGGCTTACCGTATTGATCTTCCTGACTTACTCACGAAGACAGACTGGCAGATTATCAAATCATTTTTAGATGCTCTGCTTGCTTACACAGGAACTGAGATTGAAGGACTAGATGGTTTTGATTTTGAAGCTTATTTCCAAGCAAGTATTCAAGCTCATATTGCAGACACTGCGGTTCGTTTTACGATTTGCCAAGGAATTTTTAATCCTGTTTTCTTTAGTCATGAGGACTTGAAAAACTTTTTAGAGGTAGATGGTTTGGCACAGTTTGAAGCACGTGTACGTGCAGTTCAAGAGACAGATGCTTACTTTGCAAGAGTTTCCTTCTATCAGGATGGAGAAGGACAAGTTCACGGTGTTTACCATCTGGCTCAAGGAGTCAAGACAGTGTTACCGAGAGAACCATTTGTTCCTGCTACCTACATTGAGCAATTGGTGGATAAGGAAGTCCAGTGGGAAATCGACTTGGTTCAAATCACAGGAGATGGCTCTAAACCAGAAGACTATGAAGCTATCGCTCGCTTGGACTATGCAAAATTCCTAGAGTCACTACCATCAGCATCTTACCACCAACTAGATGCCAATCAATTAGAAATACAACCCATCCTAAGACAAGATTTTAAAGCATTAGCACAAGAAAAGTGAAGCAGGTCAAGTGACTTGCTTTTTTGACATAGAAAAAATCCTGCCATGGAAGACAGGATTGAAGTTTAAAGAAAGGCCAAGATACGGAGATAATCTCCAATCAGTGCCACTTCAGCTACAAAGAAGAGGAGGATAATGACTCCGTTCACAAGGACAGACAAGAATAATTGATAGAAGGAGTCGGTTTCACTTGCTTGACTTGGTCTTGTAATGATATGGAGACTGGCAAGCAGAATGATTCCAATGCTAATCACACACAAGAGGGCTGTAAATCGTAGGCTGTCAAAGAAGGCAAAGAAACTAGCAATAGCAGTGAGGAAGATTGGAATTGCCAAGAGTTGACTATATTGTTGGAGAACCTTTTCTAGCGTCCAGTCCTTTTCTTGGTAGATAAATCGTCTCACTACGAAACTACCCAAGAGGAATGAAAAGAAGAAGAGTGTTGTTGCTACTAGGATAGAGATAATCGAAAAGAGATTTAATGAAGCAAATTGTTCAGGGAAGTGATTATGCATAGTTGCTATATGTCCATAGTAAGCATGTTTGATGTGGTAGATACTAAAGAAAAAGGAAGATGCAGAAAACAGAATGAGCAAGAGAAAGGCTGTGTAACTGTGTGTGCTACTTGTTTCAAGCTTGCTTGTAGGAGATTTGAGAGCTTCCACTAGCCAAGACCAAAAATCAAGCACTTGCTCTTTCCATTTATCCGTAGATTTTGGAGCTTGGTCGGGGATATAGGGACTTTCTAAGGATTGACTGATAAGAAGGGGCTCTTTCGTGGTTGGTTTTTGCTGAGGAAGTGCTTCTTGACTCTCTTCAGCTATAGTGACTTTTTCTGTTTCTTTAGAAAGATCTTGCTCTTCCTCAGTAGAATCTAATGCTTTCTTTTCTTCTATTTCTGTTCTCGCTTCACCGTTTTCAGGCGTTTCAATTTTCTCTTCTTGCTGGCTTTCAAGTTCGACTTCATCTTGAGAGACGTCCTCCTCTACTTGAGTATTTTTTTCAATTGGTGTATCGAGATCGGCTATCCTTTCTTCAGCCTTGTCTGCAACCTCTTGAGCTTGCTCTTCAGGTTTGTTCTTGCTTGTTGTTTTTACAAAATCATTACTTTCAAACCATTCTTGTTTCATGGTAGAACCTCCTTTTTAGTGGGTTATGTGTCATAGTGGTCGATATAAATAGGTTTATTAAGGTCTGTTAGCTGTAGTTTCAAGACTAATATAATCTTCAGCCTTAGCGATGAGTTGACCTTTTACATCGGTTTTTTCAGTTTTGTAAGGGTTGCTTAATTCGTTGGGGTGATGTTGACTCTCATCTCTTGATAACTGATAAATAGGACCATAGTGACTTGATAGGTCTAAGTTGATTTCTTGGCTTTCTTTTTGAGTTAGTGTGATGCTGAGTTCATTTTTAGAAGTTAGTTCTACCTTACCATATACTTTAATATTGTCAACGTAGAAGTGACTTTTTGTTGACTCTAGCTGACTATCTGTAAGGTCTGTATCAAAGATATTAATGATATTAGGGGTTGTGAGTTTACTGTTTTTGATACGACTTCCTTCAATTCGGAGGAGATAGCCGTTTGTATTGAGGGTCGCATTTTCAAGGCTGGCATTGGTGATACTGGTTTGACCGCGATTTGCTGAGATGTTGATTCCTTTTAGAGTTCTCCCTTTTGGCAATTGGAGAATAACTTCTTCAAAACGACGAGAGTAGCTGCTTGCGATATGGAGAATCCCGCCAATTCCAGAAGAGAGAAATGGAGTTTCAGACAGTTTCTTATCAGTGAGGCTTAGAGTTTTGTCGTTCTGATTTGTGACAAGATCATGGTTAGCAGAAATAGATGGATGATAAGAAATGTGGATTTGATCATCGAAAGAGTCTGTGATGGTGAGCGCGTGTTGGTGGAGCGTAATATCTAGGTTTTCGACTTCCTTGCCAAAGGTCAGCTCTTCCATCCGACTATCATAGACAGGTTCCTTGGACATGGCAAGTAGGCTCTTGATTCCGTCAGATTGGATACCTACAAAAAGCAGGATAAAGCCGATAACGGTAGTCACCACACCAAAAATGAGAAATCCTTTTGTCCATTTACGCATGCTGGTCACCTCTCTTTCCTTTTTTGAGAACAAATTGCACCAGGCGAACAATGAGTAGGCCGAAGAAGCGGGCTACATAGGAAATACCTAGTAAGACTAGTGAAGAAGCACCGATAGCCAGTAAACCAGAACCAAAAATCAAGATAAAGGCTGATTTAGCTTGGGCTAAGACAGTGAAACTTTCAACTAAAAATAGGAATCCGCCGATGATACCAAGTATGGAAACCGCAAAGAAAGCTAGAATGACAGTCAAGGCTGCCACAAGGATTGCGAACAGGGACACGAGGATGGCGATTCCCAGAGGAATACCGATGGGTGCTGCAAGGAGGGCTAACAAGGCGATATGCAAAATTTGTCGGTTATTTTTTTGAGCGGGTGCTTCATTGATTTTTTTATCGAGAAGATTAGAGAGAACTTCGTGAGCTGCTTCTTTGGGAGTTCCTAAGCTAGCGATGAGTTCTTCCTCTCCTTCGACTCCAGCATCGTCAAAGAGTTCCCTGAAATAGTCCATGGCTTCAATTTGGTCAGCCTGAGGCAGTTTTTTGAGATAGAGTTCTAGCTGAGTCAGGTATTCAGTTCTTGTCATGGCGGATACTCCCTTCTATGATGCCATTGATGGTGTCTGTATAAAGTGCCCATTCATCTTTTAGGGTCACGAGCTGTTCTATACCACCATTTGTCAAGGAGTAGTATTTGCGCATGCGACCTTGGAACTCTCTAGAATAGGTTGTCAGAAAGCTATTGCCCTCCAATTTTTTGAGAATGGGATAGAGTGTAGATTCTTTGATATTAGCGATCAGCTTAATGGTTTGGCTAATCTCATAACCATAAGAATCATCCTGCTCCAGTACGGCCAAGATGAGAAATTCAATCAAGGCAGAGGATGTTGGAAAGTACATGGGGAACCTCCTTTTCTAATGTGTAAGATTTTTATATATAATTTTTCTACACATACATTGTACATCTAAAAGAAAGCCCTGTCAAGAGAAATGTGTAAAATTTTTATATATAAAAAACTTCTAGGAAAAACTAGAAGTTTAGAGGATTTTATCGGCTCTATCCACTGTAAAGAGGGCCACAGTCATCAGGATATCGACGAGTAAGAGGGCAGCTACAGCTGGCACCCAAGAGTGGAAAAAATCAAAACTGTAACCAAAGAGGGTTGGCCCAAAGGCTGCTAGGATATAGCCTCCTGTTTGAGATAGGCCGGACAATTGGGCTGTCTTTTCAGGGGCGCTTGTCTTGAGTGAAAAGTTGACCATGAGATAAGGGAAGAGGGCGCTGGTTGCAGTTCCGATGAGGAGATGGATGGCAAGCCAGTAAAAGAAATTACCGATTGGGAAAAAGAGCATGGAAATGCCGACCACACCAGCTAGTGAAACCAGAGTAAGCATGAGCTGACGGTTGCGAGTAGACAAGCTGGTTGTCAGGCTTGGGATGGTCATTGAAAAAGGAATGCTGATCAGAGAGAAGATAGAGGTCAGCAAGCCAGCTTCGTGACTGGATAGGCCTGCATGGATGGCCATGGTAGGTAGCCAGGTCATAGCGGTGTAAAAGAGCAAGGATTGAAAACCTGCAAAGACAATCACTGCCCAGACCTGTTTATTATGCATGACCTTTGCTTTGCTTTTTTGTTTGGTTTGCGGAGCCAGTCTGTGATTATAGCGGTGATTAGGCAGCCAGACCAAAAAAGTTGCTAGGCAGAGCAGGGTGAGGAGGATGATAAGTCCTTTCCAAGAACTGGCTTGTGTAATAGGTACAGCCAGATAGGAAGCCAGAGCCGTCGCAATCCCCATAGAGGTTACATATAAGGTGGTCAGAAAACCAATCTTCTTTGGTTGATTGGCTTGGATGAGACTAGGAAGCAGAACATTGATGACTGCGATACTTGCCCCAACCATCAAGGTTCCTAGATAGAGCAGGGGCAGATTGATTAGTCGAATGAGAGAACCGATGGTCAAGAAGAAAAGGCTGTAGGTGAAGAGATGCTCCAATCCAATTTTCTGAGCCAGTCGGGTAGAAAAGAGCGAGAAGAGGGTAAACATGAGGAGAGGAAGGCTGGTCAAGATGCCAAGCGAACTAACTTCTACTCCCAGTC
>ERZ1699255.20-NODE-20-length-16596-cov-2.063878_pt1 | contig 16596 bp, 20 predicted proteins | sample MGYA00581542_ERZ1699255 | MGnify/ENA primary metagenome ERZ1699255 (study PRJEB42319, sample SAMD00040312) | human oral metagenome | material: saliva | host: Homo sapiens | study: EMG produced TPA metagenomics assembly of PRJDB4115 data set (Metgenomic analysis of...
ATCTAATTCTTTTACATTTCTGAACTGATAACCGCTATATGGGTCATTCCATACACCTGATTTAACTTTACCATTAGTTGTTGATACACCATTTCCATCTCTTTTTAAGATTTCTTCTCTCGTATTTTTTAGCAAAGTCCCTTTAGACCAATGAGGATAGTCTTCTCGGTTATAAGGATTATTTTGTAATGGTGCTACTACAACATCATTGCTTACAACTGAGTTTCCTTTTACATTGTCTTTTAATTTATTAAAACCACTTTTTACTTTTTCTGTTGTTCCTTTAACTTCTTCGCTTTCTTTGAAGTTATGGATTTTTTCTTTTAAATCTTTGTATTCTTGAGTATTTGTAATTTCTTCTTTTTGAATTGTTTTAGGGTAATATGCTTCTTTTTTCTCATTATTGTTTGATGTTGAACATCCTGTCAATAGTAAAGCTCCGACCATTAATCCACTTAATAATTTAATTCCATTTTTCATTTTCTTTATTCTCTCTTTCTTGTTCTTTATATTTATATTATAGCATTATTATTTTCTTCTGTCAACACTTTTTTTAAAAAAGTTTTATTTTTTTGATATTCTTTTAAAATAAAGAAAGGTTTTTAAAAAATGAATAAAGAGTCAAAAGAAAAACTAAAAACAACTACAATTACACATTGTACTTTAATATATTTTGTTAGTTTGGGAACTATAAGATTAATTCAAAGTGAGCAAACATCATCTAATGGAACATCTGGTTTAGGAACTCTTTTAGCTATTATTATTTTGATTTTTTTCTTGCCTATTATGTTAACATTTATATCTTTATCAAGCAAAAACAGTAAATATTCTTATTTTGAAAATTATTCTCTTCTGTTTTATTTAAGTTCTTTTACTATTGCTATTTTTGGAGGATGGACATCTATTGCTTACCTGTTAACTAATTTGATTCCGATATTTGGATTTGTTATATTTTTAATTGAAGGGGAAAAAACTTAAAATTATGTTTGAATTATTTATCATAATAGCTATTTTTCTTTATGTGAGAAATCGAAAGAAAAAAGATTTACTATATTACTATCAACAGAAAGAATTAGAAGAAAAATCAAAAGAACTCAACTTTGTTGAATACAAAAAGCAACAAATAGAACAGAACAAACTTAACAACAACAGAAAACAAATAGAAAACAAAAGTAAAAAAACAACAATATTAGTTTCTTCTTTTTTTATTTATATTGTTAGTTTATATTGTACAATGTTGATAACATCAGACGATAACATCAATGGAAATGGAACTAAGGGAATGGGAACTATGTTAGCTGTTTTTATTTTTGTTATCACATTAGTTATTTATCTTAATTCCATTTCAAAAAATAAAGGAAACAGAGAAATCAGTAATTTTGTTCAGTTCCAATATTTTACTTTATTAATGTTTGTTTTATCTTTTTTTGTTAACTTTGTAAGCGGAACAGTTGCCTTCTTGATTTCTCAAACAATTCTCATTGTTGCTTTTATGTTGTTGTTCAAAAGGAACAGTTATTAGAAAACAAAAAGAGTACACTTTAATAGTAGTGTACTCTATTTTTCGTAATATTTTTTAATATCTTCTAAATATTCATTTAAGAAATCTTCAGAAGTTCTTTCATCTGACATTAATCTATCACGTCCAACACCGATGACTGGAATGACTTTTTTGTTTTCTAACAAATCTTTCATTACTACTTTGTATTCTTTTTCTAACTCTGTTTCTTTTTCGTTTTCAAAGAAATATAAAGTTTTCTTAGCTGTAATTACAAGTTTTCCATTTTCTAAAGAAGCATACCCTACATAATCTACTACATCTCTCAATTCATTGTTTACTAAGTTTTCATCAGAGATATAATATGAATTAGATTTTTCAGGAAAATAAGGAATCGTTAAGTAAGTGGTATTTCTAAACAAACTATCTTTAATCTTATTAAACATAAAATCTTCTGTAATTGTTTCACTTTTAGATAATTCTTCTTTTATAGTTTCTATTTCTTTTTTTACTTCTTCATTATATTTTCTCTTATTTTCTTTTCTAATTTTTTCATCTTCTTCATCTTCTTTTATCATTGCTTCTGTTTTGAATGGAACTGTTTCTCCGTGTTCTTCAGCATATCTCATATTATATTCATTTAAAGTAAATGGAACAAAAACTTTTCTTTTATTTGGTTTTTTTAATGAAATCTTACAAAAGCTTTTTTCTTCTGAGTTATCTATTTTGATTATTTTAAAGTCTTTCCCATAAAAAACTATATATTCCGAAATATCAAACATATCTGTGTTCTTCATTAATTCTAATGTTGTTTCTAAATCCATTTTATATTTATCATTTTAATAGACTTCTGTGATTTCTTCTATGTTAACTTCCTCTTTTAATAAATCATAACTATTCATTTTTTTATTCTCTCTTTCTTTTTATATTTATATTATATCATTATTATTTTTATTTGTCAACACATTTTTTAAATATTTTTTAATAATATAAAAAAATCAAATAAATCGATTCTGAGCAAATGAAAATATTTTTAAAAAACCTATTTTTTCACAAAAAAAAAAGAACACTTAGAAAACTAAGTGTCCTTTTTAAGATTTAATCCTTTATTTTTTCTTTAAAAATAATAATATATTAAAACAAAAAAAACACTCAATAAATCTGGTAAGATAGTAAAAGAAACAAATATAATAGCTATAGCAAGAAAAGAAATATTTCTATAAGGTTCTTTAAATTTAGAATAAAGAATAAAAGCAACCAAAAAGCTAACTAAAAGGTTTCTTAACAAGACTTCTACAAAGGGTAAGTAGATAAGATAGCTTTCTCTGTTTAACAAGAATATAAACGATTCATCTGTTTTTGTGATTAAATCAAGAATAAAGAATAAGCAAGAAAGAACTATAGCGACCCTATAAGTTGACTTCTTGATGAAAACTTCTTTTCCTCTGTTTGTTTTTTCTTTTTTCTTAATAAGATAATAAAATAAAGTAGATGGAATAACAATAAATCCAGAATAAATTATTACATATAAAAATAGAGCTTCTATCATAACAAAAGGGTCCTTTCTGTTTTCTTTCAATATCAAAATTAAAAATAGTTATTTATATTTACTTTTTTCAACATTGATTTCGCCATCTTCTCCAATTGAAACATTATAAACAAAAGTAGGAGACATTCTAACTTCGTCCTCATAGACATCGTTTGAGGCTACAATAGCTACAACATAATCTTTCTTTTTAAAGGTTTTAATAACATCCATTTTTGTTTTGAAAAATCTTTTAATTTCTTCTTTTTGTTCTTTTGCTGGAAATATTTTTAAAAAGTCTTCTTCAAGTGCTGTTTTGTTATCTTTTTTGCTATTAAATTTGAAATATAGATTAATTAAATCTTGATGTTCTTTAATATTTATATAATAAGCTGTTTCAAAATGGCTCATTCTTGAAGGATTATATATGTTATATTTGAGATTATATTGATTTCCAAAATAATTAAAATTAAAATTATTAATTAAGTTTATTCTAATGTCATCTTCAGTGATACTATTTATAACATCTTTAAACGGATTTTTATGTTTGATTTGATTTGTGTTTTCCAATAAATCTGGCCCATATACCCGTCCCCTTGGTTCTCCTGATATTTCTGATGTTAAGACTCTATCTCCTTCTATTGTTGCTTTTAAAGTTTTTGTTTCAAAATCATTATATTTAACTTTAAAATCAAACTGTTTTGGAAGTTCATCGCTTTTTATTACATTTAAAATTACTCCTTCACCTAAATCTAAGGATCCTTCTGTTAATCTTAGTTTTTCTTCTTCATTAACATCTTTCATTGTACTAAAAGTAAAAAATAAAAATATAGCTAAGGCAATAATAACTGTAGTTGTTGTAATTTCTATTATTTTTTTTGTCTTTCTTGATAATTTATTCTGATTTTTTCTTAAAACATAATCAATAAAAATTACTACCAATATTAAATAATGAGTATTTTTAAATAACGATGTGATCAATATAATTATAATTATAATAACTAATTTTTGATAACTTCCATAAGCTTTATTATTAGAAGAAAAAGCAAGAATACCAAGAAGATAACAAAAAACAAAAACAATTACAACACAATCAATTATAGATACAATAGAAAAAAGAAGATGAATTTTTTCAAAGAATTCTACCTCTACAGCTTTTTTTGTTAACTTAAAGATAGATATTAATATAACCATCAAAATAGATACTTTATATATTTTTTTTGCTATAGAGTTATCTTCTTTGTTTTCTATTTTATTTAACATTTCTTGTCTTTTTACAGCATGATAACCAGGATAAGAAGCAAAATAAACGAAAGAAGCACCTGCTAAATAGATAAGTACTGGTACTAAAAAGTACAAAAGATATATCATTTTTTTATTTCCTTTCTTTTATATTGTATTTTTCTTGAAATATCAAAATTAAAAAAAGTACACTTATTGTGTACTCTTTTCAACATTAATTTCTCCGTTATCTTTAATTGAGACATTATAAACAAACTTAACATTTCTTATTTGTTCATCTTTCTCATTATAAGAGTAATCTGAAAAAGCAACAAGGTATTCTTTTTTGTTAACATCTTTAAGAACTTTTGTCTTCATTAGATTTTTTATTGTTTTAATTTGTTTTTCTTCTGAAAAGTCAACCAAGAAATCTTTCTCGATTTCTTCTTTTGTTTTTTTATTACTATTAAAGTTTAAAAGGAAAACTATAGCATCTTGGTTTTCTTTTAGTTTTATATTTTCTGATTTCAAGAAGCCAGATTTTTCCTCTGCTCCTGAAATATCGTAGTAAGTATAGTATCTAAACTTCGACAAATCATAGAAGTTGTTAAAATTAGCGTTCATTTCATCGTGAAGCTTGTTAGCTATATCTCGACCTACTAAAAACTTGATAGCATTTACTAAGCTTTCATTATCTTTGTTATAACCTTTTCTTATATCTACTTTCTCTTGAACTCCAGTTCCACTAATTTCAACTTCATTATGTTCTTCTTCATCAGGTGTTTTTACTTTGTATGTTAAAGTTCTAAAAGGTGTAGTTTCAAAATTGTTGTATTTCATTGTGAACTTGAATTCTCTCGGAAAACTTATCTTCTCATCTACAAATAAAGTTAAATCATTCCCTAAGTTTTCTGAGCCGTCTCTTAGTTCACTTCCTAAGCTTTCTTTTTCTTTATTAGCAATATTTGATGGTTCTAAAAGGGTTGGATTGCTTACAGACAAAATAAAGTAAACAATAAATGAACCTACTAAAGCAATAATTTTATATTGTTTTAACAATAGAGTTCTTAGTAGATAATCTATTAAAACGAAAACTAATAATAAATAATAAAGTGTACTTTCATCTAATAGATATTTCCAGATTACTATTAAAATAGCTACTATAGGAAGATAAATTATATCCGTATATAAACTTTTTGTTCTCATTATGTAAACTATTAAAGCTAACAAGAATGAACAAACAAGGACAACAAATATATATTCATAAAAACCAAGGATTTTTAATTTTTCATTATCTTTGAAATAGAAGAATGCTACAAAAACTATCGAACCTATGTATGCTAAAATGTTCTCTGTTATCCCATATTCTCTCATTTTTTTAATTAAAAAATAAAAAGCAAAAAACCCAGGAACAAGGATAACAGAAGAAACCATAAGAAAAAGAAGTAAAAATGAGAATAACATATTTTATAATTCCTTTCTATTTTTTCTTTTAATATCTTTGTTTTAATAAAAAAATATTTTCTTTAGCTTTTCTGAATCACTTTTTGACATCAGTTTCCTAATTACAAAATCAATAAAAACAAAAGCAAAAATAATTGGTGGATAGATAAAGGCAGCTAACATTGTTGAAATCACTAAAAACAAACAACTTAAATATTTATCTGTTTTTACTATGTAAGATAATATAGCTATTAAAAAGGAAAGCAAAGCTAATTGAAAAAGATACAAAGTAAAAAAGAACATTAAAATAAACAAATCTATTTCAACATTTTTAAAAAACATTGAAACAAAATAAAAACTACCTAACAACATTGAGATAATATAAATATTTTTAATTAAAAGAATATTTTTTTCTTGTTCTTTTAGATAATTAGAATAACCTAAAACTGAAAAAACAATTGTAAGAGCAATAGCAATTAACAAAAACAATATTATTGCCAAACTTAATATAGGAAACATAATAAATAAATATCCTATTGCCATCAAAAAATTCATTAAAAAATCCCCTTTCTGTTTTCTTTTAATATCAATAAAAAAAGAGTACACCTATTGCGTACTCTCTTTTCTTTTAAATAAAAATAAAATAAATATAATAATAGGAACTACTATGTTTTCAATGCTAACAAGAACTAAGGAATATAAATAAAACTTGTTATAAGGTAAATAAATAATTGTTGTTAATACTAAAACAACTGTTATCAAAATAGACAACAAAATCAAAAAGAATATTGCTATTTTTTCTTTTTTTGTGATTTTATCTTTATTGAATAAAAGAAAAAACATAAAAACTAAAGGAATAATAAAAACAAAATAAAGAGCAAATAAATAATAAAAAACTAACATTTTACTTCATATTCCTTTCTAATAAAACTTAACGATCATTCTATTTGCACCTTTCCCCATAACTAATCCATCATATCCCATCTTCTTAACAATTAAATTAGGATTCATTTCTTTTAATGTGTCTGTTGATATTCCATATTTATCTGAAATATCCTGTAAAACTAAGTTAAAATTATTCTCTGATGTTAACTCTAAAGGTTTCTCTGGAAGTTCTTCTCTTTCTACTACTCGAACATTTCCAAACTTGGATGCATACTTCTTATCAAGCGTGCTATAAGTTCCAACTCCATAGATAGCCAAGCCTCCGTTTCCACCTCTGTGGTCTTTGTCTTCTTCTTCTACCTCTCCTCTGACTGCTTTTCCGTGAATTTTGTTAATATCATATTTGTTTGTTGTATAAACAAACTTAAAGTTATCTGATAATTCTATTGTTTCAAGATTGTTAAACTTGTCTATATCAGCTTTTTCTTTGTTAGCTTTTTCCTCCATTGCTTGTTGTCTTATTTTTTCTGCCGCTTCTTCTCTTTCTCTTAATCCAGGATCTGCTAATTCTCTTTCCAAGTTCATTATTCTTCTTCTAATCTGGAAAGGTTTTAGTGTACTTTTTGAATTACTTTGTTCTGCTCTTAATTCTTCTATTTGTGCTTTTATTTCATTCTGTCTGCGTCTGCTTTGTTATCAAAATGTGGTCCACCTAATTTACATTCACCTTTAGCCGTGCAAATCTTTGAAGTTCCATCTTTTCCTATGTGGTATTTCTTTGGCATTATGTATCAATCCTTTCTTTTTTATTAAAAATATCAGCAAAAAAAAGAAAGCGTTTTAGCTAACGCTTCTTCTTTCCTCTTTGTACATAATTTCACCGTCTGGTTTAATAATGACACTATAAACAATGTAGAAACTTGATGGATACATTTTTTCTTCAATGTCTGAAACAGAAATCAAATATTCTGTTTGTTTTCTTGATTTTATGAAATTGTTAGACATGAGATCTCTGATAAGCAACTGTTGTCCCCTTTTGTTAACAATAGACTCAAATAAATCAGTTCTTGATTTATCTTGTTCTAAAGTTAACCATTTTTCACTTTTTTCTGGGAAAACAACTGCGATGTAATCTCTATTGTTAATTAAAGATAACAAATTTCTACCAAGAGGGTCATTTTTGATTTCTGCGTTTGGAATAAATCGAATATCGATGGATTCAAAGGCTCTGCGACTTAAATAGTTATTCAAATCAACATTTTCATCTTTAATTGCTTTTTTTAGTTGATTTGTTTTCTCATCCATCTTTAAGTGATCTAAGACTTCTTTATTGAAAGCAGTATTATCAGTTCCATAATTTTTCAACATTTCAAACTCTTTGATTTCTCTTTTAGAGTTAACTTCAAAGTAATCTGGTCTTAACGCTTTACTGATATAGAATTCTTCAGAAGTTAATCCAGCATATTCTATTGTAAACGAAAATGTAGTAGGCATCATTTTTTCATTTTTGATTACAATTTTGAAATCCTTACCTAAACCATAAGGGTTTTCTTTTATCTTCTTAGCTAACGCTATCACATCTTCTTCATCTTTTTTTCTAAAAGAATCACCAATACCTCTATCTTCAACTTCATTCTTGTTGATTTCTTGTTTTTTGTTTTCTTCTTTGTTATCTACAGTTTTCTCTTTTTGTTCTTGTTTTGGTTTATCTTGAATATTCTCTTTGCTGTTTTTTATTAAATCTTTTTGGAAAACTAAAAATAACAATAGGAAAGAAAGAAATCCAAAACCAATTATATTATATAAAGACATATTCTTATTATTGTTGTTATTGTTAACTTTTCTAAGAACAAAGAAAAGCATTCCAATAAAGAAAAACCCAGTAATTAATAAAATTATCCTTTCAAACATTTTATAGATTTTCTCCTTTTTATTTTAAAATATCTACAAAAACAAAAAGAAGTACGTTTTAAGCACTTCTTTTTACTTCATTATATCTAATTTGATTTTTTTCATCAATACTAACTAAAAAAGCAATATAAAAGTTTTTAGGGTTAACTTTTCCTCTTGAGTTTGTCAAAACAACCACAAAATCTTTCTTAGAACCTTCATCTATAAACTCATTATCTATTAATGAAAGTAATAAGTTTTGTTGTGTATTCTTTGTGATAATAGCTTCAAAGAAATCCAGTTTGCTTTTACTTGTGTCTTTATCTTTCCAAGTATCATTTAAAGAATATGCTACAGTAATGTAATCTCTGCCTTCTGTTAAAGACAACAAGGTTTCACCTAAAGGATCTTTACTTATATCTTTATTTTTTATATAATTAATGTTTACAGAATTAAAGTAGTCTTTATCTGCGTATTTATTGAAGTCTACTTTCTTTTTTTTGATTGCTTTTTTTAAACCATTAGATAAGCTATCCATTTGTAGATGATTTAACAGTTCTTTATTAAAAGCAGCATTACCTTCACCATAATTATTGTATAAATCAAACTCTTTCTTACCAAGATTTGAAATCACTTCAAACTGTCCTTTTTTCGAAGATTTAGCAACGGAATATTTCTCTGATTTCAAGCCTTCATATTCTACTGTAAAACTAAATGAATTAGGCATATTCTGTTCGCTTGCTATTTCAACTTTGAATTCTTTTCCAAAACCGTGAGAAGTTTCTTTCATTCTTTTTAACATATCCTCTAAAGATGGATCTTCTTTCTTCTCGTCCTTTTTGTCTTCTTTTTTGTTATCTTTGTTTTCTTCTTGTTTTTTCTTGTTATCTTCTTGTTTATTTTCTTCTGGCTTTTGTTCTTTTTCATTATTCTTAGGTTTTATTTTATTTTGAACAGTATGTATTAGATTCATTATTAAATCTTTTTTGAAATAATATGTTCCTGCTCCACCACCGATTACAACCAAGGTGACTATAATGTAAATTATTTTGTAATCGTTGTAATAAAAACTTTTAATAAATAAATATAATAAAAAGAGAACAAATAAAGCTACGGCTACTATTATTATTTTTTCTAACATTAATTGTTTTTCCTTTCTTTAATCTACGCTTTTAGCTTCTTCTTTTAAATATATATTCCCTTTAGCGTCAAGGGTCGCACTGTAAACAGTATAAAAGCTATTTGGTTCATCTTTATCGTATGTATTTGAAATTGAAACGATAAAATCTCTTTTTTCTCCTTTTTGAATAAACTTAGTTTTCAAGATCTCTCCTATTAACTTCATTTGAAACTTATCATTCATTACAGTTTCAAAATATTTAATGCTTGAACCTCCGCTCACCAGTCTATCCCATTTCTCATTTGTAGATAAAACAATAGAAATATAATCTCCGTTATTAAGTACTGGTAAAAAGTATTTTCCCATTGGGTCATCTTTGATTTCTTTGTTAACTACATATCTAATGTTTACATCTTTAAAATAATTACTATCCACATATTCATCTAATTTTAGATTGCTTTCATTAATTGATTTTTTTAATTCATTGGATGTTGAGTCTATTTTTAAGAACTCTAAGAGTACTCTATTGAACTCTTCGTCATTTTTCCCGTATTTCTCTAATACTTTGAATTCTTTTTTAGATATGGAATTGAAAACTTCTATTGTGTCCCTTTTCTCACTTTTTGCGAAATAGTATTCTCTTGTTTTGAAACCTGCGTACTCTATTTTAAAATAAAGAACATTAGGCATATATCTGTTGCCATCACTAATAATTATTTTGTAATCCTTACCGAATCCGTAAGGGTTTTCTTTTATTTTATTCAATAATTCTACTAAAGGTTCTTCTGTTTTCTTTTCTTCTTTAACTTCTGGTGTTTTTTCTTCTTTTTTGATTTCGTCTTTGTTCTCTTTAGGTTCTTCTTGTTTCTTATTCTCTACTACTTTTTCTACTTTACTATTTTTAACATTTTCTTTTATTCTATCTGCTAAATCTTTTTGAAAAACTAAAAACAACAGTAAAAACGAAAGAAATCCAAAGCCAATTATATTATATAAAAACATATTTTTATTGTTGTTATTCTTGTTAACTTTTCTAAGAACAAAGAAAAGCATTCCCATAAAGAGAAATCCAGTGATTAATAAAATTATCTTTTCAAACATTATCTTCTCCTTTTTATTTTAAAATATCTATAAAAACAAAAAGAAGTGCTTAAAACATACTTCTTTGCTTTTTAATTACTTCTGATTTATATTATATTATTTTTAAAAACAATATAAAATACTCAATAACTTCAAGTAGAAGACATTATTCTCCTTGGTATCGTTATAGTAGAAACAACAATTCATATTACGATAATGATTCTAAATGGTCTTAAAAAATATAAAAAAAAACAATAGCAAGAAAAGTAGTAGGATCAGAAGATAACAAAGAGTTCTCTTTTAAAAATGCTTTTTTAAATAAAATGAAGTAATATTTATGACAATATCTTCTTTTTGTTAAATATTTTAGTAATAACTCTTGACTTATTACTAAAATTATGTTATAATAAAGTCAAGAAATAAACGAAAGGACTTGAGACTATGAGAAGTCAGACACCAAGCTTTGTAGTTAAAGTTAAACTACATTTACAAGAAAATGTAAAAAATCATTTGAATAAAAGCTTTCATATTGCTGATAGTGCATATAATGAGACATTAAGTTTTGGTCTCAAGCGATTTTCGGCTATGAAAAAAAACGAAAGATATCAAGAATTATTAGAACTTAGAAGAGAAGTAGTAAAAGTTCAAGAGAATATCAAAAAGAAAAACAAAGAAGAAACTAAAAAAGAAATTAAGCAAAAACTTAAAGAAGAAGCAAAACAAATAAAAATACAATTAAAAGAGATTGATGACGAGTTTGGAGAAATTCGAGTAAAATATGGATTAACAAAATATCAACTATCTTCGTGGATTTTAGAAAGACGCAAGCAAACTGAAGCATATCAACATTTAAGTGCTATAGAACTTCAAGCTACATCTGAAAATGCGTATCAAACATTATCTCAAGTTATCTTTTATAAGACAAAACCTGAAAAGTTAAAATTCAGAAGTAAATACAGTTTAGAACATAGTTTTAGAAACAAAGTAAATAAACAAGGAACGAGATTAGTTGAATCTAAAAAAACAAGTGTTGCATATCGTTTATATATTCATAAGAAATCTACATTTATAGATATACCTGTGCGTGCATTTACTGAGTATCAACAAGTACAACTACTTCGAGCAGATAAAATTAAATACGTTCAAATTGTTTCAAAAACAATTAGAGGAAAACAAGTTTTTTATCTTCACATTGTATGTCAAGGAATTCCGGTTAGTAAAATTCAGAAAGGTGAAGGCGTGACAGGAATTGATCCTGGTGTCTCAACAGTCGCTTATGTATCTAAAGATTCGTGCGAACTTGTTGATTTAGTACCAAAGGACTTTGCTCGTAAAGAAAGATTAATTCAAAATCTTTCTCGCAAAATTGAAAGAAGCCGTAGAGTGAATAATCCAGAAGCTTACAATGGAAATGGAACTCGTAAAAAGGATGTACGTTTAAAAACACTATCAAAACGAGCGAAACGTCTTGCCATACGTAGACAAACAGCTTATCGAAAACTAACAGAAGAGAGAAGAAAGATACAAGGTAAATTAGTTAACCATATCGTATCTCAAAGCTCAGTTATCAAGATTGAAGATTTAGATGTTAAGAGTTTACAAAAGAGAAAACGTGAAACACGAATTAATCCTAAAACAGGTAGACCTTTTAGTAAAAAACGTTATGGAAAGGCTATATTCAAAGCAGCTCCTGGATATTTTAGAACTTTACTATTACATCGTGCTAACTCAACTGGATGTAAAGTAGATATTATATCACCGAAAAAAACAAAACCAAGCCAGTACAATCATATAACTGGTGAATTTGAGAAAAAAGAATTAAAAACACGCATTTATAATTTAACAGACGAAATTACTGATGTACAAAGAGATTTATATTCTGCATTTTTAATAGCTCATATTGAAAATGATAAGTATTTAACTGAACAATTAGAAGAAAACTTTGATAATTTTTATAAAAATATGAAAAAACAATTACACATATTAAGACAGAAACCAAGTAGATTAAGTTGGTATGTAGCATAAAATAATTTGTCAGGAAAAAGACATAAAAATCCGTGGGGTTGACGCTCCTGCGTTATTGCATAAGACAATCTAAATAAGGTTGATAAGCTTTTCCACTTTCGTGAAAAGCTACTTGTGAAGCCTCCAATACTCAGACACACACCGAGATTGGGTTTTTACCCAAAGCAGGTCATTATCTTCGGATAGTCGCTCTGACCTTTAGTAGTTAGAGAGGAGAACTGAGTGCGTTTGATATGTCAAACGGGAATTCCGAGTCTTTAATCTCGGAAAAACGTCACTCAAATTGAGTGCTTTGTTATCTTTTACTTCTTTTACTGCTACTTTTCTTACTACTACTTTTTTTATATTCTTTGAGTTTTTCTTTAGAAGCATCGTGATGTGAATTATTGTTTCTATTGTAGCGATGCCAAGGATAATAATGTCTTCTGCTTGAACTTGTTGAGAAACTTCCATTGTTTCCAGAAAACATATAATACAAGCCAGAAACAGTTAAAAAACCAAGAATAATAGCACCAACTGTTCTGTGAGATTTACTTCCAGTTTGTTGGTTTTTTATTTTTAAAATAAAGAATAAAACAATTAGTACTAAAAGAATAATAATGAAGAAAAACGATTTAGAAAACATTTTTTTTGTCCTCCTTTTTATTTTTAATATCTAAAAATAAAAAAAGTACTCAATCAAGAGTACTCTTTTTTATTTATTTGAATTTCCATAGTAAACAACTGAAGATGGCAACGCAATATCTACATCATAAATATTGTTTTTGAAAGCTGCTGTTTCAATAATTTTCAGACCTTCATTTAATTTAAGTTCACTCATTTTTAATGAATTGTTAATAAATGCACTATTCTGAATCTCTTTTAATCTATCATTAAAGTGTACCTTTGTTAAATCATTTTTAGCAAAAGCTTTACATTCTAAAACTAATAATTTTTCTGGTAAGATAACCTCTTTCAGTTTGTTTCCTTGGAAAGCACTTTCTCTAATTACTTCAATATCTTCATGAAACTTAACTTTCTTGATTAAATTGTTAGCAAAAGCATACCTTTCTACTACTTTTATATTCTTAGGAATCTTGATTCCTGTTAAACTGTTTTTGTGAAAAGCAAATATTCCAATTCTGTTGAGTGAAGATGGAAAGTTGACTTTCACTAAACTGTTGCTACCAAACGCCAAGTCATCAATTTCTTTTAATGATTTAGGAAACTTCATTTCTTTAATTTTGTTTAAATAAAAAGCACCTTCTTCAATTCTTTCCACTTTATCATTTAATTCTACTGTATTTAAACAGTTCTCTGAAAACGAACGTCTTTTGATTACTTTAATGTTATCTGGAATTGTAATCTCTTTAATTCTGTTTCTACTAAAAGCAAAAACATCAATGTCTTCTAATGAGTTAGGTAAGATAACTTCTGTTATCTTGTTTTTTTCAAATGAATTAGTTCCAATATAAGTAATTCCCTCTTTGAAAACTACTTTAGATATATTACAATCCTTAAAAGCACAACTCTCTATTTTTCTTAAACTCTTAGGAAAGATAACTTCTGTAATCTCTTTCTTCTCATTAAAAGCAAATGGAGAAATCTCTCTTATCCCTTCTGGAAAAATTACTTTTCCTTTATTATATTTTAATTTTAAATAAAAACTTTCTTTACCTCGTAAGACTTTGTTTTCTTTTTCTGTGATAACAAAATCTTCTAATGTGTAATCTTTGTATCGCATTCTAATTTTTTTCCTTTCTGTTTTCAAAATAATTAGGAGTGCTTTTCCACACCCCTAATGTTTTCTTATTTAATTGATTCTAAAACTTTATCGATAGCAATATCAATATTGTTTAATTTTTTTCTAAGTTCTTCATTTTGTTTTAAGTTTTCTTCTAATTGATTTGAAATAACTGTTTTGATTTCTTTAAGTTCCCTTAATTGTTCTAAGATTTCTTTTGTGTTATCTTTTGGTTTTTGAACTTCTTCTTTTTTAGTTGGTTCATATTTTGCTACAACTTCAAGTTTTCCTTTTACTAACTTGTTGTAAATCTCGCCTACTGAATCGTAGTATGTTCCTACATAAACATTTAATAAATCTTGTTGAGTGTTTGTTTTGTATCTAATGACTTGACCTGTTTTAAAGTGATATGTAATTAATCCAAATTGTCCGTTATAATGGAAATCTACTTTCTCGATAAATGCTGATTTGTTTGATGTGATTAATGTTTCTTTCATTGTTTGAAATCTCTCTTTCTTGTTTTTATTTTTCTTTATATTTATATTATAGCATTATTATTTTTATTTGTCAACATTTTTTTTAATCTTTTTTTTAATAATTTTAATCTATTTTTTTTCATTTGTCCACAATCGAATTCTGTTTTAGCATAAACTGATACATCTAATCCTTGTTCTAAACCCAATCTGATTTCATTCATTTGGAAATTATTAAAATCTGGATTAGCATATATTGATATATCTAAGTTTTTCTTCAATCCAGCTTTCAAGTGTGCCATCTGTCCCCAATTATACTCTGGTTTGGCATAAAGGAAAACATCTAAGTTTTCTTGTAGGCCTTCTACAATTAACTTTTTTTGTTTTTTATCGAATTGATTAAACCATTCTGTCTTTATTAAGTTATCTACAGTTAAGTTTTTGAATTCTTTTTTCATAATCTTGTTTTCTTTCTAATCTTTTTCTGATTTCTTGCATTTCTTCCCAGTTTAACTCAGTTTTCGCATACTCTGAAACATTCAATCCTCTTTTTAGTCCTGTTCTTATCAAATTCATTTCTGTTGGTCCAAAATCTGGATTAGCATATAAGCTAACATCTAAGTTTCCCTGTAAACCTATTCTTATTTCAAACATCTGAAATGAATCGTAATCTGTTTTTGCGTAAACTGAAAGGTCTACTTTGTTTTCAATTCCACTTTTGATTTCTCTTTGTTGTGCTTCATCAAATTGTTCTATCCAATCTGTTTTTATTAGATTTCTATATGTTAAATTATTATATATCTTATTCATTTTTATTTTTTCTTTCTTTTTTTATTCTAAAATTAATATTTTATTCTCGTTAGAAGATAATTTAAGTTTCAAGTTTTCTTTTAAACAAGATAAAATAACTTTCATTTGTTTTTCATTGAATATTTCTCTCGCATAAACAGAAACATCATAGCCTTCTTCAAGGCCAATTCTTATTACTTCCATTTGTTTCCAATCAAAACATTCTTTAGCATAGATTGATACATCTATATTGTCTTGTAAACCTAATTTAATCTCTCTCATTTGATTCCATTTATATTCTGGTTTAGCATATATTGACACATCTATATTAGCTTCTAAGCCTTCTCTTATTTGACCCATTTGCCAAGGAGTGAATTCTGTTTTAGCATATATTGATACATCTAAATTATCCATTAATCCCCAAATAATTTGTTTCATTTGCTTATCAGTAAAATCTAATTTAGCATAAATAGAAATATCCAGATTAAAATAAACGCCCCCTAAGATTTTATTTTGTTGTTCTTTATTAAATTGATTAAACCATTGCGAACTCATTAACAATTCTTCTTTTTGGTCTTCTGTAAGTTTCTTAAATTCATCTGTTTTTATGAAGTTTTCTATATTTAAATTATTATATATCTTATTCATTTTTATTTTTCTTTCTTTTTTTATTTTAAAATTAACACTTCATTTTCATTAGAAGATAATTTAAGTTTCAAGTTTTCTCTTAAACAAAACAAAATAGCTTTCATTTGTTTTTCATTGAAAACTTCATTAGAATAAACAGAAACGTCTAAGCCTTACTCAAGTCCCTTTTTTATTACTTTCATATGTCTATCATTATATTTAGGATTAACATAAATCGATACATCTAAGTTGTCTTCTAAGCCTTCTTTAATTTCTTTCATTTGTTTCCAATTAAAC
>ERZ1699255.30-NODE-30-length-14104-cov-2.433641_pt1 | contig 14104 bp, 10 predicted proteins | sample MGYA00581542_ERZ1699255 | MGnify/ENA primary metagenome ERZ1699255 (study PRJEB42319, sample SAMD00040312) | human oral metagenome | material: saliva | host: Homo sapiens | study: EMG produced TPA metagenomics assembly of PRJDB4115 data set (Metgenomic analysis of...
GGCAATATAACTTGGAACTTTTCCATGGTTCAACAATTGCTTTTAAGGATATGGCCTTGTCTATTTTGCCATACTTTATGACAACAGCTGCTAAGAAGCATGGTTTGGAGAACAAGATTGTCATCTTGACAGCGACATCTGGTGATACTGGGAAAGCTGCTATGGCAGGATTTGCGGATGTGCCTGGTACTGAGATTATCGTCTTTTATCCAAAGGATGGTGTCAGCAAGGTACAAGAGTTGCAAATGACCACTCAGACTGGCGACAATACACATGTTATTGCTATAGATGGTAACTTTGATGATGCTCAAACAAACGTTAAGTATATGTTTAATGATGTGGCTCTTCGTGAAAAATTGGCTGCCAATAAGTTGCAATTTTCATCAGCTAACTCTATGAACATTGGTCGTTTGGTACCACAAATTGTTTATTATGTTTATGCTTACGCTCAATTGGTTAAGACTGGTGAAATTGTAGCTGGTGAAAAGGTCAACTTCACAGTACCAACAGGAAACTTTGGAAATATCTTGGCTGCCTTTTATGCTAAGCAAATTGGTTTGCCAGTTGGTAAATTGATCTGTGCTTCAAATGACAACAATGTTTTGACAGACTTCTTCAAGACACGTGTTTACGACAAGAAGCGTGAGTTTAAGGTAACAACTAGTCCATCTATGGATATTTTGGTATCTTCAAACTTGGAGCGTTTGATTTTCCATCTTTTGGGAAATAATGCTGAAAAGACAGCTGAACTTATGAATGCCTTGAACAGGCAAGGACAATATGAGTTGACAGACTTTGATGCAGAGATTTTGGACCTCTTTGCAGCTGAATATGCGACTGAGGAAGAAACGGCAGCAGAAATCAAGCGTATCTATGAGTCAGATTCTTATATCGAGGATCCACATACGGCAGTTGCCTCGGCAGTTTATAAGAAATACCAAGCGGCTACTGGCGATGTGACTAAGACAGTGATTGCTTCAACAGCTAGTCCATACAAGTTCCCAGTGGTTGCAGTAGAAGCTGTAACTGGAAAATCAGGGCTTGGCGACTTTGAAGCTTTGGCTCAATTACATGATATTTCAGGAGTGGCAGTGCCGCCAGCAGTTGATGGCCTTGAAACAGCTCCAGTTCGTCATAAGACAACTGTGGCGGCTGCTGACATGCAAGCAGCGGTTGAGGCTTATCTAGGACTTTAAGACAGAGGGAGTAAACTCGGTTGGGAAACCAACTGAGTTTCTTTTCATCAGGAGGAAGGATTGTTTAAGAAAAATAAAGACATTCTTAATATTGCCTTGCCAGCTATGGGCGAAAACTTTTTGCAGATGCTCATGGGGATGGTGGATAGTTACTTGGTAGCCCACTTGGGCTTGATAGCTATTTCGGGTGTATCAGTAGCTGGCAATATTATCACGATTTACCAGGCGATTTTCATCGCTCTGGGAGCTGCTATTTCCAGTGTTATTTCAAAAAGTTTGGGGCAGAAGGATCAATCTATGCTAGCCTATCATGTGACTGAGGCCTTGAAGATTACCTTACTATTAAGTTTTCTTTTAGGAGCTTTGTCCATCTTCGCTGGGCAAGAGATGATAGGACTTTTGGGGACGGAGAGAGATGTAGCTGAGAGTGGTGGGCTTTACCTATCTTTGGTAGGCGGATCGATTGTTTTCTTAGGATTAATGACTAGTCTGGGAGCCTTGATTCGTGCAACTCATAATCCACGTTTGCCCCTCTATGTGAGTATTTTATCCAATGCCTTGAATATTCTTTTTTCAAGTCTAGCTATTTTTATCCTGGATATGGGGATAGCTGGTGTTGCTTGGGGGACAATTCTATCTCGTTTGGTAGGTCTTGTGATTTTATGGTCGCAATTAAAGCTGCCTTTTGAGAAACCGACTTTTGGTTTAGATAAGGAACTATTGACCTTAGCTTTGCCAGCAGCTGGAGAGCGGCTCATGATGCGGGCTGGTGATGTCGTTATCATTGCCTTGGTTGTGTCTTTCGGGACAGAGGCAGTGGCGGGAAATGCGGTCGGAGAAGTTTTGACCCAGTTTAACTACATGCCTGCCTTTGGCGTTGCTACGGCAACGGTCATGCTAGTGGCCCGAGCAGTTGGAGAGGATAATTGGGAAAGAGTAGCTAGTTTGAGCAAGCAAACCTTTTGGCTTTCTCTGGTCCTCATGTTACCCTTGACCTTCAGTATCTATGCTTTGAGTATACCACTAACTCATCTCTATACGACTGATTCTCTAGCGGTTGAAGCTAGTGTTTTGGTGGCACTTTTCTCTCTACTAGGAACTCCTATGACGATAGGAACAGTCATCTATACAGCAGTCTGGCAGGGTTTGGGCAATGCTCGGCTTCCCTTTTATGCGACAAGTACAGGAATGTGGTGTATCCGCATTGGAACAGGATATCTGATGGGGATTGTGCTTGGTTGGGGCTTGCCCGGTATTTGGGCCGGAACCCTTTTGGATAATGGTTTTCGCTGGTTATTTCTACGCTATCGTTACCAGCGCTATATGAGATTGAAAGGATAGGAAATGCAAAAAACAGCTTTTATTTGGGATTTAGACGGGACTTTATTGGACTCTTATGAAGCAATTTTGTCAGGGATTGAGGAAACTTTTGCTCAGTTTTCTATTCCTTATGATAAGGAGCAGGTGAGAGAGTTTATCCTCAAGTATTCGGTGCAGGATTTGCTTGTGCAGGTGGCAGAAGAGAGAAAGCTGGATGTGGAAATGCTCAATCAAGTGCGTGCTCAGAGTCTGGCTGAGAAGAATGCTCAGGTAGTCTTAATGCCAGGTGCGCGTGATGTGCTAGCTTGGGCAGAGGAATCAGGAATTCAGCAGTTTGTTTACACTCATAAGGGAGACAATGCTCTTACCATTCTCAGAGACTTGGGTTTGGAATCTTATTTTACAGAGATTTTAACCAGTCAGAGTGGCTTTGCGCGTAAACCTAGTTCAGAAGCGGCTAACTATCTGTTAGGCAAGTATCAGTTGGATTCTGAGAAGACCTATTATATAGGGGATCGGACTCTGGATGTGGAATTTGCCCAGAATAGTGGGATTCAAAGTATCAACTTTTTAGAGTCGACTTATGAAGGAAATCACAGAATTCAAGGGTTAGCAGATATTCCTTACATTTTTGGGGATTGGGAACGATAAGATTGTGTCAGTTTTGTGACAGAGACCTAACAAACTATTTCAAGTAACCGAGTTTGTTACAAGGAATAGACAGTTCTGTTAAATAGGCCCGAGAGGGCTTTTTTTCTGCATTTTTTGTGTTATGATAGACAGGTACTCATTTGAAAGGAATTTGAAAGAATGAAGAAAAGAATATTATTAGCCTCAACAGTAGCCTTGTCATTTGCCCCAGTATTGGCAACCCAAGCAGAAGAAATTCTTTGGACTGCACGTAGTGTTGAGCAAATCCAAAATGATTTGACTAAAACGGATAACAAAACAAGTTATACCGTTCAGTATGGTGATACCTTGAGCACAATTGCAGAAGCCTTGGGTGTAGATGTCACAGTTCTTGCGAATTTGAATAAAATCACCAATATGGACCTGATTTTCCCAGAAACCGTTTTGACAACGACTGTCAATGAAGCAGAAGAAGTAACAGAAGTTGAAATCCAAACTCCTCAAGCAGACTCTAGTGAAGAAGTGACAACTGCGACAGCAGATTTGACAACCAATCAAGTGACCGTTGATGATCAAACTGTTCAGGTTGCAGATCTTTCTCAACCGATTGCAGAAGCTCCAAAAGCGGTAGAAACTACAAGTACAAAAGAAGTAGTAGCAAGTTCAGAAGTTACAGAGACAGTGACCGCTTCAGAAGAAGTGACACCATCTACAGGAACTTCTGTCCCAGAGGAGCAAACAGCCGAAACAACTAGTCCAGTTGAAGAAGTAGCTCCTCAGGCGACGACACCAGCTGAGAAGCAGGAAACACAAGCAAGCATTCAAGCTGAATCAGCAGTAGAAGCAACTACAACTCCAGCAGAAGAAACAGCAATCGAAACAACTGCAACAAGTTCAGAAGCAAAAGGAGTAGCATTATCAAGTGAAGCTACAGCAGCAGTTTCTACTTATCAACTAGAAGAGAAGAAAACAGTTTCAACAACTTACGCGGCTCCAGCAGCGCCCGATTATGCTGGACTGGCGGTAGCGAAATCTGAAAATGCAGGCCTTCAACCACAAACAGCTGCCTTTAAAGAAGAAATTGCTAACTTGTTTGGCATCACATCCTTTAGTGGTTACCGTCCAGGAGACAGTGGAGATCACGGAAAAGGTTTGGCTATCGACTTTATGGTACCAGAAAGCTCAGAACTAGGGGATAAGCTTGCGGAATACGCTATTCAAAACATGGCCAGCCGTGGAATTAGTTACATTATCTGGAAACAACGTTTCTATGCCACATTCGATAGTAAATATGGACCAGCTAATACTTGGAACCCAATGCCAGACCGTGGTAGCGTGACAGAAAATCACTATGACCACGTTCACGTTTCAATGAACGGATAAACCAGACTTAGTAATATCATTTTGAGGAATGAGATGTCGCTTTCGTGATAGGAAGCGAGTCTCGTTCGTTTTTTCTTTGTCATACTCTTTGAAAATCTCTTCAAACCTGCAACCTCAAAGCTGTGCTTTGAGCAACCTGTAGTTAGCTTCCTAGTTTGCTCTTTGATTTTCATTGAGTATCAATTTGAATGGAAAATGGAAAGTTAGCATCTAGTAATGGCTCAAGCAACATTCTTGTAATCTATTTTACTTTATATTATACCTGATTAGTCAACTATTGATAGATTAATTTAAAGGAGAAAGAAATGCTAGAGATTCAAGATTTACTGTATCAACTCCGCTTGTCTGAGCAAGCGAGTACGCAATTGTTTGAAAAAAGGCTTGGTATTAGTTTGATACGGTATCAGATTTTACTGTTTTTACTGGAGAATTCTCCCTGTAATCAAATGGCAGTTCAGGAGCGTTTGAAGATTGATCAGGCTGCTTTGACACGGCATTTCAAGATTTTGGAAAAGGAAGGTTTGGTGGAGCGTCATCGCAATCCTGAAAATCAGCGAGAAGTGTTGGTAGAGGCTACGAAGTATGCCAAAGAGCAGTTAGTTGTGAATCCGCCTCTGCAGCATATCAAGGTTAAGGAAGAGATGGAAAGTATCTTAACAGAGTCTGAAAGAACAGAACTCAGCCGTTTAGTAAATAAATTGGTTTTGGGTATTGAAAATATAGAAATTTAAGGAGAAATAGATGTCAATTATTACAATCATTTTAGCAACGATTGTTGCTTTGGAGCATTTTTACATTTTTTATTTGGAAAGTATTGCAACGCAATCAGATGCAACCAGTCGAGTATTTAACATGGAAAAGGAAGAACTGGCTCGTCCGTCTGTAAGTTCATTGTTTAAAAATCAAGGGATTTATAATGCTCTGTTAGGAGTCTTTCTCTTGTATGGAATTTATTTCTCACAGAATTTAGAAATTGTGACTATTTTTGTTTTATTTGTGATTGGGGCGGCGGCTTACGGCTCTTTCACAGCAGATAAGAAAATTATTTTGAAGCAAGGTGGACCAGCTATTTTAGCCTTGATTAGTATTTTACTCTTTAAATAAGTTCAAAGGTCAATCTTAGTCTTTCTAGTCCTTTTCACTCCAGAATAAGGGAAATATGTTATACTTGTTTTTAAGAAAAAAGTCTCATTGAATTTGTTTTGAGGAGTTAGAAATGAAAGTATTAGTGACAGGTTTTGAGCCCTTTGGAGGGGAAAAGGTCAATCCAGCCTTGGAAGTCATTAAAGGTTTACCAGCTGAAATTCATGGCGCTGAGGTCCGTTGCCTAGAAGTGCCAACAGTCTTTCACAAGTCGGCCCATGTATTGGAAGAAGAGATGAATCGTTATCAACCTGACTTTGTCCTTTGTATCGGCCAAGCAGGTGGAAGAACTAGCTTGACACCTGAGCGAGTAGCCATTAATCAAGACGATGCACGCATTACTGATAATGAGGGTAATCAACCGATTGACCTTCCCATTCGCCCAGACGGTGCTCCGGCCTACTTTAGTAGTCTGCCGATTAAAGCGATGGTTCAAGCTATAAAAAAAGAGGGCTTGCCGGCCTCTGTTTCCAATACGGCAGGGACTTTTGTCTGCAATCATTTGATGTATCAGGCCCTCTATTTGGTAGAAAAGAAATTTCCACATGTTAAGGCAGGTTTTATGCACATTCCTTATATGATGGAACAGGTGGTGAATCGACCGACTATTCCAGCTATGAGTTTAGTGGATATTAGGCGAGGGATAGAAGCGGCAATAGGCGCCATGATAGAATATGGAGATCAAGACCTCAAGTTGGTAGGCGGAGAAACTCATTGATAGAAAAAGCTTGAGGGGTCACCTTCAAGCTTTTGGACGTTTTCGAGCTAATACTGCTCGGTAAAAAATCATTTTATTGATTTGAATGTAGGGTAGGAGTGAGAAACTAGCAATCCCAAAAGTAATCCAATTGAGGAAGTACCAAGGAAGGAGTTGTAAGTCTAGGACAAAGCGCTGAAATTTGTAGCCTTTCATCAGGAAACGGCTGGTTTTAAGGATTTGTCCTGGTCTAGCTTGTCCCAAGTCTAGGGTGTCACAGAGGAGAAATTCTACCTGCGAATAGGCATAGTATTGTGGAATATAGAGACTATTTCCGACAATCATCAAGAGGATACTTGCTAGAAAGTAGAGACCAAATGTCATGAGGAAACGCTCGGTTTCAATTGACGTAAGATCCAGATTGGGAAACTCAGGATGAAGGGCAACGAATTTCTTTGCAAGAAAGCTACTGTAAAAGAGGAAGTAAATCCCGAGCAAACTAGGAATGCTCCATAAAAAGAGATAGAAGCGTTTGAGAAGGAGAGTTAAAAAGGTTTGTGAAAAGTGCTCTTCGTTAAAGAGAGTGAGACTATTTTTGACGGATAGTTCTGTATCTGGATTCTTGATGAGTTTCAGCGTTGTATAGACGGAACTGGTTAGAAGTATTGTCCCGATAAAGGAGACTAATAGAGGAAAAAGGTAGGCTTGGAATACATGGCTAAGCACGCTTAAAAAGGATTGCTCTAAAATAGACTCGTTGATGCGCTTTAAGGGATTGAGGAAGCCAGACAAGATGACCAGCATGCTAGGTAAGAGATAGACGAGAAAGAGGCGGGGATTTTCAGCCTGAAATTGTCTGGTCTGCAGACGAATGGTTTTTAAATCAATTTTTGGGTATTTCATTCTCTCATTATACCATAGTTCGTGACAGTTCCAGCTTTTTTTGATAAAATCATACAGTATGCCCTTGGGCACAAAGTATGAACTGGGACTGTTTTTCCCAGCTTCGGAGGTAAAAAATGTCAGATTCACCAATCAAATATCGTTTGATTAAGAAAGAAAAACACACAGGAGCTCGCCTGGGGGAAATCATCACTCCCCATGGTACCTTCCCAACACCTATGTTTATGCCAGTTGGGACACAAGCCACTGTCAAAACTCAGTCGCCTGAAGAATTGAAGGAGATGGGTTCGGGAATTATCCTGTCAAACACCTATCATCTCTGGCTTCGTCCTGGAGATGAACTCATCGCTCGCGCAGGTGGTCTCCACAAGTTCATGAATTGGGACCAGCCTATCTTGACAGATAGTGGTGGTTTCCAGGTTTATTCTCTAGCAGATAGCCGAAATATCACAGAAGAAGGAGTAACCTTTAAAAACCATCTCAATGGTTCTAAGATGTTCCTATCGCCAGAAAAAGCTATCTCTATTCAGAACAATCTGGGCTCAGACATCATGATGTCCTTTGACGAATGTCCCCAGTTTTATCAACCTTACGACTACGTTAAGAAATCAATCGAGCGTACCAGTCGTTGGGCTGAGCGTGGTTTGAAGGCTCATCGTCGTCCGCATGACCAAGGATTATTTGGAATTGTGCAAGGGGCAGGATTTGAAGACCTGCGTCGCCAATCAGCTCATGACCTTGTCAGCATGGATTTCCCAGGTTATTCTATAGGTGGTTTGGCAGTGGGAGAAACCCACGAAGAGATGAATGCGGTTTTGGACTTTACAACCCAATTGTTGCCTGAAAACAAACCTCGCTATTTGATGGGTGTGGGAGCGCCAGATAGCTTGATTGATGGGGTGATTCGTGGAGTGGATATGTTTGACTGTGTCTTGCCGACTCGAATCGCTCGTAACGGGACTTGTATGACCAGTCAAGGTCGTTTGGTTGTCAAAAATGCCCAGTTTGCTGAGGACTTTACGCCACTGGATCCTGAGTGTGATTGCTACACATGTAAGAACTATACACGCGCTTATCTTCGTCACCTGCTCAAGGCTGATGAAACCTTCGGTATCCGCTTGACTAGCTACCATAACCTTTACTTCTTACTTAACCTGATGAAGCAAGTGCGACAAGCCATCATGGATGACAATCTCTTGGAATTCCGTGAGTATTTTGTGGAAAAATATGGCTATAATAAGTCAGGCCGTAATTTCTAAAATGGAATTGATATAAGCTAAAAATCCTAAGTTTTCTCTTGGGATTTTTCTTCTTTTTTTGATAGAATAAAGTGTATAATGAAAGGGAGAATAAACTCGTATGCGCATTAAATGGTTTTCCTTGATTAGGATTACAGGTTTACTACTGGTACTCTTGTATCATTTCTTTCAGACCATCTTTCCTGGAGGATTTTTCGGGGTAGATGTCTTTTTCACATTTTCAGGTTTCCTGATTACGGCTCTACTCATCGAAGAATTTTCTAAAAACCATGAGATTAATTTGATTGGATTTTTTAGAAGACGTTTTTATCGGATTGTGCCACCTGTGGTTTTGATGGTCTTGGTAACCATGCCCTTTACCTTCCTAGTTCGGCAAGATTATGTGGCTGGAATTGGCGGTCAGATTGCGGGTGTCTTAGGCTTTATGACCAACTTCTATGAACTCCTAACAGGTGGGAGTTATGAATCTCAGTTCATTCCTCATTTGTTTGTTCATAATTGGAGCTTGGCTGTTGAGGTTCACTACTATATCCTCTGGGGATTGGCAGTTTGGTTCTTATCTAAACAGTCTAAATCAAATGGTCAGTTGAGAGGAATGGTCTTTCTCTTATCTGCTGCTGCCTTCTTGATCAGCTTCTTCTCCATGTTTATTGGTAGTTTTCTAGTAACCTCTTATTCCTCTGTTTACTTCTCCAGTTTAACTCATGTCTATCCATTCTTTTTGGGAAGTATCCTAGCAACGATTGTAGGCGTTCGTCAGACGACTTCCCTAGTTAAGCAATTGGATAAAATCTGGGATTTACGAAAAAACCTTTTAGTTTTTGGAGGAGGTTTTGGCTTCCTACTCATTTTGACCTTCTTTGTCAAATTTACCTATCTCTTTGCCTATCTTATGGGCTTCTTGCTTGCCAGCCTTGCAGCCCTTGCTATGATTCTGGCGGCGCGTGTCTTACATGAAAAGACTTCTAATATGCAGGAGCCAAAGATTATCAGCTTTTTAGCAGATACTAGTTATGCGGTTTATCTCTTCCATTGGCCTTTCTATATCATATTCTCACAGTTGACATCAAATCTTTTTGCTGTGTTACTGACTTTGATTTTTTCTTATGGATTCGCCAGTCTTTCATTTTATGTGTTGGAACCTTGGATTGCAGGCAAGAACACACCTATTTTACAAACCCTTCGTCCCCTGCCTTATATTCATGCAATTCTTGTAACAAGTACAGGAATCTTAGCCTTCATTGTCTTCTTAGTGACTTTGTTGGCACCACAAGTGGGAGCGTTTGAGACAGATCTGACTGTCAATGGTTTGAAGCAAGCTGCAACAAATATTGGCCAGACCAAGGTGATGGCAGAACGAGCAGAAGCTGATAGTTTAGGAATTGCTGATGGCACTATGTTAATTGGTGACTCAGTGGCTTTAAGGGCAAATACAGCCCTGCAGACAGCCCTTCCTGGAGCACAGATTAACGCGCAGGTCAGCAGAACAACCAAGACCGCCAATGAAATCATGCTAAATAATAGCCAGAATAAATTTTTACCTAAGATGGTGGTCATTGCAACAGGGGTAAATAATCCTGAAAATTACAAGGAAGATTGGGATAGTATCGTGAAAAATCTTCCTAAGGGACACCATATGATTTTGGTGACACCTTATGAAGGAGATAAAACAAAAGAGACCTATGCAATCGTTGAGAAGGCTGCTACCTACATGAGAGAATTGGCAGAGAAGACACCTTATATCACAGTTGCTGATTGGAATCAAGTTGCGAAAGAGCATCCAGAAATTTGGACTGGAACAGACCAAGTCCATTTTGGAAGTGACAATAGCAAAATTGAAGCAGGAGCAAAATTGTATGCAGATACCATTGCTACAGCCTTGCAAACAGCTCAAGACAAACCAGTCAAATCAAAATAACTTGTATTAAAAAGAGAAGAGTTGGAGAAATCCAGCTCTTTTAAAATATCTCTAGAAAATAGGTCTATACCATTTACAAATGAATCAGAAAGGTTTATAATGTAATTGACATAATAAATATCAAAAGTAATCTTTTAAGGAGGTCATTATTATGCCTAATTACGTTAAAGCGGATCAGTTTTTCTATCCATTTGGCATTCGTCGCGGTGGGTACCTGGAACTTGTTGATGGCAAGTTTGGGAAACATGTGGATCAAATTCCTGAAGGAGCAGAGGTTCTTGACTATACTGGTTATAGCATTGCACCAGGTCTTGTGGATACTCATATTCATGGATATGCAGGTGTAGATGTGATGGACAACAACATTGAAGGTACATTGCATACTATGAGTGAAGGACTTCTTAGTACCGGTGTTACCAGTTTCTTGCCCACAACTTTAACAGCCACTTATGAGCAATTGCTTGCAGTCACTGAAAATCTTGGAAACCATTATAAAGAAGCAACAGGTGCTAAGATTCGTGGGATTTATTATGAAGGTCCATATTTCACAGAAACTTTTAAGGGGGCACAAAATCCAACTTATATGAGAGACCCGGGTGTTGAGGAGTTTCATTCTTGGCAGGATGCTGCAAAAGGGATGCTAAATAAAATCGCTATTGCACCAGAACGTGATGGGGTGGAAGATTTTGTACGTACTATTACAGGTGAAGGTGTGACAGTTGCACTTGGACACTCAGATGCGACATTTGAACAAGCTAAGAAGGCAGTTGATGCTGGAGCTAGTGTATGGGTACATGCCTATAATGGGATGCGTGGTTTAACACACCGCGAACTAGGTATGGTAGGAGCTATGTATGAGCTCCCGCATACTTACGCAGAATTGATTTGTGATGGTTATCACGTAGATCCAAAAGCTTGTGAGATTTTACTTAAGCAAAAGGGGACAGAAAACATCGCTCTTATTACGGACTGTATGACAGCTGGTGGGCTTGAAGACGGTGACTATATGTTGGGAGAATTCCCTGTTGTAGTAGCAAATGGAACTGCACGTCTCAAATCTACTGGTAATTTGGCAGGTTCTATCCTCAAACTTAAAGATGGTATGAGAAATGTAGTCGAGTGGGGTATTGCAAATCCACACGAAGCGGTCATGATGGCCAGCCTTAACCCAGCAAAATCTGTTAATATTGACGATGTCTGTGGACAAATTCGTGAAGGTTATGACGCGGACTTTATCGTACTAGATAAAGATTTGGAATTGGTAGCAACTTACCTAGATGGTGTGAAACGATATCAAGCATAAGATAGAAAGCAGGAGTTAGAGACTAGCTTCTGCTTTTTTATTATGTGACTATTAGTCCGTAAGGCAGCAGATCAAATTCAGTCATCCATCAGATGGCTGAATTTTTTATCAAAAAATTAAGAAATGAGCATATTTCTTTTCTTGTTTAATGGAATTGGTTATAATATACGGTACAAAGGAATGAATGAATATGTATCGTGTTATAGAAATGTATGGAGATTTTGAACCGTGGTGGTTCTTAGAAGGTTGGGAAGAAGATATTGTAGCTAGTAAGAAATTTGACCAGTATTATGATGCTCTCAAATACTACAAAACTTGCTGGTTTAGATTGGAACAGGAATCTCCTCTTTATAAAAGCAGAAGTGACTTGATGACCATTTTTTGGGATCCAGAAGACCAACGTTGGTGTGATGAATGTGATGAGTATTTACAACAATACCATTCTTTGGCTCTTTTACAGGATGAGCAGGTTATTCCAGATGAAAAACTACGCCCAGGCTATGAAAAACAAACAGGTAAGGAAAGGCACCGTTCTTGCCGTATGAAATTAAAATAGAGAAAAAGTAACTTTTTTGGAGTTGCTTTTTTTATTTTCCCAAATCTTTGCGAATAGTATAGGTGAGGAGGTAAGTATGGTTCAAGAAATTGCACAAGAAATCATTCGTTCGGCCCGGAAAAAAGGGGCGCAGGATATTTATTTTGTCCCTAAGTTAGACGCCTATGAGCTTCATATGAGGGTGGGAGACGAGCGCTGTAAAATCGGTTCTTATGATTTTGAAAAATTTGCGGCCGTCATCAGTCACTTTAAGTTTGTAGCTGGTATGAATGTTGGAGAAAAGCGACGTAGTCAACTTGGTTCCTGTGATTATGCATATGACGATAAGATGGCGTCACTACGTTTATCTACCGTAGGCGATTATCGAGGACATGAGAGTTTGGTGATCCGTTTGTTGCACGATGAGGAGCAGGATTTGCATTTTTGGTTTCAGGATATTGAAGAACTGGGTAAGCAGTACAGGCAACGTGGTCTCTATCTCTTTGCTGGTCCAGTCGGAAGTGGCAAGACAACCCTGATGCATGAATTGGCCAAGTCTCTCTTTAAAGGACAGCAAGTCATGTCCATCGAAGATCCTGTAGAAATCAAGCAGGACGACATGCTTCAGTTGCAGTTGAATGAGGCGATTGGACTAACCTATGAAAATCTCATCAAACTTTCCCTACGTCATCGACCAGATCTCTTGATTATCGGAGAAATTCGAGACAGCGAAACGGCGCGTGCAGTGGTCAGAGCCAGTTTGACAGGGGCGACAGTCTTTTCAACCATTCATGCCAAGAGTATTCGAGGTGTTTATGAGCGCCTGCTGGAGTTGGGTGTGAGTGAGGAGGAATTGGCAGTCGTTCTGCAAGGAGTCTGCTATCAGAGATTAATCGGGGGAGGAGGAATTGTTGACTTTGCAAACAAAGACTATCAAGAACACCAGCCAACTAGCTGGAATGAACAGATTGACCAGCTTCTTAAAGATGGACATATCACAAGTCTTCAGGCTGAAACGGAAAAAATTAGCTACAGCTAAGCAAAAAAATATCATCACCTTGTTTAACAATCTCTTTTCCAGCGGTTTTCATCTGGTGGAGACCATCTCCTTTTTAGATAGGAGGTCCTTATTGGACAAGCAATGTGTGACCCAGATGCGCACGGGCTTGTCTCAGGGGAAATCATTCTCAGAAATGATGGAAAGTTTGGGCTTTTCAAGTGCCATTGTCACTCAGTTATCCCTAGCTGAAGTCCATGGAAATCTCCACCTGAGTTTGGGAAAGATAGAAGAGTATCTAGACAATCTAGCCAAAGTCAAGAAAAAATTAATTGAAGTAGCGACCTATCCTTTGATTTTGCTGGGTTTTCTTCTCTTAATCATGCTGGGACTACGGAACTATCTACTACCACAACTGGATAGTAGCAATATTGCCACCCAAATCATTGGCAATCTGCCACAAATCTTTCTAGGCATGGTAGGGTTTGTTTCCATACTTGCCCTTTTAGCACTCACTTTTTATAAAAGAAGTTCTAAGATGCGCGTCTTTTCTATCCTAGCACGCCTTCCCTTTCTTGGAATCTTTGTGCAGACCTATTTGACAGCCTATTATGCGCGTGAATGGGGGAATATGATTTCGCAGGGGATGGAGCTGACGCAGATTTTTCAGATCATGCAGGAACAAGGTTCCCAACTCTTTAAAGAAATCGGTCGAGATTTGGCTCAAGCCCTACAAGATGGCTGCGAATTTTCTCAGACGATAGCAACCTATCCTTTCTTTAGGAAGGAATTGAGTCTCATCATCGAGTATGGGGAAGTC
>ERZ1699255.31-NODE-31-length-14074-cov-2.258550_pt1 | contig 14074 bp, 12 predicted proteins | sample MGYA00581542_ERZ1699255 | MGnify/ENA primary metagenome ERZ1699255 (study PRJEB42319, sample SAMD00040312) | human oral metagenome | material: saliva | host: Homo sapiens | study: EMG produced TPA metagenomics assembly of PRJDB4115 data set (Metgenomic analysis of...
TCATGGGATTCTCCTTTGTATTTTATATTTTATACTTTATTCTTATTGCCAGGCTTGTGTCCATTCAGCCTTGATAGCATGAGAAGCTACTACTGGATCAGTGGCTGGAGTGATTGGGCGACCGACAACGATGTAGTCACTACCAATTTGATAAGCATCTGCAGGTGTCATCACTCGTTTTTGATCTCCAACTGCAGCACCTGATGGACGGATGCCGGGCGTCAAACAGATAAAGTCTTGACTAGTAGCTTCTTTAATCAATTTCACTTCCTGAGCTGAACAAACCACACCATCCAAACCTGCTTCAGCAGTTTTCTTGGCATAGTGAATAACCGATTCTTGAAGACTGGTTTGAATATTTTGAAAGTCTCTCATTTGTTCTTCAGAAGTTGAAGTCAACTGGGTAACAGCAATCAATTTGGCTTCTTTTCCAAGTCCTTCACGCGCGGCTTTCATCAGCTCTACACCACCTGCTGCATGAACATTGGTCATGTCAACACCTAGATGAGACAAAACCTTCATGGCTGACTTGACCGTATTAGGTATATCATGGAGTTTGAGATCTAGAAAGACGCTATGTCCCAAGCCTTTCAAATAAGAAACAATCTCCGGACCTGTAGCGTAATAGAGCTCCATACCTACCTTTAGATAGAGACTCTGTCCTACTGGAAAAAGAGCTAAAAATTGCTTGACTGCCTCAAAACTTGGAAAATCAAGAGCAATGACTGGACGATCTTCGCGCATACTTTTCTCCTTTTACCTTTGTTAGCTAGAGAGCATGAAAAAAGGAACCTGCCAACAGCAAGGTTCCACGAAAAATGGGTAGTCTCCACCCTTTCACCGTCTAACCTTAGCTGCCTCTCTGGACTGCTTTAAAGGTTTTTTACTATTCTATTATTTCTACTAACACTTGTCAAGTAAAAACATGGCAACTAAAGAGCTATAGAAGAAAAGGTAAACCTAGCGACGCGATGAACGTCGGGTCGTTTGGTTTTGATTGCCCTCTTCCTCCAGCTTTTTCCTTTCCTCTTCTAGTTTATTCTGCTGTTCTTCCAGTCTTTTCTTCTCTTCCTCTTTTTGTTTCTTCTCAGCTTCCTTAGCCTCTTGTTTGGCTTTTTCCTCAGCCTCCATAATTAATTTATCCGCCACAGTGTAACTGTAAATTCCAGCTTCCATGTCAATCACACTTGGTTCTGACAATTGTGGCTTAATCTTACTGTAATAAGGCAATTTCTTGCTCATTTCAGACAGGGGAACCAAGACCTCGTCCGAATCATTCATGGTCAATCGAATTAAATCTGAAGTTACCTTGCTTGGGGCTAATTCCACCTTCTGGATAGCCGCCTTGAGTTCTGGACTAATTTGAGCAAGTTCTGACGTAAAGGTCTTGGTTTGTTCGCTGTCATTAAAGAGAACTGATATATAAGTTTCTGGCAGACTGACCAAACTGACCGCACTGGTCTCAAGCTGACCACTTGAAAGAATTGGATAATGACTTTCTCCAGAAACATAGTAGGCCACAATATCATATTCCTTGACCTTGATAGTAAACTTGGTTGGAAATTGATAGACAAGCTGAGCTGATTCCACCCAATAATTAGACTTGATCCGCTCTTCATATTTTGCCTTGTCTAGCAGAAGGTTAATCGTATAATCCGAATCCTGAATGCCTGAAGCCTGTCGAATATCATCATCTGTAGTTTGCACTGTTCCCTCAACACGAATATCCTTCATGGTCGCATAAGGGCTGAGCAAGTAGGCAGAGACAACCAATAAAAGCAGACTGAGAAACAAAATCGAGATAGCCCGCCAGATATGAACTCCTGGAATTTTTGGTTTGACCGGTTTTTCCTTTACAGGCTTTTTCTCTATTTTTTTATCCTGTTTATTCTGTTTCTTTGGCTCTTTGGATTTTGGTTCTTCTTTGGGTACTTCTTTTTTGACGTCTTCTGACTCTTCTACTTTTTCTTCAGACTCTTCCTTAGCTGATTCTGGGTCTTTTGGATCAGATTCGCTCGCTTGGTCCTCGGTTGCATCTGACTTTTCAGATTTTGAAGCCATTCGAGCTTGTCTTTCCTTTTCCTTCTCCTCAGCTAGGGCTGCCTCTTCTTCAGCCTTCTTTTTTAGATATTCTTGGTTTCGTTTCTGCCATTCTGATAACTCTTTAAATTCTTCGAGGATTTCTTTGCCCTCATTTTTCTTATCTTTTGACATTTACTTTCCTTATGATAAATCTTTTTTCAACAATTGATAAAAATCTGCTAGAGATTTCAATTCCTTAGATGCCTTCATGTTAGTCTGGTAGTATTCCTTGTGACTTAGTAAGTGAGAAAGCTTCTCTTCTAAACTGTCCAAGGTCAAATCGCTTTCTTGAAGCTCTTCTGCATAGCCTTTTTTTACAAAGTAAGCTGCATTTTCAATCTGGTCTCCACGACTAGCTTCACGACCAAGTGGCACAATAACATGCAATTTTGCCATGGCCAAGAGCTCAAAAATCGTATTGGCACCACCACGTGTCACAACAATATCAGCCAATTCCATCAAGGGTTGATAGAGATTGGTCACATAGTCAACACGAAAAAGATTTTGACTCAACTCATTCAGGCTAGAATCTCCAGTTAGATTGATAATATTGTAGCGCTCTGTCAGTTCTTTCTTATGGTCTGTCACCAATTGGTTAAAGACACGAGCACCTGCTGAACCGCCAACAAACAATACAGTTGGTAATTGGGGATTAAAGTGGGTTTGAATATCCACCAATTCATCGGGTTCTGGATTTTTTTGATCTGAAACCTTGGTCACTGCTCCCACATGCTCAACCTTAGACAAACTTGAAGCTTGTTTAAAGGTTGAATACACATTAGTCGCAAATTTATAAGCGATTTTATTGGCCAAGCCCATAGATAGGTCAGATTCGTGAATAAAGACAGGCACTCCTGACACACGCGCAGCGATAACAGGCGGTACTGATACAAATCCTCCCTTAGAAAAAAGAGCCTGTGGACGCAGTCGTAACATGATAAAGAGCGATTGGACAATTCCCCAGCCAACTTTGAAGACGTCCAGCATATTTTGCCAAGAGAAATAGCGACGCAATTTTCCAGTCGCAATAGAATGGAAGGTGACATCCAAACCTGACTTAAGGATCTCTTGATGTTCGATCCCACGCTTGTCCCCGATATAGTGGACTTCCCAGCCATCTTCGATGAACTTGGGCATCAACAAAAGGTTGAGGGTCACGTGTCCAACCGTCCCCCCACCTGTAAAGACAATTTTTTTCATATTATTCCTTTAACTCCGCTACTGTGTCGATAAAGAGGTCGCCACGTACTTCAAAGTTAGCATACATATCCCAGCTGGCATTGGCAGGACTGAGAAGAACCACGTCTCCTTGAGTCGCAAGCTCGTAAGCCTTGCGGGTCGCATCTGCAATATCAGTCGCATCCACATATGCCACACCTGCCTTGTCTGCTGCCCGTTTGACACGTTCTGCAGACTGACCGAGGATGACCATCTTCTTGAGTCCAGTAATGTCTGGAACCAGTTCGTCAAACTCATTGCCACGGTCCAAACCACCTGCAATCAAAATGACCTTGCTGTTGTCAAATCCTGACAAGGCTTTTTGAGTAGCCAAGATATTGGTTGACTTGCTATCATTATAGAATTTGACACCCTTGATTTCATCCACAAATTGGAGACGGTGTTTGACACCACCAAAGGCTGAAAGAGTTTCTTTGATGGTTTGGTTATCCACACCACGGAGCTTGGCTACAGCAATCGTCGCAAGGGCATTTTCTACATTGTGGCTACCTGGAACTCCGATTTCATTCGCTGCCATGACTACTTCCCCACGGAAGTAGAGCTGACCATCTTCCAAATAAGCTCCATCAACCTTTTCCTGTGTTGAGAATGGTACAACTGTAGCTTGTGTTTGGGTAGCCAATTCTTTTGCCAAATCTTGGTTAAAGTTTAAGACAAGGAAATCAGCTACTGTCATCTTGTTCTGGATATTCCACTTGGCTGCTACATATTCCTCAAAAGAACCATGATAATCGATATGAGTTGGCATGAGGTTGGTAATAACCGCAATCTCTGGATGGAATTCTTGAACGCCCATGAGTTGGAAAGAAGAAAGTTCCATAACAAGCGTGTCCTTGTCTGACGCAGTTTGGGCCACTTGACTAGCTGGATAGCCGATATTTCCTGATAAGAGACCATGTTGACCAGCAGCAGTCAAAACTTCCCCAATCATGGTCGTTGTGGTTGTTTTACCGTTCGAACCAGTAATACCAACAATCGGTGCTTCTGAAATCAAGTAAGCCAATTCCACCTCAGTCAAGACTGGAATTCCCTTGGCCAAAGCCTTTTCAATCATGGGATTACTGTAGGGAATGCCTGGATTTTTCACCATAAGGGCAAACTCTTCATCCAAAAGTTCCAAAGGATGACCACCTGTGATAACCTTGATCCCTTCTTCCAACAAACTTTGCGCAGCTGGATTGTCCTCGAAAGGTTTCCCGTCATTTACCGTCACAATGGCACCTAGCTTGTCCAACAAACGAGCTGCAGATTCACCAGACTTGGCCAAACCTAAAACAAGGACTTTCTTATTTTTAAATTGATCTATTACTTTCATGTCTCAAACTCCATTTCTACTCCTACTATTTTACCATTTTTATGGAAATAAAAAAGCCACAAAGTGTGTTTGTGACTCTTTCTTCTAACTGAATCTTGCCATATCATCTATGTGATAAATCGGTAACTCGAATGACTTGGTCCACTTGCTCCCAAATCAGAGGATTGTGGGTCGCAATAATGATGGTCCGATTCGGATTTTTTAAAGATTCTAGGATAGAAAGTAATTCCTCAGAGTTTTTGGGGTCTAGTGAAGCGGTTGGTTCATCTGCGAGAATCAAAGGTGGATCCTTTAAAATTATCTTCGCTAGTGCAACACGTTGTGCTTCTCCTCCTGATAACTCAAATATAGGTTGCTTTAAATCTAAATAAGAGAGGTTTACACGATTTAGAGCTTGTTTCATCAAAGAGATTTTCTCTTTTTCCTTCAACTTTTTACCAACTAAACCCAGATTGAGATTCTCTTTGACGGTTTGGCTTTCAATTAAGCCAAAATCTTGAAATAAGTATCCCAAGTAATCTCTAAAGAAAACAGAGGGCTTAATGTCTTTAAGAGAGGTGCCATCATAGATGATTTGTCCTTTGTCATATGGCTCTAATCGTCCAATCATATTCAAGAGTGTTGTCTTACCGCAGCCACTTGTACCGATTAAGGCATAAATTTTCCCACCTTCAAAATGAAGATTTGTATCTGAAAATAGCTGACGGCTTCCAAATTTTTTAGATATATTCTTTAGTTCAATCATCCTATTTTCCTTTCATAATTGTCATAGAAACACGAGATTCTTTCTGCGCTTGACGGTAAAGCGTCAAAACTGCACTAGCTAGAAAGACTAATAAAGTGAGCAAGCCAATCACCAAGTCTCGACTGCTTAAAATAAAGAGACTAGCACCAAATACAAAACTGGCAAATTGACTAACCATATACTGAGCATGTGTTTCAAAAAATCGTAAACCTGAAATTCGTTTAATCAAGATATCTCGGCGGAATTGCTCGAAATATAGAAGATTGACAGAATAAAAGAGTAACAAGGAACTAGCTATTCCAACAATAGCTCCTAGAATTAAAGTTGCTGTTTCAGTTTGAACTTCATTATAACGAGTTAGATAAACACTTCTTCCTTCTTTAAGATAGGATACTTGCTCATAAATTCCAGCTTTCTTTAAGAGTTCTAGCCCACTCTCATATCCTTTGATAAAGAGTTGTTTTCCAGCATTGATAGACCAAACATATTTTGAAATGAAACTATCACCTGTAGATGTTGGAGTAAATACAACTAAAATCGGATCAGTCAAATACTGAGTGGATACAGGATTCTCACCGTTATTATAAACAAACCGCTTTTCTCCCATTGAAAGATAACTAACGTGCGCTTTCATCTCATAATCCAAAGGAGCACTTGCCTCCTCACCAGATTTTCCATAATAACTCAATTTTTCTTCAAAAACTTTCTTAAGTTCTGCTTCTCGAGAGCGCAAATGTTCTGGGAGCAAGAGGATAAACTCACCTTTTTGGAGATGGGCTAACTTCTGTTTGGTCTCAGCATCTACCACGACCTTTTCCTTGTCCAAATAACTGGGACTAACATAGAGCGTATTAGCATCTGGACTATAGGTATCCAGTGTCTCTCCTTGTTCATTTTTTCCTTGAGGATTGGCAAAATGAATGAGATTATCTTTTACAAATAGAGCCTGTTCTTCTTCGATTGCTTCCTTGGCAAAGGCATACCACTTATTCTGATTTTCTGTATCTTTTACTCTATCACCTAAGCCAAAAGAAATTTGATAATAGTCTGCTCTATCCTGCCATGCTTGTTTTGAAATTTCAAGTTCTTTCAATCGTTGGTAAGACGTCAAACCTGTCTTAACAGCGTAGCCTACTGTAAAAACAGCTACTAACTGACACAATAGGGTTAAAGCCATCAAGCGTTTAAGGGGTAATCTTCCCTTAATAACGGGAACTAATGCTTTATAACTCAAACTCATTAGATAAAGAAGCATTAGTAAAATTGAAATCGCCAATAAAAACAACAGATAGAAACTAATCCCAAAACCATAGGTGGCTAACAAGATAGGATAAAACAAACCTTGACTAAAAAGAACGACTCCCCCACCTAGGAAGGAAAGGAGGGCTGATAGAAGGAGCCATTTGATATCAGTCGATAAAGAATGCCCCATGATGGATAAGAGAGTCTGACCAGAAAAGAGTTTTATACCTGCTGCTCTCATTTCCTTAATCCGAGTAATAATCACTAGAGCAAAGAAAGATAAGCCAAATATTGCTAAACTAATTAAAATAAGGGGAATTAGTAACATTCTAAAAGCAAGAGTATAGGGCGGTGTCTTTCGGTCAGGAATTGCTTTATAACCCAAATCTCCTAATTTATCGGCAAGCTTTTCTTTCGTCAAGGAGCCTGACAAAAGGAGATAACTATTTAGCGGATCACTACGTTCACGACTTTCTTGGCTAGCTTCTTGGAATTCTTTTGGTAAAGTTCCCTGACCATAAGTTGCATAAGTAAAGTGAGTTGTCCCATCCTTACTCGGCTCTACGATTCTTCTAGCTATTAAACTCTGTTCTGAGTTTACAAAATTCTCTAATTCCTTTTCAAATACCTCACGCGTCGGTTCCTGAGTATCTTTTTTGACACGAAGTAAGGAGACGGAATCATAGCTTGCATACAAATATTGTGGCGCACGTAAGACAATAATCCAAGCAAGGAAGAAGCTGAGAAAAAAAGTTGATAATAATATGAATAGTTTCTTCATAGTAGACTCCTTGTAAACAAAATTCCCCTTGTAATTTCTTACAAGGGGAATTATCTAAGAAAACTAAATATTAGTCGTCATAGTCATAGTAAAATGCTACTTGTTCCCCAAATTCAGTCCAAATCCAAGCCTCTGAAGTTTCTCCTGCAGGTGCTTCTCCTTTATTTGAATGACTATTCCATCTACTTACAAGAGAAGAATAATGATATTTTTTACCATGATAGTAATTTGAAAAAGCCCAACCACCTCCTGAACCTTCTCCATATGTCCATACTCCTCCATCTGGATATTGTACACCGGCTGAGGCAGCTCCCAATAATGTAAAGCTTGAAATAAGAGCTAGAGCAAGTAATCTATGTTTTTTCGTTTTCATTTTATTTTTCCTTTCAAAAAAAGCACACCCTGAGTGACAACACGACAAAATAAATCCTCCTCTCTCTTTTTTGAAACCGATTTCTTTATAAAATAATGATAATATTTTAACTATTATATGTCAATTAATTTTAAGTAAATCAGAAAATTTTTTTCAAATAAACTATTGTAATAATAAAAAATGGATGCCATTAAAAAATTTTATTCCAGTGTTTCTCATTCATACTATCCGAGAAAAATGGATGATGTTATAGTAAAAAGCAATTCAAACTATTGTAAAATTCCTAGCAAAAAAGAGAGCCGAAACTCTCTTTTTATCTTCTTTTACTTTTATGGACCGACATGAGGGTAATATCTCGCAAGCTAAAGTATGCTAAGGTCAGCATGGCGATTGCGATGAAGAATTCTGTCGGTAGCTGAAAGATTTGCAGAACAGACAACATGAGCAAAATCAAAAGTGCTACAAAAGCAAAGACGACAAGGACGATATTGACTGTCCCTTTAATGCTTTCTGGTGTCGCAAATACATAGAGTAGTAATAAGAGGATTCCTATGATTAAATAAACCATCTTTATCTCTTTCTAGCTCTTATTCAGCTGATTTTTTCTTCTTGTTAGCTTTCTCACGCTCTGCCTTGTTAAGGATTTGTTTACGCAAACGGATAGACTCAGGCGTTACTTCCATGTACTCATCGTCGTTCAAGAACTCAAGAGACTCTTCAAGTGTCAAGATACGAGGCGTCTTGATTACAGCTGTTTGGTCCTTAGTAGCTGAACGAACGTTGGTCATTTGTTTTGCCTTAGTGATGTTAACTGTCAAGTCATTTTCACGAGAGTTTTCACCGATGATCATTCCTTCGTAAACCTCAGTACCTGGGTTGACAAAGATTGTACCACGTTCTTCGATAGACATGATTGAGTAAGTTGTAGCCTTACCAGCATCGATAGAAACAAGGGCACCACGGTGACGACCACCAATTTCACCTGGAATCAATGGCAAGTATTGGTCGAAGGTATGGTTCATGATACCGTAACCACGAGTCATTGACAAGAACTCAGTTGAGTATCCAATCAAACCACGCGCTGGAACAAGGAAGACCAAACGAGTTTGACCATTACCAGTTGAAATCATATCCAACATTTCACCCTTACGTTCAGAAAGGCTTTGGATAACAGATCCTTGGTATTCTTCTGGAGTGTCGATTTGAACACGTTCAAATGGCTCACATTTAACACCGTCGATTTCTTTTACGATAACTTCTGGACGAGATACTTGAAGTTCATATCCCTCACGACGCATTGTTTCGATAAGGATTGACAAGTGCAATTCTCCACGTCCTGAAACAGTCCATTTATCTGGTGAATCAGTTGGGTCAACACGAAGGGAAACGTCTGTTTGCAATTCTGCCTGCAAGCGTTCTTCTACCTTACGAGAAGTCACCCATTTACCTTCTTTACCAGCAAATGGTGAGTTGTTGACCAAGAATGTCATTTGAAGAGTTGGCTCATCGATGTGTAGGATTGGAAGAGCTTCAATTGCGTCTGTCGGAGTGATGGTTTCACCGACGAAGATATCTTCCATACCTGAAACGGCAATCAAGTCACCCGCTTTGGCTTCTTGGATTTCACGACGTTCCAAACCAAAGAAACCGAAGAGTTTTGTAACACGGAAGTTTTTAGTTGTGCCATCAAGTTTAGAAAGGGTAACTTGGTCCCCAACCTTAACAGTACCACGGAAGACACGACCGATACCGATACGTCCAACGAAGTCATTGTAGTCCAAAAGTGACACTTGGAACTGCAAAGGCTCATCTGAGTTATCTACTGGAGCTGGGATATGGTCGATAATGGTATCAAAGATTGGTGCCATAGTCGCTTCTTGGTCAGCTGGATCATCTGACAATGAAGAAGTTCCGTTGATCGCTGAAGCATACACCACTGGGAAGTCAAGCTGGTCGTCATCTGCACCAAGCTCGATGAAAAGTTCCAAGACTTCGTCCACTACTTCTGCTGGACGAGCTGATGGTTTATCGATTTTGTTAACAACCACGATTGGCACAAGGTCTTGTTCCAAGGCTTTTTTCAATACGAAACGAGTTTGTGGCATTGTTCCTTCGTAGGCATCTACGACCAAAACAACACCGTCAACCATTTTCATGATACGCTCAACTTCTCCACCGAAGTCCGCGTGTCCTGGTGTGTCCATGATGTTGATACGAGTTCCGTTGTAGGCAACGGCTGTATTTTTAGCAAGAATGGTAATTCCACGCTCTTTTTCGATATCGTTTGAGTCCATAGCACGCTCTGCCAATTCAGTACGTGCATCAAGCGTTTCTGATTGTTTCAATAATTCGTCAACGAGGGTTGTTTTACCGTGGTCAACGTGGGCGATAATCGCAATGTTACGGATATCTTCTCTTAATTTTGTCATGATTTCCTCTATAATATTCAAAATTTATTTTCTAACTGAACGATTATACCATAATTTCAGGTAAATAACATAACTCAAGCAAGTGTAAATGTTTTCACTCTGCTTTTCTTTTCACGTCAAGCCTTTTCAAAGCAAGCGACTTATGATAAGATAGGCACAGTATGCGTTTAGATAATTTATTAGCCCAAGAAAAAGTTAGCCGAAAGGCCATGAAACAAGCCTTACTCAAAGGGGACATTCTCGTCGATGCTTGCCCAGCCCACTCCCTAGCCCAAAATATCGATACAGGACTGCAGGAACTCCTCTTTCAGGGCCAAATCATTCAAGGCTATGAGCACACCTATCTTATGCTTCATAAGCCAGCTGGTGTCGTTACAGCCAACAAAGACAAGCAACTTCCAACTGTCATGGACCTCCTTCCGCCTGACATCCAGTCTGACAAGCTCTATGCCGTCGGCCGACTGGACCGAGATACGACTGGCCTCCTCCTCTTAACCGATAACGGTCCCTTAGGCTTTCAGCTCCTCCATCCTCAGTATCATGTCGATAAGACCTACCAAGTTGAAGTTAACGGACTCCTGACACCTGACCATATCCAAGCCTTTCAAAAAGGAATTGTCTTTTTAGATGGTACTGTCTGTAAACCTGCAAGACTAGAGATTCTATCTGCAAGTCCTGCCCACAGTCAAGCCTCTATTACCATTTCAGAAGGAAAATTTCATCAAGTCAAGAAAATGTTCCTTTCGGTTGGAGTTAAGGTGACCTCCCTCAAACGTACCCATTTTGGCCCTTGGAGTTTGGATGAAAACCTGCAAGAGGGAGACTATCGCGCCCTCAACTCAGAAGAGTTGGCAAGCATTCGTGAATTTCTCAGAAAAAGTGGTTAAAAAATGAGCTCGGAAACATCCAAGCTCGTTTTCTTATTTCTCAACTTTGACTTTCCCTTTCCAAGAATCCAAACCATAAGAAAGGATATAAATCTCAGAAAAACCTTGTTTTTTCAAGTAAAGGGCTGCATTTGTCACACGTTGCGCACGTTGGTTTTCGTAAAGAAGGACAGGTTTATCCTTACGAAGGGCTGCAAGACTAGTCTTCAACTGACTTGAAGGAATATTGCGAGCCCCAAGAATATGTTTTCTGTGGAATTCTGCTGGATCACGCAAATCAATCAATTGACCCGTACGAATCAAGGCTTCAAACTCCTCATTGTCTACGATTTTAGCCGCACGGCGAATACGAAGATAGTTAAAGCCCATCCACGCCAACATTGCTAGTATAAGTGCCCACAAAATCCAAGTAACCATTAGTTCTTTTCTCCATTTTTCTCAATATAATCCAATTCTACCTTGTGCTCTCTGCGAAGAACCGCTTCTGCTTCTAGATAGTCTAATTTGTCCATCAACCCTGCATCGTAAATCCGTGAGAGTTCCAACTTCATCAGTTCAATATCATATAAGCGTTTTCCCATGTAAACAATAATACCAAATCGTTTGAGGAATTGCTGCACATCATAGAATGTTTTCATAAGACTCATTCTAGCAAAATTTTGTGTTTTTTTCAAGAAGAGACTCACACAATGCCCCTGATTTTCCTATCTTCTTTGGCGATTCTGACGCAAGTGTGGTACAATAAAAACATGAGAATTCAACAATTACATTATATTATCAAAATCGTCGAAACTGGCTCCATGAATGAGGCAGCCAAGCAACTCTTTATCACTCAGCCGAGTCTTTCCAATGCTGTGAGAGATTTGGAAAATGAAATGGGCATTGAAATCTTTATCCGCAATCCCAAGGGAATCACCTTGACCCGTGATGGGATGGAGTTTCTCTCTTATGCCCGTCAGGTTGTCGAGCAAACTCAGCTGCTGGAAGAACGCTATAAAAATCCTGTCGCCCACCGTGAACTCTTTAGCGTTTCGTCTCAACACTATGCCTTTGTGGTCAATGCCTTTGTTTCTCTACTCAAGAAAAGTGATATGGAGAAATACGAGCTCTTCCTTCGTGAAACTCGTACTTGGGAGATTATCGACGACGTCAAGAACTTCCGTAGTGAGGTCGGTGTCCTATTTTTTAACAGCTACAACCGTGATGTTTTAACCAAAATGCTGGATGACAACCACCTCCTGGCTCATCATCTCTTTACCGCCCAACCGCATATCTTTGTCAGCAAGACCAATCCTCTAGCAAAGAAAGACAAGGTCAAACTAGAAGACTTGGATAACTTCCCTTACCTCAGCTATGACCAAGGAACTCATAACTCCTTCTACTTCTCTGAAGAGATTCTCTCGCAGGAATACCACAAAAAATCTATCGTAGTCAGCGACCGTGCTACCCTCTTTAATCTCTTGATTGGTTTGGATGGTTATACCATTGCAACAGGGATTTTGAACAGCAACCTCAACGGAGACAATATCGTTTCTATCCCACTTGATATTGATGACCCAATTGAGCTGGTCTATATCCAGCATGAAAAAACCAGCCTATCTAAGATGGGCGAACGCTTTATTGACTATCTACTAGAAGAAGTTCAGTTTGATAGTTGAGAAATCAGCAAGATTTTATTATAATAAGCAAAAAAACAAAAGGAGTTTAATATGAAAAAGGTTTTACTTGCTAGTGCAGTTGCCTTATCTATTTTAGGATACACTCAAACAACTGCCCAAGCTCAAGAAAATAAAGCAGAGTCAGTACGCGAAAATGTAACAATTCCTCATTCAAGTACTTCAAAAATCGAAAACCAAGAAAAATCGAAAGAGAAGGTCGAAAAAACAGACAATTCTTCTAAAATTGATGATAAAGAAGAAAAAACAGAGAAAAAAACTCCCGCCACAGAAGAGAAGAAGTCTGAAGTAAAAAAAGAAGAAAAAGTTGAAAAAGTCAAAGAAGGTTGGCAGGAAGAAAATAATAACTGGCGCTTTTACGAACACAACAAACCTGTTACCAACTGGAAAAAAATCCAAGGAAAGTGGTACTACTTCAATAAAGATGGCCATCGACTAAGCAATACAACCTTTGATGGTTATGTTTTCAATAAAGATGGAGTGATGGCTGAAAACGGTTGGAACTTTATCAATGGAAAATGGTACTTCGCTAATTCTTCTGGAAAAATTTCTCAGAATAAATGGGAGAAAATTGGTGGTGCTTGGTATTACTTTGACAAAGATGGAATCATGCTTAGTAATACAACTTTTGATAACTATTTACTGACCAAAAGTGGAGCTATGGCCACAAACGGCTGGGCAAAAATCGACCAAAATTGGTATTATGCCACATCCTCTGGAAAAATCTCTCAGGAAAAGTGGGAGAAAGTCAATGGTTCTTGGTACTACTTTGATAAAAAGGGAATCATGTTGAGCTCAACTACATTTAAGGGCTACCTATTTAATAACAGTGGTGCTATGGCTGAAAATAGCTGGGTAAAAATTAAAGATACCTGGTTCTATGCGAACGCATCTGGAAAATTTGTCCAAAACAAATGGGAAAAAATCAGCGGTTCTTGGTATTCTTTTGCTCAAGATGGAGCTATGTTAGCCGATAAATGGTCGGGAAGCTATTATCTAAAAACCAATGGAGCCATGGCTGATAATGAATGGATATTTGATAAAAACTATAACAGCTGGTTCTTTTTGAAGCGTGGTGGAATGTATGCATCAAAAGAATGGATTGGAGCTTACTATCTCAAAGCTGGTGGTTATATGGCTAAAAAAGAGTGGATTTACGACGACACTTATAAGGCTCGCTACTACTTAGATGATAACGGACATTATGTTTCCGGAACTTACAAAATTGACGGTAGAGACCATCTATTCCACAAAAATGGTCAATGGATTTCTGAGGTCTCAAAAGAAGTTGGGTTTGTAAAAGGC
>ERZ1699255.37-NODE-37-length-13569-cov-2.946660_pt1 | contig 13569 bp, 14 predicted proteins | sample MGYA00581542_ERZ1699255 | MGnify/ENA primary metagenome ERZ1699255 (study PRJEB42319, sample SAMD00040312) | human oral metagenome | material: saliva | host: Homo sapiens | study: EMG produced TPA metagenomics assembly of PRJDB4115 data set (Metgenomic analysis of...
ATGATAATCTTAAGTTGGAAACCTTCACCACTATTTGGAACCTTCTCAAGAAGGCTTTTATCTCAGTACCAGAAAAAGCTTGAATCACCTCATGTTCCTCAGAAAGAAGAGTTTTCAAAATTTCCTGGATCTCATTATTATCTTCAATGATAAGTATTCTAGCCATAAACACCAACCTTTCTAATAGTATTATATCATGTTTTTTTAGGAATTTCGGATAAAGAAAAACTCTCCTTCATACTTAAATACGAAGAAGAGTTCACTCTATGTATTAAATTAAAGCTGTCAAAGCGGTAATAAGTCCAAAAACGATACCTGGTGCATTAGCAGCTGCAAGTGGAATATCTCTTTCCTTCTTGAAAAGACCATAGTAAACCCAGAGACTACAGTTGATAGCTGCGACTAGGGGTTGAATGAAGTTGCCTTTTTGACCGGCAAGATTATTCATGATTTGTGGGAAATATGACACATACATCATAACAGACATAAAGGTCGCTACCCAACCTAAAATTTTCATTTGTTTTTCAGACATTTTCAAAACCTCTTTCATTTTTACTGAATCTTATTTTAAAATATTCTTTCAAAACAATCAAGTCTTTAAAACTTTTGTTATAAAGATATAAACTATCACAATCTTGTTATAAGAAAGAGGGAACAGAAAAAAGACCGAATTGCTCCGTTCTGTTTACTCAATCAAATATTAGAAAATGAATACTCCTTTTCAATGAATCGATTGATTGATGGTAAATAAGCCGTTAGAAATTATTGACAGTATCGAAATTTTCTAGTAAAATGAATTTTGTTAATACCTAAATGGTGTGTAGTTTTCTATCAACATAGTCAGGAGAAAAGGAACTTATGCTAAAAAAATTTAATGAATTGTCACTGAAAGATAAGGCTTATCTAATTGGCGGTTTGAGCTTATTAGTCATTGTGATCTCATTTGGTCTACTCAATCGTCAAACAGTAACTGTCAGTCTTGTCTTTACACAACTATCTGCTCCCTTGATTTTGGTGATTTTTACTTGTCTAGTAATCGGGATCATTGCTGGTAGTGCTATTGGTATTAGCTATCACCATAACAAGACTCAAGATCTGAGAAGCCGCATTGCTGAAGCAGAAGCGACTATCAATATAAAAGACAGGGAGCTTGTCCAGTACGAGGAACAGGTGCAACAATTAAAACAGGAAGCCAAACAATAAGTGTAGAAATCATAACCACCCGTGAAAACGGGTGGTTTTTTGTCTCGCACCTAACGGAGCGAGACGGACTGAAAGTCGCATAAATACAAAAAAGATCGAATTGCTCCGATCTTTTTAAGTTTCACTCCAAGAATGTTTAGATAAAAAATTTGATAATAGAATTACCTACTTCATACGATAAAAATCAATCACTAGACCAGCAGGCCCTTTAACTAATAAGGACTCTGTTCCCCAATCGGTTACAGTTGGTCCGTTTAAAACCTGGATACCAAGTTCTTTCAACCGTTGGTAATTCTGGTCTACATCCTCAACCTCGATATGAAGAATGATTCCTGACTGAAAATCTTCCAAAGGAATCAAATGATTTTGGGACAACATCAGACAGTGACTGCCAATCGTAAACTGAGCAAAACTGTCATCAACATAATCGGGCTTTTTATCCAAAATACGCTCCAAGTCAGCACAGACTTGGGGAACATCTGAAACGATAATATCTAATTGATTTAAATTCATTTACTATCCTCCATAAAAAGACCGGATTGCTCCGATCTTTTTAAGTTCCACGAAGGAATTATTTAATTGCGCGTGATTGCAACCCTTCTTCTTCCAAGAAGAGGCGGAATGGTACGAGTTCTTCTGCTTCGTATTTTTCCTTGAAGGCTTTGATTGCTTCTTCTGAGTGAAGTTTTGGATCCAATTCAAGTACTTCTACTGGAAGTGGACGGTGTGGAGTGATGCGAGCATCGATAACAACAGTTTTACCTTCTTTGTTCAATTTAACAGCTTCTGCAACAACTGCATCGATGTCTTCGATACGGTCAACTGTAAATCCAACAGCTCCTTGAGCTTCAGCGATTTTCGCATAGTCAGCATTAGGGAAGTCACAACCAAACAAGTGTTTGTTTGTGTCTTCGTATTTGTCCTTGATGAAGGCATATTTACCATTTGAGAAGACAACGTTGATAACTGGAAGGTCGTATTGAACGTTTGTGATAACGTCTGGGTAGCACATGTTGAATGCACCGTCACCCATGATGTTCCATACTTGGCGATCTGGATTGTCTTTCTTAGCAGCGATACCACCAGGAAGGGCAATACCCATTGTCGCAAAGAGTGGAGATGTACGCCACATGTTCTTAGGTGTCATGTGAAGGTGACGAGTAGATGTTTGAGTAGTGTCACCTACGTCGATTGAGTAGATAGCGTCTTGATCAGCATGTTTGTTGATTGCATTGTAAACTTGATACAATTGCAATTCACCCTCAGTTTTACCTTCGAGTTTGTTCATGTAATCACGCCAGTTTTGGTTGTTCTTAACGTTTGCACGCCACCATGGAGTAGATTCAACTGGGTTCACTTTGTCAAGGATAGCTTTAGCTGCTTGACCTGCATCACCAAGGATTGAAGCGTCAAGGGCATGACGTTTACCAAGTTTGTAAGGGTCGATATCCACTTGGATGAATTTTTCAGTGTTCTTGAATGCTTCGTAAACTTCAGCAAATGGGAAGTTTGAACCAAGGAAAAGAACTGTGTCTGCTTCAAAGACCACTTCGTTGGCTGGTTTCCAACCAACACGGTAAGCAGAACCTGTCAAACCTTCATAGTTCCATTCAAAGGCTTCAAAGTTTTTACCAGTTGTGATGATTGGTGCTTTGATTTTACGTGACAATTCAGTAATCACTTCACCAGCTTTAACACCACCGTAACCAGCATAGATAACTGGACGTTCAGCATTGTTCAAGATTTCAACAGCTTTGTCGATTTCAACTTCGTTCAAAGCAGGAGCGATGAATGAACGCTCGTATGAACCTGAACCGTAGTATGAGTTTTCGTCGATTTCTTGGAAACCGAAGTTTACTGGGATTTCAACAACAGCTGGACCTTTTTTAGAAACTGCAGCACGGCAAGCTTCGTCGATTACTTTTGGCAATTGCTCAGCGTAAGCTACACGTTTGTTGTATACAGCGATACCGTTGTACATTGGGTTTTGGTTCAATTCTTGGAAAGCATCCATGTTGAGTTCGTTAACTGGACGTGATCCAAGGATTGCTAGGAATGGAGTGTTATCCATAGCTGCATCGTAAACACCGTTAATCAAGTGAGTCGCACCTGGACCACCTGAACCAACTGCAACCCCGATTGAGCCGCCGAATTTAGCTTGCATAACCGCTGCAAGAGCACCTGTTTCTTCGTGGCGAACTTGCAAGAAGCGGATATCTTTGTCTTCAGCCAAAGCGTCCATCAATGAGCTGAGTGTTCCTGATGGGATACCGTAGATTGTGTCTACGCCCCATGTTTTCAATACGTTGAGCATTGCTGCAGATGCAGTAATTTTCCCTTGAGTCATAATGATAACTCTCCTTCAAATATTTTTAAATCTACTAAAAAAGTTTCGTATACTTTTTTGAAAACGTTTCAGCAAATTTTTACTCTACTAATTTACCACATTTAGTTCGACTTTACTAAGAATCTGCTCACAAGTTCTTATTATCTATTACAGTACAGTTTGAAAACGTTTTTAGATTCTGTTTTATAATAAAAAGCGAGCAAGCTCGCTTTTAATCTATTTTACTAAAGTTTAACAGAAGGGAACTGGTCAGAACGGATACAGAACTAAAGGCCATGGCTAGACCTGCCAGTTCTGGGTTGAGAGCCAGTCCAACACCTGAAAAGACTCCTGCTGCAATCGGAATTCCGGCGACATTGTAGATAAAGGCCCAGAAAAGATTGAGCAGAATTCGATTAAAGGTTTTCTTACTCATGTCAAAGGCACGAACCACTCCTAGGAGGTTATTAGTTGTCAACACCAAATCTGCTGACTCGATAGCAATATCTGTTCCAGCTCCCATAGCAATCCCCACATCTGCTACACTAAGGGCAGGAGCATCATTAATCCCATCACCAACAAAGGCTACTTTTCCAGCCGCTTGTAGTTTATGGATTTCGTTGGCTTTTTCTTCTGGCAAGACACCTGCAATGACCTCTTCGATTCCGATCTGATCGGCAATAGCACGCGCCACACCTGCATTGTCTCCTGTCAGCATGACTGTTTTAAGACCTCGTTTTTTCAACTGACTGATGGCAAGCTTAGCATTTTCCTTAGGAATATCTTGCAGAGCAAGCAAGCCTTTGATTTCATTCTCAACAGCCAAGAACACAACTGTCTTAGCTTCTTTTTCCAGTTCTTCTAGTTTTTCTTGATAAGTGCTAGAAATGTTCATGCCATCCAGCATTTTAGCATTTCCAAGCAGAACTTGTTTTCCATTGATTTGCCCTGAGACACCTTTTCCGTGCAAGGCTTGGAAATTTTCAACAGTTTGTAACTCAAGTCCAACTTCACTCGCTCGTTTCACAACGGCTTCAGCCAGTGGGTGTTGAGAAGCTTCTTCCAAGGAAGCTGCCAATCCAAGCACTTCTACTTCGTCGCCGATGATATCTGTTACCACTGGTTTCCCTTCCGTCAAAGTTCCTGTTTTATCAAAGACAATAGTTTGGACTTTCTGGATTTCCTGTAGAACCGTTCCATTTTTAAGGAGAACTCCCATCTTGGCACTGCGACCTGTCCCCACCATAAGGGCTGTCGGTGTTGCAAGTCCCAATGCACAAGGGCAGGCAATAATCAGAACTGCTACTCCATAGAGAAGCGAAGACACAAAGCTCGCTCCAAGCACAACTACACTATCCCTGAGCAAGACGAACCAAACCCAAAAGGTCACAATCCCTAAAATGACAACTGCTGGGACAAAAATGCCTGAAATTTTATCCGTCAAGTCCTGAATCGGCGCACGACTTGTCTGAGCTTTCTTCACAAAATCCACAATCTGAGCCAAAACTGTCTCTGAGCCAACTTTTTCTGCCTTAAAAACAAGCGTTCCACTATTATTGATGGTTGAGCCAATCACGGTATCTCCAACTGTCTTGTCCACAGGCAGACTCTCACCTGTCACCATAGACTCATCAATACTAGAGATACCTTCTACTACGACACCATCAACCGCAATCTTTTCACCGGGACGCACTCGAATCAGGTCACCTACCTTGACTTGCTCCAAAGGGACTTGAACATAGTTATCCTCACGCAAGACTTCTGCAGTTTTAGCCTGCAAGTCAAGTAATTTCTCCACAGCTTGGGAAGTATTTTTCCGCATTTTCTCCTCAAAAACGGCTCCCATAAGAACGAAGAAGAAGATAAATGCAGCACTTTCAAAGTAAACGGGGAGACCAGCGAAGAGGGCAACTAAGCTATAGAAATAGGCCACTAGGGTTCCCAGAGCAACCAAGGTATCCATGTTGGCATTGTGCTTTTTAAAACTAGCCCAAGCACTTTGGATATAAGGACCACCTGCTACTAGCATAATCGGTGTTGTGGCTAAAAAGGTGCCCCAACGCATGACTTGGTGACTAACTCCTCCTGTCGACATCCCAATCATGAGAATCACAAGAGGCACAGTAAAGATACTAGTAATCCAAAAACGCTGTAAAAGTGATAGAGATTTTCGAGTCTTCTCAACGACTGTATAGCTTCCTTTTTGCATCTTCATGCCACAAGAAAATTCATGTTGGCCTAATTCTTGAGGGGTAAAACGAATTGTTTTCTCTTCGTCTACGCCGATTGGTTCCAAGATGCCTTCTTCTTCAAAAAGAATTTCCTTATAACAGTTTGAAGGTGTCACACGGTGAAAGGTGATCTCAGCAGGAACTCCTTTTTGCAGTTGAATGTGGGCTGGATGGTAGCCTTTGTCTGCCGTGATACGGATTTTTTGAACACCATTTTCAAGACTTGCTTTTACAATTTCAGTCATATCATTCTCCTATTCTACAATCATCTTGCCGTGCATCATATTCATGCCACAAGAGAAACCATACTCTCCAGCCTGCTCAGGCGTGATTTCCACTACATACTCTTCACCCATTGGCAGGTCCGCATGTACACCAAAATCTGGAAAAACAATTTGGTCCAAACATGGTGAAGGATCCTTGCGGTCAAAGACAATGCGGGCTGGCACTGATTTCTTGAGGATAATCAACTCAGGCGTATAGCCCCCCATGACCTCCACTCGAATCTCTTGGTAGCCCTTTTTTTGCTGGGCCTTTTGTCCAGATTTTTCAGGCTTTTTGAAAAACCAAAACAAGATAAAGGCGATAAGGGCAATACAAATAATGGTTACAATACTATTTAACATGACGTCTCCTTTACATACAATTACATTTTACTTTTGTTACAGCGCTTGATTTCTTCTCAGAAATCACAGCTTCCAAGTCTTCCAAGTCAGCCTGAGTAAAATCACATTCAGTAATCAAATCAGCCAACAAGTTCTTAATCCTACGAGAACAAACCTTGTCCTTGATATCTTGGACAAGTAAATCCCGACTTTGTTCCAAAGTTAAAAGGGCTGAATAGACAAAGAACTTGCCTTCTTTTTTCCTTGTCAGACACTCTTTCTCAACCAAACGAGCCAAAAGAGTCTGAATGGTCGACTTGGACCAGTCGAACCGCTCCGCCAGAACCCTGATCAAATCCGTACTGGTCTGCTCTCCTTGCATCCAAATAATCTTCATGACCTGCCATTCTGCATCTGAAATCTGCATCATCACACCTCCTAAATCTACATTTGTCGATTACAATTATTAGTATACTCCTAAAATCTACATTTGTCAACTATGAAATTAATCTTTTCTTTGAAAAATTGAATTTTAATCATTTGATAAAGGATTTTCAGTCAAATCTTACTATATAAACTATAAAAATATGCTATACTAAAGAAAAAAGAAAACAACCACTAGGGGTGCGTAAAGCTGAGATTAACGACTGTTAGACCCTTTGACTCAATCTAGGTAATGCTAGCTGATGGAAGTGGAAATGATAATGGGGACTAGCAGTCTTCTATTGCCTTTCTAAAACAGACTAGCTTGTTCTTAAGAATACAAACTTCAGTTGGTTGGGAGGTTTTAGATGACTTATTTACCCGTTGCTTTGACCATTGCAGGGACTGACCCTAGTGGTGGTGCTGGCATTATGGCTGATTTAAAGTCATTCCAAGCTAGAGATGTCTATGGAATGGCTGTTGTGACAAGTCTTGTCGCTCAAAATACCAGAGGTGTTCAATTAATCGAGCACGTTTCTCCTCAAATGCTGAAAGCTCAATTGGAGAGCGTCTTTTCGGATATCAAGCCCCAGGCTGTAAAAACTGGGATGTTGGCAACTACTGAAATAATGGAAATCATCCAGCCCTATCTTAAAAAGCTGGATTGTCCATACGTCCTTGACCCTGTTATGGTCGCTACTAGTGGAGACACTCTGATTGATACCAGTGCCAGAACCTACCTAAAAACAAACCTGCTTCCACTTGCAACCATCATCACACCCAATCTTCCTGAGGCAGAAGAGATTGTTGGTTTTTCAATCCATGACCCCGAAGACATGCAGCGTGCTGGTCGCCTGATTTTAAAAGAATTTGGTCCTCAGTCGGTGGTCATCAAAGGTGGCCATCTCGAAGGTGGTGCTAAGGATTTCCTTTTTACCAAGGATGAGCAATTTGTCTGGGAAAGTCCACGAATTCAAACCTGTCATACACATGGTACTGGATGTACCTTTGCTGCAGTGATTACTGCTGAACTAGCCAAGGGGAAAACCCTCTATCAAGCAGTCGATAAAGCCAAGGCCTTTATCACGAAAGCCATCCAAGACGCCCCTCAACTCGGTCATGGTTCTGGCCCAGTCAACCATACAAGTTTTAAAGATTAAAAAAACTCTCTAGTTCCCACTTTAAGGGAATTAGAGAGTTTTTATACTCTTCGAAAATCTCTTCAAACTACGTCAGCTTTATCTATAACCTCAAAGCTGTTCTTTGAGCAACCTGCGACTAGCTTCCTAGTTTGCTCTTTGATTTTCATTGAGTATTAATTAGAAAATAATGTCATCCAACTTTGTCAAAAAGGCTTGCGTTTTTGCATCTATATCTTCTGCCTGCATCAAATCACGCACTACAGCTACTCCAGCTATGCCAGTGCCAATAAGCTGGTCAATGTTCTCTGATGTCAAGCCGCCAATGGCAACTACTGGAATGGCGACCCTTTGGCAAATTGTCTTCAAGGTTGAAATCAGGGTGATAGGTGCATTTTCCTTGGTGGTTGTTGGGAAAATGGCTCCTGTCCCCAAGTAATCTGCCCCTCCTTCTTCTGCCTCAAGGGCTCTTTTTACCGTTTTAGCTGTGACACCAAGTATTTTGTCAGGGCCCAAGACTTGTCGGGCAACCGGAACTGGTAATTCATCGTCTCCAATATGCAGACCAGCAGCATCAACCGCAAGACAAACATCCAAACGATCATCGATTATCAAGGGTACCTGATAGGCATCTGTTATTTCCTTGACTTGTTTTGCCAGTTGATAATATTGATTAGTTGTAATATTTTTTTCTCGTAATTGGACTATGGTAACCCCTGAACGGCAGGCCGTCTCAACCTTTTCAAGAAATCTTTCCACGGAATCTTGGTAGCGATTGGTTACCAGATACAGTCTAAGCGCCTCTCTATTCATAAACATCTCCTTTTATGGCTTCTAGCCAGTTTTCATCTCTTTTGAGGAGTGAAAGCTGATTGAGAACTTGGTAACGAAAATCTTCCAATCCCATTCCTTGAATAATTATTTTCTCAGCGGAGATATTGAGATAAGAAACCGCTAGATAAGAAGCTTCAAAGCCAGTCATTCCTTGGCTGAGAAAAACGGCTGTCAAGGCTCCAACCAAATCTCCTGTCCCTGTTATCCAGTCTAATTCTGCACAGCCATTCTCAAGTAAAGCAACCTGATTCTTCGAAACGATGAGATCCTTGGGGCCTGTGACTAAGAATGACATACCTGGATAGGTCTGACACCAGTCTTTCAAGACTTGAAGTAAATCCTCAGTTTCTTGATCTTTAGCACTCGCATCGACCCCAACGCCGTGGTGTTTTAAGCCAACAAGACTTCGGATTTCTGACATGTTTCCTTTAAGGACCGTAGGGCTGTAGTCTAAAAGGTCTTTAATTAAGCTCTTACGAATGGATGAAGCCGTTACGCCAACCGCATCTACTACCATTGGGAGAGAAACTTGAGCTGCATAAGAAGCTGCCATACGGATTGCTTTTTCCTTCTCAACTGACAAATGCCCCAAATTGATGAAGAGTGCCTGGCTTTGCTTAGTAAAATCAAGAACCTCACGGGAATCATCTGCCATAACTGGTTTACATCCCAGAGCCAAAATCCCATTTGCCAGCATTTCACAAGAAATCTCATTGGTAATACAGTGAATGAGGGAAGTCGTTTCTATAGGAAAAGGATTTGTCAATGCCTGCATCAGTCTATCCTTTCAGCAAAGAAATATCCCTGCACTTTTTTAAAGAATTCCTGCTTGATTAAAAATCGAAAGGCAATAAAGGAAATCGCTGTACCAATCAAGGTTGCTCCGAAAAATCGAGGAGTGTAGATAAACCAGCTAAGCTTAGCGGCCGATCCTGTAAAGAGTACCATAACAGGATAGGAAACAATAGAACCAATAATACCTGTTCCCAAAATTTCTCCCAAGGCAGAAAAGTAAAATTTTCGACCATACTTATAAAAGAGACCTGCTAGAAGGGCTCCAAAAGTCGCTCCTGTGAGAGCTAAAGGCGGAATCCCTTGAGTCGTCATACGGATAAAGGCTGTCACTGTAGCCATAACCAAGGCATAAACAGGTCCCATCATGATTCCTGCTAGAATATTGACTACACTGGACATCGGTGCCATTCCCTCAATCCGAAAGATAGGCGTAAGGACTACATCAAGGGCAATCATCATGGATAAAATGGTTAATTTGTGAACTTGTAATTGGTGCTTTCTCATGTTTCTATTCTTCTCCTGTTTCTAAAGACTATAAATCACTCTTCCATGTCTGGTGTTGGTAGGCCATTTCCCAAAACTTAGCTTCCATATGAACACTGATGTGGAAGGCATCTAGCATTTTTTTCTTGTCTGTCTCGTCACTTTCTCGATAGAGTTGATTGACCAGAGCCTCTTCCTCTCGAATCTGCTGCTCCAACTCATCCGTAATATACGTTTCAATCCATTGTTGGTAGAGAGGATTTGGTGATGGTTTAAGATTAAGTGATTTGCCTATATCATGGTATAACCAAGGACAAGGCAGCAAGCTCGCAAAAGCAATTCCTAAGTTTGGCTCTGCAAATTGCCGATAAATATGAGAAATGTAATGATAGCAGGTTGGAGCGATTGGATGTTGCTCCATTTCCTGATCGCTGATTTCCAATTCCTTGAAAAATTGTTGGCGGATAAATAACTCACCCTCCACTAGACTCTGAGCATTTTGTTTCAAGAGTCTTTTCATCTCTTGGTTTGAAGTCTTATCAGCCAAAAGGTGATAGATTTCTGAGAAGGCCTTCAGATAGTAGGCATCCTGAATCAGGTAATAGCGGAAAATGGACGGGTCTAAATTTCCCTCTTGTAATTGTAAAATAAAGGGATGATGAAAAGAAGCCTGCCAAGCTTCCTTGGATAATTCCATCGCAATATCTGTAAATTCCATAATAACTCCTTTATAAAAATAGACTGGTTTGAAGCAATAAAAAGAAAAGCAGGTAGATGAATATTGTCCTTTTAGGAATATAAAAAGTCCGATAGCTATTCTTCAACTGTGCATGTTCGTCATATCCATGCGCCGACAGAGCTCTCAGATAAAGATGACGCCACCTAAAGACTGTCATCAGAACCTTGCTGTAAATCAAGGGAGACCAAACATGCAGTTCTTGACCACGTAACAAACAGGCCTCCTTTAAAGATTTAATTTCCTTCTGAATCAGAGGAAAAGCATTGAAAACCACTAGCAAGGCATAGGCCCAAGAACGTGACAATCCCTTTTGGGATACATACAATAGTAACTCTTTTAGTGAGATGCTTGAGATAAATACAATCCCTATACAAACTGTCACAAAAGCTCTGGTACCAAGTATAACTGCTTGGGAAACATCACCATGCAAATGAACTGCCCAGTAGTTGGCAAAGGCTGGTAGAATAGCTAATAAAAGCATCCAAACCATCATACGAAACTTACGGTAAAAACTCATATAGACCATGCAAAAGAAGACGACCGATAAATTGAGAGTAACCGATGGAACAAAGGAGGTTTCCAAGGATAACAGTAGTAAAAATAAACTGGTAACCGGCGTTTGAGTAGGAACTTTAACCATTCAGTCTCACCTCCCTTTCATCTTCTATACCAAGAGATTTTATAGGCCTTGAGATAGACACTCCTTTTAGATGTTTTAAACCTGTAGCTGTCATTTCAACCCAGTAATCAACTATTGACACAAGAGGATCTAAGCGATGGGAAATCATTAAAAAACTACGTCCCTTTTGGCTATCCTCCCTTATCCACCTACAAATATAAGCACAAGCTCTATCATCCAAACCAGCAAAAGGTTCATCTAACAAAACAACTGTGGCTCGACTAGTCAGCATTGTCAATAATTGAATCATCTTTTGCTCTCCCCCACTTAACTGATAGGGACTCTTATCAAGTTCCTGCTCCAGATCAAAATATCGTAAAGCTTGGAAAATTCGTTGATTTCTTTCAGAATCATCTCCATCTAATTGAAGTTCCTCTCGCAGACTAGCTCGGATAAACTGTTTCTCAGCTTCCTGAACAACACCCGTCAGGTCACGGTACAAACTCTTTTTCTTTTTCAGGACTGTCCCCTTCCAGGTAATGTGCCCCTTATACTTTTGAAATTGAAGAATAGACCGAAAGAGGGTTGATTTCCCGACACCATTATCACCCAAGATACAGGAAATTCCTTGGTAAAATGTAAAATTCACAATCGAAAAGAGGGGACGCTTATCCAGCTCACAAGTCATTCGATCCATATGGAATAGTTCTGGACTAGAAGCAGCATTCTTTGAAGAAACCTGTATCATCTCAGAGGAAGGGATTTGAAATACTTCCCTTAGTTGTCCGTCTCTTAGCTCCACCATATGATCGATATAGGCTTCATAATCAGATAAATCATGGTCGCACAGGATGACTGTCTTCCCATTAGAAGCCAACTCTTTTAGAATCTCCAATATCTCTATCCTACTCTTGCGGTCAATGGAGGCGAAGGGCTCATCCAAGAGATAGACCCTAGGATTCATAGCAAAGAGAACAGCCAAAGCAGCCTTTTGCTTTTCTCCACCTGATAAGTGATGAATTGGACGGTGCAATATTGCCTTGCAGCGACATTGCTGGACAACCTCTGCTATTTTAGAATCAATTTCCTGAACGGGATGCCCAATATTTTCCAAGGTAAAAATCAGCTCCTCAAACAAGTTCTCCATGGTAAATTGATGATTGGGATTTTGAAAGAGAATCCCAACCGTCTGGACACGTTCGATGATAGAAAGCTGACTGACCTCACTCCCATCTATCAAAACTTGACCGCTATAGGGAAGAGAACTGACTTGGGCAATCATTTGAAAGAGACTCGATTTTCCTGAACCACTGCTTCCAACTAACAAGGTAAAGTCTTGCGCATGAAAAGTAAAATCAAGCGGCTCAGAGAAGATTGGGGACTGAATCGCTCGTAGTTCCAGCCCCATCTATGCCTTGCCCCCAGCTGCAAACTGATGATAGAGTTTGACAATAGCACGAACCAAAATTGTACAGAAGAAAAAGACGGAAATAAAACGTACCACAAGCAAGGAAAGGACAAAAGGAAGGGAGAAGGCGTAGTAACCTAACTTAATGTATTCATAGACAAAGCTAACAAGCGTAATCCCAATACTATTAGCAGTTAGAGAGAGCCAACTTTCATAGCGATTCTTGGTTACGATAAAACCAAGTTCACTTCCCAAACCTTGAACCAAGCCAGACAAAAGAGCGCCTAGACCGAATTGGCTACCATAAAGGACTTCAGCAAGCGCAGCTAGTACTTCACCAATCGTTGCGCTTCCCACTCTTGGAACAAAGATGGCCGCAATGGGCGCAGCCATACACCAGAGACCAAAGAGGATTTCATTGGCAAAGGCCTGCAAACCAAGAGGGGCTAAAATCAGAGTGAGGATATCAAACAGATAGCCAGATCCTACAAAAACGCCACCAAAAAAGATAGACAAGAAAGCAAGTAAGATAACATCTTTTAATTGCCATTTTTTCAACATAAAAAACTCCTTTTTTAAAGAAAAGTGGAGTATTCAAGGTGAGCTACCGAAAGGCTTAACGTCCAGCCTATCCTCTTTTAATAAACAAAAAAACTCCAATTACAATCAAGAATTAGAGTTTAGCTTACAAGATTAGACAGTTCTTTTCGACATACGAAAAAAACTTCTCACATTTCCCTTCGCCAGTATTAACTGTATCAGGT
>ERZ1699255.41-NODE-41-length-13034-cov-2.318974_pt1 | contig 13034 bp, 9 predicted proteins | sample MGYA00581542_ERZ1699255 | MGnify/ENA primary metagenome ERZ1699255 (study PRJEB42319, sample SAMD00040312) | human oral metagenome | material: saliva | host: Homo sapiens | study: EMG produced TPA metagenomics assembly of PRJDB4115 data set (Metgenomic analysis of...
AGTGAGTATGAACGTTATGCAGACACGACTCTTGCAAGTGCAAAGTGATTTGACAAAAATCAATGGACAGATAGAATAGAAGAAGACAGAGCTCGATGATGCTAAGCAGGAAGTGAATGAATTGATTCGTTCAGAACGCTTGAAAGAAATCGCAAATTCTAAAGACTTAAAATTGAATAATGAGAATATTCGATCAGCGGAGTAAGATATGAAGTGGACAGAAAAAATAACCCGATTTGCGATTAGAAACCGTAAATCTCCAGTAGAAAACCGTAAAATAGTGGGGAAGTACATCAGCTTGTTAGCTGTCGTACTTTTCGCTGTCTTTTTGGTCAATTTTGCTGTTATTATCGGAAGTGGTAGTAAATTTGGAACAGATCTAGTAAAAGAGGCTAAGAAAGTTCACCAAATAACTCGTACAGTCCCTGCCAAACGTGGGACTATTTATGACCGAAATGGAGTCCCGATTGCTGAGGACGCAACTTCCTATAATGTCTATGCTGTTATTGATAAAAAATACAAATCAGCAACGGGTAAAATTCTTTATGTAGAAGATGCCCAGTTTAATAAGGTAGCAGAGGTTTTCCATAAGTATCTGGATATGGAAGAGGCTTATGTTAAAGAACAATTGTCTCAACCGAATCTGACTCAAGTTTCCTTTGGTGCCAAAGGAAATGGGATTACCTATGCCAATATGATAGCTATTAAAAAGGATTTGAAAGACGCTAGTGTTGAAGGAATTGACTTTACAACTAGCCCTAACAGAAGCTATCCAAATGGACAATTCGCTTCTAGTTTTATTGGTTTAGCTCAACTCCATGAAAATGAGGATGGCAGCAAGAGTTTGCTGGGAACTTCTGGGATGGAGAGTTCCTTGAACAGTATTCTCGCAGGGAAAGATGGCATTATTACTTATGAAAAGGATCGTCTAGGTAATGTTGTACCCGGAACGGAACAAGTTTCCCAACAAACGGTAGATGGCAAGGATGTTTATACAACGATTTCCAGCACCCTTCAGTCTTTCATGGAGACACAGATGAATGTCTTTCAAGAAAAAGTAAAAGGCAAGTATATGACAGCAACCTTGGTTAGTGCTAAAACGGGAGAAATTCTTGCAACAACGCAGAGACCAACCTTCGACGCTGATACTAAGGAAGGGTTGACTAAGGACTTTATTTGGCGTGATATCCTCTATCAAAGTAACTATGAGCCAGGGTCAACCATGAAGGTCATGACACTCGCGGCTGCTATTGACAATAACACTTTCTCAGGAGGAGAAGTCTTCAATAGTAGTGAGTTAAAAGTGGCAGATGCTACTATCCGAGATTGGGACGTCAATGAAGGATTAACTGGCGGAGGAATGATGACCTTTTCTCAAGGGTTTGCGCACTCAAGTAACGTTGGGATGACGCTTCTGGAGCAAAAGATGGGAGATGCTACCTGGCTGGATTATCTAAGTCGCTTTAAATTTGGTGTTCCGACTCGTTTTGGTTTGACGGATGAATATGCAGGCCAACTTCCGGCTGACAATATCGTAAATATTGCTCAGAGTTCATTTGGACAAGGGATTTCAGTGACCCAGACGCAAATGATTCGTGCCTTCACGGCTATTGCCAACGATGGAGTCATGCTAGAACCTAAATTTATCAGTGCCTTATATGACCCAAATGACCAATCTGTTCGGAAATCTCAAAAAGAGATTGTAGGAAATCCTGTTTCCAAAGATGCAGCCAATCTAACTCGAACCAACATGGTTTTGGTAGGAACAGATCCCGTTTATGGAACCATGCATAACCACAGCACAGGTAAGCCAACTGTAACTGTTCCTGGTCAAAATGTTGCCCTCAAGTCCGGTACAGCCCAGATTGCCGATGATAAAAATGGAGGTTACTTAGTTGGTACGACCAATTACATTTTTTCGGCTGTATCGATGAACCCTGCTGAAAATCCTGATTTTATCTTGTATGTAACGGTTCAACAACCTGAACATTATTCAGGTATCCAGTTGGGAGAATTTGCCAATCCTATCTTGGAAAGAGCGGTGGCTATGAAAGATTCCCTTAACCTGCAATCTACCGCTAAAACGTTAGATCAGGTAACCAATCAAAGCGCTTATGTCATGCCTAGCATCAAGGATATTTCACCCGGTGATTTGGCGGAAGCCTTACGTCGCAATATTGTGCAACCAATCGTTGTGGGAACAGGAACAAAGATTAAAGAATCATCTGTAGAAGAAGGGACGGATCTTGCACCTAACCAGCAAGTTCTCCTCTTATCTGATAAAGCAGAGGAAGTTCCAGATATGTATGGTTGGACAAAAGCAACCGCAGAAGCTTTTTCTAAGTGGTTAAATATAGAACTTGAATTTGAAGGTTCGGGCTCCACTGTGCAGAAGCAAGATGTTCGTGCTAACACAGCTATCAAGGACATTAAAAAAATTACATTAACTTTAGGAGACTAATATGTTTATTTCCATCAGTGCTGGAATTGTGACATTTTTACTAACTTTGGTAGGAATTCCAGCCTTTATCCAATTTTATAGAAAGGCGCAAATTACAGGCCAGCAGATGCATGAGGATGTCAAACAGCATCAGGCAAAAGCTGGGACGCCAACTATGGGGGGACTTGTTTTCCTCATTGCTGCAGTTGTGGTGAGTTTCCTTCTTGCTCTTTTTTCAAAACAATTGACCAATAATGTGGGAATGATTTTGTTCATCTTGGTACTTTATGGACTTGTCGGATTTTTAGATGACTTCCTCAAGGTCTTTCGTAAAATCAATGAGGGGCTGAATCCTAAGCAAAAATTGGCTCTTCAGCTCCTAGGTGGGGTCGTTTTCTACCTTTTCTATGAGCGCGGTGGCGATATGCTTTCTGTCTTTGGTTACCAAGTGCATCTAGGGATTTTCTATATTGTCTTCGCTCTTTTCTGGCTAGTCGGTTTTTCAAACGCAGTGAATTTGACAGATGGTATTGACGGTCTAGCTAGTATTTCCGTTGTGATTAGTTTGTCAGCTTATGGAGTTATTGCCTATGTGCAAGGTCAGATGGATATTCTTCTAGTGATTCTTGCCATGATTGGTGGCTTGCTCGGTTTCTTTGTCTTTAACCACAAGCCTGCCAAGGTCTTTATGGGGGATGTGGGAAGTTTGGCTTTAGGTGGAATGCTGGCAGCTATCTCTATGGCTCTCCACCAAGAATGGACTCTCTTGATTATCGGAATTGTTTATGTCTTTGAAACAACTTCGGTCATGATGCAAGTCGGCTATTTCAAAATGACTGGTGGTAAACGTATTTTTCGTATGACGCCTGTGCATCACCATTTTGAACTTGGAGGATTGTCTGGTAAAGGAAATCCTTGGAGCGAGTGGAAGGTTGACTTCTTCTTTTGGGGAGTGGGGCTACTAGCAAGTCTTTTGACGCTAGCCTTTTTATACCTACTGTAAAAAATGATCTTTTATTGATAAAAGAAGCCAGGATGAAGATAAGCTTCATCCTGGTTTTTGTGTGCTTAAATGTTAGTTGGACTCATCCTTCTTGCTCTTAAGTAGAAAAGTTGCTGTTAGGACTAGACTCAATCCTGACAAGAATAGTAGTGGATTGGATGTTTCACCAGTAGCTGGAAGTTGTTCTTTAGGAGAATGATTTGCCGATTGGACAAGGTCTGGACTAGATGAAACTTGCTTAGAACTGTTGGCTAATGGTTTGATATCTGTTTCACTTGGTTTTTGATTTGCAGTAGTTGATGCTCCATTAGCTCGATAAACGACTGCATAGGTACTGAAATGGCTAGTCGTAAATTCTGCCATTCCCTCGCGAATAGTAAAATCGAGTGCCTGTAACTCTTTTGATGGAGTTAGGTAGTAGACATTTTCGACAGCTGAGGAAATAGGCAAGCGGACCAAGACAGCTCCTTTTGGTTGTAAACTCTGGTCTGTTGAATTTTTAAGGTGAAGATCGTAAGCATCATAGGTCTTACCAAATAGTTCTTGAGCTAATACACGTCTGCTAGAAATGTGAGAAATTCCCTCTAAGTCAGTCGCTCCTCCAATAATTTCAACTTTAGTCTTTTCATCCTTTAAGACACGAAGTTTATATTCAGGAACAGAAACAGTAGGTGGTTGTTCTAGTCCTGCTGTGCCGATAGGTTTCGTGTACTCAGGGATAGAAACAGTAGGCGGTTGTTCTAGTCCTGCTGTGCCGATAGGTTTCGTGTATTCAGGAATATTTACTACAGGCGGTTGTTCCTGTCCAGTTGTACCGATAGGCTTAGTGTATTCAGGAATTTCTACAATAGGAGCAGGGTCATCTCCCTTGCTTGTAGTTGGCTGCTGATTCTCAACCTTCTTCTCATCCTTTTTGGTAAAGACAGCTACTACAGGACTGCTTGTTGTATTTCCCTGGATAGAATAAGCTTCTATCGCATTTCCAATTTTTCGATTGGTTTCGTCAGGGATAGGGATTTGTACCTGATTATCTTGGATTGATAAGACAGTCTGATCTCCAGTCGTAACTAGATGATTATCGTCTATCCTGCGTAAAACGAGTGGATCTTTGATACCTGGGAAGGTCACAGCGATGGCTTCCCAATCTCCCGCTGGAAGAGTTAAAGAGATGTTTTTATCCCCTGCCTTAAGTGGTGCGATACTTGGACTATCCAAGCTTACAGCTGGAGCTTTAATCACATCAAATGAATCTAGAGAAATTTTCTTGCGACCTGCTGGTGAATTTGGATCAACTTTCAATGTCAAAATATGATTACCATCGGTCAGATTAGTAAATTCTCCAATTAAGGTTGCCTTTTGGGTAGGGCCAGCAGTGTAGAAGTCTAGACTTGACATTTCTTTGCCATCTAGTGTCACGAGAGCTTTTCCGAGAGCGGATGTTTTAAGTCCGTAAATTCGAATACCTGTTCCAGTAAATGGAATGGTTGCCTGAGCTTCTGAAGCAGTACTCGGGTCACTGTTATTGATATCCGCATATTTTTCTGTGCTCTTATATAATTCAGTATCGCTCCAATCTTTGAATTGAGATCCGTATTGAATGCGAGAGTCACGGTCATCCATTTTTTCAATAGTTGTTCCCTGTCCAGGTAAAACTTTAAAGTAGTCTAAGGAAATTTTGGAACGTTCACTGCCACGGTGTTTATGCTCTTGTTTTACAGTGATAGTCATCACATGAGCACCATCTGACAATCCTGTGAAGCGACCGATAAGGCTACCTTTTTCAGTTGCACCTGCAGTATAGAAGTCCAGTTCACCGACTGATTTACCATCGATTTTGACTTCAGCGATTCCCAATTGAGATGATTTGAGACCATAGATTTCAATGCCAACACCATTGAAAGGAATGGTTGCTGTCGCATCTTTATCTGTATAGTTACCTAGTGAAAGGTCGGCAAACTTCTCTGTTCCTCCAAATAATTCTGAGTCTGCCCAGTTTCCAAATGCAGAACCGTATTGGATTCGGCTATCGCGGTCATCCATCAATTGGTTATAGGTTTCGACATTGGCCTTTTCGGATACCTGTGTAGAAACATTACCCAGCATAGCCTTAACAGTATAAGTGTAGGCGAGTTGAGGATCGAGTGAGCGGTCGATAAAATGGGTTTGATTGGTTACAAATTCTCTGCTTGCAGAGGTTTGGCCAGATTCGTCTTTCACTTGTCTTTGGATGACATAGTGGGTAGCGCCTTCTACTTGGTTGAAGGTGAGTTCGGCAGTGACGCCATTTTGTCTAACTGCTGTCAGACTGGTTACACGACCAGGGAAATGTTCAAAGGTAATGACATCACCTTTTTGCGTTGCTAGTTGGATGCGGCCATCTTTAAGAACAGTTGCTTTGACAGATTTGCCATTGACCTTGATTTGGCTGGCTTCTATATTTGGATAATCTACAACTAGGTCTCCACCGACATTTGCCAGGAAGGACAGGTTTTGCAGGTTTTTATCTTTCCACTTCATGCTGACTTCAAAGTTACCACGAGCAACCAGACCAGAAACCTGACCGTCTTTCCAAGCATCTGGAAGGGCTGGCAATGGTGCAATGTAGCCAGTGTGTGATTGAAGAAGCATTTCTGCAATTCCACTGGTTGCTCCAAAGTTTCCATCGATTTGGAAAGGTGCGTGCGTATCCCAAAGGTTTTCTAGGGTTGAATATTTGAGCTGTTCAGCAAGCAGGCGATGGGCACGGTTACCGTCTAAGAGACGAGCCCAGAGGTTGATTTTATTGGCCTTAGACCAACCAGTTCCACCATCTCCACGGTGGTTTAGGGTTGCGCGTGCAGCTTCTAGATATTCAGGCTGATCCTTGCCAAATAGAGTACCTGGGAAGAGACCAACTAGATGGGAAACGTGGCGGTGGTGGTTTTCAATGCCTTCGTTGGTGAATTGTGGGCTGTCTTCTTCGTACCATTCCTTGATACGGCCGTCTTGGTTGATATGAAGTGGTTTGAGCTTATCAAATTTAGCCTTCACTTCTGTCACCAAATCTTGGTCGACCTTCAGATGATTGGCTGCTTCCATATAGTCGTGGAATAGCTGCCAAACTAGAGATTGGTCAAAGGTATTCCCAATCGTGATAGTTCCATGCTCTGGTGAGTAGGATGGAGAAGAAACCCAACGATCACTAGATTTGTCGTAGTGCAAGAAGGAATTCCAGAACTTGGCTGTTTCCTTGAGCATTGGATAAATCTTTTCTTTGAGATAGGTCTCATCCTTGGTGAATTTATAGTAGTCATAGACGTTCTGCATCATCCAGGCATTAGCTGCTGGCGACCAACCCCAATAGTAATTCCAACCAGGAGTAGTCCAGCCAAATGGTGTCGCCTGGGTATGAACCAGCCAGCCATTTTCTTGTCCATCTTTGGATTCGATACCGGCGTATTCCTTAGCAGCGATACGGCCATAGTAACGCATATCGTCAATGTAATTGATCATTGGCTTGGCTGTTTCAGCTAGATTGCTCATGTAGGCTGGCCAATAGTTCATTTGCAAATTGACATTGAGGTGGTAGTCAGCGTTCCAAGGTGGATTGTCTACGGCATTCCAGACTCCTTGTAGGTTGGCAGGAAGGGCATCTGTCCGATCACGAGATGAACTAATCAATAAATAACGTCCGTATTGGAAGAAGAGTTCTTCCAGTTTTTGCCCTTTTGTTGGGTTATAGGTCTGAAGGGCCTCTTTTGTCGTTTGAGCAGCATTGCTTCCACCTAGGTTTAGTTTGACGCGGTTAAAGAGGCTTTGATAGTCTTTGATATGGTTCTTTTTAAGTGTCTCGTAGTCTTTGCCACTAGCTGCTTCTACAATGCCTTTAACTGTTTTTTCGAGGTCAATGTCTTTGCGATAGTTTGTTTTTGGATTCTGAGCAAAGTTAGTCTTGGCACTGAGTAAAAGCGTAGCGTAGCTAGCTCCTGTGATTGTTAAACTATCCTCATGGACAGTAACTTTTCCGTCCGTTTTAATTCCTAGATAGGATGCGAACTGGAGGCCATTATCTTTGACTGTACCTTTTAGTAGGATACCATTTGGGTCTGTCGTAACATGGCCACTCTTGTAGTGAGAATATTCCGCTGAGTAGTCTCCGTTAGCAAGTAAATCTTCTGTTAAGCTATTCCAAACTGTAAAATCAAGTTTTTTGTCCCCTTTTTGGGTCAAGTGGGTCACGGTGACATCATCAGGGTAACTTGAGAAGGTTTCTCTTTTAAAGGTCGTTCCATCTTGGGTGTAAGAAGTTGTAGTAGTGGCTTCTGTGATATCCAAACCACGGTGATAATCTGTAACTGTATCCAGCCCCTTTTTCTGGTTATTGAAGACCATGAAGATATCACCAAAGGCTAGATAACGTCCGTACTGGGCATTGTTTGGCCCAACTAGATTTCGCTCGGCTAATCGCTTGGCTTTTTGGCGATCTCCGTCTTCAAGAGCCTTACGAATTTCTGCTAAAATTTTATATCGCTCCTGATAGTTTCCTCCATTATAGTCGGTACTATCGGGACGCGGTCCACCTGACCAAAGAGTTTTTTCGTTGTATTGGATTCTCTCCTCGCCGATGAGACCAAAAACCTTAGCACCCATTTCACCATTCCCAACTGGGAGTGCTTGTTTTTCCCAGCCATCATAGGAAGGAGCTGTTGGTCGATCATAGTTTAGCTGGTAGTTGCTTTGTTCTGTCACAGGTAGTTCTTGTTTTTCGGTTTCCTTATTTTCGTTAGGTTTGACAATAGCCTCAGTACTGGCTTGATTAGTTGTAGCAGAGGCAACCTTAGCTTTAGCGGGTTTGGTTTCTGAAACACTATTACCAGCTAGAACTGGTTTTGAATGGTCAATTGCTTCGCTTGGCTGTGTGTGCTCGGTTGATTCAGTTGTTTTCGTAACGGTATCTGTCTTAGCTGTAGTTTTCTCTAGTGTAGGCTCATTTTGCTTTACTTCAGTAGTATCAGCAGAGACGGTATGACTAGCTAGAAAAACTGCTCCAAGCAAAACAGAGGCTGTGCCGACTGTTAGCTTTCGAATACTGTAGCGACAGGATTTCTCCCTAAATAAATTTCCCATAGAAATCTCCTCTCATTTATTGTAAGCGCATTCATTTTTTCTTAAAAAATATAATACCCTATTTACAGACTGGTATTGACTGCTTTTGTTTTTACAATTTTAATATAACAAATAAAATCAGAGAAAGCAAGAGATTTTCATATGAAGTTATAGTTTTATATAATGCGACTGGAAACTGGTTAAACAAGTAGTCAAAGATGCGAGTGTATAAGGCGACTATGTATTGGTATCGTCTTGAAAGCGTAGAACAAACTGGTCAGGGTGGCTAGTTTATGGTATAATGAAAGGGACTCAAAAAGAAACAGGAGAAAAATGATGGATTTACTATTAGCAATTGTATTGATTGTGCTAGCTTTTCTAGGAGGAGCTCTTGGAGGAATGTACTTGGTTCGTAAGCAAATTGAAAAAGAATTTGCTGACAACCCACGTTTGAATGCTGAAGCAGTTCGTACTCTTTTGAGTGCAAATGGTCAAAAACCAAGCGAAGCTAAGGTACAACAAGTTTACCACCAAATCATCCGCCAACAAAAAGCAGCCCTTGCTAACAATAAAAAGAAAAAATAAATAAGGAAAAGTCTGGGATGAAAGTTCCAGACTTCTCACTATGTCGGCTATGGTTTAGGGATGAGACTTTTTCCTTGCATTCTATTGATATTTGATTATGATTAAGAGAGATAGTAGTTGTTGAAGCTGTCCTTCAGTTCTTGAAGACAAGTAATCATAATGAACTATCAATCAGAAAAAAGACTAGAAAGAAGACTGTATGGATAATCGACCAATTGGTTTTTTGGATTCGGGTGTCGGGGGCTTGACCGTTGTGCGCGAGCTCATGCGCCAGCTTCCCCATGAAGAAATCGTCTATATTGGAGATTCTGCACGGGCGCCTTACGGGCCCCGTCCTGCTGAGCAAATTCGTGAATATACTTGGCAGTTGGTCAACTTTCTCTTGACCAAGGATGTCAAGATGATTGTCATTGCTTGTAACACTGCGACTGCGGTCGTCTGGGAAGAAATCAAGGCTCAACTAGATATTCCCGTCCTAGGTGTGATTTTGCCAGGAGCTTCGGCAGCCATCAAGTCCAGTCAAGGTGGGAAAATCGGAGTGATTGGAACCCCCATGACGGTCCAATCTGACATCTATCGTCAGAAAATTCATGATCTGGATCCGGACTTACAGGTGGAGAGTTTGGCCTGTCCCAAGTTTGCTCCCTTGGTGGAGTCGGGTGCCCTGTCAACCAGTGTCACCAAGAAAGTGGTCTATGAAACCCTGCGTCCCTTGGTTGGAAAGGTGGATAGCCTGATTTTGGGTTGTACCCATTATCCGCTCCTTCGCCCTATCATCCAGAATGTCATGGGACCCAAGGTTCAGCTCATTGATAGTGGGGCAGAGTGCGTACGGGATATCTCAGTCTTACTCAATTATTTTGAAATCAATCGTGGTCGCGATGCCGGACCACTCCATCACCGTTTTTACACAACAGCCAGCAGCCAAAGTTTTGCACAAATTGGTGAAGAATGGCTGGAAAAAGAGATTTATGTGGAGCATGTAGAATTATGACAAATAAAATTTATGAATACAAGGATGAACAGGACTGGTATGTTGGGTCCTATGGTATTTTTGGTGGCGTCCGGACGTTGACGGATGATGACTTGGATTTTCCTCTATTGGAGTTTGCCCAAAGATTTCGAGATGAGGATCGAGGTTTTCCTGTTTCTGTTACTGTTTTACGCTATGGTTCTCTCTACCGTTTATTGTCTTTTGTGGTAGATATCCTCAACCAAGAAATGGGACGAAATCTGGAAGTCATCCAACGTCAGGGAGCTTTTCTCTTGATTGAAAATGGGCAACTCCTGCATGTAGCATTGCCTAAAGAAGGTGTTGATGTAGAAGCATTCTTTGAGACAAACAAGGTCAGAGAAACCTTATTGATTGCGACTCGTAACGAGGGCAAGACCAAGGAATTCCGTGCTATCTTTGACAAGCTAGGCTACGATGTGGAAAATCTCAATGACTATCCTGACCTGCCTGAAGTAGCTGAAACAGGCATGACCTTCGAAGAAAATGCCCGTCTCAAGGCAGAAACTATTTCTCAATTAACGGGCAAGATGGTTTTGGCAGATGACTCAGGTCTCAAAGTCGATGTCCTTGGTGGCTTGCCAGGTGTCTGGTCAGCTCGTTTCGCAGGAGTGGGAGCTACTGACCGTGAAAACAATGCCAAACTCTTGCACGAATTGGCCATGGTCTTTGAACTCAAGGACCGCTCAGCTCAATTCCACACAACCTTAGTCGTAGCCAGCCCAAACAAGGAAAGTTTGGTTGTTGAAGCAGACTGGCCTGGCTACATTAACTTTGAACCTAAGGGTGAAAATGGCTTTGGCTATGATCCTCTATTCCTCGTGGGAGAGACAGGCAAATCCTCAGCTGAATTAACCCTTGAAGAAAAAAATAGTCAATCTCACCGCGCCTTAGCCGTTAAGAAACTTTTGGAGGTATTTCCATCATGGCAAAGCAAACCATCATTGTAATGAGCGATTCTCATGGCGATAGCTTGATTGTGGAAGAAATCCGTGATCGCTATGTAGGCAAAGTTGACGCCGTTTTTCATAATGGCGATTCTGAACTGCGTCCTGATTCTCCACTTTGGGAGGGGATCCGCGTTGTTAAAGGGAACATGGACTTTTACGCCGGCTACCCAGAACGTTTGGTGACTGAGCTTGGTTCGACCAAGATTATCCAAACCCATGGTCACTTGTTTGACATCAATTTCAACTTTCAAAAGTTGGACTACTGGGCTCAGGAAGAAAATGCTGATATCTGCCTTTATGGTCACTTGCATGTGCCAAGTGCTTGGATGGAAGGCAAGACCCTCTTTCTAAATCCAGGTTCTATCAGTCAACCACGTGGGACCATCAGAGAATGTCTCTATGCTCGTGTGGAGATTGATGACAGTTATTTCAAAGTGGACTTTTTGACACGAGACCATGAGGTGTATCCGGGCTTGTCCAAGGAGTTTAGCCGATGATTGCCAAGGAGTTTGAGACTTTCTTGTTGGGGCAGGAGGAAACTTTTTTGACCCCTGCTGAAAATCTAGCTGTGTTGATTGATACCCACAATGCGGATCATGCGACCCTCTTGCTCAGTCAGATGACCTATACCCGTGTTCCCGTTGTGACAGATGAAAAGCAGTTTGTTGGGACGATTGGGCTCAGAGATATTATGGCTTATCAGATGGAGCATGACTTGAGTCAAGAGATCATGGCAGATACGGACATTGTCCACATGACGAAAAGGGACGTAGCGGTTGTTTCGCCTGATTTTACTATTACGGAGGTCTTGCACAAGCTGGTAGATGAGTCTTTCTTACCGGTTGTGGACGCAGAGGGTATTTTCCAAGGGATTATCACGCGCAAATCTATCCTCAAGGCAGTCAATGCTCTCTTGCATGACTTTAGTAAGGAATATGAGATTCGATGCAAATGAGAGATAAGATTTCAGCCTTTTTAGATGAAAAGCAAGGCTTATCAGCCAATTCCAAGCAGTCCTATAAGTATGATTTGGAGCAATTTTTAGATATTGTAGGTGAACGTATCTCAGAGACCAGTCTCAAGATTTACCAAGCCCAGCTAGCCAATCTAAAAATCAGCGCCCAGAAGCGAAAGATTTCGGCCTGTAACCAATTTCTCTACTTTCTCTATCAAAAAGGAGAGGTGGACAGCTTTTATCGTTTGGAATTAGCCAAACAAGCTGAAAAGAAGACCGAGAAGCCAGAACTGTTAGACCTAGACTCTTTTTGGCAGGAAAGTGCCTATCTAGAGGGACGTTTACTGGCTCTTCTTATCTTAGAAATGGGGCTCTTGCCCAGTGAGATTTTAGCTCTCAAGGTTGCGGATATCAATCTGGATTTTCAGGTATTGCGAATCAAGAAGGCTTCCCAACAGAGGATTGTCACCATTCCTACAACCTTGCTTTCAGAGTTGGAACCCTTGATGGGTCAGACCTATCTCTTTGAAAGGGCAGGGAAAGCCTATTCTCGTCAGTGGGCCTTTCGTCAGCTAGAATCCTTTGTCAAGGAGAAAGGGTTCCCAACCTTATCAGCCCAGGCCTTGCGGGAACAGTTCATTCTAAGACAAATAGAAAACAAGGTCGATTTGTACGAAATTGCAAAAAAATTAGGATTAAAAACAGTCCTGACCTTAGAAAAATATAGATAATGGATATTAAATTAAAAGATTTTGAAGGGCCCTTGGACTTGCTCTTGCACCTGGTTTCTAAGTACCAGATGGATATCTACGATGTGCCCATTACGGAAGTCATCGAACAGTATCTAGCCTATGTCTCAACCCTGCAGGCCATGCGTCTGGAAGTAACGGGCGAGTATATGGTTATGGCCAGTCAGCTCATGCTGATCAAGAGCCGCAAGCTCTTGCCAAAGGTAGCAGAAGTGACAGACTTGGAAGATGACCTGGAGCAGGACCTTCTCTCCC
>ERZ1699255.42-NODE-42-length-12996-cov-2.099852_pt1 | contig 12996 bp, 11 predicted proteins | sample MGYA00581542_ERZ1699255 | MGnify/ENA primary metagenome ERZ1699255 (study PRJEB42319, sample SAMD00040312) | human oral metagenome | material: saliva | host: Homo sapiens | study: EMG produced TPA metagenomics assembly of PRJDB4115 data set (Metgenomic analysis of...
ACCTTGACTATGCACGCAGATGCCATCAAGCCAGGTCAACGTGTTCTTATCGTAGACGACCTCTTAGCAACAGGTGGAACTGTTAAGGCGACCATCGAGATGATTGAAAAACTTGGTGGTGTTGTAGCAGGTTGTGCCTTCCTTGTTGAATTGGATGAATTGAACGGCCGTGAAAAAATCGGTGACTACGATTACAAAGTTCTTATGCATTATTAATGAAAAACAGTCCCTAGGGCTGTTTTCTCTACATTAGGATATAAAAATAGACTATAGCTAGTTAGAGAAAAACTATAATTGAAAACTATATCTTCTTACAGTATAATAAAAGGAACAAGTGTTTGAAATTTGGCTTTAAACATATGCAATTATTCCTGAAAGAGTACAGTTAGGAGAGGGTTATGCCGATTCGAATTGATAAAAAATTACCAGCTGTTGAGATTTTACGGACAGAGAATATCTTTGTCATGGATGATCAACGTGCGGCCCACCAAGATATCCGTCCTTTGAAGATTTTAATTTTAAATCTCATGCCACAGAAAATGGTCACAGAAACCCAGTTGTTACGCCATTTGGCCAATACACCCCTGCAACTGGATATCGATTTTCTCTATATGGAGAGCCACCGTTCTAAAACAACTCGTTCAGAGCACATGGAGACCTTTTATAAAACTTTTCCTGAAGTCAAGGATGAGTATTTTGATGGGATGATTATCACGGGTGCTCCAGTTGAGCATTTACCATTTGAGGAAGTGGACTATTGGGAGGAATTCAGTCAGGTAATCGAGTGGTCCAAGACCCATGTCTATTCGACCCTTCATATCTGTTGGGGTGCTCAGGCTGGTCTTTATCTGCGCTATGGAGTGGAAAAATACCAGATGGACAGTAAGTTATCGGGTATCTATCCTCAGGACACCTTAAAGGAAGGTCATCTTCTCTTTAGAGGCTTTGACGATAGCTATGTATCTCCTCATTCACGGCATACGGAGATTTCTAAGGAAGAAGTCTTAAACAAGACCAATCTTGAAATTTTATCAGAAGGACCTCAGGTTGGGGTTTCGATTTTGGCCAGTCGTGATTTACGAGAAATTTATAGTTTTGGGCATTTGGAATATGACCGTGATACCTTGGCAAAAGAGTATTTTCGAGATCGTGACGCAGGTTTAGAACCACATATTCCAGAAAATTACTTTAAGGATGATGATGTTAATCAGGTACCTTGTCTTTGTTGGTCTTCATCAGCAGCCCTCTTTTTCAGTAACTGGGTGAATTATGCTGTCTATCAGGAGACGCCTTTTGACTGGAGAAAAATAGAAGATGATGCATCCGCATTTGGGTATTTATAAGAGGAATTATGACATATTTAGACGCTTTTAAATCAGGGAACTTGGTTTTACCGAGTGCCCTGCTCTTGCATTTTAAGGAACTCTTTCCTTCTAGCGACGATTTTCTGGTCTGGCAATTTTTCTATTTGCAAAATACGACAGGTTTGGATGAAATGTCGCCAAGCCAGATTGCTGAAAGGATTGGCAAGGAAATTTCAGATGTCAATCAGGCTATTTCTAATCTGACGGAAAGGGGACTGCTTCAGTATCGAACGATTGAATTGAATGGTGAAATCGAATTGCTTTTTGATGCTAGTTTGGCTTTGGAACGTTTGGATGACTTGCTTGGAGTCGCTCATTCAAGTTCAGACCAGTTGACACCTCAAAATCAGCTCAAGGATTTGGTGGAAACCTTCCAGCAGGAGTTGGGGCGTTTATTGACTCCTTTTGAAATTGAGGATTTGACCAAAACGCTAAAGGAAGATGGAACCAGTGCTGACTTGATTAAGGAAGCTCTTCGTGAAGCTGTTTTGAATGGAAAACCAAACTGGAAATACATTCAGGCGATTTTGAGAAACTGGCGCCATGAAGGTATTAAAAGTGTGGCTCAAATCGAGGCTAAGCGGGCAGAGAGAGAAGCAAGCAATCCTCAGTTGACACAGGTATCTGCAGATTTCAGAAATGCTATGGATCTCTGGAAGGATTAATCCATGTCAGCAGGCTTGAAATCCGAGTAAGATTTGCAAGCTGTGTCTAATTGTGATAAAATAAATAGAAAATAAATTGAAAAAAGAGGTATGTGAAATGTCACGTAAACCATTTATCGCTGGTAACTGGAAAATGAACAAAAATCCAGAAGAAGCTAAAGCATTCGTTGAAGCAGTTGCATCAAAACTTCCTTCATCAGATCTTGTTGAAGCAGGTATCGCAGCTCCAGCTCTTGATTTGACAACTGTTCTTGCTGCTGCTAAAGGTTCAAACCTTAAAGTTGCTGCTCAAAACTGCTACTTTGAAAATGCAGGTGCTTTCACTGGTGAAACAAGCCCACAAGTTTTGAAAGAAATCGGTACTGACTACGTTGTTATCGGTCACTCAGAACGCCGTGACTACTTCCATGAAACTGACGAAGATATCAACAAAAAAGCAAAAGCAATCTTTGCAAACGGTATGCTTCCAATCATCTGTTGTGGTGAGTCACTTGAAACTTACGAAGCTGGTAAAGCTGCTGAATTCGTAGGTGCTCAAGTATCTGCTGCATTGGCTGGATTGACTGCTGAACAAGTTGCTGCATCAGTTATCGCTTACGAGCCAATCTGGGCTATCGGTACTGGTAAATCAGCTTCACAAGACGATGCACAAAAAATGTGTAAAGTTGTTCGTGACGTTGTAGCTGCTGACTTTGGTCAAGAAGTTGCGGACAAAGTTCGTGTTCAATACGGTGGTTCTGTTAAACCTGAAAACGTTGCTTCATACATGGCTTGTCCAGACGTTGACGGTGCCCTTGTAGGTGGTGCGTCACTTGAAGCTGAAAGCTTCTTGGCATTGCTTGACTTTGTAAAATAATCAGTAGCAAAAGCTAGGTGGAACAGCATTCAGATGTCTGTTCCATTTTTTATAGGAGAGGAAAGATTGAAAACAAAGATTGGAAAAATTGGATTAGCAAGTATCTGTTTACTCGGCTTGGCAACTAACCATGTCGCTGCAAATGAAACCGAAGCTTCAAAAACTTCGCAGGATACAACGACAGTTTCAAGTAGTTCAGAGCAAAATCAGTCTTCTAATAAAACTCAAACGAGCGAAGAAGTAAAGACCAATGCTTCTGCCCACTGGGATGGGGACTATTATGTAAAGGCTGATGGTTCCAAAGCTAAGAGTGAGTGGATTTTTGATAACTACTATAAGGCTTGGTTTTATATTAAGTCAGATGGTCGTTATGCTCAAAATGAATGGCAGGGCAGTTACTACTTGAAATCAGGCGGTTATATGGCCAAAAATGAATGGGTTTATGATAATGCCTATAAGAATTGGTTTTACCTGAAATCCGATGGTTCTTATGCTAACCAGGAATGGCACGCTGTTGGAGGTAAATGGCACTATTTTAAGAAATGGGGCTATTTAGCTAAAAGCCAATGGCAGGGAAATTATTTCTTGAATGGTCAAGGTGCCATGATGCAAAATGAATGGCTTTATGATCCAGCCTATTCGTCTTACTTCTATCTCAAGTCTGATGGTTCTTATGCAAATCAAGAGTGGCAAAAGGTAGACGGAAAGTGGTATTATTTCAAGAAGTGGGGTTACATGGCTAAAGATGAGTGGCAGGGTAACTACTATTTGACAGAAAGTGGTGCTATGGCGACTGGTGAATTAGTCATGAATGATGCTCGCTATATTTTTTCTGACTCAGGTGAGTTAAAAGAAAAGAAAGACTTGAATGTTGGCTGGGTTCACCGAAATGGCAGACGTTATTTCTTTAACCATCGTGAAGAACAAGTTGGGACTGATCAAGTTAAAAAAGTTATTGATGTTAGTGAGCACAATGGTCGTATCAGTGACTGGAAAAAAGTCATCGACGATAATGGAGTAGATGGTGTTATTGTTCGTTTGGGCTATAGTGGAACTGAGGACAAGGAATTGGCTTATAATATCAAGGAGTTAAACCGTCTTGGAATTCCTTATGGTGTTTACCTTTATACTTATGCTGAAAATGAGACGGATGCTGAGAATGATGCCAATCAGACTATTGAACTCTTGAAAAAATACAAGATGAACTTGTCATATCCTATCTACTATGATGTTGAGAACTGGGAATATGTTAATAAAAGTAAGAGAGCTCCAAGTGATACTGGAATCTGGGTCAAGATTATCAATAAGTATATGGCAACAATGAAGCAGGCTGGTTATCAAAATGTGAAAGTTTATAGCTATCGTCAACTCTTGCAAACTCGTTTGAATCATCCAGATATTTTACAACATGTCAACTGGGTTGCAGCCTATACGGATGCACTTGATTGGAATAATCCTCATTATTCAGGAGAAAAAGGATGGCAATATACCTCATCTGAATACTTAAAAGGAATTCGTGGTCGTGTTGACGTCAGCGTTTGGTATTAAGATATAAGTTTGAGAAAGGAGTGTGCAAGAAAATTGCATCCTCTTTTTCTTTATTTTGTCGCAGTTAATACTCTTTGAAAATCAAATTCAAACCACGTCAACGTCACCTTGCCGTACTCAAGTACAGCCTGCGGCTAGTTTCCTAGTTTGCTCTTTGATTTTCATTGAGTATAAGAGAGGTGTAAGGGGACTGGGTTTCATTCTAAAAATTCTTAAATTATCAGTCTATTGCAACTTTTCTCATGTGAGTCATTTGGCTTGCTATTGGTTATTCTTAGTAGTATACTAAGATAGTAATCAGTAAGAAGTGGTTACAAATAATAATGAATGAGGTAAAATAAAATGGTAGAATTGAAAAAAGAAGCAGTAAAAGATGTAACATCATTAACAAAAGCAGCGCCAGTAGCATTGGCAAAAACAAAGGAAGTCTTGAACCAAGCTGTTGCTGATTTGTACGTAGCCCACGTTGCTTTGCACCAAGTACACTGGTACATGCGTGGTCGTGGATTCCTTGTATGGCATCCAAAAATGGATGAGTATATGGAAGCTCTTGATGGTCAATTAGATGAAATCAGCGAACGCTTGATTACACTTGGTGGTAGCCCATTCTCTACTTTGACAGAATTCCTTCAAAACAGTGAAATCGAAGAAGAAGCTGGTGAATACCGTAATGTTGAAGAAAGCTTGGAACGTGTCCTTGCTATCTACCGTTACTTGTCAGAACTCTTCCAAAAAGGTTTGGATGTCACTGATGAAGAAGGTGACGATGTGACAAACGGTATCTTCTCAGATGCTAAAACTGAAACTGATAAAACAATCTGGATGCTTGCAGCAGAACTTGGACAAGCACCTGGTTTGTAAGAAACAAGGCAACATAGATAAATCTGTAGGAAAATTCTTACAGATTTTTTTCTATTCTGTAAGCTATTCCAAACCAGTCTTTTTTTGAGTTTTTTGATAAAATAGTACTATCAGTGAAAAGGATGGAAGCATGACTAAGAAAATCGTAGCTATTTGGGCCCAGGATGAAGAGGGTGTGATTGGTAAGGACAATCGTCTGCCCTGGTATTTACCAGCAGAATTGCAACACTTCAAAGAAACAACTCTGAATCATGCTATCTTGATGGGGCGTGTGACCTTTGATGGGATGGGACGTCGCTTGCTTCCAAAACGGGAGACACTGATTTTGACTCGTAACCCAGAAGAAAAGATAGACGAGGTTGTTACTTTTCAGGATGTCCAGTCTGTTCTTGACTGGTATCAGGGTCAAGACAAGAATCTCTATATTATCGGTGGGAAGCAGATTTTTCAGGCTTTTGAACCCTACCTTGATGAAGTGATTGTTACTCAAATTCATGCTCGGGTGGAAGGAGATACCTATTTTCCTGAAGAGTTTGACTTGTCTCTTTTTGAGACGGTTTCAAGCAAATCTTATACCAAAGATGAGAAAAATCCTTATGATTTTACCATCCAATACCGCAAGAGAAAGGAAGTCTAATGGAACGTAGTATATTTGGTTTTTTCACAGCCATGCTGTGTTTGGTCTGCTTGCTTGCTGGAGCACAGGCTTTTCGTAAAAAGCGTTATGGACTTTCTGTCCTGCTCTGGTTAAATGCCTTTACCAATTTGGTCAATAGTGTCCATGCTTTTTACATGACCTTATTTTAGATAGAATGACAGTATAGAATAGAACGGAAGGAAATCATGCCTACAACTAGGAATAATGATATGATGGTTTATTGCTCATTTTGTGGCAAAAGCCAAGAAGAAGTACAAAAAATAATCGCAGGCAACAACGCCTTTATCTGTAATGAATGTGTGGAGTTGGCCCAGGAAATCATTCGGGAGGAGTTGGCTGAGGAAGTCTTGGCAGACTTGTCAGAAGTTCCAAAACCAATCGAACTTCTCCATATCTTGAACCACTATGTAATCGGTCAAGATCGTGCCAAACGTGCCTTGGCAGTTGCAGTTTATAACCACTACAAACGCCTGCGCCATCCGAAAGCGGGCGGCGCGGTGGAGCTGTCCAAATCCAACATCCTGCTCATCGGCCCTACCGGCTCAGGTAAAACTCTGTTGGCGCAATCTTTGGCGCGCAAACTGGATGTTCCTTTTGTCATGGCGGATGCCACAACTTTGACCGAAGCCGGTTATGTTGGTGAAGATGTCGAACAAATCATCACCAAACTTTTGGGCAAATGTGATTTTGACGTTGAAAAAGCCCAGCGCGGCATCGTCTATATCGATGAAATCGATAAAATTTCACGAAAAAGTGACAATCCGTCGATCACGCGCGACGTATCCGGCGAAGGCGTGCAACAAGCCTTGCTGAAACTGATTGAAGGCACGGTAGCCAGCGTTCCCCCTCAAGGCGGCCGCAAACATCCGAACCAAGAATTCATCAACGTTGATACCACCAACATCCTCTTTATTTGTGGTGGCGCATTTGCCGGCTTGGAAAAAGTCATCCGTCAACGTACTGAAAAAGGCGGTATCGGCTTTGGTGCGGCGGTACACAGCAAAGATGAAAACGCCGATATTTCAGCCCTGTTTGAAACAGTCGAGCCTGAAGACTTGATTAAATTCGGCTTGATTCCCGAGCTTATCGGCCGTCTGCCTGTGATTGCCACATTGGCAGAATTGGACGAAGATGCTTTGGTCAACATTTTGACCGAACCGAAAAACGCCTTGGTCAAACAATACCAAACCTTGTTTGAAATGGAAGATGTCGGCCTTGAGTTTGAAGAAGACGCTTTGCGCAGCATTGCCAAACTGGCGATGGAACGCAAAACCGGTGCGCGCGGTCTGCGCTCTATCGTCGAACGCTGCCTCTTGGACACCATGTACGCCCTACCAGATTTGAAAGACGTAGCCAAAGTTGTCATCAATAAAGAGGTGGTGGAAAAAGGCGAACAGCCAAAACTTTTCTGCGAAGACGGCAGCGAATATAAGCAATAAGGCCATTCCCTAAAAAGACGTGTACCCGTTACACGTCTTTTTTATTTTCTTAATAAAGCCCAAAGCATATCTTTGAATAATGGTCTTATACATAAAAAACAAAGGCCGTCTGAAATATATTCAGACGGCCTTTGTTTTCAAGTTGCTCTAAGTCTGTCTTCATCCGGAGTATTGATGAGAGGTGACTTCCTTGAATTTTATGAAGCTTATTTTTTTGCTTTCTTAGCTGCTTTTTTAGCAGGAGCAGCTTTGGCGGCAGGCTCAGAAGCTGCAACTTCAGGAGCGGCAGTTTCAGAATCAGCTACAGGCTCAGATGCAGCAGGCTCGGAGGCAGCTGATTCAGCGGTACGTTGATAGCCTTTGCCTTTCATGCAGGCATCAAATACAGCACGATCAGCATTTTCACCAGATGCTTGTTGGCATTGAGTCATTGCTTCTTCAACAGTGATGCGTGGCGCTGCCGCTTCTTCAGGTTTGGAAGAAGAACAAGCTGCCAACATCAAGCTACCGGTTGCAAGAGCGATTAATAAAGTTTTCATAATTGTATATTCCTAAATTTTGATTTTATGGTTTACCGTTAAACGGGAGATACGGGCTACAAAACAAGCCCTGCACCTCAATATTGAGTACGTGAGTACAATTTAGTTTCATTTCAGCCTGTAAGTTTTTGATAAATTAATTCTATTGACGTTAAGACAAATGCTTAATCCTCAATAAACTCAAAACCTTGCAGGCCAGTAAATTTTTCTGCTTTTGAACTGTAAAAATATCAAAACTTGGTCAATCCTAGCCGCAACCATCATTTGGGGGAGTCCCTCTTTTTATGGCATAATGGGCTACTTGACGGATTATTCCGCTCCCCATTTTTTTCAAACCGCAGAATCAACATCATACTGCGGTTTATCCATTTCAGAATCAGATTTTTCAGACGGCCTCACCATTCAAAAGGCCGTCTGAACAGAAAGCCACCATCATGAATCCTTTCTCTTCACTCGGTTTAGGCAGCGAATTAGTCTCTGCCCTGACCGATCAGGGTTATGAAAACCCGACGCCTATCCAAGCAGCAGCAATTCCCAAAGCCTTGGCAGGACACGACCTTTTGGCCGCGGCACAAACCGGCACAGGTAAAACCGCCGCCTTTATGCTGCCCAGCCTCGAACGTCTGAAACGCTACGCCACATCCAGCACCTCCCCTGCCATGCATCCTGTCCGCATGTTGGTATTGACCCCAACCCGCGAACTGGCTGATCAAATTGACCAAAACGTGCAGGCATACATTAAAAATCTTCCTTTGCGCCACACCGTCCTCTTCGGAGGCGTCAATATGGATAAACAAACTGCCGACTTGCGCGCCGGTTGCGAAATCGTTGTCGCTACGGTTGGCCGATTGCTTGACCACGTCAAGCAAAAAAACATCAATTTAAACAAAGTTGAAATCGTCGTACTCGACGAAGCCGACCGTATGCTTGATATGGGTTTCATCGACGATATCCGCAAAATCATGCAGATGCTGCCCAAACAGCGACAAACCCTGCTTTTCTCTGCCACTTTCTCACCGCCTATCCGCAAGCTCGCGCAAGATTTTATGCACACGCCTGAAATGGTTGAAGTGGCTGCGCAAAACACCACCAACGCCAATGTCGAGCAACACATCATTGCCGTTGATGCACTCAAAAAACGCAACCTGCTCGAACGTCTGATTGTTGATTTGCATATGAATCAAGTCATTGTATTCTGCAAAACCAAACAAAGCGTCGATCAAGTTACCCGCGACCTCGTCCGCCGCAACATTGCCGCGCAATCCATCCACGGCGACAAATCCCAACAAAGCCGACTGGAAACCCTCAACGCCTTTAAAGAAGGTACATTACGCGTTTTGGTTGCCACTGACGTTGCCGCACGCGGCCTGGATATTGCCGAGTTGCCTTTCGTCATCAACTACGAGCTGCCAACCCAACCTGAAGACTACGTCCACCGCATCGGACGTACCGGCCGGGCCGGTGCCGACGGCGTTGCCATTTCCTTGATGGATAAAACCGAACAGAAAATGTTTGAATCCATTAAAGAGCTGATCGGCAGCGATTTGAATGTGGAACGCATCGAAGGCTTTGAGCCGCATTGGTGGGGCAACGACAATCAAGATGAAGCCGAAGCGCAACCGGTTCAGCACAACGACAGCCGCTCTCGCCACGAAGATAGAAACAAACGCAACGAATATGCGAATAAGTCAGACAAAAACTCGAAAAAAGTAGAAGAGAAAAACGATCCAGGTATTGTCTGCGGAAAAATTGCCGGCAGAAAACGCCGCAGCCGTCACGAGCGCCAGCCTTGCGCCCTGCTCCAACCTAGTTTTGGCGTAAAGTAAACAACACTGATTAATCGGTTTTCTGATTATTTATCCTAAGCAAAGGCCGTCTGAAACTTATCTTTCAGACGGCCTTTTATTAAACTAAAAATAAAAAGGACGTGATGAACACGCCCTTTATTTTTCCGTTTCAGACGGCCTTTATTATTTAAGGCCGTCTGAAAATCGGTTTACCTTGCTATATTAAACATTCACTTTCTCGGCTACTTCGTTGTAGCTGTCGATTTCGTTGAAATTCATGTAGCGGTAGATTTGGTCGCCCTGCTCATTGATGATGCCGATATTGGCTTGGTATTCTTCAACAGTCGGGATTTTACCCAGTTTGGAGCAGATTGCCGCCAACGCCGCCGAGCCGAGGTAAACAAAGGTGTTTTTACCCAAGCGGTTCGGGAAGTTACGGGTAGAAGTGGACATCACAGTCGCGCCTTCGTGTACTTGGGCTTGGTTACCCATACACAATGAGCAACCCGGCATTTCCATACGCGCGCCTGCACGGCCGAGTACACCGTAGTGACCTTCGTCAGACAACTCTTTCGCATCCATTTTGGTCGGCGGCGCCATCCACAGACGTACTGGGATGTCGGTTTTACCTTCCAAGAGTTTGGAAGCGGCGCGGAAGTGACCGATGTTGGTCATACAAGAACCGATGAATACTTCGTCGATTTTGGTGCCGGAGCGTTCAGACATGAAGCACACGTCATCTGGGTCGTTCGGGCAAGCAATAATCGGCTCTTTAATGTCGTCCATATTGATTTCAATCACGGCGGCGTATTCGGCATCTTTATCCGCTTCGAGCAATTCAGGATTTGCCAACCATGCTTCCATGGCTTTGATACGGCGTTCCAAAGTGCGCGAATCTTGATAGCCGTCGGCAATCATGTTTTTCATCAACACAATGTTGGATTTCATGTACTCGATAATCGGCTCTTTATTGAGCTTCACAGTACAGCCTGCAGCGGAGCGTTCGGCAGATGCGTCGGTCAATTCAAAGGCTTGTTCCACTTTCAAATCAGGCAGACCTTCGATTTCGAGGATGCGGCCGGAGAAGATGTTTTTCTTACCGGCTTTGGCAACAGTAAGCAGGCCTTGTTTAATCGCGTACAACGGAATTGCATTTACCAAGTCACGCAGGGTTACGCCCGGTTGCAGTTTACCGCTGAAGCGTACCAATACGGACTCAGGCATATCGAGCGGCATTACGCCTGTGGCTGCTGCGAAAGCAACTAAGCCGGAGCCGGCAGGGAAAGAAATACCGATAGGGAAACGGGTGTGGCTGTCGCCGCCGGTACCGACTGTATCAGGCAACAGCAGACGGTTGAGCCATGAGTGAATCACGCCGTCGCCCGGACGCAGGGATACACCGCCACGGGTAGAGATGAAGGCAGGCAATTCTTTATGGGTTCTCACATCGACAGGTTTTGGATAAGCCGCGGTGTGACAGAAAGACTGCATTACCATATCTGCTGAGAAGCCCAAGCAAGCCAAGTCTTTCAATTCATCGCGAGTCATCGGACCGGTAGTATCTTGCGAGCCGACAGTCGTCATGCGTGGTTCGCAGTAAGTACCCGGACGCACGCCTTTGCCTTCCGGCAGACCGCAGGCGCGGCCAACCATTTTTTGGGCCAAGGTGAAACCGGCTTTGCTTTCGGCAGGCGCTTGAGGCAGACGGAATTCGGTAGAAGCAGGCAGTTTCAGTGCTTCGCGCGCTTTAGCAGTCAAACCGCGACCGATAATCAGGTTGATACGGCCACCGGCTTGCACTTCGTCCAGCAATACTTGTGATTTCAGGCTGAACTCGGCAACGGTTTCGCCGTTTTTCACGATTTTGCCTTCATAAGGCAGGATATCGACGACATCGCCCATTTTCAGAGCAGATACATCGACTTCAATCGGCAATGCGCCGGAGTCTTCTTGAGTATTGAAGAAAATAGGCGCAATTTTGCCACCCAAGCATACGCCGCCGAAACGTTTGTTCGGTACGAACGGAATATCTTCGCCTGTGTGCCAAATGACGGAGTTGGTAGCAGATTTGCGTGAAGAACCGGTACCGACCACATCGCCGACGTAAGCAACCGGATGGCCTTTGGCTTTGAGTTCTTCCAACAATTTAATCGGACCGACTTCGCCCGGTTTGTCAGGATTGATGCCGTCGCGCGGGTTTTTCAACATCGCCAGCGCGTGCAGAGGGATATCAGGACGGCTCCATGCGTCAGGTGCAGGAGAGAGGTCGTCTGTATTGGTTTCACCGTCGACTTTGAAGACGGTAACAGTGATTTTTTCTGGAACTTTGGCGCGAGAAGTGAACCATTCGGCATCTGCCCAGGATTGCAATACTTCTTGCGCGTATTTGTTGCCTTTTTCGGCTTTTTCTTGAACATCGTGGAAAGAGTCAAACATCAACAGAGTGTGTTTCAGACCATTTGCAGCGATAGGCGCAAGTTTGTCGTTGTCCAAGAGTTCGATGAGTGCATGAATGTTGTAACCGCCAAGCATGGTACCCAACAGCTCGGTAGCATACTCAGGGGAAATCAGCGGACTGGATGCGCCGCCTTCGGCAACGGCTGCCAAAAATGAGGCTTTAACTTTGGCGGCATCGTCCACACCGGGTGGTACGCGGTGAGCCAACAGCTCAACCAAGAACTCACCTTCACCGGCAGGTGGATTTTTCAGCAGCTCAACCAAATCAGCAGTCTGCTGAGCAGTCAGAGGAAGGGGGGGAATACCAAGGGCGGCGCGCTCGGCGGCGGCTTTACGATAGGCTTCTAACATCTCTTTGTTCCTTTTTCTGTTTTTTCTTCTGGGCAATTGCAAATGATTTGCAATTAAAGATTGTAAACAATCCTTTTAAGCATCATAGACCAGTTTTCAAAAAATGGGAACAGTTATGTTACTGAATGTAATAAATTTAAACTATTTTATTTAATGTGTTAATAGTCTAACCTATCTAAAGCCACCCTCTTCTATGCGGTTTAGCCAAACAGACGGGAAACTTCGGCTGATTTTTTACGGTACGGCAATATGATTTCAACGCGGAACAGGCCGTCTGATTGGATGTTTCTGATTTTCGCGTCGGTGTCATACATCAAAGTCAGGCGCTCTTTCAGATTGCGCAGAGCCATAGAATTGCCTTTATGCGGCTTGGTATTTTCGTTAGGTTCTGTTCCACATGGGTTTTCGCTACTGATGAAAATAGATGATTTTTCCAATTTTGTTAATACCGTAATTATCCCTGGACGGTGG
>ERZ1699255.43-NODE-43-length-12942-cov-3.447444_pt1 | contig 12942 bp, 10 predicted proteins | sample MGYA00581542_ERZ1699255 | MGnify/ENA primary metagenome ERZ1699255 (study PRJEB42319, sample SAMD00040312) | human oral metagenome | material: saliva | host: Homo sapiens | study: EMG produced TPA metagenomics assembly of PRJDB4115 data set (Metgenomic analysis of...
CTTCATTTGTATAATATTTATCAGCTTGAATCACACTCCAACCTTTAGCATTTGTTGCATCATTGGCGTATTCATCTAGTCCAATATTGAAGATTTCAGATTTGTTAGAGAAGTAGTTAGCGTATTTGTCAATCAGAGTTTTTGTAAACTCAACTGCTTGTTTATTATTTAAGTCAACAGTTCGTTCAGATTTTTTACCAAAATAATCAAAGTTAGGATTTTCAATACCCAGTTCTTTCATGGCATTGAGAATGGCATCCATATGTCCAGGACTATTGACAGTTGGAATCACTCCGATACCCTTGTCTTTGGCATAATTGATCAAATCTGTCATCTGACTTTCAGTTAGATGGTTACCATTTGGATCATTGTAATAAGAGTTTGTTCCATGTTCAATAGCGCGTTTGACATCATCACTTGAGTAGGTTTTATCGCCCACTTTCATAGACATATCATCCAGCATGAAACGGAGTCCATCGTTACCTACTAAGAGATGGAGGTCTGTATAACCATATTCTTTCGCCTTATCGATAATTTCTTTGAGCTGCTCAGGTGAGAAATATTTACGTCCAGCGTCAATTGAAACGATTTTTCGTTTAGCTAATTTTTCATTTTGAGTTGCAGCGCGTTCCTTTCCTGTCTCTGTTGCTGGTTTATCAGCTTCTGCTTTCGTCTCATCTTTTTTCGCTGGTTTATCCTTGTCAGCTTCTGACTTATCAGTCTTAACTATGTTAGACTCTTTAGAATCAGCATCTTTTAGCTCTTCCTTTTTAGGACTAAGATCCTCTGACTTTTTATCAGAAATTTCTTTTTCAGCAGAAGTTGGAGTTGCTACTTCTTCTTTCTTACTAGGAGTTGAACTCACTTCCTCTTGCGCTTGCGGTTTTTCTTCTGTTTTTGGAAGATTCGCTAGCTTATCAGTAGATGGAGTTTCTGCTTCCACAGTTTTTGAAGCTTCTGGTTGAATCTCTGCTTTAGGTGTTTCCTCAGTAGTCAGATTTTCAGATGCTTGAGGGGAATCGGAAACCGTATGGATGGTCGGTTGGTTTTCCGTAGTAGTGGGAGTAACTCCATCGGCTGCAACAGCCTGCGCTTGGAAAGCAAATCCAATTAGAACAGAAGCAGCTCCTACAGCATATTTACGAATGGAAAAACGCTGTTGTTTTTCATGTTTCATTGCAAAACCTCCTGATTGCATTTTAATATTGATAACGTTTACACAATTCAACAATTTTATTTTATTTGTTACGTTAACAGGAGTCAAGTAGGATTACTTTAAAACTATAATAAGTATAAAAAAATATAAAATTTAAACTTAAGATTTCAGATTGGTCGGAAAGATACATATATATATCTAGTATAATTTTTGGTTCTATTTCTATAAAATATTCCACAAATTATAGAATCTTCCCAAAATAGGTAAGCGCTACCTTTTTGGTATGGTATAATAAACATAGAAAAAGCCCAAGCGCTTAGGCTCAGGCTTTCTTCTTAGTGATCACGGTCACATGAAATGAATTTGATTTTGTAGTAATCCGCTCGTTTATATGTTTCGCTATATGCGAGAACTTGACCAGTAGACTCTAGTTTAGTAGTCTTGGTTTGTAAAACGGTTGGGAATTGTTCATCGACTCCGAGGACCGAAGCCGCATGTTCTGGAGTTGGAAATGCTATTTCATTGATTTCTTCAAAATGTTCATCATTCATGTGAATGTGGTAATCTGATTTGAAACGGTTATAGATAGAACTATAATATTCAAGATTTGGATAATTTGCGTTGATGTATTGTTCTGGAATGTAAGATGTATGGTAGATGTACACAACACCACCTGTTTCGCGTACGCGTTCAATCTTGTAGTAGAACTGATCTCCGCGTAGTCCAAGTTTTTCTAAGTAGCTTAGTTTGTTTCCACGCTCAATAGAAAGGACGGTAACTTTATCATCTTTAGTTTCAAAAACTTCTACATCTGAAAACTCTACGAGTTTGTGTTTGCGTGCGCGTGAAACGAATGTACCCTTTCCTTGTTGGCGGACAATATAACCATCTTTGGCAAGGTCGTTTAAGGCACGGACAACTGTGATAGAACTAACATCATACATTGCAATCAATTCAGCTTCAGTGTAAAATTTATCTCCACTTGCAAATTGCCCAGAGATGATTTTGTTCTTTAATTCATCTTTTATATATTGATATTTTGGAATTGCCATAATTTCACCTCGATTTTCCTTCTCCGTTAAAGATTTTACCATAAAAACGGAAAGAATAGTAGTCTTTTGAATAAAAAAATTAGAATAATAGACTATAAGGTTAATTTACATATAAAAAAGGAGATTTTATACATTTTTATACATGCTAGCTACTTGAAGCTATCTGTCTGTAAAATCTATATCTTTATAAGTTTTTTGTGTAAAAGTTGGTAAAAAATGAAAAAAATTGTGAAAACCTATTGACAAATGCAGGATATTGAGATATATTTACTATATCAACAAATGAAAGCGTGAACTTTAATTGTCAGAAGGTAGTAAAATGACACGATTTGAGATTAGGGACGATTTCTATTTAGATGGGGAACCGTTCAAGATTTTGTCCGGCGCCATTCATTATTTTAGGATTCCTCCAGAAGATTGGTATCATTCGCTCTATAACTTGAAAGCCCTTGGTTTTAATACGGTAGAGACTTATGTAGCTTGGAATTTACACGAGCCTCGTGAAGGTGAGTTTAACTTTGAAGGGGCTCAGGATTTGGAGAGATTTCTTCGGATAGCACAAGATTTGGGTCTCTATGCTATCGTTCGTCCGTCTCCCTTTATCTGTGCGGAATGGGAATTCGGTGGTTTACCGGCTTGGCTCTTAACCAAAGATATGAGAATCCGCTCATCTGACCCAGCCTATATTGGAGCTGTGGGTCGCTATTATGACCAACTCTTGTCACGATTGGTTCCACATTTATTGGACAATGGTGGGAATATCCTCATGATGCAGGTTGAAAATGAGTATGGTTCTTACGGAGAAGATAAGGCTTATCTGAGAGCGATTCGACAGTTGATGGAAGAGCGTGGCGTAACCTGTCCCCTCTTTACGTCAGATGGTCCTTGGAGAGCTACTCTGAAAGCGGGAACCTTAATCGAAGATGACCTCTTTGTAACAGGCAACTTTGGCTCTAAGGCCCCTTACAACTTTTCACAGATGCAGGATTTCTTTGATGAATATGGCAAGAAATGGCCACTCATGTGTATGGAGTTCTGGGATGGCTGGTTCAATCGTTGGAAAGAACCGATTATCACACGGGATCCAAAAGAATTAGCAGATGCAGTTCGAGAAGTTTTGGAGCAAGGCTCTATCAATCTTTACATGTTCCACGGTGGTACAAACTTTGGATTCATGAATGGTTGCTCGGCTCGAGGAACTTTGGACCTGCCACAAGTTACGTCTTATGATTACGATGCGCTTCTGGATGAAGAAGGAAATCCAACTGCCAAATACTTGGCAGTCAAGAAGATGATGGCAACACATTTTCCAGAGTACCCGCAGTTGGAGCCACTCTACAAAGAGAGTATGGAGTTGGATGCTATTCCACTAGTTGAAAAAGTTTCCTTGTTTGAAACCCTGGATAGCTTGTCAAATCCAGTAGAAAGTCTCTATCCTCAAAAGATGGAGGAGCTGGGACAAAGTTATGGCTACCTACTTTATCGAACAGAAACAAACTGGGATGCAGAAGAAGAAAGACTTCGTATCATTGATGGTCGAGATAGGGCTCAGCTTTATGTCGATGGTCAATGGGTCAAAACCCAATATCAGACAGAGATTGGGGAAGATATTTTTTATCAAGGTGAAAAGAAAGCGCTATCTAGGTTAGATATCTTGGTAGAAAATATGGGGCGTGTCAACTATGGACATAAGTTCTTAGCAGATACGCAACGTAAGGGAATTCGGACAGGGGTTTGTAAGGATTTGCACTTCTTACTAAACTGGAAACACTATCCACTCCCACTAGATAATCCTGAGAAAATTGATTTTTCAAAAGGATGGACAGAAGGACAACCAGCCTTTTACGCTTATGACTTTACAGTCCAAGAGCCAAAAGATACTTACCTAGACTTATCTGAGTTTGGTAAGGGAGTTGCCTTTGTCAATGGGCAGAATCTAGGACGTTTTTGGAACGTCGGCCCAACCCTCTCGCTTTATATTCCTCATAGTTTCCTCAAGGAAGGAGATAACCGCATCATCATCTTTGAAACAGAAGGTGAGTATAAAGAAGAGATTCATTTAACTCGTAAACCTACACTAAAACATATAAAGGGGGAAAACTTATGACAATTGTAGGATGCCGTATCGATGGACGTTTGATCCACGGACAAGTAGCCAATCTTTGGGCAGGGAAACTAAATGTTTCACGTATTATGGTTGTAGACGACGAAGTTGTCAACAACGACGTTGAAAAGAGTGGTTTGAAACTTGCGACACCACCAGGTGTGAAATTGAGTATTTTGCCAATTGAAAAAGCGGCAGCCAATATTCTTGCTGGTAAATACGATAGCCAACGTCTCTTTATCGTGGCTCGTAAACCAGACCGCTTCCTTGGTTTGGTCGAAGCAGGTGTACCACTTGAAACTCTCAATGTTGGGAATATGTCTCAAACACCAGAAACTCGTGCCATCACACGTTCTATCAACGTAGTGGATAAGGATGTGGAAGACTTCCACAAACTGGCAGAAAAAGGTGTTAAACTTACTGCTCAAATGGTTCCAAATGATCCAATTTCAGACTTTTTGAGCTTATTAAAATAGGAAAAAATTTTTAGGAGGTCATTGTTATGATACAATGGTGGCAAATTTTACTTCTCACTTTGTACTCAGCTTATCAAATCTGTGATGAGTTGACGATCGTTTCATCTGCAGGTTCCCCTGTATTTGCTGGTTTCATTACTGGTTTAATCATGGGAGATGTGACTACTGGTCTGCTTATCGGTGGTAACTTGCAACTGTTCGTTCTTGGGGTTGGTACCTTCGGTGGTGCTTCTCGTATCGACGCAACTTCTGGTGCGGTTCTTGCGACAGCCTTCTCTGTTTCACAAGGAATTGATACAGCACTTGCGATTACAACAATCGCTGTGCCAGTAGCAGCTCTCTTGACTTACTTCGACGTTCTTGGACGTATGACAACTACTTTCTTTGCTCACCGTGTGGATGCTGCAATCGAACGCTTTGACTATAAAGGTATTGAACGCAACTACCTACTTGGTGCGATTCCTTGGGCTCTATCTCGTGCCCTTCCAGTCTTCTTTGCGCTTGCTTTTGGTGGTGAATTTGTACAACACGTAGTAGATTTCGTTACAAAATACCAATGGGTTGCAGATGGTTTGACTCTCGCAGGACGTATGCTTCCAGGTCTTGGATTTGCAATCTTGCTTCGTTACCTTCCAGTTAAACGTAACCTTCACTACCTTGCAATGGGATTTGGTTTGACAGCTATGTTGACTGTTCTTTACTCATATGTAACAGGTCTTGGTGGCGCTGTTGCTGGTATCGTAGGTACTCTACCTAAAGATGTTGCTGAAAAAATTGCTTTTGTCAACAACTTTAAAGGTTTGTCTATGATTGGTATCTCTATCGTAGGTATCTTCCTTGCAGTGCTTCACTTCAAAAATAGCCAAAAAGTAGCTGTAGCAGCACCTTCTACACCATCAGAAAGTGGGGAAATCGAAGATGACGAATTCTAATTACAAACTTACAAAAGAAGATTTTAATCAAATCAACAAACGTAGCTTGTTTACTTTCCAATTGGGTTGGAACTACGAACGTATGCAAGCTTCTGGTTACCTTTACATGATCTTGCCTCAATTGCGTAAAATGTATGGGGATGGAACTCCTGAATTGAAAGAAATGATGAAAGTTCATACTCAATTCTTCAATACTTCACCATTCTTCCACACAATCATCGCTGGTTTTGACCTTGCCATGGAAGAAAAAGATGGTGTAGGTTCAAAAGATGCCGTTAACGGTATCAAGACAGGTTTGATGGGACCATTCGCTCCTCTTGGAGATACAATCTTTGGTTCACTTGTACCTGCTATCATGGGATCTATCGCAGCAACTATGGCTATCGGTGGTCAACCTTGGGGTATCTTCCTTTGGATCGCAGTTGCAGTTGCTTATGACATCTTCCGTTGGAAACAGTTGGAATTTGCCTACAAAGAAGGGGTTAACCTTATCAACAACATGCAAAGTACTTTGACAGCTTTGATTGACGCTGCATCTGTACTTGGTGTCTTCATGATGGGTGCTCTTGTAGCAACAATGATCAACTTTGAAATTTCTTACAAATGGGCAATCGGTGAGAAGATGATTGACTTCCAAGACATCTTGAACCAAATCTTCCCACGCTTGCTTCCAGCAATCTTTACTGCCTTTATCTTCTGGTTGCTTGGTAAGAAAGGTATGAACTCTACTAAAGCTATCGGTATTATTATCGTACTTGCTTTGGCTCTTTCTGCCTTTGGTAAATTTGTACTTGGAATGGGCGCATAATTTATGGCTAAATCATTAATTTTGGTGAGTCATGGTCGTTTCTGTGAAGAACTTAAAGGTAGCACTGAAATGATCATGGGTCCACAAGACAACATTCATGCAGTGGCTCTTCTTCCAGAAGATGGCCCAGAAGAATTTACTGCAAAATTTGAAGCTGCTATTGAAGGATTGGATGATTTCCTAGTCTTTGCGGATCTTCTCGGTGGAACACCATGTAACGTGGTAAGCCGTTTGATTATGGAAGGTCGTGACATCGAACTTTACGCAGGGATGAATCTTCCAATGGTGATTGAATTTATCAATGCGAGCCTTACAGGCGCAGATGCGGACTATAAGAACCGTGCTGCAGAAAGCATTGTGAAAGTTAATGACCTGTTAGCAGGCTTCGATGATGACGAAGATGAATAAGATGTGACAACGTGAAAATCGTTAGAGCATTTTATATAGAATATACATGGGAATGGGGCTTACTCCCATTCCCATATTTAATAGAAAAAGAGGAACTCAATGCTACATTATACAAAAGAAGACTTGCTCGAATTGGGTGCAGAAATCACTACACGTGAAATCTACCAACAGCCTGATGTATGGAAAGAAGCTTTTGAATCTTATCAAGCAAAGCGTGAAGAAATTGCAGCCTTCCTACAAGGGATTGCTGATAAACATGACTATATCAAGGTTATCTTGACAGGTGCTGGGACTTCTGCTTATGTGGGAGATACCTTGGTACCTTACTTTAAGGAAGTCTATGACGAACGCAAATGGAATTTCAATGCTATTGCGACAACAGATATCGTTGCCAATCCAGAAACCTATTTGAAAAAAGATGTGGCAACTGTCCTTGTATCTTTTGCTCGTAGTGGGAACTCGCCTGAAAGTGTGGCGACTGTTGATTTGGCTAAAGCCTTGGTGGATGAGCTTTATCAAGTGACGATTACTTGTGCAGCAGATGGTAAATTGGCTCTTCAAGCTCATGGAGATGACCGCAATCTCTTGCTTTTGCAACCAGCTGCTTCTAATGATGCTGGCTTTGCCATGACTTCTAGCTTTACGTCTATGATGTTAACAGCTCTCTTGGTCTTTGATCCTACAGAATTTGCTGTGAAAGCTGAACGTTTTGAAGTTGTATCTAGTCTTGCCCGTAAAGTGCTCGACAATGCAGAAGATGTCAAAGAACTTGTTGATTTAGACTTTAATCGTGTCATCTACCTTGGTGCAGGTCCATTCTTTGGGCTTGCTCATGAAGCTCAGCTCAAGATTTTGGAATTAACAGCTGGTCAAGTGGCGACTATGTATGAGAGCCCAGTCGGCTTCCGTCACGGTCCAAAATCTCTTATCAACGAAGATACAGTCGTTTTGGTCTTTGGTACAACGACAGACTACACTCGTAAGTACGATTTGGACTTGGTTCGTGAGGTTGCTGGTGACCAGATTGCTCGCCGTGTTGTGCTTTTGAGTGATCAAGCCTTTGGTCTTGAAAATGTCAAAGAAGTGGCCCTTGGTTGTGGCGGTGTCTTGAATGATATTTACCGTGTCTTCCCTTACATCGTTTATGCCCAACTCTTTGCCCTATTGACTTCACTCAAGGTAGAAAATAAACCTGATACACCGTCTCCTACAGGTACAGTAAACCGTGTGGTACAAGGTGTTATCATCCACGAATATCAAAAGTAAGACAGTGTTTATGAATTCTTGAAAGAGGATTTGTAAATCATCAGATAAACCATAGATTGTCAAGGCGCTTTCTATGGTTTGTTTGCTTGAGAGAAATAGTAAAAGGAGAAGAGAATGAAAGCATACACAGAGCGTGTATTTGGAAATGTTGAGGGACAAGATGTTTTGGCCTATCGATTTGAGACGGACGGTGGCTACCAGCTTGAGGTTATGACTTATGGTGCGACCATCTTGCGCTATGTCACACCTGACAAGGCTGGAAATTTTGCCAATGTTATCTTGGGATTTGATGATTTTGATAGCTATGTAGGCAATAGTCCCAAGCATGGAGCTAGCGTAGGTCCTGTGGCGGGACGTATTGCAGGTGCGACCTTTGAATTAAATAGCAAGATCTATGACCTTGAAGTCAACAATGCTAGCAACTGTAACCACAGTGGTTCAACTGGTTGGGATTCTAGCTTGTTTGAACTAGTTGAAGTGAGCGACCATGGTCTGACCCTCTATACAGAGCGTACAGATGGGACAGGAGGATTTCCTGGAAATCTCAAGATTTGGATCAGTTATCACTTGGAAGAAACTGGTGCCTATGAAATCAGCTACAAGGTAACAACAGATCAGGATACGCTGGTCAATCCAACCAACCACAGCTATTTCAACTTGTCTGGTGATTTCACGCAGACGATTGACCGTCATGTCTTCCAACTAAACACAGAGGGCATTTACCCAATCGCTCCCGATGGTGTTCCTGCCAAAACTCCAGACGCCAATCGTGATGTGATTAAACACATCTACAATGGTGCCTTGTTGAAGGATATCTTTGCAGAAGAAGATGAGCAAATCCAGCTGGTGTCTGGTTTGGACCACCCATTTGCCCTTCCTGCAGGTCATGACAATGCTGGATTCCTTTATGACCAAAACTCAGGTCGCTTCCTGCTTTTCAAGACAGAGGCTCCTTGCTTTGTGGTCTACACAGCAAACTTTGTGGATGAAAGTGTCATCATAGGAGGTCAGCCAATGCTACAGCACAATGGGATTGCCCTTGAAGCGCAAGCTTTACCAGATGCTATTCACAGTGACCTCAAAGACCAAGTCATTCTCAAAGCCGGTCAAACTTTCACAAGTAAGACACGTTATGAACTTGTTGTGAAATAAAGGATGAAGATTCTACTTTTCGGGGTGAGTTTTATTTACCTCATGACATTAGTAGAAATGGGCAAATAGTAGGGGAATATGATATAATCTAATAGTGAAAATACCTGTCCTATCTAGAGGATAAAAGGAGAAAAAGATGAAGAAAATTGTATTTGCTAGCGCCTTGGCTTTGACCTTGGCTGGAGCAGTTTTGACAACTGATGTTTTTGCTAATGACAGATTGGTGGCAACACAATCTATTAATGGTAAAAATGAAAATGTATTGACCTCAGAGGTGCTAAAACCTTCTAGTGGCAACGTTTTGGTTGGAATCAAGGGAGAATTTTTGACTCCAAATAAACAAGCTATTTTGGATGCAATCAATAAAATTCGTAAGGAAGCAGCTGATGAAGGTTTGGTAGATAAGTATGTCCCTATTAAATGGTCTACTGATCTTGAGAAAACTGCTTTTGTACGCGCTACTGAGGTGTCAGTAGCTTTGAAACCTGAGCGTCTTTCTACTAAAGAAATCTGGACTGCTTTTCCATCTAGTAATAGTATAAGAGGAGAAGCTTTAGATGTAAACTATGAAGGTTTTCTAAAAGCAATTGAAAACTGGCATGCTGAGAAGGCGAATTATGTAGCGAAAAAGAAGGCTGGAACATCTAAAGAATTTACAGGTTATTATGAGGTTTTGATCAATTCTAAATTTACCTATGTGGGTCTCGCGGCTTTTAGAAATGCAGCTAGTTCTCAGAAAGTGGCAACGATTTCTATAGCTTTAGGTGATGATGCTTCTTCAGAGGAATTGGCTGGTGGATATGGTTCTGCTATTCAGTATACAGAAGTGACTGCCTCAAACCTTTCGACCGTTAAAAGTAAAGCTACGGTTGTAGAAAAACCACTGAAAGATTTTAGAGCATCTACATCTAGTCAGTCTGGCTGGGTACAATCTAATGGGAAATGGTATTTTTATGAGTCTGGTGATCTGAAGACAGGCTGGGTAAAAACAGGTGGTAAATGGTACTACTTGAATGATTTAGGTGTCATGCAGACTGGATTTGTAGAAGTTGATGGAACATGGTATTTCCTTGATAATTCAGGTGCGATGTTTACAGGCTGGGGAACAGATGGTAGCAGATGGTTCTACTTTGATGGCTCAGGAGCTATGAAGACAGGCTGGTATAAGGAAAATGGTACTTGGTATTATCTTGATCAATCAGGTATCATGAAGACAGGTTGGTTTAAAGTTGGTCAATACTGGTACTATGCATATGGTTCAGGAGCTTTGGCTGTGAACACAACAACACCAGATGGTTATAATGTAAATGGCAATGGTGAGTGGGTAAACTAGGCTGAAAATAGCAAGTCATAGGTAAAGTATTCATCTTACTTATCCCAAAAAGAATAAACTATCAGAAAGAGGTTGATGGCGAACATTGACCTCTTTTGGTTTATAAAGACTGGACTCTTTGTTGCTTCAATCTCAGAATTTTCTATTATGAACTAATATTTTATAGTATATTAAAAGCATAATCGGTAATCTAATTAAAAAATACTGTAATTAGTTTGAAACTCCTCACTTATTTGTTTAGATTTTGTTTCCGTTTTCCATTGTTGCAGTTCACTGTATTCTTCTATAAAATTGCAGTATATTTTTAAGTATATTTCAATAGAAATTTCTATCGATTTATTGTATAATGATAAGTAATTATTGAAAAGTACTCAGAAAATTCCATACTATATTATTTTTTATGTTTATACTTTTATGCTACAAAATATAGATTGATATAAAGAGTATAGAAAAAGCGAGGTTAATATGAGCCGAAAAAGCATTGGTGAGAAACGCCAGAGTTTCTCGATGAGAAAGTTGTCAGTGGGATTGGTATCAGTTACTGTATCTAGTTTCTTTTTGATGAGTCAAGGGATTCAATCGGTATCAGCCGATAATATGGAAAGTCCAATTCATTATAAGTATATGACCGAGGGTGAATTGACAGACGAGGAAAAATCCTTGCTGGTAGAGGCCCTTCCACAACTGGCTGAAGAATCAGATGATACTTATTACTTGGTTTATAGATCTCAACAGTTTTTACCGAATACAGGTTTTAACCCAACTGTTGGTACTTTCCTTTTTACTGCAGGATTGAGCTTGTTAGTTTTATTGGTTTCTAAAAGGGAAAATGGAAAGAAACGACTTGTTCATTTTCTGCTTTTGACTAGCATGGGAGTTCAATTGTTGCCGGCCAGTGCTTTTGGGTTGACCAGACAAATTTTATCTGCCTATAATAGTCAGCTTTCTATCGGAGTCGGGGAACATTTGCCAGAGCCTCTGAAAATCGAAGGTTATCAATATATTGGTTATATCAAAACTAAGAAACAGGATAATACAGAGATTTCAAGGACAGTTGATGGGAAATACTCTGCTCAAAGAGATAGTCAACCAAACTCTACAAAAACATCAGATGTAGTTCATTCAGCTGATTTAGAATGGAACCAAGGACAGGGGAAGGTTAGTTTACAAGGTGAAGCATCAGGGGATGATGGACTTTCAGAAAAATCTTATATAGTAGCAGACAATCTATCTTCTAATGATTCACTCGCAAGTCAAGTTGAGCAGAATTCGGATCACAAAGGAGAATCTGTAGTTCGACCAACATTGCCAGAACAAGGAAATCCTGTGTCTGCTACAACGGTGCAGAGTGCGGAAGAGGAAGTATTGGCGACGACAAATGATCGACCAGAGTATAAACTTCCATTGGAAACCAAAGGCACGCAAGAGCCCGGTCATGAGGGTGAAGCCTCAGTTCGCGAAGACTTACCAGTCTACACTAAGCCACTAGAAACCAAAGGCACGCAAGAACCGGATCATGAAGGCGAAGCTGTAGTCCGAGAAGAAGCGCCAGAGCACACTAATCCAATAGCGACAAAAGGAACGCAAGTGCCAGGACATGAAGGAGAATCGGAAGTTAACGAGTTACCAGAATACACTGGTCCAGTAGTAACAAAAGGTACACAAGAACCTGGACATGAAGGCGAAGCTGCAGTTCGCGAGGAAACTCCAGAATATACTAAACCACTAGAAACCAAAGGTACGCAAGAACTCGGACATGAGGGCGAAGCTGCAATTCGCGAAACAGCTTCAGTCTATACAAATCAGTCAGAAACCAAAGGCACGCAAGAACCGGATCATGAAGGCGAAGCTGTAGTCCGAGAAGAAGCGCCAGAGCACACTAATCCAATAGCGACAAAAGGAACGCAAGTGCCAGGACATGAAGGAGAATCAGCGGTTAACGAGTTACTAGAGCACACTAATCCAGTAGCGACAAAAGGAACACAAGAACCCGGACATGAAGGTGAAGCTGCAGTTCGCGAGGAAAATCCACTTTATACTAATTCGTCAGAAGCGAAAGGCACGCAAGAGTCAGGGCACGAGGGAGAAGCTACAGTCGGCGAAGAAGCACCAGGGTACACTAATCCAATAGCGACAAAAGGAGCGCAAGAGTCAGGTCACGAAGGAGAATCGGAAGTTAACGAGTTACCAGAATACACTGGTCCAGTAGTAACAAAAGGAACGCAAGAGTAAGGACGTGAGGGCGAAACAGCGGT
>ERZ1699255.52-NODE-52-length-12345-cov-2.457440_pt1 | contig 12345 bp, 13 predicted proteins | sample MGYA00581542_ERZ1699255 | MGnify/ENA primary metagenome ERZ1699255 (study PRJEB42319, sample SAMD00040312) | human oral metagenome | material: saliva | host: Homo sapiens | study: EMG produced TPA metagenomics assembly of PRJDB4115 data set (Metgenomic analysis of...
AGAAAATAAGCTAGAAAAGCATGCTAGTTTGCTTTTCTTTCGTTTGTAAGATATAATATTATGGATTGTTAACGAGGAGGATAAACTTTTGAGGGAAAAATCAAGAGAAGACGAAAAATGAAGTTTTAAAGAGCAGATTTGACGTGATTTAGAACGCGTCAAAAAATATGAAGAAGATCAGGAAGAAGTTAATTTAGCTTCAATAAAACCCCAACTTTCTTCTAAAAATGATCAGTCAATAGAAGATTTGATGGAAGATTCTCTATCAGCTGTAGAGGATATTATGAGAAACGCTCCTACCGTGCCGACTCACCCCAGCCAAGATTTACCAGCTTCTCCAGCAGATGAGATAACAAGAGAAACTCTTACTGTTCCAAGTCATCCAAGTCAAGATGTGCCTTCTTCTCCTGCAGAAGAGGCTGTAAGACAAGCTCCACTTGCTCCTAGTCACCCGAGTCAAGAAGGACCTTCTACTCCATCAGCGGAGGGAGTATCAAGACCAACTCCAGGACCTGTTAGTCCTAGAAAAGTGGAAAAGGAATTTAATGAAATTCCAACAAGAGTAGCTGTTTCTTATAAGACAGAGGGGCAGAAAGAAGTAGTAAAAAAAGAAGTTCCTACTTCACAACCAGTAGTGGAAAAGAAAGCTGTAGAAGAAATATCTACAACTCCACGTCGTAGCCGTCGTGAGACAGTTCAGCCTACTAAGAAGAAAAAATCAGGATTCAAGACCTTCTTCATTTCCCTACTAATTTTCCTAGGCTTGATTTCAGCAGGTGGTTACTTCGGTTATCAGTATGTTCAGTCATCTTTACAGCCTGTGGATGCTTCATCTAAACAATATGTGACAGTGCAAATCCCAGAAGGAGCTAATGTTCAAACAATTGGTTCAACTCTTGAAAAGTCTGGCTTGATTAAACACGGAGTGATTTTTGCTTTTTATGCGAAATATAAAAATTATTCAGATTTGAAATCTGGCTATTACAATTTGCAAAAGAGCATGAGTACAGAAGATATCATCCATGAACTACAAAACGGTGGAACGGCTGAAGCTCAAGAACCTGCGCTTGCGAATTTAACAATTCCAGAAGGTTATACGATTGATCAAATGGCACAAGCTGTGGGTCAATTGCAAGGTGACTTCAAAGAGCCTTTGACAGCGGATGCCTTTCTGGCAAAAGTTCAAGATGAGAACTTTATCAGCCAAGAAGTTGCCAAATATCCGAGTCTACTTGAAAGCTTACCTACAAAGGAAAGTGGCGTTCGTTACCGTTTGGAAGGTTTCCTCTTCCCAGCTACATATTCTATCAAGGAAAGTACAACTATTGAAAGCTTGATTGATGAGATGTTGGCAGCTATGGACAAGACTTTGGCACCTCATTACAGTACGATTAAGTCTAAGAATTTGACGGTCAATGAATTGCTGACCATTGCTTCTCTTGTCGAAAAAGAAGGAGCTAAGACGGAAGACCGTAAGTTGATTGCAGGTGTATTCTACAATCGCTTGAATCTTGGTATGCCACTTCAAAGCAATATTGCAATCTTGTATGCTCAAGGAAAACTTGGTCAGAAGATTAGTCTTGCTGATGATGCTGGAATTGATACGACAATTAATTCACCGTATAATGTTTATACGAAAGCTGGTTTGATGCCAGGTCCAGTAGATAGTCCAAGCTTGGATGCCATCGAGGCAAGTATTAATCAGACTAAGAGTGATAACTTATACTTTGTAGCTAATGTTACAGATGGTAAGGTCTATTATGCTGCTACTCAGGAGGAGCATGATCGTAATGTCGCTGAACATGTCAACAGCAAATTAAACCAAACAAACTAAAATTATGTGATGCTTCACATAATTTTAGTTAGAAAATATCATCAGAAGAAAGTTGAGAAAAATGGCAGAAAAAACATATCCTATGACCCTTGCGGAAAAGGAAAAACTTGAAAAAGAATTAGAAGAATTGAAATTGGTCCGCCGCCCAGAAGTGGTAGAACGCATTAAGATTGCCCGTTCATACGGTGACCTTTCTGAAAACAGTGAATACGAGGCGGCTAAGGATGAACAAGCCTTTGTCGAAGGACAAATCTCTAGCTTGGAAACAAAAATCCGTTATGCTGAAATCGTCAATAGTGACTCAGTTGCTCAAGACGAAGTAGCGATTGGTAAAACAGTCACTATCCAAGAAATTGGTGAGGACGAAGAAGAAGTTTATATTATCGTAGGTTCAGCGGGTGCGGATGCCTTTGCAGGTAAAGTTTCAAATGAAAGCCCAATTGGACAAGCCTTGATTGGCAAGAAAACAGGTGATACAGCAACCATTGAAACACCTGTTGGTAGCTATGATGTAAAAATCTTAAAGGTTGAAAAAACAGCCTAAAAACAAAAAAGGAGTGGGGAGGCTGTGCGCTTCACTCACTCCTTTTTCCATTTTAAATTGAATTGGAGACGATATGAGTTCAAAGAAGAAAAAAAATAAGATGGAGCGTGGTCTGACCAATCGTCACGTGCAGGTTATGGCCATTGCGGGAACAATTGGAACAGGACTCTTTTTGGGAGCAGGTCGCTCTATCAGCCTAACAGGTCCTTCCATTGTACTGATTTATATGATTACTGGAGCCTTTATGTTCCTCATGATGCGTGCGGTTGGGGAAATGCTTTATCAAGATCCTGAGCAACATACCTTTATCAACTTTATCACGCGTCATTTGGGTAAGGGCTGGGGTTATTTCTCAGTTTGGTCTTACTGGCTATCCGTTGTCTTTATCGGTATGGCGGAAATCACTGCTATCTCTCACTATGTTCAGTTTTGGTTCCCTAGCTGGCCAAGTTGGATGATTGAGATTGGATTTTTGACCATTCTAGCCTTGGTCAATCTGATTGCAGTTAAGCTCTTTGGGGAAGTTGAGTTTTGGTTTGCTATGGTCAAGATTGTGGCTATTTTAGCTATGATTGCCACAGGAGTCTTTATGGTCTTGACAGGCTTTAAGACACCACATGGAGTAGCAAGTTTGGCCAATATCACCGACAGTTTCTCCCTCTTCCCTAATGGTGGAGTGAACTTTGTCATGGCCTTCCAGATGGTTTTCTTTGCCTACCTCATGATTGAGTTTATCGGGGTAACAACTTCTGAAACCAAAAATCCACGTCAGGTCTTGCCAAAAGCCGTTAAGGAAATTCCTTTGCGTATCGCCTTTTTCTACGGTGGTGCCCTCTTAGCCATCATGGCTATCATTCCGTGGCGTGAACTTGCATCGGCTGATTCTCCTTTTGTAACAGTATTTGAATTGGCAGGTATCAAGTGGGCAGCAGCCTTGATTAACTTCGTTGTTTTGACGTCAGCAGCATCTGCTCTCAACTCAACCCTCTACTCAACAGGGCGTCATTTGTACCAGATTGCTCATGATTCGCCAAACCCATTCTTAAAGGCGATTAAGGCAGATACTCTTTCTCGTCACAATGTGCCACAAAATGCCATCATCGCTTCAGCAATCTTGATTGCCCTAGCAGCCTTTATTAATGTCTTGCCAGGTGTTTCGGATGCCTTTGCCTTGATTACAGCATCATCATCAGGTGTTTATATTGCCATTTATATCTTGATTATGGTGGCTCACCTTAAATACCGCAAGTCACCAGACTTTATGGCAGATGGCTATCTCATGCCACATTATCGTTTCCTAAATCCTTTAACTATGCTCTTCTTTGCCTTTGTCTTTGTAACCCTCTTTTTACAAGAGTCTACATTTGTAGGAGCAATCGGATCAGCTATCTGGATTATCGGTTTCGGTATATACAGCCAGTGGAAATTTAGAAAATAGATTAAGGACTCATCAACTCAGGTTGGTGGGTTTTTCTAGTTTGACAGTCTATTGAAATAGGACTATAATCAAGCTGTAACAGTGTTTGAGGAGGTTTAGATGTACTTTAAATTGGAAAATGAGGATTCCCAGAAGGCGCAAGAAATTGGGAATCTGATTCGTGCTTATAATCGTTCCAAAAGAGAAGAGGCTGAAAGTGAGCCACTTAATCTTTATGTCGAAGATGAAAAGGGCAATCTCCTGGCAGGTTTGATAGCAGAGACTTTTGGAAATTGGCTAGAAATCGAGTATTTATTTGTAAAAGAGGAACTGCGAGGGCAAGGAATCGGTTCAAAACTATTGCAGCAAGCAGAAACTGAAGCTAAGAATCGAAACTGTCGTTTTGCTTTTGTCAATACTTACCAGTTTCAAGCTCCAGATTTTTATAAAAGGCATGGCTACAAGGAAGTCTTTAGGTTACAAGACTATCCCTACATTGGGCAAAGATATTATTACCAAAAGGATTTGTAAGGAGAATATGAAAGTATAAGGCAAAGAGGGGTTCTTGACATAAGTATGAAGAGGATTCTCGATAAATACCAGTTAAATTCTACAAATTGTGTCTTTCTAGACGATATTGAGGACAATACAATCGCAGCTGAGAAATTGGGAAGCAAGGTCTATAAGGTTAAGAAAAGAAGTGATGTCGTCGATATTTTGAAATCCTATATTTAAACTTAACACTCTCTATTTTTTATGGTAGAGAGTTTTTTGTTAATAAAATTTTACAAAATGACATTTATATATTGCATTAAGTTAGATATATGGTATAATGTTGTTAAAAAGAGGCGCAACTTTTTAAAATTAATGAGAATCAAAGAGAAAACCGAGAATATTAATGGAGGAATAAAAAATGGAAGTTATAAATGTAAGTAAGCATTATGGTCATTCAATCATTCTCAAAGATATAAATTTCGCACTTAATAAGGGTGAAATTGTTGGTCTAGTAGGGAGAAATGGAGTTGGTAAGAGTACGTTGATGAAAATTCTTGTTCAGAATAATCAACCGACTTCAGGGAATATTATAAGTAGTGATAATGTTGGCTATTTAATCGAAGAACCAAAATTATTTTTATCTAAAACAGGTTTAGAGAATTTAAAATATCTGGCAAATTTATACGGTGTTGACTACAATCAAGAAAGATTTGGAAGTTTGATTCAAGAGTTAGATTTGACTCAGTCTATTAATAAAAAAGTAAAGACCTATTCTTTGGGTACAAAACAAAAATTAGCTTTGCTTTTAACTCTCGTTACGGAACCTGATATATTGATTTTAGATGAACCGACTAATGGTTTAGATATTGAATCATCACAAATAGTTTTAGCGGTTCTAAAAAATTTAGCTTTACATGAAAATGTGGGAATTTTAATATCGAGTCATAAATTAGAAGATATTGAAGAAATTTGTGAGAGGGTTCTTTTCTTGGAGAACGGGCTTTTGACATTTCAAAAAGTAGGAAAAGATAGTCATAATTGCTTGTTTGAGATAGCTTTTTCATCAGCTACAGATAAAGACATTTTTATTACCAAACAAGAATTTGGGGATATTGTTCAGGAAGAGGGACTGAGAATTACTATGTCTGGGAATATTCAAAGTAGTGAGCTTTTTAAATTTTTTAACGAAAACTCTATTAAAGTAGTTGATTTTGAAACTAAAAAAGAGACGCTTAAAGATATTTATCTAAATCGTTCAAAATAAAGGAAGGTTATAATCATGAAATTAAATAAATTGAATTTTCTTAAGGAAAATATAAGAGATTTATATTCATCAGGCGTAATATATCTCGGTTTGATTATCTCGTTTATACCGCCGATATTGGTTACATTCTTTATTCTAAAGACTCAAGGGACATCGCTTGGTATTAAGCATATTTCAAACTTTTATGCTATGCTCGGTATGTTAATGGCTGTTATACATGCTAATCGAGTCATTAGTAGAGATTTTTCCCACAATACGATAAGTTTGTTTTATAATCAACAGAAGAATCGGATGATTTACGTCTTGTCTAATTTTCTATATGCCATCTCAGTTTCCATTATTTATGCTTTGAATGGCATTGTGCTACTAGTCATCGTAAGTAAATTGGGTGTTCCAGGTGATTTAGGATTAGATTTTATAGTAGCCATTGTAGTCAATACAATTTTGTTAGTCCTATTTTATTTTCTATTATCTTACATTTTCTATTTATACAAATTGAAAAGTGGCTTGGTATTTGGTATTTTAGTAGCTTTACTACTCTTTATCCCTAATATATTAAATACGATTATGATGAATACTAGTAATGATTTGTTTATCAAAGCAATTGAACTTCTTCCTTTTTATTCCTTACCTGTATTTGTGGCTTCAAATACGATGTCTATTAGTCAGTATCTTGTGGTAATCACTACAATCATTTTACTGTACTTGTTCACTCTCAAGAAAAGCAAGGAGTATTCATTTTAGTTTCATTTAGTATTATTTTGCAGACTTAAAATCCAGCAAAAATCAGTCATCTTGCTATGCTCCTGCTCTTGTTGTGTACACGTTTTTGTCTTATGCTAGACTCATTTCCAAAAGCATTATATAATAGTGATATGAAATCAACTAAATAAGAAATACAAGCAATCAAAACTCGTTTAAAAGACCCTACTAAAGCTAATACTAAACAAAAACTCAAATAGCAAACTAGGAAGTTTATTTCAAACAATCCAACATACTGATTTTAGGCTGAAGATAATATTGGAGTGCTAATTAATGAGGTTATAATAAATAGCTGACAGCTTGTGTTAGTTTTGGATTTTTTAAGAGTAGATGAGTATTAAAACTATAAGGAGAACGCAGGTGGCTAAAAATTTAAAATTAAAATTAGCTCGTGTGGAGCTTGATTTAACTCAAGGTCAACTGGCAGAGGCTGTTGGGGTGACGCGCCAGACTATTGGTTTGATAGAGGCGGGAAAATACAATCCTAGCCTCTCGCTCTGCCAGTCCATTTGCAGATGTTTAGGGAAAACCCTAGACCAACTATTTTGGGAGGAAGAAGATGGTAAATAAATTCATTCATTATCAATTACTTGACGAAAGAGAAGAACAACTAATCAATAAAGCTGGAGCGGAATCCTTTACCCTCTTCATTGGGCTTGTACTTCTAAGCTATTTGGTGGCTGTATTGGCTCCATCTCTTTTTAATCCGAATTTTCTAGTCTATACTCTGATAGTAGGAATTTTCTTCTTTTTCAATCGTGCCCGTTATCTGGGAGTGACCTACTATAGTCGTTTTCATTTTACGATTTTGGGTTGTTTTTTCCTAACCTTGGCTATTACGGCTCTTTTGATGTTACAGAATTATCAATTCAACATAGAAATTTATCAGCACAATCCTTTGAACGTTAAATACCTATCTGCTTGGGCAATTACTTATGTCATTTACCTTCCCTGGGTCTTTATTGGCAATCTTGGTCTGAAGAGCTATGGCGAATGGGCTCAGAAAAAGTTTGAACAAGATATGGATGAACTGGAGAGTGGAGAATAGCTTGTTACTCTTTTCTCAATCCAGCTAAAATGTGATATAATAGTACTAATTTATTGGAATACATGAAAGTTCTTGAAAATTTTCATGTGTTTCTAGCTAAGGAAGTAGGAAAAGTATGTATCCAGATGATAGTTTGACATTGCACACGGACTTGTACCAGATTAACATGATGCAAGTTTACTTTGACCAAGGGATTCACAATAAAAAGGCGGTTTTTGAGGTGTATTTCCGCAAACAGCCTTTTAAGAATGGCTATGCAGTTTTTGCTGGTTTGGAAAGAATTGTAAGCTATCTTGAAGACTTGCGTTTTTCAGATAGTGATATTGCCTATTTGGAGTCGCTAGGCTATCATGGGGCATTTTTGGACTATCTCCGCAATTTCAAGTTGGAGTTGACCGTTCGTTCTGCCCAAGAAGGGGACTTGGTTTTTGCTAGTGAACCTATTGTGCAGGTAGAAGGCCCTCTAGCCCAATGTCAGTTGGTTGAAACGGCCCTTTTGAACATCGTCAACTACCAGACCTTGGTGGCTACTAAGGCAGCTCGTATTCGTTCAGTCATTGAAGATGAGCCTTTGATGGAGTTTGGGACACGTCGGGCGCAAGAGATGGATGCGGCCATCTGGGGAACACGCGCAGCGGTGATTGGTGGTGCCAATGGAACCAGTAACGTGCGTGCTGGTAAACTCTTTGACATTCCTGTTTTGGGAACCCATGCCCATGCCTTGGTGCAGGTTTATGGTAACGACTATGAGGCCTTCAAGGCTTACGCTGCGACCCACAAAAACTGTGTCTTTCTTGTAGATACCTATGACACCCTTCGCATTGGGGTACCAGCTGCCATTCAGGTGGCGCGTGAGCTGGGTGATCAGATTAACTTTATGGGTGTTCGGATTGACTCTGGGGATATTGCCTACATTTCCAAGAAAGTCCGTCAGCAGCTGGACGAGGCTGGATTTACAGAGGCTAAGATTTATGCTTCAAATGATTTGGACGAAAATACCATCCTCAACCTTAAGATGCAAAAGGCCAAGATTGATGTCTGGGGCGTGGGAACCAAGCTGATTACAGCCTATGACCAGCCAGCTCTTGGTGCAGTTTACAAGATTGTTGCGATTGAAGATGAAAATGGGAACATGCGCAATACGATTAAGCTGTCTAATAATGCGGAAAAAGTGTCGACGCCAGGTAAGAAGCAGGTGTGGCGCATTACCAGTCGTGAAAAAGGCAAGTCAGAAGGCGATTATATCACTTATGACGGTGTGGATGTGAGCGACATGACTGAAATCAAGATGTTCCATCCGACCTATACATACATCAAGAAGACGGTTCGTAATTTTGACGCTGTTCCTCTCTTAGTGGATATTTTCAAAGATGGGAAATTGATTTACAGCTTACCTAGTTTGACTGAGATTCAGGCTTATGCTCGTAAGGAATTTGACAAGCTTTGGGATGAGTATAAGCGTGTGCTCAATCCGCAGCATTATCCAGTGGATTTGGCGCGTGATGTATGGCAAGACAAGATGGACTTGATTGACAAAATGCGCAAGGAAGCCCTTGGTGAAGGAGAAGAAGAATGAGTTTGCAAGAAACGATTATCCAAGAACTGGGTGTGAAACCAGTGATTGATGCCCAGGAAGAAATTCGCCGTTCTATTGATTTCTTAAAGAGATACCTGAAAAAACATCCCTTCCTTAAAACCTTTGTACTAGGGATTTCTGGGGGACAAGACTCAACCTTAGCAGGACGATTGGCTCAACTGGCTATGGAAGAACTGCGAGCTGAAATGGGCGATGACAGCTACAAATTTATCGCTGTCCGCCTGCCTTATGGAGTACAAGCTGATGAAGCAGACGCTCAAAAGGCCCTAGCCTTCATCCAGCCAGATGTCAGTTTGGTAGTCAATATCAAGGAATCAGCTGATGCCATGACAGCTGCAGTTGAAGCGACAGGTAGTCCTGTTTCAGATTTCAACAAGGGAAATATCAAGGCTCGTTGCCGTATGATTGCCCAATATGCCCTTGCGGGTACTCATAGCGGAGCGGTCATTGGAACAGACCATGCTGCGGAAAATATCACAGGTTTCTTTACCAAGTTTGGTGACGGTGGTGCAGATATTTTACCCCTTTTCCGCCTCAATAAACGCCAAGGAAAACAACTCTTGCAGGAACTTGGTGCAGACCCAGCCCTTTATGAAAAAATCCCAACAGCAGACCTAGAAGAAGACAAACCAGGTCTAGCTGATGAAGTAGCCCTCGGAGTCACTTATGAAGAGATTGACGACTACCTAGAAGGCAAAACAATCAGCCCAGAAGCCCAAACGACTATCGAAAACTGGTGGCACAAAGGCCAACACAAACGCCACCTACCCATCACCGTATTTGATGACTTTTGGGAGTAAAAAGGTCCGGGGGACCTTTTTAGCTTCTTGCCCTGAAATTAAAAAGCAAGAAAAACCTCCAGTGGAGGTTTTCAGCCTCTCACCTTGAAATAAGAAAGTGAGAGAAGGTCCGGGGGACCTTGAACCCCGAGCACGGAAACAAGTAAGCGAGGAAGGTCCAATGGATCTTTTTAGCTTATTACCTTGAGATTCAAAAGCAAAACAAGTTTCAATGGAGATTGGGCAGAGAATTATCTATCAGAAAGTGAGGTAGCATCATGAAATCTATAGGTACGCAAACATTACAGACAGATCGTTTAATTTTGAGAAGATTTATGGAGAGTGATGCAGAAGCCATGTTTCAGAATTGGGCTTCATCTGCTGAGAATCTAACCTACGTCACTTGGGATCCCCATTCTGATGTCGAGGTGACTCGAAACTCCATTCGTAATTGGGTTAGCTCCTATGTCAATCCCAACTATTACAAATGGGCCATTTGTCTCAAAGAAAAGTCAGAGCAGGTGATAGGAGATATCAGCATCGTTGCAATAGATGAGAACGATTCTTCTTGTGAAATTGGCTATGTGCTAGGCAAGAAATACTGGAGTCATGGTATGATGACAGAGGCCTTGAAAGCTGTCTTGGACTTCTGTTTTACCCAAGCAGGCGTTCAAGAAGTCAAGGCACGTTATGCCAGTCTCAATCCAGCTTCAGGTCGTGTCATGGAGAAGGCTGGAATGTCCTATCTAAAGACTATTACCAATGGTGTAGAGAGAAAAGGCTATCTTGCGGACCTTATTTATTATCAGATAAGTAGGGAAGACAGATAAGATTAAAATTTTACTGATAATTTAGTGTTTATCCGCTATACTAGTTTCTTATCTTCTATTTCATTTGTCCTTTCTTTTCCGAATAAATATATAATAGCGGTGAATCTAGTGAGATTAGATTTAAAAATGTGCTATAATGAAAGGAGAGAAAGTATGACATTACGTCATCCAGGCATCAGCCCAACTAATGACTTGGTTGCTAAGAAAATTTTTAGCAATCCAGAGATCACTTGTCAATTTATTCGCGATATGCTGGACTTACCAGCTAAAAATGTAACTATTTTAGAGGGGAGTAACATTCACGTCTTACCTTCCCTGCCTTACTCAGCGCAGGATTTCTATACCAGTATAGATGTCTTGGCGGAGTTGGACAACGGTACTCAAGTAATTATTGAGATTCAAGTTCATCATCAGAATTTTTTCATCAATCGTCTGTGGGCTTACTTGTGCAGTCAGGTCAATCAAAACCTAGAAAAAATTCGTCAGCAAGAAGGAAATACTCACCAGAGTTACAAACACATCGCACCAGTATACGCAATCGCAATTGTCGATAGTAACTACTTCTCAGATGACTTGGCTTTTCATAGCTTTAGCATGAGAGAGGATTCGACAAGTGAAGTTTTAACAATTACAAACAATGGACAAGAAAACCATCTGGTTAAGATGGCGTTCTTGGAATTAAAAAAATACAGAGAAACCAGCAAAGACGAGGTTCGTAAACCGTGGTTGGAGTTTTTTGGGAATAAACCCTTTACCCAAGAACCCGAGCGAGCCATCAGCCAAGCAGACCAACTGCTGGACTACAAGAGCTGGTCCGAGGAGGACAGGAAAATGTTTAGTCAACTACGTATGCGTGAAGAACAAGCCTTGTTAGCACAGGACTATGCCTTGGAAACAGCTAGAGCCGAAGGTATTGAACAAGGTTTGGAACGTGGCCGTGCAGAGGGGATTGAACAAGGTATTGAAAAAGGCTTAGAACGTGGTCGCGAAGAGGGTATTGAACAGGGACTGGAGCGTGGAAAAGTTGAAGGTAGTTTGTCTATGCTACTAAATCTGGTTCGTCAACGTCTTTTAACCGCAGAGATTGCCAGCCAGCAGTTGGGGATGACTGTCACTGAATTTGAGTCACTATTGAAAGACCATCATAAATAAGACCTAAAAATACAGAGAAACCAGCAAAGATAGCATTCGCAAGCCGTGGTTGGAGTTTTTTGGGAATAAACCCTTTACTCAAGCACCCGAGCGAGCCATCAGTCAAGCAGACCAACTGCTGGACTACAAAAGCTGGTCCGAGGAGGACAGGAAGATGTTTAGTCAACTACGTATGCGTGAAGAACAAGCATTATTGGCTCATGACTATGCCTTGGAAACAGCTAGGGCGGAGGGTATCGAAGAGGGATTAAAAGTAGGTCTAGTAAATCTCGTTCGTCAAGGTCTTTTGACTTCCGAGGTTGCCAGCCAGCAGTTAGGTATGACTGTCTCTGAGTTTGAAGAACTATTGAAAGAGCATCTCAAATAAGAACTAAAACAATACAGAGAAACCAGCAAAGACGAGGTTCGCAAGCCGTGGTTGGAGTTTTTCGGGAACAAACCCTTTACCCAGCGCCCCGAGCGAGCCATCAGCCAGGCAGACCAACTGCTGGACTACAAGAGCTGGTCCGAGGAGGACAGGAAAATGTTTAGTCAACTACGTATGCGTGAAGAACAAGCCTTGTTAGCACAGGACTATGCCTTGGAAACTGCTAGGGCGGAGGGTATCGAACAAGGACTGGAAC
>ERZ1699255.53-NODE-53-length-12252-cov-2.405691_pt1 | contig 12252 bp, 8 predicted proteins | sample MGYA00581542_ERZ1699255 | MGnify/ENA primary metagenome ERZ1699255 (study PRJEB42319, sample SAMD00040312) | human oral metagenome | material: saliva | host: Homo sapiens | study: EMG produced TPA metagenomics assembly of PRJDB4115 data set (Metgenomic analysis of...
ATCCTAGAGTTACTATGATTGAGGAAGACATTGCTAATATAGATGAACAATTTTTAAAATCCAAAGGAATCAGTTCAAAAAGAGTTGATATAGTTATTGGTGGCCCACCTTGTCAGTCCTTTAGTACGGTTGGCAAGAGACAGTATGATAAGAGAGCAAAAATGTATCGTGAATATAGAAGGATACTTTCATTTATCCAACCTAAAATGTTTGTTTTTGAAAATGTTTATGATTTGCTAACCATGAAAAACGAGCAAAATGGACCAATTATTCGAAATGTAAAAGAAAGTTTTAAAGATTTATCTAGCTTTGGAGATGTTCATGGATATAGCGTTTATACAGAATTACTTAATGCTAAGGATTACGGTGTTCCACAAAATAGAGAACGCGTCTTTTTGATTGGTGTAAGAAATGATTTAAATATTGAGTTTGAATGGAGTTTTCCAGAAAAGTGTACTTCTGAAAATCCCTTCAATTTAAGAGATGCTATTGGAGATTTACCTAGTTTAGGAAATAATGACAGAGCGGACCAATATGTGGAAGATCCACAAACAGATTATCAAATTTTAATGAGAGGTAATCAAGAACAATTATTTAATCATGTAAGTCGTAATCATGGACAAAGATTGCAGAAAATTATGGCTGCACTTAAGGAAGGACAAGGTAAGAATGATATAAATAGAATGGTAGAAGATGGATTGTTAGATAGAGCACTTTATTTAACTTCAGGATATAGTAATACTTACGGTAGATTGTGGTGGGAGAGACCTTCAACGACTATAACAAACAATTTATCAACTCCATCTTCCTTACGGTGCATTCATCCCAGTCAAAATAGAGCTTTGACTGCAAGGGAAGGTGCAAGAATACAGTCTTTTCCAGATAATTATAAGTTTGTCGGAGGTCTACAAGCAATTAATACCCAGATTGGTAATGCTGTTCCTCCAATTTTAAGTATTCATTTAGCTAATAGAATAAAAGATTTCTTTGAAGAAAATAATTTGTAAAAAGGAATTAATATGTCAGAAAAAAATACAATACAGTTCAATTTTTCATACTATGCTTTAAATTTACTTGGTAAACAAATGTATACTAATAGATGGAGTGCTATTTCTGAACTTGTAGCAAATGGATTAGATGCTGGTGCAACAAATGTAAAGCTATATATTAATTCTATTAATAAGAAAAAATCTATTTTGGAGATAATAGACAATGGAAGTGGCATGTCTTATAATGACTTGGCTACAAAATATGCATTAATAGGCAGGAATAAGCGTTTGTCTGAAAATGAATTGTCAGATAAAATTAAAGGACGCAAGGGAATAGGTAAACTAGCTACGTTGTTTCTGTCTAAAAAGTACTATATTGTTTCAAAAAAAGCTGGTGTCACAACTGCATGGATGTTAGATTCAACTGATAAAAATGATAATGATGTTCCAGAATTAATAAGAGTAGATGCTTCAGAAGTTGGGATTGAAAATAGAGAGTTATGGGAACAATATGATACAGGAACTCTTGTTAAATTAGTTGATGTAAATATGTCAGGATTTGCTGAGACAAAATTCGAATCTTTAAAACTTCGTTTGGCCGATTACTATCTTTTAGATAATATTAATGCAAGTATAGAAGTAGCCTATATTACTGATTCTCGAAAAAGAGCAACATTTGAAAAAGTAGAGAAAAAAATAGCGTTCAAAAACTTTTTTGCCTTTTTTGAAAATGATTTAGAAAATAATTTATCACAGAAGTTATCGAAAAGTGTATTAATTCCAAATAGTAAATATGAAGATTTTAGGACCAAACGAAGGGATGTTGTCAAATTTTCAAAAGAAGATTTTAAAAATATAGAGGGTAAAGAAAGGTTCATAACTACTTCTGGAAAATCTAAGTTTTTCCCTTATGAATTAAAAGGTTGGATTGGTATCCATTCTACAATAAATACAAATGAGGCTAAACAAAATGATCCAAATTTTGTAAAAAACGATGTTCATAAACCTAACAGGTTGAAATTATATGTCCGTGATAAGTTAGCAGTGGAAAATTTTCTTGAGTATTTAGATAATACTCAAGCAATGAGAGTCTACTTAGAAGGAGAAATATCCTTCGATATCTTGGATAATGATGAACTTGAAGATATTTCAACATCCTCTCGTGAAGGATTTTCAAGAGAAGATGAACGAGTTAAGCTACTAATTAATATTTTGAAACCAATTATTAGTAAGTTGATTAGTGAAAGAAATAAAATTGCTACGCAAATTAGTGTTGAAGATCGCATGGAAGATGAACGAAGGCTCGAAAAAGAGAGGGAAGAACGAAGAAAAGAAAGAGAGGCTCGGAGACAAGAAGAAAGAGAAAAAAGAATAGCGGAACAAAAGGCTGAGATACTGGAACAAAAAAATGAACACTTGATAGAAACAAATGCTCAATTAGAAACGCAAAATACTATTCAAAAAGTAATGCTACAAGAAAAAGATCCAGAAAAACAGGAATTATTTGTTCATGAATTAAATACAATCAGCGATAACTTAATTTATACCATTAGTGATTTAGCTGAAGATTTTCGAAAAACTAAAGAATATGATAGAGTCAGTGAATATATTATTGATTTCAAAAGAAGTGCGGATCGTCTTAGTACTATAAAAAGACAGTTTTTGAAATTAGGTACATATGATCTAATAGGTAAGCAACTAATTGATATTAAGTCATATTTAAAGAGCTATCTTAAGGTTAGCCCGCATAGAAAAAGGATTATTGATGAGATAAGTCCTGGAGAATTTGGAAGAGAAATAGATGTTTTTGAGTTTGCAATTTTAGTAGACAATTTAATTTCAAATGCTATTGATAACAATGCAACTTTTATTAATTTTTCTTATTTAGATAATGAAAATAAATTAATTATTAGCTCAGACACAGCACCAATAAAGGTAGAACCTATTGAAAATATATTTAACCTTGGAGTCAGTTCAAAAAATTTTGGGACAGGTGTCGGATTATACTTGGTTAAGGAAATTTGTGACGAGTATAATTGGAAAATAGATGTATCTCAAGACGCAACAAATGTAAATTTTGAAATAAAAATGGAGTAACCGAAATTGAGAAATGAAGTGAGAGTGATTTGGTTAGAAGATTCTATAAGAGGTGCAAATAAGAGACCTCATGAGAGTAGAGTTAAAGCAGTAAAAGAACACATAGAATCTAAGGGATATCAACCTAATATCGAAGTTGTTACTAATATTAGTGAAGCAAAACGCTTATTGACGATAAGAGGTGGAGAAGAACGATATGACTTTTGTATTTCTGACTTTGATTTAGGGGGAGGAACAGATGCTGAAAAGGGATTAGACTATTTAGTTGAAGTGAGAAAATCAAAAAATTTTAAGCGTTTTTTTGTATTATATTCTCGAAATGAGTATTCTACGATCTCTCAAAAAGTTGTTGAAAAATTACAAGATGAGGAGAATATTAATCTATTTACTAATTTTTCATTTATATCTGTTGCGACAGATGATAAGTACACTATTAAACATATTGAGCAGAAATTTAAAGAGTCTATAGATATTGGATTAGCAAGATGGGACGAATTAAATGCTATTCGAGGAATGTATATGTGTGAACATGCTGAGATCGAATACCATTTAAGGGAAAAAGGGATATCCGGCAGTTATGAAGAACAGATAGGTTATTTTTGTACAAAAGAGAATATTTCTAAAGATATTCAAACATTGTGGAATGAACAAAGAAAGATTCGAAACGCTTTAGCACATGTTAGGGAAGCATTTGATCATAGAAAAAAATGCTTCTATATTGTATCTAATGAAGATTCTAGGATAAAGATATTTGAAAATGATTTAGATATACACAGAAGTAAGTTAAGAGATTTGAGAGAGAAATTGAATCTTTAGAAAACATGTTACCACACAACAAACCCTCTACGTTAGAACCGACCTGATAAGTACAATATTGCAGCCTTCTTCTCAGGTGTTGGGGGAATTGAGTTGGGATTTGAACAGACCAACGAGTTCAGAGTGGTGTATGCCAATGATGGTTTTTTATAATTTACGCCAATTCCATGCACATTTCACCATTTACCTATGACACAGAAAAACAATTGAAAGGATCTTTCTATGCAACCAACTTACAACATTGACGATCCAAACTTGTCTTATGAAGATAAACGTGACTTATGGCAGATCGGTTTTGGCCTACAGAAGGTTGATAATCTAGTGCCATCAGCTTATATGGAATCTTTGGCTGAGAAACAATCTCGAGGTGAACTGACTTACGAGCAGGTTTATGAAGATGCAACGGCTTATCATCATACCATTGATGCAAGTACGGAGGAGGCAGACTTGGTTTCTCTACGTATTGTAGAACTATTGTCTCGAAGAGGCTTTAGCTTCAGTCCTGCGACCTTACTTGCTATTCATAAGGAGTTGTTCCAAGATATATTTGAACCCTCTATTCCGGTGGGGCAATTTCGTCAGACCAATATCACAAAGAATGAACCTGTTTTGAATGGTGAAAGTGTTGTGTACTCTGATTTCTCTATGATTCAAATGACCTTGGATTATGATTTTAATCAGGAAAGACAAGTTGCATATGCGACACTAACTCAGGTGGATGTGGTTAAAAAAATCCAGCATTTTATTTCAGGAATCTGGCAGATTCATCCATTTCGCGAAGGAAACACTCGGACAGTAACGGTTTTTTTGATTCAGTATCTTCGTGAGTTTGGTTTTGATATTGATAATACACCATTTCAGCAACATTCCAAGTATTTTCGTGATGCCTTGGTATTAGATAATGCAAAGATTTTACAGCGACGTCCTGAGTTTTTAACAGCTTTTTTTGAAAATCTCTTGCTCGGTGGTCAAAATGATTTATCTTCAGAAAAAATGTATCTAGATTTAGACCTCGATCTTTCATAATCCTAATACTGAGTAAACATTGAATTTTAGGAAAAAATGAAGTAAGTATTTCCACAAGAAAACGTATATCATCAAAGTTTTAGTGTCGCTTGATGATATGCGTTTTTTTAATTTTATAGACTGCTCGTTTAAACTCTATTTACCTCGTACCTTCTGGTGCGAGACGGAATAAGTATTATTCGGATTTTATTTTCGTGTACAATTTCAGCTATTCTTGTTATAATCAGCCTATAGGAATCAAGGAGGTGATTGTTATGGCTGTTTTTGTGTCTTTGGATGGAATTGTGGTAGAAGTACTTGATGTCTTTTCTTCTTTTAATGGGGATAGTGAGTTTTTCTTGTGTAAACATCTTAAAGACAAGAGTCAGTTTGTGATGGAACGCTCTCAGTTCGAGGAGATGTTCCAACTTCAAAGTAGTTGCTTGACGACGCAAGAAAAATTACAATTGTTTACCTCCGTGTTTGCTGGCCGTTATGATGTTTATGCTAAGAGTTTCATCAATGATCAAGGAAAAATTCAATATTTTCCATCCTATGATTATGGTTGGAAGCAGTTGCCACCTGAAAAACGGAGTTTCCAGACATTGACAGATTCCGTTTTGAAATCTCATTTTCGTGGGGAGACAGCTATCGGTATCTTTCCTATGCACTTAGATGATAGCTGTTATTTTTTGGTACTGGATTTGGATGAAGGAGATTGGAAAGAAGCCGGTTTAACCATTCATAGAATAGCCAGGGAACGCCAGATGGAAGCTCATCTAGAGATTTCTCGTTCGGGTCAAGGACTCCATATTTGGTTCTTCTTTGAGGAAGCGATTCCGTGTCGAGAGGCTCGCTTATTTGGAAAGAAACTATTAGAATTGGCAATGCAGGAAAGTATGCAACTGTCCTTTGATTCTTTTGATCGCATGTTTCCAAATCAGGATGTTCTTCCTAAAGGTGGACTTGGTAATTTGATTGCCCTTCCTTTTCAAGGAGAAGCTTATCATCAAGGGCGAACGGTCTTTGTGGATGAATATTTTCAGCCTTATGAAGACCAATGGAGGTATCTACAAGAAATTCAGAGGGTTTCAACTGCTAAAGTGGCACTGTTAATCCAAGAGGAGTTAGGCAAGCAAGAATTGGATAAGGAGTTGAAGGTCGTCTTATCCAATATGATCCAACTTGAAAAATCGTCTGTGACACCCAAGACACTGTTTTTCTTGAAAAATATGGCTTCCTTTTCTAATCCCGAATTTTATTTAAAGCAGGCTATGCGACAGCCAACCTATCAAATTCCTGAGCGAATGTATTTATTTGGAGAATCCGATCATTATTTATGGCTGCCAAGAGGCTTGCTGTATCCATTGCAAGATAAATTTAAGCAGGTATCTGTGGAAGATAGGAGAAGGGTACAAAGGTCTATTAGAGTGGAATTTAAGGGAGAGCTCACTTTGGAGCAAGAGTTAGCCCTGTCAGATATGACTTCTAAAGAAAATGGTTTACTTCATGCGGAGACTGGTTTTGGAAAGACCGTTTTAGGTGCTGCTCTCATCTCTGAACGGAAAACCAAAACAATTATCCTAGTTCATAATAGGCAACTCTTAGATCAATGGCTGGATCGTTTAAACCATTTTTTGACTTTCGAAGAGGAAGAAGCTACCCGTTATACGGCATCAGGTCGTGAAAAGGTAATAGGCTATGTTGGGCAGTACGGTGGGACTAAGAAATGGCTGAGTAAACTGGTTGATGTTGTTATGATTCAATCTCTATTTAAGTTGGAAAATAGTCAAAGTCTTTTGGATGAGTATGAGATGATGATTGTGGATGAGTGTCATCATGTATCTGCCTTGATGTTTGAAAAAGTTGTTGCTCAGTTTAGAGGGAAGTATCTTTACGGTTTGACGGCTACGCCTGAGCGTAAGAATGGTCATGAGCCTATTGTTTTTCAGAGAATTGGTGAGATAATCCATACTGCTGATAAGAGGGAAACGGATTTTAAACGGCAATTGCAATTAAGATTCACTTCTTTTGGTCATTTGGAGATTGAAAAGACCAAAGCAAGTAATTTTATACAGCTTAGTGATTGGATTGCTACTGACTCAGTGAGGAATCAGATGATTCTCAAGGATATTCTAGACCAAGTGGCAGAAGGGCGGAATATCTTGGTTTTAGTCAATCGAATTCAACAGATAGATGTCTTTGAAAAGTTATTGAAAGAGAAAGAGGTTGATGACTGTTATATTATTAGCGGAAAAACCAAAGTCCGAGAGAGAACAAGTTTACTGGAGATATTAGAACAGCTAGATAAAGGGTTTGTATTGTTGTCAACTGGAAAATACATTGGTGAAGGTTTTGACTTACCTCAGTTGGACACGCTTATCTTGGCAGCGCCCTTTTCTTGGAAAAATAATTTGATTCAGTATGCAGGTCGGATTCATAGAAACTACAAGGATAAGTCTTTGGTGCGTATTTTCGATTATGTGGATATTCATGTTCCTTATTTAGAAAAGATGTTTCAGAAAAGACAAGTAGCTTATCGAAAGATGGATTATCGTGTCATTGAGGGTGAGGAGAAACAATTCGTTTATGTTGATAGTAGATATGAGAATGTGCTGAGAGAGGACTTGGCAGGGGAAAGACAGCAGTGTATGCTTATTTTACCTTATGTGCACCAGACAAAACTGATGAATTTTCTAAAAGAATTTAGGATTAGTCAAATTGAGATATGTATACCAGAGACGGTTGCAAATAAAGCATGGCTAGACCAGTTGAAGAGCAAGAAAATTAAAGTGTCTTTTACTCAATCAAAAATAGTCACGCCTATTCTTTTGGTAAACAAGACCATTGTTTGGTATGGTGCAATGCCATTATTAGGGAAGGTAGATGAAATGACCATATTACGTTTGGAATCAGCTAGTATAGTTTCTGAACTAGTGGCAGGTTTACGATAGAGAAAATTTTTAAAAATTTCTATGTATGCTTTCCAGTTGAAAGAACGTGAAGTTTTGACAAGTCAACGACTCAATGAACTGGAAATCAACGGAATTCGTTTGACCAAGTTTAATAATGGCGAAACCGGCATTGAATTCATCTGGATTGATATTGAAAATCCACCTAGCGATGCCATCGGATGGGGAGCAAAGAAATAAAAAGTTCGCTGTTTTTTGTTTTGTGTTTTACAGTTTTTTCTTGACAAGTCTTTCTTTTTTATGGTATTCTTTATGCAACAAGTGTTGCGCAACAAATGTTTCGTGAAAGGAGTCTTATGCCACCAAAGGTTAAATTTAGTAAAGAGGCTATCATTGGGAAAGCTTTACAATTGGTGAGAGAAGAGGGCATGGCTAGTTTGACGGCTCGAGCATTAGCGGAGCAACTGGGAGCCACACCAAGAGTCATTTTTGGGCAATTTGCCAATATGGCCGAGTTACAAGCAGAGATTATTGGTGCTGCGGAAATGGTCGTGGTGGAGTATATTCGTAAGGCCTTAGAAGATGAGAAGCCTTTTCGATCCGTCGGGGTTGCTTATATCCTTTTCGCCTCAAAAGAACCCCAACTCTTTCAATTGCTTTTCCAAAATCTCAGCAAAGATCCGATTCGTCGCTTTCAAGATTTTCTTCCCGTGAAGGATCATAGTTACCAATTGGTTCTGGATTCGATTGTCGCAGACTATCCTTTGACTCTAGAGGAGGCTAGTCGCTTGTACCAGCATCTATTTAACTACTCGCACGGGATGGCCTCTATGGTTGCTTCTGGTATTTATCAGTTCGGCATGGAAGAAGTGATTGGATTACTGACAGAGGTTTGTCAATCTCTCATCAAAGAAATGGTAGGAAAGAAATGATTCAACTAGAAAATATTCACAAAAGTTACGGCCAAACCAAGGTTTTAAAAGGGATTGACTTGCAGATTCAAGACCAGGATAATGTGGTTATCCTCGGCCCTTCTGGATCAGGCAAGTCAACTCTCTTAAACGTTTTGTCAGGTTTAGAAAAGGTAGATGAGGGACATATCCTCATTCAAGGACAGGATTTAGCTCAACTCACAGATATTCAATTGACAGCCTTTAGACGTGAGAAGATTGCCTTTATTTTTCAGCAGTATTATTTATTGCCTAATCTAACAGTCAGACAGAATGTAAAGATGGGGGCGGACCTGGCAAACAATCATGATTTTTTGCAGATTATTGAGGATTTGGGACTTGGCGATAAGCTGGACAAGTATCCGAGTGAATTGTCAGGTGGGGAACAGCAGAGAGTCTCCATTGCTCGGGCCTTGGCCAAAAAACCAGAGGTTCTCTTCTTAGATGAGCCGACGGGAGCCCTCGATGAAGAAACAGGACGCAAGATTCTCGACTATATCTGGGAGTTAAAGGAAAAGCTGGGCTTTACCCTCATCATGGTGACGCACAACCAAAATATTGCGAATATGGCAAGAACTATTATTCGTGTCAATAGTGGCAAGATTACCGAAGTTGTGACCAATGATCGGCCTCAGACTGCTTATGAGATTGGATGGTAAGCCATGTTTTCAGTAAAAGATATTCGAAAATTAGTTGTCGTAAGTATCATTGGAGCTTGTGCGGTCTTTGTGGCCAATCTCTTCTTGAATTTTTACCTTGATATCGAGCAGTTGGAGATTTTTAAAACTAATCCCATGATTCAGACCTACTATGACGCTCAGGTTTCGCTTTCCTGGATGGTGGCTATGGTCAGTGGAGTCGTCTTGTCCTTGACGTCGGTCCTTCTTATGTGTTTTTATATCAAACAATTTGTCGATGATCACAAGGAACAATTAGGAATTTTAAAGGCTTTGGGCTATAGCAATGGCCAGTTGGCTAAACGATTTTGGGCATTTGGGCTCAGTTTTGGTGCCGGAGCGCTTCTTGGCTATTTCGCTTCTTTTCTTATGATGGGGCATTTTTATGACTTCCGAAATGAAAAGGGGATCCTGCCAGAAATCACCATTCATTTTCATTGGCAGCTCTTGCTTGCTTTTGTGGTCCTTCCAACGGCATTTTTTATGCTTATCGCGGTTGGTTATGCTAGAAGACAACTACAAACGCCGGCTCTTCGCTTATTGAAAAAATCCCCAACACCAATCAAGATCAAAAGGAGAAAGAGGGCTCCTAAGAAAGAGAAAGACTTCCTAACAGAGCTGTCTTCGTCACTAATTTGGGGGAGAAAATCTATCCTGTTTTTTGTAGTCTTTGGCTCTATGTGTTTTGCGGCCATGGTTCAATTGTCCTTTGGTCTAAGGGACTACACAGATGACATCATCCAAACCATGATGATTATGATTGGCTTGATCCTTTCTTTTTCTATTCTCTTTTTATCATTGGGGATTGTCGTCTCAGAAAGTCGCGAAACCCTGGCTCTTATGAAGGCTTTTGGCTACACAGATCGTGAATGCCAAGGTCATATCCTATCTCCCTATCGTTTCTGGGCCTATCTAGGATTTGTTCTTGGGACTGCTTATCAGTACGCTATCATGGAAATCTTGATTGGTGTGATCAAAGATACGGTTCCTGAAAAGATTGAGCATCACTTTGATGGGAATGTTTGCTTCTGGACCTTGCTCGGTTTTGCTGTGGTTTATGAAAGCCTCTTTTATCTATCCAACAGAAAACTCCAAAAGCAAACCATCAAAGAAGTACTCTTAGCTGAATAAATAGAGAAGGTTGGATTCTCCAGCCTTTTTCTTATGAAACTCATTAACAAGAGAAGGATTTTTCCCTATTCTAGGGAAAATGAAATAAAGGAAAGAAAACGAAGTTACTGGCAGGACTTGAAATGATCTTTTTACTTGATTTGACGCAACAAATAATCCTTTATCTCTGTAGGAATCCTCTTGCAGTTTGTGGTTGCTATTGGAGTTGCAGACTTGAGTTATAAATAAATCAATATACCTGTGGTTATGTTACACAGGTCTTTCAATTAGCTGAAATATTTCACCTTTATTTTTTCTTAACCTTTGACTATTCCGCAAAATTATCGTAAAATAAAGAGTAAATGATAAAATGAGGTCAGAGTCTGTTCGCTCTGGCGATAGTAGTATAAATGAGGAGAAACGCTTTGGAATTAGAAGTATTTGCTGGGCAAGAAAAAAGTGAACTATCTATGATTGAGGTAGCGCGTGCTATCTTGGAACTTCGTGGTCGCGATCATGAGATGCATTTTAGCGATCTTGTAAACGAAATTCAAAACTACCTTGGAACATCAAACAGCGATATCCGCGAAGCCTTGCCTTTGTTCTACACAGAGTTGAACTTTGACGGTAGCTTCATCTCACTTGGAGACAACAAATGGGGTCTTCGTTCATGGTATGGTGTGGACGAAATCGACGAAGAAATCATCGCTCTTGAAGAAAATGATGACGATGAAGTAGCACCAAAAGCTAAGAAAAAACGCGTCAATGCCTTCATGGATGGCGATTCAGATGCTATTGACTACAATGCAGATGATCCAGAAGACGAAGATGCATACGAAGCAGATCCAGCTCTTTCATACGATGATGAAAATCCAGATGATGAGAAAAATGAAGTGGAAGCTTATGATGCAGAAATCAACGAGATTGCTCCTGATGACTTGGGTGAAGACGTGGATCTCAACGAAGAAGACGACGAGTTTTCAGATGATGATACTGAAAACATCGAGGAATAAAAGTTAGCTATTGACAATTATCCTATTTTTAGGTATCATATTGTTCGGGCACCTCTTTTAGAGGTCGGGGCTCCCTAGTTCTTAGGGAGCTATTTTTGTTTTTTCAAGAAGTTATCTTCTTGTATTTTAGTTGTGAATCTGGTGCAGTCGTTCCAGATTATTCTTATTAGTAGGGTCTTGTTTTCTATGTCCCCTCGTAGTTAACAAGACCTTGAGCATTTTAGAAAGAGGAATCTATGTCTACGAAATATATTTTTGTAACTGGTGGTGTGGTATCGTCTATTGGGAAAGGGATTGTGGCAGCAAGTCTGGGCCGTCTCTTGAAAAATCGTGGTCTCAAAGTAACCATTCAAAAGTTTGACCCTTATATCAATATCGATCCGGGAACTATGAGTCCTTACCAGCACGGGGAAGTTTTTGTGACAGATGACGGAGCTGAGACAGATTTGGACTTGGGTCACTATGAACGTTTCATCGATATCAATCTTAACAAATATTCCAACGTGACAACTGGTAAAATTTACAGTGAAGTTCTTCGTAAAGAACGCCGTGGAGAATACCTTGGGGCAACTGTTCAGGTTATTCCTCATATCACAGATGCTTTGAAAGAAAAAATCAAGCGTGCCGCTCTAACGACCGACTCTGATGTCATTATCACAGAGGTTGGTGGAACAGTAGGAGAT
>ERZ1699255.54-NODE-54-length-12247-cov-3.115017_pt1 | contig 12247 bp, 9 predicted proteins | sample MGYA00581542_ERZ1699255 | MGnify/ENA primary metagenome ERZ1699255 (study PRJEB42319, sample SAMD00040312) | human oral metagenome | material: saliva | host: Homo sapiens | study: EMG produced TPA metagenomics assembly of PRJDB4115 data set (Metgenomic analysis of...
TTGTTCTGCTCTTAATTCTTCTATTTGTGCTTTTATTTCATTTTGTCTGTCAGCTTCTTTGTCTGCGTCCGCCTTGCTATCAAAATGTGGACCGCCCAATTTACATTCACCTTTAGCTGTGCAAATCTTTGATGTTCCATCTTTTGCTATATGATATTTGTCTGCCATTATGTATCATCCTTTCTTTTTTATTTAAAATATCAACAAAAAAAGAAGAAGCATTTTAACTAACGCTTCTTCTTCTCTTTCTCTTAAGCCAGGATCTTCTAATTCTCTTTCCAAGCTCATTATTCTTCTTCTAATCTGAAAAGGTTTTAGTGTGCTCTCTGGATTAGTTCTAAATAAACATACAAAAAGATATAAAATGTATTAATATGTATGTTTATGGTGAAACTCAGTCGAAAAAAAGACTGAGGCTGGCATCCTAAAAATGACAGCTCGCAGAAGAGTTATTACAAGAACAATTATGTTTTTGTAACAATTTCTTCAGGATTAGACACCTTGTTATACGAACTTTATGTTCGTTTGCGTATTTTCGCAGTTCGATGTCAAAAGAACGTCTTTTGACAATATTTCGAGCTGCGTTAACATCCGCATTTATTTTATAATTACAACATTTACAAACAAATTCACTCTGTGATTTTCTATTATTTTTTGATACAAATCCACAGTTAGAACATTCTTGACTTGTATATGCCGCATTAACTTCAATTGTTGTTATTCCATATTTTTCCTCTAATCTAACAAATTTATCTTTTATTACTTTTCGATATGTTCTTGTTAGTAATCTATTCATTTTTTTAGACAAATTACTATATCTAAAATCAAGCTTCTCAACTACAAAAACAGCATATTCTTTATTTCCTAACTTATTTAAAATCCTTCCAATTTCATTTTTGAAAAATGATTTGATTTTAGATTGTAATGCTTTATAATAAGGATCATTACTTAATTTCTTTCCTTGTTTCTGTAATTCTTTTGTTCTTGCTAATAACAATTCATCCCAAATCTTAAGTTTAGTAAAAGTTTTTATTCCATGTCTTTCTCCTGTGCTTGTTGTAAACATAGTAACTAAACCAAAATCAAGTCCTAATTCTTTTTCATTAGTTCTAAGTGGTGCTTTATCATGAGCTAAAATTGGTGAAACTGTAAGTTTCTTATCTCTTAAACAAATTTGAGTAAAATCAACTTTTTCTCCAGTTTCAAGTAATTTTTTATAATATGGATTGTTCTTAAGTGGAATATAAACGGGGTTCCCTTTATCTAATGTTGACAATTTTAACCAAAACTCTACATGATGTGCATTTTTGCTCATTTCTAAAGAAGCTAATCGACTATCTAATTTTAAAGTTCTAACTTTAGATAAATCAGGTAAAGAAATCGTTTTTCTTGCTTGTTTTACAAGTCTTCTCATAAACTTCATTATTTCTTCTGGAACTTTCAGTTCGATAACAGCTTTATTTTCTTTTGTTGGAACAACAAGATTATTTTCTTCATCATAAGCCCATTTTAAAGTTGTTTTACTACTGTACCACAATTTATTTTTGTTAATTCTATAGCAAGTTGTTAAAAATGGTTGTCCTTGAATCAATTCATTGTCTATACTTGAATTACCTAAAAATGTCTTAATTTTATCAGAGAGTAAAGCACTCCAAGATGAATAAGTCTCATATGCTTGATCATAACAACATTGTACATATCTTGCTGATAATGGTGTTTCTATCGCATTCTCTTCAATCTCTTTTAGTTTCTCTGAAAGATTTTTTGTTTTTTCTCCTTTCTCTACTTTCTTATTATGTGCTCTAATTGCTCTATCAAATAGCACTTGAATATCTTCTTGATAAGGTTTGGCTTTTGTTTTCTTTATTACTCCATTACCTTTTACTAAATTATAATTCATCTCTCTCATGAACTTATCTAACAATTCAGAATAATGAGACCATAATGGCTCTAAATTATCAATCTTTCCCTTATTTGTTAGTGTTTCATGTCTTATTGCTGACATATATTTATTACTCATTTAGTCTCACTTCCTTTTCTTATTATTATATCTCTTTAAATTAACAGATTTTTTTAACAAAAATTATTAACTATTATTATAGATTCTCAAAATCTATAAATAAAAGATTATTTTTCTTGCTACTTATCTTGTTTTTTATATATTTATAATATCTTTTTTTTGAAAAAAGTCAAAACTTTTTATAATGTTTTTTAAAATATTATATTTTATATCATTTTTTACTTTTTTATTTAACTTTTAATATTACTCCTCTTCTTGATTTTCATCTTCTTTTTCTAAAACTTTACCCACTTGATCTGTTTTCATAGTTTTTTCAATAGAAGAATTTATTTCTTCTGCTGTATATACTTTTTCTTCAGTTCCAGCATTATTTCCTTTATCATATTCAAAAACATTTCCAACATTATTCCAAGTAGCTAATAAATTAGTTGCTTTATTGTTTAAATCTTCCATATCAATAATAGTCCAACCATTATCTTCTGAATTCATTAATATTAACTTAGCATCTCTAATTTCATATTTTTTAGAAACTAAATCAACTGTGTATTTATCATTGTTTGATTTTTTAACATTTGTAATATAATTAGTTTTAATTACATCAAAGTCAACTGACACAGTTATTTTATATGTTTTCTTATCGTTAATTACAACTTCTTCTTTACTTTTTACTTCCATTTTTATGTTTTCTGGTTTACTTGTAAAGAAATATGGTGTTTTATCACTTGTCTGATTTATTATACCTTCATCACAAGTGCTTTCATATATTTCATTATCTATATAAACTTTAGAAACTAAACAAGCGTCCATTCTTGTTTTTCTATTAATATATTTACCAGCTTCACCAAAAACAAAACCTAAATTATCATTATATGTTCCTATAGTTGTTGAATTAGTAATAAACTTATTAACAATTTCTTCTGGTTTGTTTTTTTCTGGAATATCTATATTTTTTTTATTTATTGATTTAGAAAATAAAAACATATATAATAGACCACCAATCACACATAAAGAAACAAAAACTATAATAGTTTTTATAATTAATGAATTTTTATCATTTTTATTATTTTTACTCATATAAAAATCCTTTCTTTTTTCTCCTTTTTGGAGATTGATTTTTTCTGACTCTATTATATCCCTTATTTCTCCTCAGATTTCTACTGTCCCTAGAAAGACTAAATCTGTTCCTAAACGGTCACTTATACTCAATGAAAATCAAAGAGCAAACTAGGAAGCTAGCCGCAGGTTGCTCAAAACACTGTTTTGAGGTTGCAGATAGAGCTGACGTGGTTTGAAGAGATTTTCGAAGAGTATTAAAATCCAGTCACGGTAATCCCCAACAGGCGGACACCTCTTTCTTTCTCGCTTAATTCTTCATAGAGTTGCAGGGCTATTTGGCTTATCTGACTAGCATCCTGTGTTTTTTGAGAAAGACTTTTTCGTTTAGTAAGAGTTGAAAAGTCTTCGTAGCGGATTTTCAAAATGACAATTTTTCCAGCCTTTTCTTGTTGATGTAGATTGAGAGCGACTCTTCCTGATAGGAGAGTCAGCTCTTTTTTGATGTCCTCCTCGGCACGGAGAATCTTCCCGTAGGTTTTCTCCTTGCCGATTGATTTACGGATGAGATTGGATTTGACGGGGGAATTGTGAATACCACGAGCCTTTCGATACAGGTCATAGCCCAGTCTGCCAAAACGGTCTATTAGGGTCACTTCAGGAACTTCAAGTAGATCAGCGCCAGTAAAAACGCCCATTTGATGAAGACGTTCCACCGTCCTTTTTCCTACTCCATGAAACTTGGAAATATCCATTTGTTTGAGAAAATCCTCAGCTTGGTCAGGTAGAATCACTGTCAGACCATGTGGCTTTTGATAATCGCTGGCCATTTTAGCTAAGAATTTGTTGTAGGAAACGCCTGCGGAAGCAGTCAGATGGAGTTCTTGCCAGATATCCTCTTGAATGAGGCGAGCGATTTTGACTGCTGACTTGATACCGAGTTTATTTTCTGTTACATCCAAATAGGCTTCGTCAATGCTCATGGGTTCTATTAAATCTGTATAACGCTTAAAGATAGTTCGAATCTGGAATCCCACAGACTTGTATTTTTCATAATTCCCTGAGATAAAGACGGCCTGGGGACATCGTTCATAGGCTTCCTTGGAACTCATGGCAGAATGAACACCAAAAGCTCGTGCCTCATAGCTACAAGTGGAAACGACACCACGCCCACCTGTTTGCCGAGGGTCGCTTCCGATAATGACAGGTTTTCCTCTGAGTTTAGGATTATCTCTGATTTCCACCGCAGCAAAAAAGGCATCCATGTCAATATGGATGATTTTTCTTGACAAATCATTTAACAAAGGGAAAATCAACATGTCTAGCACCTTTTTACTGCTTATTTTCTTTTATTATACCCTTTTTTCTGAAAAAAAGAAAAAAGGACTTTCTTTTTTCAAAAATATAATACAGTTTGGTATAGAATACGGTCTGTGTTAGAAAAGAAAGTGTAAAAATAAGGAATTTTCGCTTGTTGAAATCGGTTACTGTATGGTATACTGATTTCATAAATGTAACAGATGACTGTTACTAGAAAGAAAACAGAGGACATTAACATGGTTGTTAAGACAGTTGTTGAAGCACAAGATATTTTTGACAAAGCTTGGGAAGGCTTCAAAGGCGTAGATTGGAAAGAAAAAGCAAGTGTATCACGCTTCGTACAAGCTAACTACACACCTTATGATGGAGACGAAAGCTTCCTTGCAGGACCAACAGAACGTTCACTTCACATCAAAAAAATTGTAGAAGAAACTAAGGCTCACTACGAAGAAACTCGTTTCCCAATGGACACTCGTCCAACATCTATCGCTGATATTCCAGCAGGATTTATCGATAAAGAAAACGAAGTTATCTATGGTATCCAAAACGATGAACTCTTCAAATTGAACTTCATGCCAAAAGGTGGTATCCGTATGGCTGAAACTACTTTGAAAGAAAATGGATACGAACCAGACCCAGCTGTTCACGAAATCTTTACTAAATACGTAACAACAGTTAACGACGGTATCTTCCGTGCTTACACTTCAAACATCCGTCGCGCTCGTCACGCTCACACTGTAACTGGTCTTCCAGATGCATACTCACGCGGACGTATCATCGGTGTTTACGCACGTCTTGCTCTTTACGGTGCAGACTACTTGATGCAAGAAAAAGTAAACGACTGGAATGCAATCGAAGAAATCGATGAAGAAACAATCCGTCTTCGTGAAGAAATCAATCTTCAATACCAAGCATTGCAACAAGTTGTTCGCTTGGGTGACCTTTACGGAGTTGATGTTCGCAAACCAGCGATGAACGTTAAAGAAGCTATCCAATGGGTTAACATCGCCTTCATGTCTGTCTGCCGTGTTATCAACGGTGCTGCTACATCTCTAGGTCGTGTGCCAATCGTATTGGACATCTTTGCAGAACGTGACCTTGCTCGTGGTACATTTACTGAATCAGAAATCCAAGAATTCGTTGATGATTTCGTTATGAAACTTCGTACAGTTAAATTTGCTCGTACAAAAGCTTACGACCAATTGTACTCAGGTGACCCAACTTTCATCACAACTTCTATGGCTGGTATGGGTAACGACGGTCGTCACCGTGTTACTAAGATGGACTACCGTTTCTTGAACACTCTTGACAACATCGGTAACTCACCAGAACCAAACTTGACAGTTCTTTGGACTGACAAATTGCCATACAACTTCCGTCGCTACTGTATGCACATGAGCCACAAACACTCTTCTATCCAATACGAAGGTGTAACAACAATGGCTAAAGACGGATATGGTGAAATGAGCTGTATCTCATGCTGTGTGTCTCCACTTGACCCAGAAAATGAAGAACAACGCCACAACATCCAGTACTTCGGTGCTCGTGTAAACGTATTGAAAGCCCTTCTTACTGGTTTGAACGGTGGTTACGACGATGTTCACAAAGACTACAAAGTATTTGACATCGAACCAATCCGTGACGAAGTTCTTGAATTCGAATCAGTTAAAGCTAACTTTGAAAAATCTCTTGACTGGTTGACTGACACTTACGTAGATGCTTTGAACATCATCCACTACATGACTGATAAGTACAACTACGAAGCTGTTCAAATGGCCTTCTTGCCAACTAAACAACGTGCAAACATGGGATTCGGTATCTGTGGATTTGCTAACACTGTTGATACATTGTCAGCTATCAAATACGCTACAGTTAAACCAATCCGTGATGAAAATGGCTACATCTACGATTACGAAACAATCGGTGAATACCCACGTTGGGGTGAAGATGACCCACGTTCAAACGAATTGGCAGAATGGTTGATCGAAGCTTACACAACTCGTCTACGTAGCCACAAACTTTACAAAGACGCAGAAGCTACAGTATCACTTTTGACAATCACATCTAACGTTGCTTACTCTAAACAAACTGGTAACTCACCAGTCCACAAAGGTGTATACCTCAACGAAGATGGTTCTGTGAACTTGTCTAAACTTGAATTCTTCTCACCAGGTGCTAACCCATCTAATAAAGCTAAAGGTGGATGGTTGCAAAACTTGAACTCACTTTCTAGCCTTGACTTTAGTTATGCAGCTGATGGTATCTCATTGACTACACAAGTATCACCTCGCGCTCTTGGTAAGACTCGTGACGAACAAGTTGATAACTTGGTAACAATCCTTGATGGTTACTTCGAAAACGGTGGACAACACGTTAACTTGAACGTTATGGACTTGAACGATGTTTACGAAAAGATCATGTCAGGTGAAGACGTTATCGTACGTATCTCTGGATACTGTGTAAACACTAAATACCTCACTCCAGAACAAAAAACTGAATTGACACAACGTGTCTTCCACGAAGTTCTTTCAATGGATGATGCCTTGAGCTAATCAAGTTCTTGAATAATGAAATAAGTAACCCTCGGTCAGTCGACTGAGGGTTGTTTTTGGCTTCTTCAATACTTTAATACTCTTCGAAAATCTCTTCAAATCACGTCAGCTTTGCCTTGCCGTACTCAAGTACTTTCTGTAGCTTGCTTCCTAGTTTGCTTTTTGATTTTCATTGAGTAATAAGTCAGGAACTGAAATATCTGACCGGGATTCAAAGATACTTGTTGAGTTGCGGAAGTAGTCCGAAAAAACCACACTTTGTAAGGACACAAGGTGTGGTTGTATTTTATCTCTTAGACCAAGTTCTCTTCATAAAGAGAAGTAGGATTGGGTAAATCTCCAAGCGCCCTGCAATCATTGCAAAGGAGAGGAGAATTTTTGAGATAGGACTAAAGATTGAGAAACTAGAAGTGGTTCCTAGAATAGGTCCTATATTATTGAAACAGCTAAAGACAGCGCTGGTCACAACCAGAAAATCATTGCTATCTAGGCTGACAATAAAGATAAGCGCTAGCAAAATCATAGCATAGATGACAAAGTACTTGAGAATCTTATGCTGGGTATCTTTGTCAATAACCGTTTTATTAACATGGAGGGTCAACACACGGTGGGGCGATAGAATTGACAAAATTTGGTTTTTGGCAATTTTTGAAAGGATGAGGCCTCGAATAACCTTGAGTCCACCTGCGGTTGATCCAGCAGAGCCACCGATTCCCATGAGGAAGAGGAGGATAAACTGGGAGAAGAGGGGCCAATTGGTAATATCTCCGTATCCAAAACCAGTTGTTGTAATGATATTGGAAACCTGGAAGAAGGCCATTTCAAAACTCTTAGAAAATCCTGGGTAGAGATAGAGGGTATTGAGGCTGATCAAGCCTGTAGAAATTAGAACGATGACCAAGTAGGCACGAAGTTCTTCATCTCCAAAGAAGGCCTTGACGCGACGGAGCATGAGGTAGTAGTAGAGGTTGAAATTTACCCCAAAAACCAGAACTCCGATACTAACCAGATAGGTAATCAGTGAGCTGCCATAGTGGGCGATTCCATCGTTATAGACTGTAAAACCTCCTGTACCTGCTGTTCCCATAGCAATGACAAAACTATCAAATAGGGGCATACCGGCTAGGTAATAGATGATGACAAAGAGGGAAAAGAGAGCTAGGTAAAGGAGATAGAGAATCTGGGCAGTGTTTTTTAGTTTGGATACAACCTTACCAAAGACAGGACCAGGAACCTCAGCCTTCATTACCTCTAGGTGGCTATTCTTGGCATTATCCATAATAGCAAGTGCAAAAACAAGCACTCCCATCCCTCCAATCAAGTGGGTAAAACTTCGCCAGAAGAGGAGGGAACGACTGAGAACCGAAACGTCGTTCAGAATAGTTGCTCCAGTAGTTGTAAAGCCAGAACTGATTTCAAAAAAGGCATCGATAAGGCTGGGAATTTGCCCAGCAAAAACAAAGGGGAGACCGCCAAAGAAAGACCAAAGGATCCAACAGAGGGCAACAATCAAGATTCCCTCCTTGGCATAAATCCGTTGATTTTTTGGCTTTTGTAAAATTCCTGAGCCACCTAGTAATACGAGAATCCCAATCGTTGTAAAGAGGGCTGTAAAGACTTGGCTCGATTCATGGTAGTAGATGGCAATCGCAACAGGAACCAAGAGGAGAACAGCTTCAATCAAAAGTAACTTTGAAAGGAGGTAACGAATCATACTTTTATTCATTTCTTACCTCGCAATCAAATCATAAATCTTGGTGATGTTTGGCAACAAGGTTGTTACTAGGAGCTTGTCTCCGACTTCCAACATATCCTCCCCAGTTGGGAAAATAGTCTTGCCCTTTCGAATGATGGCTGCAATAAGAACCCCTTTTTTCAATTTCAGTTGAGAAAGAGGTTTGGCAGTCATTTTATTGGCTTCCTTGATATGGAATTGCAGGGTTTCGATTTGACCGTTGGCTAGATGGTGCATGGCTTGAAGGTCTGAATATTGGGCATTAACACGGCCACGAATAAAGTGCATGATTGTATCTACAGCGATGATTTTCGGAGTGATAATGCTTGAGAAATCAGGCGCATGAATAATTTCAAGGAGACTAGTTCTGTTAACCTTGCTAATATTTTTTTGCACCCCGACACTATCCAGAAACATAGAAGTAATAATATTCTCTTCGTCAACTCCTGTTAGGGTTGCTACTGCATCATAGTTTTGAGCACTTTCTTCTAGTAAGATATCTTTTGCGGTACCATCTCCTTGGACAATATAGAGATTAGGGAATTTCTCACTAAAGAAACGTGCTCTTTCAGGATTAATCTCGATGACTTTGGTATCAATACGACTGTCTTTGAGGATACCTAGTAGATAATAGGCAATTCTACCTGCTCCAACGATGAGAAGGCTCTTCACAGCACGAGATTTGAAATAATTATGGAAGAGCATCATATCAACACGGTTACCAGTGACAAAGATTCTATCTTTATCCTGTATGGTCATGTCACCACTTGGGATGATAATTTGATGATCTCTTTCTATCGCACAGACAATGACATTGCCAAATTTTTTCCGAAAATCAGAAATGGGCATTTGGCAAAGACCGCTAGTGGATTTGACAACAAATTCCATGAGGCTAACGCGTCCACCAGCAAAGCGTTCGACAGATAGGGCGTTGGGGAAGTCAATGATATTGGCGATAGCGCGGGCAGCCAAGAGCTCAGGGTTAACGATAAGAGAAAAACCGAGAATATTCTTTTCCTTGAAATAAGAGTTAGAATATTCAGGGTTCCGCACCCGAACGATGGTCTCTTTAGCTCCCATTTTTTTGGCTAGAACGGCTGCAATCATGTTCACTTCATCATATTCAGTCAAGGCGATAAAGATATCACAATCCTGGACACTGGCTTGCTCAAGGATGGTAAAATCGGCCCCGTTACCAAGGATACCCATGATATCAAAGCGATTGACAATATGATTGAGGACAGCTTCGTCTTGCTCAATCAGCAAAACATCATGCTTTTCTGCAACCAAGGAGCGACAGAGGGCAGAACCAACTTTTCCCCCTCCGACAAGGATAATTTTCATAATAAAACCTACTTTTTCATGATGTAACTATCATACCTTTTTTCAAGAAAAAATGCACCTACTAGCTAATAACAAGAGCTTTTAGTAGGAAATTTGCTATAAGGTAAAACTATACCCTAATCAATTAAAATAGCTATTAGCGACTTTCTCTGAAATATGGTATGATAAAGGATATACAAGGAGATAAAATGAATAATAATTTACTGGTATTACAATCAGACTTTGGTCTGGTTGATGGTGCGGTATCGGCTATGATTGGAGTGGCTTTAGAAGAGTCTCCAACCTTAAAAATTCATCATTTGACGCACGATATCACGCCTTATAATATTTTTGAGGGGAGCTATCGTCCGTCTCTTTCAGACGGTGGATTACTGGCCTAAGGGAACGACATTTGTATCGGTGGTCGATCCAGGTGTCGGCTCGAAACGTAAGAGTGTGGTTGCCAAGACTGCAAAAAATCAATACATTGTCACGCCAGACAATGGAACTCTTTCTTTTATCAAGAAACACGTTGGCATTGTAGCTATTCGTGAAATTTCTGAAGTGGCCAATAGACGTCAAAATACAGAGCATTCTTATACCTTCCACGGTCGTGATGTCTATGCCTATACTGGTGCTAAATTAGCCAGTGGTCACATTATTTTTGAGGAAGTGGGGCCAGAGCTTAGTGTGGATCATATTGTGGAGCTTCCAGTCGTAGATACAATCATAGAAGATCATCTGGTGAGGGGAGCTATTGATATTCTGGATGTGCGTTTTGGTTCGCTCTGGACTTCTATCACGCGAGAAGAATTTTACAAGCTGGAACCAGCATTCGGTGACCGTTTTGAGGTGACTATCTATCATGCAGATATACTGGTCTATCAAAATCAGGTTGTTTATGGCAAATCATTTGCAGATGTGAGAATTGGGCAACCCATCCTTTACATCAACTCTCTCTATCGTTTAGGTCTGGCTATCAACCAAGCTTCTTTTGCCAAGGCCTATAATGTGGGTGTCGGTTCATCTTGGACCATTGAAATAAAGAAAATAGAATCATAAAATAGGAGAATATAGATGAAAAATCAATCAATTAAACAAGTTGTTGCTATCGGTGTTGGAGCTGCGCTCTTTGTTGTCATCGGGATGATCAGCATTCCGACACCTGTTCCAAATACAAGCATCCAGCTTCAGTATGCGGTACAGAGCCTCTTGTCTATCATTTTTGGGCCTCTAGTGGGATTACTTGTTGGTTTAATTGGTCATGCAGTGAAGGACTCTCTTGCTGGCTACGGTCTTTGGTGGACTTGGATTATTGCTAGTGGTCTCTTTGGTCTAGCTGTCGGACTCTTTAGAAAATACATTCGAGTAACACAGGGTGTTTTTGAGTTGAAGGATATTGTCTTCTTTAACCTTATTCAGATTGTTGCAAATGCTCTTGTTTGGGGTGTCTTGGCACCACTTGGAGATGTTGTGATTTATCAAGAAGCAGCAGAAAAAGTATTTGCCCAAGGGATTGTTGCAGGTATTGCTAACGCTGTAACTATAGCTATCGCAGGTACCCTTCTCTTGCTAGCTTATTCACGTACGCAGACTCGTTCAGGAAGTTTGAAAAAGGATTAACATAAAGGAAAAGGCTGGGCAACCAGTCTTTTTCGATGTTTATAGACTAGTCAGGCAAGCAAGCTGGGATAGGAATCTTTTTGGCGCTAAGTTTTTAAGAGAAGAGTCTGCAAGAAGGGTTCGATTTATGATAAAATAGAAGTCTAATACTCTGCGAAAATCTCTTCAAACCACGTCAGCTCTATCTGCAACCTCAAAACAGTGTTTTGAGCAACCTACGGCTAGCTTCCTAGTTTGCTCTTTGATTTTCATTGAGTAGAAGAAGCGAATGAAGAGAGTAAGATGAAAGAAGCTATAATTGAGTGGAAGGATTTCTCTTTCCAGTATGAAACGCAACAAGAACCAACCTTGCAAGGGGTGGACTTGACCATTTATAAGGGAGAGAAAGTCTTAATTGTTGGGCCATCTGGGTCAGGTAAGTCGACCTTGGGTCAATGTTTGAATGGGATTATTCCCAATATTTACAAGGCTCAGATGTCTGGAGAATTTTTGATCAAGGGGCAAGCAGCATTTGATATGAGCATATATGATAAATCTCATCTAGACAGCACAGTTTTGCTGGATACAGATGGGCAGTTTATCGGGTTATCCGGGGCAGAGGACTTGGCTTTTGCTCTAGAA
>ERZ1699255.55-NODE-55-length-12236-cov-1.740358_pt1 | contig 12236 bp, 10 predicted proteins | sample MGYA00581542_ERZ1699255 | MGnify/ENA primary metagenome ERZ1699255 (study PRJEB42319, sample SAMD00040312) | human oral metagenome | material: saliva | host: Homo sapiens | study: EMG produced TPA metagenomics assembly of PRJDB4115 data set (Metgenomic analysis of...
CTTGGTCACATCCAAAATCCGACTAGCCACTTCCTCATACCAAGTCTGTCTTTCTTGGAAAATAGCTGCAAGTTCTTCCTTACTATTATTTAGAAAAAGCGGACGCTGATTGTCCTTATCAGCAGCGATACGGTGGTAGAGGATTTCAAAATCAGCTTTCAGATAGATGTTATCAGAATTGGTCTTTAGTAAGTCGCGATTTTTCTGAGAAACGACCACTCCCCCACCAGTTGACACAACTTGATCTCTTTGTAGTAACTCAGCTAATACTTCTGACTCTACCTGTCGAAAGACCTCTTCTCCCATTTCCGAGAAAAATTCCGCAATGGACATACCTAAGCGCTCCTCAATCAGGGCATCCATATCAAGGTAATTAGGGTCTAAACCTCTGGCAATAGTCGATTTGCCAGCCCCCATAAATCCTAGTAATACCTTAGCCATGAATCAAGCTCTCCAAATCATCAAAGAAGCTAGGATAGCTGGTATTGATGGCTTCAGCACGGTCAAGCTCCACTTCTCCATCTGCAACCAAGAGAGCCGCGATGGCTGTCATCATGCCAATACGGTGGTCACCAAAAGTATTGACTCTAGCACCGTGAAGGGCTGATTTTCCTTTGATAATCATTCCATCTGCTGTAGGTGTGATATCCGCACCCATGCTATTTAAAGCGTCTGCCACAACCTGAATGCGGTCTGTTTCCTTAACCTTAAGTTCCTCAGCATCCTTAATAACTGTTACACCTTGGGCTTGGGTCGCAAGTAGGGCGATAATTGGCAATTCATCAATCAAGCGTGGAATCAAGGCACCACCAATCTCTGTTCCTTTCAAGTCAGAAGACTCAACAGTCAAGGTTGCAGATTTAGCGACTGGATCAATTTCAGTAACTTCTAATTTTCCACCCATGGCGCGAATGACATCAATGATACCTGTACGCGTTTCGTTAATACCTACATTCTTAAGCACCACACGAGAATTTGGAACAATCAAACCAGCAACTAACCAAAAGGCTGCACTGGAAATATCTCCTGGTACGACCACCTTTTGTCCAGTCAGTTTTTGAGGCCCTTGGACTGTGATTTTTTTACCATCCACACTTAAACGGCCACCAAATTGTTGCAACATATCTTCAGTATGGTTACGGGTGCATTCCTTTTCGATAATCACGGACTCCCCTTGAGCCTGCAAGGCCGCAAACATCAAGGCTGACTTGACTTGGGCTGAGGCAATCGGCAACTCATACTGAATAGGTGCTAGGTTTTTCGTCCCTTTTAAATGAAGGGGAGGCAGATCTCGCTCAGTTTGCCCTGAAATGCTGACACCCATTTTTTTCAATGGAATCGTCACACGGTCCATAGGACGTTTGGAAAGACTGTCATCTCCAAACATTTCTACTTCAAAGTCTGCACCAGCAAGAACACCTGAAATCAGGCGAATCGAGGTTCCAGAATTTCCCATATCAAGGGCATTTCGCGGAGCTTTTAAGCCATCCATACCTACACCTTGAATGGTAATAACCCCATCTTTATCCTCAATCTCAACACCAAGGTCACGAAAGACTTGCATGGTCGAAAGGACGTCTTCGCCACGTAATATATCATAAACCTTGGTCTCACCCTCAGCCAAACTTCCAAAGATAATGGAACGATGACTGATAGACTTGTCACCTGGAACTCGGATACTGCCGTGTAAGTGGCTAATGTTTGTTTTTAGTTTCATACTGGACCTCATACTTGCAATACTTTTACTTATTTTATCATAAAAAGCCAGAAATTCCTTAAAAATTTCTGACTTTATGATAGTTATTTCTTATTTTAGCAATTCTGAAACTGGTTCGAAAACAATTTTTTCAATGTCAGAAAGGTAAATGGCCAATTGTTGTTGCTTGGTAAAGAATTCTGACAAGAGGCTATTCCCCTGAATCTGCTTGCCAAAGCCTTCCATCTTAGCTTGGAAAGAAGCTTCTGGCATTTGACCTGTCTGGGCTAGTCTTTGAATTTCCTCTTGGAAAGCAACATATTCTGTAAAGATTTTGCTTGCCTCAGCATCTGCTGAAATCGCATCTTTAGCTGCTTTGACAGCCTTGTATTCTGGTAATTCGCGTAGACCGCGACTGAGTTCATTTGCACTATCGTAAATATTTGACATGATTTTCTCCTTATTTGATGACGACTGTGTAGTCCGTATTTTCTGTAATTAAGCGCTCAGCTCGTTCTAAATCTTGAGCATTTTTAAATGAAATTTGTAGAATCCCGTGAACATCTTCACGGTTTTCTTCGTTGATGTGGATATTAACCAAAGAAGTCCCACGAAGTAATTCCAAAATCCGCAAGATGACATCTTCTTCATCGGGAACATCGACATAGAGGTCATAAGAACTATCCACACCACCACGTTTATGGATTTCCATAGCCTGACGTTGCTCACGCGCTTGGTTGAAAAAGTTCCAGATTTGCTCTTCATCTCCCTTGCTGATGGCCTGCCCAATCTCTTCCAAACGTTCCCTAAAATCCTCAATCCGTTCTAGGATTGTCTCACGATTGGACAAGAGAATGGAGGTCCACATCCCTGGCTCGCTTTCCGCAATCCGAGTCATATCTCGAAAACCACCAGCTGCAAAGTGCTTTGCCATCTCATGTTCTTGAGCATAAACCGCGGTCTGTTCCATGAGACTGGAAGCCAGAATATGAGGAAAATGGCTAATCTGAGAAGTTACTCGATCATGCTCCTTGGCATCAATCTCGATAAAACGAGCATGAAGACCTGAAAGTAAATCCCTCATTTCCTCAAGTGTTTCAGGACTTGTCAGTCTCGAAGGCGTGAAGATATAATAGGCATTTTCAAAAAGATTGACATCCGCAGAAGCAGCCCCTGTCTTGTGACTACCAGCCATGGGATGGGCCCCGACAAAGCGAACAGGTTTGCCAGACAAATACTGCTCCGCTGCATCCACAATGGCTGACTTGGTCGAACCAGCATCTGAGATAATGACTCCCTCTTTTAAATCCATGTTTGCTAAATCTTTAATAAAAGTCACTGTCTGCTTAATTGGCAAGCAGAGTATGATAACATCTGCTAAAGGTGCAAAACTGGCAAAATCATCCGTCACACAGTCAACCATTCCTCGCTCCAAGGCAATCTTTCTCGAAGTCTGACTTCGATTATAACCCAAAATCTTATACTCAGGATGATCGCGCTTGATACCCAGCGCCATAGAGGTACCAATCAAACCGAGACCTGCGATATAGATTGTTTTTGCCATAGGGACTCCTTAATAGTTCTTTGTATAGTCTCGGTGTTTGGCTACCGCTTCTTTTAATTCCTCTAGATTGTCTGATGAGAATTTTTCGAGGATTTCTTGTGCCAGAACCGTTGCCACAACGGCTTCCATGACCACACCTGCTGCTGGAAGAGCAGTCGGATCACTTCTCTCCACAGTTGCCTTATAGGGTTCGTGGGTTTCGATATCCACACTCATAAGTGGTTTATAAAGAGTAGGAATAGGTTTCATGACTCCACGAACAACGATGGGTTGCCCATTGGTCATACCACCTTCAAAGCCACCTAGATTGTTGGTACGGCGAGTATAGCCGTCTTCTTTAGACCAGAGAATTTCATCCATAACTTGGCTACCTTTACGGTAACCAGCTTCAAATCCAAGGCCAAATTCCACACCTTTAAAAGCATTGATAGAAACAACTGCTTGAGCCAATCGCGCATCCAATTTTCTGTCCCATTGGACATAGGAACCAAGGCCAACTGGGACACCTCCGACGACTGTCTCCACAACTCCACCGATGGTATCACCGTCACGTTTGATTTGGTCAATATAGTCCTTGATTTCCTGTTCTCGTTCTTGGTTGACAATAGAAACTTCAGACTGGGCAGCTCGTTGCTTGATTTCAGCGACTGTCAGATTTTCAGGTACATCGATTTCCTTGCCACCAAAGACCACGACATGGTTGGCAATTTCCATATCCAGCTCAGCCAAGAGGCGTTTGGCTACTGCGCCAACTGCCACCCGCATGGTGGTTTCACGAGCTGATGAACGCTCCAAGGAATTACGCAAATCATCAAAACGGTACTTGATGCCCCCAACCAAGTCGGCATGACCTGGACGAGGATGGGTGATTTTTCGTTTGCTTTTAAGGCGGTCTTCAATGTCCTCCGCAGACATGATATCCAGCCATTTTTGATGGTCCTTATTGATGACATCCATAGTAATAGGAGCCCCTGTCGTCTTCCCGTGACGAACGCCTGAAGTAAAGACAACCTGGTCACTCTCAATCTTCATACGGCCACCACGACCGTAGCCACCCTGACGACGTTTAAGGTCCTCATTGATACTCTCTGCTGTCAAAGGAAGTCCAGCTGGAATTCCTTCAATGATAGCCGTCAGACGGGGACCGTGTGATTCTCCTGCAGTTAAATATCTCATACACTCTCCTTATTTTACCAAGTAGTCTTTCATCTCTTCCAGAGAAACTGGGTGGATGGTTGCAGAACCAAGCTCTGGCACCAAGACCAATTTCAAGGTATTGCCACGCGCCTTCTTATCATGAGTCAAAGCCTGATAAAGCTTGTCAACATCCCAGTTTTCATAATCAACAGGCAAGCCAAATTTCTGACACATTTCTGTGATGGACTGGGTAATGCCAGCTGGCATGAGGCCTTTTTCCTCAGCAACCTTGGAAATCTGTACCATACCCATGGCCACAGCCTCACCATGCATAACCTTGCCATAACCGGCAGTTGCTTCAATGGCATGGCCAATAGTATGGCCAAAATTGAGGTAAAGGCGAACACCATTGTCCAACTCATCCTCAACCACCATCTTGCGCTTGACCTGACAAGAATGTTCAATCAAAGTCTCTGCATGTTCCAGAATGCTCTCTACAGAACCATCCAGCTCCGTCAAAAGAGCCCACAGTTCTGGATCCTCAATCAAGCCATACTTGATAACTTCACCCATCCCTTCAATCAACTCTCTCTTTCCGAGCGTTTCAAGGACAAGCGGGTCAATCAGAACCCCGTCTGGTTGGGCAAAGGTCCCCACCATATTTTTAGCAAATGGAGTGTTGACACCTGTCTTTCCGCCGATAGAAGAATCCACCTGAGCTGTCAAGCTGGTCGGAATCTGAACAAAGTGAATGCCCCGCATATAGGTAGAGGCTACAAAACCAGCCAAGTCCCCAACGACACCGCCACCAAGAGCCACGATTCCATCGCTACGAGTCAGACCTTGCTTGACTAAAAATTCATAGACTTTCTGGACAGTGGTTAAATTCTTTCTTTCTTCCCCTTCTAAAAAGTCAAAAACTGCTACCTGAAAACCAGCATCTTCTAGGCTGAGCTTGACCTTCTCTGCATAAAGAGAAGCTACATGGTTGTCTGTCACAATGACTACCTTTTGTGGTTGCCAGAGTTCTCGCAACCATTGACCAGCCTGAGCCAGACAGCCTTTTTCAATCTGAATATCATAAGGATGATGAGGAATATCGATTCTGATTTTCATAGGAGAATCTCCCTTTCTTTATTGGTATTTTTCTGTTAAGGACTGCCAAATCTCTTCTGTTGGCATTTCCTTGCCTGTCCACAGTTGAAAAGCTTCTGCAGCTTGATAGAGCAACATTCCCAGACCATTGACCGCTGGATTGCCCTGACTTCTGGCCCATTTCAAAAATGGTGTTTCAAAGGGTTGGTAAATGATATCTGCTACTAAAAGAGTTTCTGATAGGACAATTTTTTCAGGAACTGGAGATGATTGACCATCCATCCCTACACTTGTCGCATTGACCAGTAAATCCGACTTAGCAATCCTTGCTTGCAGTTCAGGAACATCTTCTAAAGCATACAAGTCCACCTTAAAGCCTGTCTTCTCCTGTAACTTGTCTAGATAAGGTCTTGTTTTTTCCATAGAAACTGAACGAACAAAGACCGAAATCTGACTGACGCCATCCAAAATAGCTTGCGCCAGAATGGATTTAGCCGCACCACCTGCACCCAGCAGGGTCATCTTCTTACCTGAAATTGTAAAAGAAGGCAAGCTCTTAAAAAATCCCTTGCCATCTGTATTATATCCAATTAAATTGCCATTCTCATTGACAACCGTATTAACCGCACCAATCAAGCGCGCTTCATCGCTCAGCCCATCCAAATAAGGAATCACCTGCTCCTTATAGGGCATGGACAGGTTGATACCAAACATCTGGTAGCGACGAATATTAGCCACTGTGACTTCCAAGTCAGCCGCTTCAATCTCCCAAGCCACGTAAGCACCATTGGTAGCTGTCGCCTCAAAGGCACTATTGTGAATAAAGGGGGAAATAGAATGCTTAATAGGATTAGCAACAACGGCAGCTAAACGTGTATAGCCATCAAGCTTCATCCAAAATCTCCCGAATTTTTTTCATGTTAGCTAAGGAAATCTGACCTGGGGCACTTGCCTCATCTAGACTAGCAAAAGACCAACTCGAACCCGTCACATCCGCAGTGATACGAGAGACCTTGCCCACCTTGCCCATAGAAATGGTCACATATTCCTGCTCAGGATTGAGGGTTTTAAAGCCTCGTGTATAGTTCATCAAGTCTAGCACATCCTGCTCCGTGTGAGCCATCACCGCAACCTTAACAAGTTTTGGATTTAGGCTCGTCAACTCTGACAAGATTTCCATCATATTTTCAGGTGTTTCTTGGAAATTGTGGTAACTCAAAACGAGATTTGGGAAGTCCAACATTTCCTCAAAAACATCCTTGTAGCTATAGTACTCAAAATCAATATAGTCTGGTTGATAGAGTTGCGCCACTTCCTTGATTAGATGGATATATTCTTCTGGAGAAAGGTCGATTTCTCCCCCTTCAGCGCGAGTTCGCAGAGTGAAAACCAACTCACGGCCTGCGAATTTTTCAAAAATAGCTGGAGCTACCTGCAGAATCGCTTCTTTAGGCAGATAGTCGGCACGCCATTCAATAATATCAGCATCTTGATACCTTGTGGCATCCAGAGCCTGAGCCTCCTCTAAACTTCTTGGCATTACTGAAACGATTAATTTCATTTACTAACCTTCATACTAATCACCTTGAGGTAATTACTACTTTCATCTTTTTTATTATAGGCGAAATCTGCTGGAAGACCGTATTTGTTTAAAATCTGGTAACTTCTTCCTGCAAAGCCTTTATCAATTTGTTCTGTAAATTTCTGGCGGGAAACATTGGCAGCATTGGTACTGGCAATGATAATCCCTTCCGGATTTAAAATCTCAAGACTCTGGGAAATCAACTTGTGATAATCCTTGGCCACAGAGAACGTTTGTTTTTTGTTCCGAGCAAAGCTAGGCGGATCTAGGACAATCACATCATAGGTCAAGCCTTTTCTCTTAGCGTATTTAAAGTATTCAAAGACATCCATGACTATAAAACGATGGTCGTCGGTGCTGATTCCATTTGCCTGAAAATGCGCTTGAGACAATTCTCGTGAACGTTTAGCTAGGTCAACCGAAGTAGTCTGGCTTGCTCCTCCCATGGCCGCAGCTACTGAAAAGGCTGCTGTATAAGAAAACATATTGAGCAAGGATTTACCCATAGCCAACCCATCAACTAGACTACCACGAACCTCGTGCTGATCTAGGAAAATCCCTGTCATCAAGCCATCATTCATAAAGACTTGATATAGGACACCATTTTCTAGAACAGTGAAAAATTCAGGTGCTTCTTGACCATAAACATGGGCAGATTCATAGTCCAAACCCTTAAAGCGGATCTTCTCATAGGTCCCTAAAACCTCAGGAAAAACCTGTCTAAAGGCTTCAGAAATAACCTTGCGAATCTGATAAACATAAGAGTTATACCAAGAAAAGACAGCATAGTCGCCATAAAGGTCCACTGTCAGACCGCCAAAGCCATCTCCCTCTTGGTTGAAGAGACGAAAGGCAGTTGTCAAATCATCTTGATAGTAGGCACTTCTCTTTTCTTTAGCTTGTCTAAACAGTGCTTCAAAGAACGCTTGATTGAAGGCCACCTTGTCTGTACTCACAAACCAGCCCAAACCCTTGTTTTGCTGAGAAAGGTAGGCAGTCCCAAGAAAGTTTCCTCCTTGACTATAGACTTCTACTTCCTGATCCTTGAGATGGACATCTGCAAGGTCACTAGCTTCTAGTAAAACAAGCCCCTTGGAAAGCTTTTTTTCAACCCGTTTACTGACTCTTATTTTATTCATAATCCCTATTATAGCAAATTTTATGACAATTCTCAAAAAAGAAACTACCCTTGCTTTTTTACTCTTCTTTTAAAAAATGGTATACTAATACTAATAAAAAATTAGGAAGTAAATGTGTGAGAATTAATTTTAACAAAATCCAAAAAGCCATGGGTACCAGACTGGGTTTTGTCCTAACCCTTTTAATCCTCTATTGGCTCAAAACCTTATTAGCCTATACCGTTGACTTTAATTTAGATATTCAAGTAGGTAAGTTGCAGGGAAATTACCTTGCCTTTATCGCCTTTTTCAATCCCCTTCCTTTGGGGCTCCTTCTTCTAGCTCTAGCCCTCTATGCTCGCTCAACCAAGATCTTTTATGGTCTGAGTATAGCTATTTATAACCTTTTATTCATTTGGCTTTATTCCAATGTCTTTTACTATCGAGAATTTAGTGACTTTATCACGGCTAATACTATGAAGGTGGTCAGCAAGGTGTCTGTTGGAACTGCTGAACTAGAGTTACTGCGCCTTTGGGATTTCATCTATTTTATGGATTTCCCACTGCTGGCTTTTCTTCTCTATAAAAAATGCATCCAACTGGATAAGAGACCTTTCAGATTCCGCTCCAGTGTCGCTATCACTGCTCTCTCAGCCCTGCTCTTTTCTGCTAATCTTTTCTTGGCAGAGATTGAACGTCCCGATCTCCTATCGCTAGGATTTTCTAATTATTATATTGTCCGCGCCCTTAGTTTACCAGCCTTTTTAGGCTATAGTGCCAACCAATCATACAGCGCCAACAAAGAACGTGCTAAGGCTTCTGAGACTGACCTTCAACCTATCACAGATTATATTCAAGAACATTCCGCTAAGCCCAAGCCAGACTATTTCGGCTTAGCCAAAGGGAAAAATGTGATTTATCTCCACTTAGAGAGTTTCCAGCAATTCCTGCTTGACTATAAACTTAACATAGATGGAACTAAGCATGAAGTCACTCACTTCCTTAATTCCCTTTACCATTCGCAATCAACCCTAGCCTTTTCGAATATCTTTAACCAAGTCAAGGCTGGTAAGACCTCAGATGCGGAAACCATGCTGGAGACTGGTTTGTTTGGACTTGACCAAGGTTCTTTCATGGTCAATTAAGGTGGTACCAATACCCAGCAGGCAGCTCCTTTTATCCTATCGAAAAATGGCTACCAATCAAGTGCTGTCTTTCACGGTAATATCGGAACCTTCTGGAACCGAAATACGACCTACAAACAATGGGGCTACCAATACTTCTTTGATGCTTCCTATTTCACCAAGCAAGACAGTAGTAATTCTTTCCAATATGGTTTAAATGATAAAATCATGATGAAAGATTCCATCCAATATCTGGAGCACTTGCAGCAGCCTTTTTATTCCAAGTATATCACGGTTTCCAATCACTATCCCTATGCTAGCAATCTGACGGGAGATGAGCTTGGTTTCCCCTTTGCCAAAACCAAAGATAAAACGATAAATGGCTACTTCCAAACGGCTAACTATCTGGACAGTGCTACCAAGGCCTTCTTTGACTATCTCAAAGAAAGTGGCCTCTATGAAAAATCCATCATCGTCATCTACGGAGACCATTATGGCATTTCCAATTCCCGCAATCCTGACCTGGCACCTTTAATTGGCAAGACTTCTGAGAACTGGTCGAATTACGACAATGCCATGTTGCAACGAGTGCCTTTTATGGTAGTCATGCCTGGCTATGAAAAGGGGCAAATCATCAATACCTACGGTGGACAAATCGATATCTTACCGACTCTCGAACACCTCCTTGGTATTGAGTCCAATTCCTTCCTTCAAGTCGGCCAAGACATCCTATCACCAGACCATCAAGAAATCGTTGCCTTTCGGACTGCTAATTCCTTCGTCACACCCAAATATACCAGCTACGACGGACGAACCTACTATACTGAGAGCGGTCTTGAAATCAGCAATCTTGATGAACAAGCTCAGACTGAACTAGAAATCGTTCGGCAGGCAGCCAGCCAACAGCTAAAAATCAGCGACCAGATTCAAACTGGCGATTTGATCCGTTTCTACCAAGCAGATCATCTTGGAAAAGTTGATACAGAAAGTATTTCTTATCTCAATTCTTTACCAATTCTTCAAAAGATTGAGCAGGAAAAAGGTAGTCAATCAACCAGTCTCTTTAGCCAACGACAAGGTAAGACCAGTACTGACCTCTTCAAGGCACCAAGTTACCAAGAACTCCATCCAGAGTCTGCAGAAACTGAATCAAAATCACAATAAAAATGCTCTTCCGTCTTGGAGGAGCATTTCTTTTTATCAATGAAAATCAAAGAGCAAACTAAGAAAATAGCCTCAGTTTAACTTTGAGATTGTAGGTAGAGAGGTTGTATCAGCAATATATGTCTGTCAAGTTTAGTGACGTAGATAGTAGAATAAAGATGAGAAGGCATAGAGAGAAGATAAATCACCTTAAGCAGGTATCTGGAAAATTTGATTTTATAGAGAAGCCTTTTGTTACAAACTCAATATACTATCAATAAATAATATTATAGAAGCAACAATAATTAAAATTTCACCTATCTGCATAATTCTATTTCGAACTCTAAATATATGTTCTATCAAAAATACTTGGATCACACACATTATAGGAATTAACGTTTTTGAAATTGAAAAATATCCAAATAAATAAACTATAAACAACAAAAATAGAACTATGTTGTATTTCTTATTCAAAACATTCCTCCCTATATTTTTTTGATTACCAATCTTAATCATTTACAACTACATTCTAACAAACTATAAAAGCGTTTGTCGAATTGAATTTATCAAGCAAGCGACCAACTATCTCATCTTTTTTATATTTCTGCCAATATGCGTGACAGGTAGTAATGATAGCCAAAAATAGCAAGAGCAAGCAGAAGGATAAGAACTCCTACTCCCAAGCTAATGGCAAGGATAGGGGAGAGAGACCGAACCAAGAACAAACTTGCTATGACTAAAATCATTAAGATAACACTATAAATTAAGAGTAAAACTATTGCTACTATACGATTTGAACGGTTCACCAAGTCCGTAATGCTACTCCAATTGGTTGACAGATTTTTCACGTCCTTAAAGTAATTGTAGCAAGAAAGGATGACACTGGCAAGGATCCAGACTACAAGAAGGTAAATCATCGAAAGGATGGGCAAGCCTAGATATAGAGAAAGGCCAAGTAAAGTCAGAACTGGTAAAAAGGACTGGACAGCAAATATAATCCAAAATTTCACTTTCACATAACGAGCAAAGTCAAAGGGTAAACTCTTAAGAAAATCAACATTTTCCCTCTCCAAGGACAAGGCAATTGAATGCAGGCTGGTGATATTGTTATTGACAACTGCTATAAACACTCCTACAAAAAACAAGGGTAACCAGTATGGAGGATGAATGTCTGGAACTATCTGAGAATCTCGGATTTTGGAAATCAGACCGATCATCATGAGATAAGGAAGGAAAGCACTTGTAAAAAGCACTGTAATCACGCCAGTTCCCTGTCCCAAGAGGGTGAGGTGGTAGCGTAAAACCATGCGGAAAAAGCCCTTTTTATTAGTAGTTGAAATTCTCTCCTTATTGCGACGTTCTTTCTTGACCTTCTCCTCACTGTTAAGCAGAATCACGTCATAAAAACGAGGAAAAACCTTCTTTTTGCTCAAGTAAAGCAAGAAGAGAGTTAGTCCTATCCAAGCGAGCAGACCCAGGATGGCTTCTGTCGAAAAAGGCTCCACTGCTATTTTGTAAAAGAGATGAAGAGGATAAAGGAGAAATGGAATGTCTCTAACTTTGTCAACAATACTTCCAAAAGTCGACTGTAGAAAGAGGACAAATATTAAAGGTATGAGAACCCCTATCCCAATCATCACATTGGCAAAAATAGACTGATACTTTCTGAAGACCGTAGTCTGAGCCAAGAAATGTACTGCCACTACCATCACTAAAGTAACAGAGACAAATAATAAGGCCAAGGACAGCAGCATCAAAGGCAAACCCAGCCATAGAG
>ERZ1699255.56-NODE-56-length-12155-cov-2.863735_pt1 | contig 12155 bp, 10 predicted proteins | sample MGYA00581542_ERZ1699255 | MGnify/ENA primary metagenome ERZ1699255 (study PRJEB42319, sample SAMD00040312) | human oral metagenome | material: saliva | host: Homo sapiens | study: EMG produced TPA metagenomics assembly of PRJDB4115 data set (Metgenomic analysis of...
GATGTGTTAATCTTAACTGGAGAACTGGGTGCAGGTAAAACGACCTTTACTAAAGGACTTGCTAAAGGTTTACAGATTTCCCAGATGATTAAGAGTCCAACCTATACTATCGTAAGAGAGTATGAAGGCAGACTGCCACTTTATCACCTAGATGTTTATCGTATTGAAGGAGATGCGGATTCTATCGACTTGGATGAGTTTCTCTTTGGTGGTGGAGTGACTGCTATTGAGTGGGGCAATCTCTTAGGAGATGCCTTGCCAGATACTTATTTAGAGTTGGAAATTCTAAAAGAAGAGGACGGTCGCAGATTACATTTCCAAGCAAAGGGTTTGCGTGCAGAAAAACTCTTAGAGGAGCTTCAACATGGAGTATGAATTGCTCATTAGAGAAGCAGAACCTGGTGATGCTGTTGAGTTAGTAACATTTTTAAATCGTGTCAGTTTAGAGACAGATTTTACCAGTTTAGATGGAGATGGTATTCTCTTGACCGGTGAGGAGATGGAAGTATTCCTCAACAAGCAAGCTAGTTCGGACAATCAGATAACCTTACTTGCATTCTTAAATGATAAAATTGCTGGTATTATAAATATTACAGCTGACCAGCGCAAGAGAGTCCGTCATATTGGAGATCTCTTCATTGTGATTGGAAAAAGATATTGGAATAATGGATTGGGAAGTTTGTTGCTAGAAGAAGCGATAGAGTGGGCACAAGCAAGTGGCATTCTGCGTCGTCTCCAGCTGACTGTCCAAACTCGTAATCAAGCAGCAGTTCATCTTTATCAAAAGCATGGCTTTGTAATTGAAGGTCGCCAAGAGCGTGGAGCATATATAGAAGAAGGGAAATTTATCGATGTTTACTTGATGGGTAAACTGATAGATTAGTAGAAATATGGTTAAAAAAATTATTGGAATGGTGCTAGCTTTTCTAGCTGTGACAGTTTTGGGTGTCGGTGTTTTTGCTTATACCATTTATCAGCAAGGCACACAAACTTTATCAAAAACATATAAAAAGATTGGGGAAGAAACCAAGGTTATTGAAGCAACTGAACCCATGACTATTCTGTTGATGGGAGTTGATACTGGGAATGTGGAACGTACGGATCAGTGGGCTGGAAATAGTGATTCCATGATTCTCTTGACTGTCAATCCACATACTAAGAAGACCATGATGTTGAGTTTGGAGCGTGATATCCTGACTAAAATTCAGCATAAAGATGGAGGTATTGAAGAAGCGAAGTTAAATGCTGCCTATGCTGGTGGTGGTGCAGAATTAGCTATTTCAACTATTCAAAAGATGATGAATATCCATATTGACCGCTATATTATGGTCAACATGCAAGGATTGCAACAATTAGTTGATGCAGTGGGTGGGATTACGGTTAATAATACACTAGGTTTCCCAATCTCTATCAGTGACCAAGAAGAATTTAATACCATTTCTATTGGCGTTGGGGAACAGACAATAAATGGAGAAGAAGCGCTTGTTTATTCACGCATGCGTTATCAAGACCCAGAAGGAGACTACGGACGTCAGAAGCGTCAGCGTGAAGTCATTCAAAAAGTTGTTGAAAAAGTTCTTAGTTTAAATAGTGTCAGTCACTATCAGTCTATCTTAAAAGCCCTAAGTACTAATATGCAGACTAATATTGATTTATCTGCGAAAAGTATTCCAAGCTTGTTGGGCTACAAAGATTCATTTAAAACCATTGAAACACAACAGTTGAAGGGTGAAGGTGAGATGCTACAAGGCGTTTCTTATCAAATTGTTACGAGAAACCACATGTTGGAAATGCAGAATCTTTTGAGACGTTCTTTGGGACAAGAAGAAGTCACTCAGCTTGAAACAAATGTTGTCTTATTTGAAGATTTGTTTGGACGGGTGCCTGTTAGTGACGAAGATAATTAACTTTCTTGATACAAATAAAAAATCAATCGTGGGAAATTTCCTGCGATTTTTTCAAAAAAATACGAATAGATAGGTAGGAGGAAACATGAAAGCAGAAATCATTGCTGTTGGAACAGAGATTTTGACAGGACAGATTGTTAATACCAATGCCCAGTTTTTGTCGGAAAAACTAGCTGAGATTGGGGTAGATGTATATTTTCAGACGGCTGTAGGAGACAATGAAGCTCGTCTCTTGTCTTTGCTTGAGATTACTAGTCAACGTAGCAGTCTGGTGATTTTGACAGGTGGTTTGGGGCCGACTGAGGATGATTTGACCAAACAAACTCTGGCTAAATTTTTAGGGAAAGAATTAGTCTTCGATCCTCAGGCTCAGGAGAAGTTGGATGTCTTTTTTGCCCAGAGACCAGACTATGCCCGAACACCGAATAACGAAAGACAAGCTCAACTTGTAGAAGGAGCGACTCCACTGCCAAACGAAACAGGGCTGGCTGTGGGAGGAATGTTGGAAGTCAATGGAGTGACCTACGTCGTCCTTCCAGGTCCACCAAGTGAATTGAAACCCATGGTCTTAAACCAACTTCTACCCAAGTTGATGACAGGGAGCAAGCTGTATTCCCGAGTTCTTCGTTTCTTTGGGATTGGCGAAAGTCAGTTGGTTACGATTTTGTCTGATTTGATTGATAATCAAACCGATCCTACCTTGGCTCCTTATGCCAAGACAGGAGAAGTCACTCTGCGTCTGTCAACAAAAGCTAGTAGTCAAGAAAAAGCGAATCAAGTGCTGGATATCTTGGAAAATCAAATCTTGGACCACCAGACTTTCGAAGGAATTTCTTTACGAGACTTCTGTTATGGTTATGGGGAAGAAACTAGTTTAGCTAGCATTGTGGTAGAAGAACTGAAAAGGCAAGGGAAAACCATCACGGCTGCTGAGAGTTTGACGGCGGGGCTTTTCCAAGCCAATGTAGCGGATTTTTCAGGAGCTTCAAGTATATTTAAGGGTGGTTTCGTGACCTATAGCCTGGAGGAAAAATCAAAGATGTTGGATATTCCTGTCAAGGACTTGGAAGAACAGGGTGTGGTGTCTGAATTTACAGCTCAGAAGATGGCTGAGCAAGCACGAATCAAGACCCAGTCTGATTTTGGCCTTAGTTTGACTGGAGTGGCAGGACCAGATAGCCTAGAAGGGCACCCAGCTGGGACAGTCTTCATAGGCTTGGCTCAAAAGCATGGAACTGAAGTCATCAAGGTTAATATTGGAGGCAGAAGTCGAGCAGATGTACGTCACATTGCGGTTATGCATGCCTTTAACCTAGTTCGCAAGGCTTTATTAAGTGACTAACTTTTGATATAATAGTAGATAGGTCTGAGGACCATTAGAATGTAGGAGAATAGAATGGCGAAAAAACCAAAAAAATTAGATGAAATTTCAAAAAAATTCGGGGCAGAACGTGAAAAAGCCTTGAATGACGCTCTTAAATTGATTGAGAAAGACTTTGGTAAAGGATCAATCATGCGTTTGGGTGAACGTGCAGAGCAAAAGGTACAAGTGATGAGCTCAGGTTCCTTGGCTCTTGATATTGCCCTTGGTTCAGGTGGTTATCCTAAGGGACGTATCATTGAAATCTATGGGCCAGAGTCATCTGGTAAGACAACGGTTGCCCTTCATGCAGTTGCGCAAGCGCAAAAAGAAGGTGGGATTGCAGCCTTTATCGATGCGGAGCATGCCCTTGATCCAGCTTATGCTGCGGCTCTTGGGGTCAATATTGACGAATTGCTCTTGTCACAACCAGACTCAGGAGAGCAAGGTCTTGAGATTGCAGGAAAATTGATTGACTCAGGAGCCGTGGATCTTGTCGTGGTCGACTCAGTTGCTGCCCTTGTACCTCGTGCGGAAATTGATGGAGATATCGGAGATAGCCACGTTGGTTTGCAGGCTCGTATGATGAGCCAGGCTATGCGTAAACTTGGTGCTTCTATCAATAAAACCAAAACAATTGCCATCTTTATCAACCAATTGCGTGAAAAAGTTGGGGTCATGTTTGGAAATCCAGAAACAACTCCTGGTGGACGTGCTCTGAAATTCTACGCATCAGTCCGTTTGGATGTTCGTGGAAGTACGCAAATCAAGGGAACTGGTGACCAAAAAGATACCAACGTTGGTAAAGAAACTAAGATCAAGGTCGTGAAAAACAAGGTGGCTCCACCATTTAAGGAAGCCTTCGTTGAAATCATGTACGGAGAAGGGATTTCTAAGACTGGTGAACTCTTGAAAATCGCAAGCGATTTGGATATCATCAAAAAAGCAGGAGCTTGGTACTCTTACAAGGATGAGAAAATTGGGCAAGGTTCTGAAAATGCTAAGAAATACTTGGCAGATAACCCAGAAGTCTTTGATGAGATTGACCATCAAGTCCGTGTTCAATTTGGTTTGATTGATGGAGAAGAAGCTGCTGAAAGCAAAAAAGATGAAGCAGCTCAAGTAGACTCTGTGAATGAAGAAGTGACTCTTGACCTAGGCGATGAGCTTGAAATCGAAATTGAAGAATAAGGTGTCAAAGTAGTGGAGGAATCCACTGCTTTTTCGATTCTTTGTTCAATATTTCAGATTGCCTATAGTTTGCTGTTTCTTGTCGCTCCTCTAGAAAGCTGATATAATAGCCTTATGAATAAAAAACGAACAGTGGACCTGATACATGGTCCGATTCTTCCCTCGCTCTTGAGTTTTGCCTTCCCAATCTTGCTATCCAATATTTTCCAACAGCTCTATAATACTGCTGATGTCTTGATTGTTGGACGATTTCTTGGTCAAGAATCCTTGGCTGCAGTAGGAGCGACGACAGCGATTTTTGACTTGATTGTAGGTTTTACTCTTGGTGTTGGCAATGGCATGGGGATTGTCATTGCTCGCTATTATGGAGCTCGAAATTTCACTAAAATCAAGGAAGCAGTAGCAGCTACCTGGATCTTAGGTGCTCTTTTGAGTATTGTGGTCATGCTGATGGGTTTTCTGGGACTGTATCCACTTTTACAGTACTTGGATACCCCTGCAGAAATCCTCCCTCAGTCCTATCAATATATTTCTATGATTGTGACCTGCGTTGGGGTTAGTTTTGCCTATAATCTCTTTGCAGGTTTGTTGCGGTCTATTGGAGATAGCTTAGCAGCTCTTGGATTTCTGATTTTCTCTGCCTTGGTTAATGTGGTTCTGGATCTCTATTTTATTACGCAATTGCATCTGGGAGTTCAATCCGCGGGACTTGCTACCATCATTTCGCAAGGCTTATCAGCGGTTCTTTGCTTTTATTATATCCGTAAGAGTGTGCCAGAACTTTTGCCCCAACTCAAGCATTTCAAATGGGACAAGGCCTTGTACGCGGATCTCTTGGAGCAAGGTTTGGCTATGGGCTTGATGAGTTCGATTGTATCTATCGGCAGTGTGATTTTACAGTCTTCTGTTAATACCTTTGGTGCAGTGATTATTAGTGCCCAGACGGCGGCTCGACGCATTATGGCCTTTGCCCTTCTTCCTATGACCGCTATTTCTGCCTCGATGACGACCTTTGCTTCTCAGAATCTAGGAGCTAAGCGACCAGACCGCATTGTTCAAGGTCTTCGAATCGGCAGTCGTTTAAGTATATCCTGGGCAGTTTTTGTTTGTATCTTCCTCTTTTTTGCCAGTCCAGCCTTGGTTTCCTTCTTGGCTAGTTCGACAGATGATTACTTGATAGAAAATGGAAGTCTCTATCTGCAAATCAGCTCAGCCTTTTATCCTATTTTGAGTCTCTTGTTGATTTATCGCAATTGTTTGCAGGGGTTGGGGCAAAAGATCCTTCCTCTGGTTTCTAGCTTTATCGAACTAATCGGGAAAATCGCTTTTGTGGTCATGATTATCCCTTGGGCAGGCTATAGAGGAGTTATTCTTTGCGAACCCCTAATCTGGGTTGCCATGACAGTTCAACTGTACTTCTCATTATTCCGTCACCCCTTGATAAAAGAAGGTAAGGTCATCTTGGCAACAAAAGTGTCATCCTAGCTTGATTTGCTGAATAAAATCCATTTCCTCTAGTGAAAATCGAAAAAACTTGTGTTATAATAAGAAAGATTAAAATGTGAAAAAAGGAGATTCCTAATGGGACGTAAATGGGCCAATATCGTAGCCAAGAAAACGGCTAAAGATGGAGCTAACTCTAAAGTATATGCAAAATTTGGTGTAGAAATCTATGTAGCAGCTAAAAAAGGTGATCCAGATCCAGAATCAAACTCAGCCTTGAAATTCGTTATCGACCGTGCTAAACAAGCCCAAGTGCCAAAACACGTTATCGATAAAGCGATTGATAAAGCAAAAGGAAACACAGACGAAACCTTTACAGAAGGACGTTACGAAGGTTTTGGACCAAATGGTTCTATGCTGATTGTTGATACTTTGACTTCAAATGTCAACCGTACAGCGGCCAATGTCCGTGCAGCCTTTGGTAAAAACGGCGGAAACATGGGCGCTTCAGGTTCGGTTTCATACCTCTTTGACAACAAGGGAGTTATCGTATTTGCAGGTGAAGATGCAGATGCAGTCTTTGAGCAATTGCTTGAAGCAGATGTTGATGTGGACGATGTAGAAGCAGAAGAAGGTACAATCACAGTTTACACAGCTCCAACTGACCTTCACAAGGCTATCGTTGCCCTTCGTGAGTCAGGTATCGAAGAATTCCAAGTGACAGAATTGGAAATGATTCCTCAGTCAGAAGTGGAATTGTCAGGCGATGACCTTGAAACCTTTGAAAAACTTTACAGCGTTCTTGAAGACGACGAAGACGTACAAAAGATTTATACGAACGTAGACGGGTTCTAATTTAACCTAGAGAACATGATCCTAAGTGATAAGCTCACTTGGGATTTTTTTAATCAAGAAAATAGTTCTCTAGAAAACTTTTTCTTGACATCTCTTTTCAAAGTGGTAAAATAGTTCTCATGGAAACTTATTTAGTTCCTAGGAGAACTAAATGTGATAGTTAGAAAGGAGTTAGTATGGATAAACCGATGTTAGTCTTTAAGCGTTTTGGTCATCAGATTCACCTGATGGTGCAAAAGGAAGCCAAACGTTGTGGTATTGAATTTATGGGTGGACCTCAAGGTCAGGTTGTGCGTTTTTTGGATAATCGTGAGAAAAACCAAGACTTGGTCTTGATTAAAGATATCGAGCAGGAACTCAATATTACCAAGTCTGTTGCTAGTAATTTGGTCAAGCGTATGGTGCAAAATGGTTTGGTGGAATTGGAGGCGAGTCCTGTCGATAAGCGGGCCAAGTTTGTTCGTCTGACGGACAAATCGCGTTCTCAAATGAAGCAGGTTAAGGCCTTCTTTGAACGCATAGACAGGCAGTTGTTGGCAGGCGTAGATGAAGATGAATTACTGATTTTTAAGAAAGTCCTCAGTCAACTACAGGAAAATATCAAGGGAATAGGAGGAGATGATGAAGAAATTAGCAAAACGAATTAGTGGAAAAGAATGGGGGATTGTTTTCCTAGCCATTCTCTTTACCTGCTTTCAAGTTTATCTAGAGTTGGAAGTGCCAACCTATATCTCGAAAATTACGGATTTACTAGGAACTCAGGGTAGCAACTTAGATGAGTTATGGCAGCCAGCAAGCATGATGGTGGGAATGTCCTTTCTGGCCTTCTTGTCCGCAGTTGCAGTTGGATTTTTTGCGTCTAGAGTGGCTGCTTCTTATACTAGTAGGCTAAGAAGTGATATTTTTAATCGAGTTTTAGACTACTCGCAGACAGAGATTAAGAAATTCTCTATCCCTAGTCTCTTAACTCGTACGACCAATGATATTACCCAAGTTCAGATGTTGATTACCATGGGCTTGCAAGTGGTTACGCGTGGTCCGATTATGGCTATCTGGGCCATCGGGAAGATTTTAGGCCATTCAGAATACTGGCTCTGGGCCATTCTTGTGGCAGTGATTGTCAACGTTTTGATGACGATCGTTTTGGTGACGCTAGCCTTTCCAAAACAGTCCTTGATTCAGGGGCTGACAGATAAACTGAACAGTATCACTCGTGAGAGTTTAACAGGTATTCGTGTCGTTCGTGCCTACAATGCAGAGGATTACCAAAATGAAAAATTTGCAGCAGCAAATGATGAATTGACACGCTTGAATTTGTTTGTCAACCGTCTTATGGCTATTTTGAACCCTATCATGATGGGGATTTCAAGTGGTTTGAGTGTGGCGATTTACTGGATTGGGGCCTATGTGATTAACGACGCTGCTCCGATAGCGCGTCTGCCTCTCTTTAGTGACATGATTGTTTTCATGTCTTATGCCATGCAGGTTGTCATGGGCTTCCTTCTCATGGGAGCACTCTTCATCGTTCTTCCCCGAACTATGGTCTCTGCTAAGCGGATTAATCAAGTTTTAGATTTGCATTCTTCTATCCAAAACCCTGCTCAAGTGCAGCTGGCTGATGAAAACCTCAAAGGTCAGGTCGAATTTAAGGATGTGACCTTCCGCTATGCGGCAAATTCGGAGGCGGTTATCGAGCATGTTAGCTTTAGAGCAGAAGCTGGTCAAATAGTGGCCTTTATTGGGTCAACAGGTTCTGGTAAATCAACTCTGGTCAATCTGATTCCACGTTTCTACGATGTATCAGCAGGAGAAATTCTGGTAGACGGTCTTAATGTTCAAGATTATGACTTGAATGATTTGCGCAACAAGGTTGGTTATATTCCTCAGAAAGCGGTTCTCTTTTCAGGTGATGTTAAGGGCAATCTAGACTTTGGACAGAGTCAAGAAACACCACTTAGTGAGCAGGCTATGTGGCAGGCTTTGGAGTTGGCCCAGTCTAAGAACTTTATCGAAGACAAGGAAGCGGGCTTAGAGTCAGAAGTGGCCCAAGGAGGAACCAACTTCTCAGGTGGTCAAAGACAGCGTCTGGCCATTGCGCGTGCCTTGGCTCGGAGGCCAGAAATCCTCATCTTTGATGACTCCTTCTCAGCCTTGGACTACAAGACAGACCGTGTCCTACGCCAAGAGCTAGCAGAGAAAACCAAGTCTATGACCAAGCTTATCGTTGCACAGCGTATTTCAACGATTATGGATGCAGATTTGATTTTGGTCTTGGATCAAGGAAAAGTCGTGGGACAAGGCACCCACAAGGAACTTCTAGCTAATAACGAAGTTTACCAAGAAATTGCCTATTCACAACTATCGAAGGAGGAATTGGAACATGGAAAATAAGAAAATGTCTCTTTGGAAACAGAGTAAACCCTATCTTGCAGGTCTCCAGTTTGCCCTTCTGATAGCCTTTCTAGCAACAATCGTATCCAATATCATTACTGTCTATGGTCCAACTCGCATCAAGGAAATGACTAATATTATTGCCAGTGGTCTGGAAACAAGTGTGGATGTCGCGGCGGTTGCAGCTATTGGTGGTTTTTTGGCCGTGATTTATGTGATCGGACTTCTATCAAATTATTTACAGGCCTTTCTGTTTACAACAGCTATTCAACGTTTTTCAGAGCGTTTGAGAAGAGCTATTGCAGAGAAAATCAATAGCCTGCCATTGGGATATTTTGATGGACATTCTCAAGGGGATACCTTGTCTCGTGTAACCAATGACGTTGACACTGCAGCCCAGTCCCTCAATCAAAGTCTGGGAACAGTTCTTTCATCCACTTTACTGGTCGTGGCAGTCTTGGTAACCATGTTTGGGATGAACTGGATTTTAGCCTTGGTGACGGTTGTGTCAACCCTTGTTGGCTTTGTCTTCGTATCCGTCTTTATGGGCAAATCACAGGGCTTTTTTAAGAGTCAGCAACAAGATTTGGCCGCTGTCAATAGCTATGTGGAGGAAATGTACTCTGGCCATAATGTGGTGACCAGTTACAATGCCATCGAGAGCACGAAAGAAGAATTTACGACATTAAATAATCGTCTGTATGACAGTATCTGGAAATCTCAATTTATTTCAGGGATTATGATGCCGATTATGATGTTTATTGGGAACTTTAGCTATGCCTTAGTGATTATCGTCGGTGCAGCCTTGGCTCTGAATGGGCAGATTAGTATCGGTATTATCGTTGCTTTTATGGCCTACGTTCGTATCTTTTCTCAGCCTCTTTCACAAATCGCCCAAGGGATTACTAGTCTTCAGCAGGCTAGTGCGGCCATGGGACGTGTCTTCGAATTCCTAGCTGAAGAGGAAATGGAAGACGAATCCCATAAAGAAAGACAATTGAGCGATATGAAAGGTCAAGTAGTCTTTGATCGAGTCTCCTTTGGTTATACACCAGAACGAACCATTATCCATGACTTTTCTGCGACTGCTCATGCAGGTCAAAAGATTGCTATTGTCGGACCGACTGGGGCTGGTAAGACAACCATTGTCAATCTTTTGATGAAGTTCTATGAGCTTGATAAGGGAAGTATCCGTATCGATGGTGTAGATACCAAGGATATGAAGCGTTCGGAAGTACACGATGCCTTTTCAATGGTCTTGCAGGATACTTGGCTCTTTGAAGGAACCATTCGCGACAATCTTATCTATAACCAAAAGGGTATTAGTGATGAGCGCGTGATTGAAGCCAGCAAGGCTGTAGGGATTCACCACTTTATCATGACACTACCAGATGGTTACGATACCGTCTTGGATGATACAGTGACCTTGTCTGTCGGACAAAAACAACTCTTGACCATTGCTCGTGCTTTGCTGAAAGATGCGCTACTTCTAATTCTGGATGAGGCGACTTCTTCTGTTGATACCCGTACTGAGGAATTGATCCAGAAAGCCATGGACCGATTGATGGAGGGAAGAACTTCCTTTGTCATCGCCCACCGCTTGTCTACTATCCGAAATGCTGATCTTATTCTGGTTATGAAAGATGGAAATATTATCGAGCAAGGCAATCATGAGGAGCTGATGGCACAAGCTGGTTTCTACGCTGACCTCTACAACAGTCAGTTTACAGAAGATGAAGCAGAAGAATAAATCTAAGAAGGCTTGACGGCCTTCTTTTTCTGCACTATACTAGAAGACAAGTGCTTCCCTATAAGCAAAATTTGAGTAAGTGATGAGAAAATATATGAAAAATTATCAAGAATGGTATGGCCACGTTGCTAGTAACATTAAAAATAAGCCCTTTCTTCTGAGATCGTTAAGAGCTTTCAATCGCTTCATGACAGTAGTTATGCCTATGATTTATCTAACCTTGTTAGCCACTACCTATCTACAAGAAGGACTTGGAAAACAAGTCTTGGTCTATGTGTTTATCCCTGCATCAGGTTTTGTGATTTTGTCCTTTCTTCGTAAGAAAATCAATGCCCCTAGGCCTTATGAGGAATGGACTATTAAACCTTTGCTTGACAGAGATAGTCCTGGTCAGTCTATGCCCAGTCGTCATGTCTTTTCAGCAACCATTATCTCCATGGCTTGCTTACATGCTAGTTTATCTGTAGGGGTTATCTTGTTGGTCTTGTCAGCCCTCCTCGGTCTAGTGAGAGTCTTAGGTGGAGTGCATTTTCCAAAGGATGTAGTGGTTGGTTATATTTGTGCTCTTGTGTGGGGTGTGCTTTTCTTTCTATGTTGACCTGTAAGTTAAGGTAGCCTTACAACCACTTACGAGTCTAAAGTAACCACTTGCTTTTTTGCTCTTGTTTTCTTATTTTGGCTTTGATATAGTAGAGTCAGAAAGGAGATGGAATGAAGTTACGAATCGAAATTGACAGCAATTTAGAGGAAACTGAAATTGTCATCAAGGCAGCGGCTTTGACAGATGAGATTGCGGATTTACAGCGGCTCTTGCAAGAGTCCAAGTCTCCTCGGTTGATTTTTTACAAGGGAACAGGTGAATATTATCTGGATCTGTCGGAAATTCTCTTCTTTGAGACAGAAGGGAACAAGATTTATGCCCATACCCAGAAAGATGCCTACGAGGTTCGGCTTAAACTCTATGAGTTAGAGTCTATCCTTCCTCGCTATTTTAGTCGGATATCCAAGTCAACAATCGCCAATATCCGGCAAGTTTACTCGGTGGACAAGTCCTTTTCAGGAACGGGCACCATTTCCTTTTATCAGACCCACAAGGAGGTTCATGTCTCACGACATTACCAATCCCTCCTAAAAGAAAATCTAAGAAACATGAGGTAAGAACATGAAAAAGAAAGCATTTGGTATTGTGTTGCTGGTTTTAGCAGCTTTAATATTATTACAAGGAAATTTTGGAATCCCTTCTCTGGGAGGGCAAATT
>ERZ1699255.62-NODE-62-length-11901-cov-1.918295_pt1 | contig 11901 bp, 14 predicted proteins | sample MGYA00581542_ERZ1699255 | MGnify/ENA primary metagenome ERZ1699255 (study PRJEB42319, sample SAMD00040312) | human oral metagenome | material: saliva | host: Homo sapiens | study: EMG produced TPA metagenomics assembly of PRJDB4115 data set (Metgenomic analysis of...
TGCGCTCGGATGTGTGTAAAAGAGACAGGGTATGAGCCCCATGACCCGCTGCTGGGTCATTGACCAAGGAGGTTCTCCCCGCGTGAGCGGATTGGAGCCCACGTACCATCCGTAGACAACTTCCAAGCGAAGGTTTTCCCCGCGTGAGCGGGGATGAGCCCCGCTGCAGTCGGCGAGCTCTCCGCGCTCGAAAGTTTTCCCCGCGTGAGCGGGGATGAGCCACGCCAGTACGATGTCCGACGGCACAGAATCCAGTTTTCCCCGCGTGAGCGGGGATGAGCCGCGACACACCCTCTAGTAGCCGTCATGGCGACCGTTTTCCCCGCGTGAGCGGGGATGAGCCGCCACATTGCGAGTAAGTTTCGAGCAACATCACGTTTTCCCCGCGTGAGCGGGGATGAGCCGATCGTAAACCTGGCCATAGGGGACGCCAATCGGTTTTCCCCGCGTGAGCGGGGATGAGCCCAGCTCGCAAGTCACCTCCATCGCACGCTCCGAGTTTTCCCCGTGTGAGCGGGGATGAGCCCTATGCAGGGTTAACGTGGATGTCGGTAGGGTTGTTTTCCCCGCGTGAGCGGGGATGAGCCGCACAGAGCAAAGCCAACGGCCAGGTACTTCCAGTTTTCCCCGCGTGAGCGGGGATGAGCCCCGTCAATCTTGGGGTCCGCGGCCCCAAACGCGGTTTTCCCCGCGTGAGCGGGGATGAGCCCGCACCAGCGCCGCGAACATCCTTGTGATCGAGGTTTTCCCCGCGTGAGCGGGGATGAGCCCGTGAAGGGCAGGGGCACGGGCGGTATGGCTGTGTTTTCCCCGCGTGAGCGGGGATGAGCCGTCCAAGCGCCGCCGGAGCGAGGCTATCCTCGCGTTTTCCCCGCGTGAGCGGGGATGAGCCGCGCGCACGGTAGCGCGGCCTTGAGGCCGTCCCGTTTTCCCCGCGTGAGCGGGGATGAGCCGACGGCGGACAGCATGGCCGAGAAGCTCGGTTTGTTTTCCCCGCGTGAGCGGGGATGAGCCGCGCGCACGCCCGAACCGAAAGCCCGCAAAACGGTTTTCCCCGCGTGAACGGGGATGAGCCGGTGAATACGCCGACGTCATCGACGCACTGGGCGTTTTCCCCGCGTGAGCGGGGATTGAGTCCTCGGGGAATGCGGCTGTGGGGTCATTGCGCGAATTTCCTGTTTGAGCTGATGGAAAACGCGATATGCTGCTGCAAGTAGGGGTCAAGAAGGCAGTCCACCCTATACGCCAAGCGCGTCGGACAGCCGAAGCGCCCTACCAGTGAGGACATTAGGCAGCCCCTTCGGGCAGCTGGATGTCCTCACTTTATATAGCTCGAATTCACCGACCGTGGGCGCCAAGATTGGTCGGCGATATAGCGTGTCCGTCGTTGCATAGTGATGGACTGGTGATTGTTTCACGTGAAACGTGTGGGCCCGGGAGGACTGTCGTCCTCCCGGGCCCGGTGCGTCTCGCAGGGTAGTACGTGAGCAAAAACCCTAAGCGGGATCAGTCGGTGACAACATCCTCCACCGGCTCGGCGTTGTCGGCTGCCGCAGCCACGTCCCCAGAGACCGCCTCGGCCTCGGCGGGTACGCGTCCGCCAGCCACGAACTCGACGATGTCAGCGCACAGCTGCGCGAACGACGAATCCTCGAGCGCATCCGCCGCCTGGGGGAGAAGCGACGTATCCGTCATACCGGGCGCAACATTGGCGTCAATAAACCAGCACGTCCCATCCTCATCCACCACGAAATCCATGCGCGACAAGTCCCGCAGACCCAGCGTCGTGTGCGCCTCAACAGCCGCGGCCTGCATGTCAGCCAAGGCCTCGGGAGAGAAACGCGCCGGAACGAAGTACTCCGACTCATCCGTCGTGTACCGCGCATCGTAATCGTAACGGCCATCATCCGTCGCAATCTCAACCGGGGGCAGAGCCACCGGCCCACCCTCCAGATCCACGACCGACACGGCCACATCGCGGCCCTCGATACGCTGCTCAACCATCAGGCGCTGGCCGTACGCAAACGCATCCACCATCGAACGACGCAACTGCTTCGCATCATGCGCCGTCGAAATACCCAGCGCCGAACCGCCATCCGTCGGCTTAATGACAACCGGGAACGACACTGACCCCTCCAGCGCCGACAGCACATTTGATGCACCCAGCTGGCGGAAAATCGCCTGCGGCAGCGTCACCCAACCCGGCGTCGCCAGCCCCGCAGAACCCAGCAGAGCCTTCGCCGTCGGCTTATTCGACGCCAACATCGACTGCACCGACGACGAACCCACAAAGGGAATCCCCACCGACTCCAGGAACGACTGCAACGAGCCGTCCTCGCCAATCGACCCATGCACGAGAGGCCAAATCACGTCAGGAGCGAACGACTCGATCGCCCCCGCCAGCGACGCATCCACATCCGAAATGACAACCTCGTAGCCGGCCTGCGCCAGAATATTCGCGACGCGACGACCCGAACGCACCGACACATCACGCTCATGCGTCAACCCGCCCGAAATAATCAGAACCTTCGTAGCCATAGTGTTGTTACTCCTTCGCAACCTTAACGAGCCGACCCAGCCCCGGCCTCGTCCGTTGAAGCCGTGCCGAACATGTCAACCATTTCCTTCTCAGCGTTGACGACCGTCGAGAGGCGGCGCACGCCCTCGCGGATTCTTTCCGGGGTGGGGTAGCAGAACGACAAGCGCATGTGATTCGACCCCTGCCCGTCGTAGAAGAACGCCGTACCCGACACGTAAGCGACCTGGGCGCGCACCGCGCGCGGCAGCATCGCCTTCGCATTCAAGCCCTCAGGCAGCGTCACCCACGTGTAGAAGCCACCATCCGGTACCGTCCACGAGCACGACGGCATGAACTCCTCGAGCGCCGTCAGCATCGAGCGGCAACGCTCCGCGTACATCGAACGGAACGACTTCACCTGCCCATACCAGTCGTAGTTGCTCAGGTAATCCGCGATCGCCATCTGGCCCACCATCGACGGGCACAGGATCGCCGACTCGAGCGCCAGGACCAGCTTCGCGCGAATCGCGTGCGGCGCGTACGCCCAGCCGATACGGAAACCGGGCGCAAACATCTTCGAGAACGAACCCAGGTAGACGGCACCCTCCGGGCTGTACGAGGCGATGGCCGGCAGCGGGTCATTGTGGAAGCCGAGCAGGCCATACGGGTTGTCTTCGACGATGAGGACGTGCTCGCGCAGGCAGATCTCCGCGATGATCGGGCGGCGCTCCGCCGACAGCGTCACGCCCGCCGGGTTGTGGTAGTTCGGGATGATGTAGATGAACTTGATCGTCCGACCCGACGCCCGCACGTTGCGGATTGTCTCAGCCAAGGCCTCGGGAATGATGCCGTGCTCATCCATCGGCACGTGCACGACGTCCGCCTGGCGCGCGCGGAACACGCCGAGCGCGCCCACGTACGAGGGGGCCTCCGCGAGGATGACGTCGCCCGGGTTCACGAAGAGTTCGGTGACGAGGTCGAGTGCCTGCTGGCTGCCCGTCGTCACCACGACGTCGTCCGGGTCGGCGCCGACGATGCCGTCGTAGGCCATGACCTCGGTGATGCGCTCGCGCAGCACCTCCCAGCCCTGGCCGTTGCCGTACTGCATGGCCTGCGCGCCGTGGTTGCGGATCAGCTTTTCCGCGGACGCCGCGAGCTTATCGAGGGGGAGGTCCTTCAGGTTCGGCATGCCGCCCGCGAGAGAGACGACCTCGGGACGGGAGACGACCGAGAAGAGGGCGCGGATCTCGGATGCGCGCAGGTTCAGGGCTTGGTCCGCGTAGACGTCGTACCAGGGGTCGAGGCGGTTGCCCTGCGTGCGCGACGCGCCGGACGAGGCCGGGGTCGTTCCGTGTGTTGAAGGCTGAGTCAATGGGTGCCATCCTTTGCGTGGAGTCGCGTTATGCGTATAGGTAAAGTGTGCCACTTTCCTGGCCGCGCGGGGCGACGAGGCCCGGGTGACGGTCACATGTTTCACGTGAAACATTGTCGGTGGCGCGGCCGGTGTTCCGGGTGCCGCGTGGGTCTGGCCGTGGGCGTGGGCGGTCCGGGCACTGGTAGTGGTCACGTGGATACGATTGGGTATCAGCCTGGGGAGTTGCACGTGGGGGAGTGTAAGGGTGGCACGAGTGCCAAGGTCGGGACCTATGAGGTCGACGGGGTCAAGGTTGAGCAGGGGTCGGCTGCCTACGTGGGGGATCGCCTGGCTAAGGACACGGACTTTCACCAGAAGATGCGTGAGAACCCCGAGTTGTGGGAGGCCATCAAGGACGGGCGCATCACGGCGCATTCCGACATCGCGATCGCCCGCAGCGCGAACGCAGGGAAAATAGACTTTAAGACCAACCCGATTGAGCTGGACCCAGCCCACATCACCCGCATCGACCAGGCTATCAAGGGCCACTAAAGGAGCATCATGTCGTTTGAGTTCACTGTTTTGCCGGATAAGCGTTTCGTCGAGATTCTGGAGGCCTGGGTGGACTCACCCTGGCCCAAAACCGCCGAAGACGGCTACGCCCTACGCGACCGCTTCGGATGGACACAGAAGGAAGGGAAGCCCAACGTCTTTACTTCTGACGTTCACCCAATAGGGTTTCCTTGTTACTTCACCAAAGGGAGTGGCTCGATCGGAACGTTCAGTTTTCTGATCACTGATATTGCGCCTGAGGAGGCTCGTGGGGAGTCGTTGGCGGATGCTCTGGTGATTTATCGGCACTTCTGCGACATTCTCAAGAGCCGGTACGGTAAACCCAAACGGCGCAAGAACAGTAATGGTCATTACCGCTCGAATTTTGTGACGTCTCAGGGTGTGGGTGTTGATGTTGGGGGCACCATCGCTCATGTGAGTTGTATTGTTGAGTCTCCTGAGCAGATGTTTATCGCCAGCGAATACCAGCGTCTTGCTGCCAAGGGATACATCTCAGAGGACGAATAGCCACGGCTGAGTACAGCCGGCCAAGAGCTTGCTGCCGGGGTGTGTGCTGCCGGATCTTGTCTGGCCTAAAGGGCTGTTGCTGGGGTGTGCCCGTCCTTGTGATCGAGGCTGGGTTCGGGTGTCTTCGGGGTTGGGCTTAGGCTTGTGTTGTTGACACTTCGCGAAGCGGTCCTACGTGCGGCATAACGGTTTACCGGCTCTTCATAATTGGGGGTGTAGTTGGGGTTTGAATCCTCCGGTTTCGAGGAGCGCTCGGGTGATGTAGTGGGTGAGGTTTCGCAAGTCCTGGGGCGGAGCCGCGTAGGTGTTCGAGGCGGCCGTTGATGGCTTCGGTGGGGCCGTTGCTGGTGTGGGGGTGGTCGAAGTAGGCCAGGATGTCCCCGGCTCGGCGTTTGAGTGTCCTGCCCAGCGTGATGAGCTCGGTCAGACCCCTCGGTACACGCGTGGAGGTCAGGGTGTTGATTTCGGCTTCCATCAGGGCCTTACCCGCGTCCGTGTCGGGCGCGCGGTAGGCGTCGATGATGTTCTGGTAGGCGCTCCAAGTGACCTCGAGCGCGACGTGCTCCTCACCGGAAAACAGGTTGAGTAGTTGGTGCTGCTGGCGTGGCGTGAGCAGGCATGAGCGGGTGTGTAACATCCTGCGGGCCTTGTACAGGGGGTCGGTGGCACGCCCGCGCCGGTGGTGGAGTTCTTGCTGAATGCGTCTGCGACACTCATCCAAGGCGTTGCCAGCCAGGTGCACGACGTGGAAGGGGTCCATGACCGCCCTCGCGCCGGGGAGTTCTTCAGTGGCTGCGCTTTTGAACCCGGTGAATCCATCCATCGCGACGATCTCGATGCGGCTGCGCCACGTATCGGGGCGGGAGACCAGCCAGGTTTTGAACACCTGCTTGGAGCGGCCCGAGACCATATCCAAGAGCCGGGAGGGACCACTGTGGTCACGGATGGGCGTCACGTCCAAGACGACGGTGACATATTTGTCTCCGTAGGGGGTGTGGCGCCACACGTGTTCATCCACGCCGATGACTCGTACCCCTTTCAAACCGGGTCGGATCGTTGATCAGTAGACGCTGGCCTTCACCCAGGACAGCAGTGTTAGCGGCTCTTCCAGGACGCAGCCAGGGCCTGGGCGATGCGCGTAACCGTCAAATGGTGGACGACCAGCCCAGTGAGCGCCCAGCGCACCGCCGCCCGTGAGAGCTTGGCGCGCGGATCGGCCGCTTGACTCATATCCTGACGCCACACGTGAGAACACCCCTGACACCGGTAGCGGCCAACGCTCACATGCACGATCGTGGGACGCCACCCGCAGGGCTCATGCGCCAAGCGCCTGACCACCGTGTCACGCGCCTCGCCCTGGCACCCGCAGCGTCGACACCACCGGTCCTCACCAGCAATCCGGCAAGCCAACACTGCATGGTCTGGCCACATGCGCTGGCCCGTCACTTCCAGGCCCAGGTCATCCAGGCGCGTGAACGCGCTCAGGTCAGGGCGATCAAAGGTAGTATTGGGCATGTCGAGGTCTTTCAGATGGACGGTGTAGCAATCTCCATCATCGGAAGACCTCGACCCCTACCCGGCCACGACACGCCCAACCCCGCCCACAACACCTACACCCTCAAATGCGAAGAGCCCTTTTAGGTACTTGCTTTCCTAAAACTGATGTGATACAATGATTTAATCCAGAAAAGGAGTAAAAAATATGCGGCAAGGTATTCTTAAATAAAACTATAATCAAATAGTGGGAACAAAGGATTATGATAGCTCCTTTTGTAGGGGCTTAGTTTTTTGTACCCAATTTAAGAATACTTTTGCCTTATCAATTTTGACATATCCCCAAAAACAGCAATCACAAACAGGTGTATGCTGTATATGTGTATGTCCGCAACTTATAATCCCCAGTGGTAAAAGTATTTTACTGCTGGGGATTTTTATGCCCTTTGGGGCTGTAAAGGGAGGACAATCACATGAAAATAATCAATATTGGAATTCTTGCCCATGTAGACGCTGGAAAGACGACCTTGACGGAGAGCCTGCTATATGCCAGCGGAGCCATTTCAGAACCGGGGAGCGTCGAAAAAGGGACAACGAGGACGGACACCATGTTTTTGGAGCGGCAGCGTGGGATTACCATTCAAGCGGCAGTCACTTCCTTCCAGTGGCACAGATGTAAAGTTAACATTGTGGATACGCCCGGCCACATGGATTTTTTGGCGGAGGTGTACCGCTCTTTGGCTGTTTTAGATGGGGCCATCTTGGTGATCTCCGCTAAAGATGGCGTGCAGGCCCAGACCCGTATTCTGTTCCATGCCCTGCGGAAAATGAACATTCCCACCGTTATCTTTATCAACAAGATCGACCAGGCTGGCGTTGATTTGCAGAGCGTGGTTCAGTCTGTTCGGGATAAGCCCTCCGCCGATATTATCATCAAGCAGACGGTGTCGCTGTCCCCGGAAATAGTCCTGGAGGAAAATACCGACATAGAAGCATGGGATGCGGTCATCGAAAATAACGATGAATTATTGGAAAAGTATATCGCAGGAGAACCAATCAGCCGGGAAAAACTTGCGCGGGAGGAACAGCAGCGGGTTCAAGACGCCTCCCTGTTCCCAGTCTATCATGGCAGCGCCAAAAATGGCCTTGGCATTCAACCGTTGATGGATGCGGTGACAGGGCTGTTCCAACCGATTGGGGAACAGGGGGGCGCCGCCCTATGCGGCAGCGTTTTCAAGGTTGAGTACACCGATTGCGGCCAGCGGCGTGTCTATCTACGGTTATACAGCGGAACGCTGCGCCTGCGGGATACGGTGGCCCTGGCCGGGAGAGAAAAGCTGAAAATCACAGAGATGCGTATTCCATCCAAAGGGGAAATTGTTCGGACAGACACCGCTTATCAGGGTGAAATTGTTATCCTTCCCAGCGACAGCGTGAGGTTAAACGATGTATTAGGGGACCAAACCCGGCTCCCTCGTAAAAGGTGGCGCGAGGACCCCCTCCCCATGCTGCGGACGACGATTGCGCCGAAAACGGCAGCGCAAAGAGAACGGCTGCTGGACGCTCTTACGCAACTTGCGGATACTGACCCGCTTTTGCGTTGCGAAGTGGATTCCATCACCCATGAGATCATTCTTTCTTTTTTGGGCCGGGTGCAGTTGGAGGTTGTTTCCGCTTTGCTGTCGGAAAAATACAAGCTTGAAACAGTGGTAAAGGAACCCTCCGTCATTTATATGGAGCGGCCGCTCAAAGCAGCCAGCCACACCATCCATATCGAGGTGCCGCCCAACCCGTTTTGGGCATCCATCGGACTGTCTGTTATACCACTCCCGCTTGGCTCCGGGGTACAATACGAGAGCCGGGTTTCGCTGGGATACTTGAACCAGAGTTTTCAAAACGCTGTCAGGGATGGTATCCGTTACGGGCTGGAGCAGGGCTTGTTCGGCTGGAACGTAACGGACTGTAAGATTTGCTTTGAATACGGGCTTTATTACAGTCCGGTCAGCACGCCGGCGGACTTCCGCTCATTGGCCCCGATTGTATTGGAACAGGCATTGAAGGAATCGGGGACGCAGCTGCTGGAACCTTATCTCTCCTTCATCCTCTATGCGCCCCAGGAATACCTTTCCAGGGCTTATCATGATGCACCGAAATACTGTGCCACCATCGAAACGGCCCAGGTAAAAAAGGATGAAGTTGTCTTTACTGGCGAGATTCCCGCCCGCTGTATACAGGCATACCGTACTGATCTGGCCTTTTACACCAACGGGCGGAGCGTATGCCTTACAGAGCTGAAAGGATATCAGGCCGCTGTCGGTCAGCCGGTCATCCAGCCCCGCCGTCCAAACAGCCGCCTGGACAAGGTGCGCCATATGTTTCAGAAGGTAATGTAAAGATACATAATCGTCAAGACGGCAACAATCAGAAGTTATGGAGGGTAACAATGGAATATAGTAAGGAAGATTTAATGGAAGCAAAAAAGCAAATCTGGGGAGTGGGAGAGAACATGGGAACAGAGGAAAGTAAAAAAAATCTGGGAGGAGAACGCACAATTTTGGGATAATGCAATGGGTGACGAATCTAATGAATTTCACAGAGAGGTAGTGCGTCCCAAAGTAACGGAACTTCTATCTCCTAATCCTGCGGATTACATTTTGGATATTGCGTGTGGCAATGGAAATTATTGGCTCTTCCGAGTTGAGTGTGGGTGACCGGGTGTTGAGCGGGGGTTGCGGGTAGAGGTCGAGGTCCTTGATGATGAGCGGACTTCAACCCCCGCGATCTTCAAAGGACCTCGACAATGTCTCACCCTACCTGCTGCTGCTCCGTGTCGCTTAATCGTTGTGATCGGTGTGATCTGCTCGTCGGTTTGGAGGGCTTCCATCTGGTTGCTGCCGCTCGGCGTGAGTACGGTCTGATGCTCGACATAGAGTCCTGTGATCGCCGCGCTGGCTGCCCGGGTTGTGGGGTGATCGCACAAGGCCACGGGCGCGTGGTGGTGGAGGTGATCGACGCGCCCTGGGCCGGGGTTCCAGTGCGGATCCGATGGTTTAAGCGCCGATGGATATGCCGCGAAACCACCTGCCAGATCGCGACCTTTAGCGAGCAGAACCACTCAATGTGCGCACCTCGGGCGCGTCTGGGTGTGCGGGCGATCCGCTGGGCGATCCGACAGTTGCGCTTCGAGGGAGCCACTATCTTGGGGCTGGCCCGCCAGTTAGGAACCACGTGGAATACCGTGTGGTCCCATATCAAGCCGTGTCTGCAAGCCGCATCTGATGACCCCGCCCGCTTCACAGGGATTCGGGTGCTGGGGGTTGACGAGCACGTGTGGCACCACCAGGACCGACGCCACCGGGGCCCACGTGAACTCACCGGCATCGTGGACCTGACTTGCGGGGAGGAGCATCCCACGGCCCGCTTGTTGGACCTGGTTCCGGGTAGGTCTGGCACCGTGTACAAGAACTGGCTAGAAGAGCGCGGCGAAGACTTTCGCTCCGGTATCCAGATCGCGACGCTGGATCCCTTCCAAGGATACAAGAACGCCATCGACGACCAGCTCCAAGACGCAACCAGCGTCCTCGATGCCTTCCATATCGTCAAGCTCGCCGGCGATGCCCTTGATGAGGTACGCCGCCGCGTCCAGCAAGACACGACCGGTCACCGCGGGCGCAAGGGTGATCCCCTCTATCAGATCCGCAATCTTTTGCGCGCCTCGCGTGATCGGCTCACGAAGCGTCAACAAGAACGACTCCGTGAGGCCTTCACGGCAGATGAGGCGCATATCAGTGTGGAAGTCGCCTACCACTGCGCCCAGCAAGTCCGCGACGTCTTCCATCAAGCCACACCCGCCCAAGGCCGACGCCTGGCCGCACACCTCATTGAGCGCCTACCAACGTGTCCCATCCCCGAAATCGCTCGTCTGGGGCGGACCCTACGCAAGTGGAAGGACGCATTCTTGGCCTACTTCGACACCGGTGGAGCCAGCAACGGCCCCACAGAAGCCATCAACGGAATCATCGAACTAGGCAGACGCACCGCCAGAGGCTACCGCAACCCCACCAACTACAAACTCCGAATGCTCCTCATCGCAGGAGGCCTAGACGCCTCCACCCACACTCAACTCTGAAGAGCCATCAAACTGTTGGAGGCCCGCACCCGCGCCCCCATGTCCATCGGCGGCAAGCCGATCGTCCAGTAGCCACGCCGCCGCGCACAGGACGTAGAATGAGTCGTCAGTCCTGATACGCGAACCGCACAGTCCAGTAGGAAGTCTGGGCGATGCCTCGCATCCGTCGCTGCCCCGAGCAGAATCCAGCGTCATCGGGTCCACCGTGGTGTACCTGGAGACGAGTAATGAAGACGGAGTCCACACTATATTTCGATGGTCAGTTCTGGGTCGGTGTCATTGAGCGCCACGAGGCCGACCGTGTTCGCGCCGTTAGAATCGTGTTCGGCGCGCAGCCCTCAGACGCGGAGTTCTACGAGTTCCTTCTCGCTCACGCTAACGCTCTCCTGTGCCGCCTTGACGAGGCCGCTTGGACGCCCGATATGGCCCAACGCCGGGCGACGCACCACAACCCTAAGCGCGCACAGCGCCAAGCGTCTCGCCTCGCTCGCCGTGCGCTTCCTTCCACTGCGTCACAGGCAGCGATTCAAGCAGAACGCGAACGCACGGCACGAGAACGAGCTTCCACGACCAGGCAGGAGAAACGAGAGAAAGCTGAAGAGAAACGCCAACTCGCCCGACTGAAAGCGAAAGCTCGCCACCGCGGCCACTAAGGGCTGCACGTTAACCCCTTGACCCGCACGTAAACCCCATGACCTGCGCGTGGGCGGCGCTGCCCAGGTGTATATCATCAGGCCCACGTGCGCATCATCGGGTCCACGTGCGGAAGTGGGCGAACACGTACGGCCATGAAGTGGATAGGAAAGCACGAACTGGATAGCTTACGACGTTCTGGATAGGAAAATAACCTATCCAGAATCGCGGTTCCTATCCAGAACGTGCAGTCCGCTCCCTCCCAGGTGAAGGACACCGCGATGCAGGCCCCGCGCCAGCAGTCCCGAAGTAGCAGGCGCCCGCGCGGAGGCAGTACTCCCGCGCATCGCCAACAGACTGAAGACACGCACCCTCACATCCCGTACATTGTTCTGTACATAGGCGAGCAGAGGAGCACCCATGAAGATCATGACCTACACCGAGTCGCGCGCACGCTACGCCGAGGTCCTCGACCAGGTTGTCAACGACCGCGAGGAAATCGTCATCACCAGGCAGGGCCACGAGAGCGTCGTCATCATGGCACTCGACGAGTACGAGTCCCTCATGGAAACCGTCTACCTCATGCAGTCCCCCGCAAACGCCCGCCACCTGCGCGAATCGATCGCACGTCACCGCGCTGGTGAGGGCGTTGTCCACGACCTCATTGCGCTCGACGAGGACTGACCATGCACA
>ERZ1699255.64-NODE-64-length-11623-cov-3.533664_pt1 | contig 11623 bp, 3 predicted proteins | sample MGYA00581542_ERZ1699255 | MGnify/ENA primary metagenome ERZ1699255 (study PRJEB42319, sample SAMD00040312) | human oral metagenome | material: saliva | host: Homo sapiens | study: EMG produced TPA metagenomics assembly of PRJDB4115 data set (Metgenomic analysis of...
AAGAAGTACTATCTAAAGTAAACTTACCGAAGGATGTAGAGGTTATTAAAGTTGAAAAACCTACAACATCAGCTTTAGGTAGACTAGTAGCTAAAGTAACACTTAAGTTATCAGATGGCAGTGTAGAAGAAATCAACGTACCTGTTGAAGTTGTTGCTCCACAAAATCATGGAAATGAAGGAAATGGAGCAAATAACGGAGCTAATAACACTGAAGCGAAAGCGGATAAAGCTAAGTTAGAAGCTGCTATCCATCAATTAGATGAATTGCTCCTTAAAGAATCAGCTAAGCTTGATGCAGAAACTGCAAAAGAAGCGAATACATTATTATCAGATGCTAAGAAAGTATTTGCCAATGCAGACGCAACTCAAGCAGAAGTGGATGCAATGGTTAAACGTATCGAAGACTTCATGGCGAAAGTTGCTCCATCAACTGATCATGCAACTCCAGCTAACGATCAAACTGCTCAAACACCAGCTGTAGCTCCAGCTACAACTCAAGCAGCAGCTAATGCTGGTCAAACAGCATCAGCACAAGCAAATGAGCGTAAAGCAGCTAAAGAGTTGCCAAATACAGGTACAGCAGATTCTACTGTAGCTATGGTAGCAGCAGCCGCAAGTGCATTACTTGGTCTTGGTCTTGCAGGCCGTCGTCGTAAAGAAGACGAAGAAGCTTAATTGGTAGATTATTTGATAATTATCAGATGATAAGTCCGATTTTCAAAGCTTAAATAAGTACCTCTCATAAGAAAATCTCCTAGCAGGAAAATCTGCTAGGAGATTTTTGCATTTCAGGAAGTTGAAGGCTGACTGTAAGCGCGTCATAATCGTCATAATATAGTGGAGTGAAATAAGATGTGAAGAAATAGATTAGGAAATTCAAATTAATTTCTAGGAATATTTTAGTATGCACAATGTAGTATTCTAGATTCAATATGATATATTTTAGGAGTCATGGTGTACTATTATAGTTTCAATATACTATAATTTCTAAAAATATTTTCAAAGCCAAAGTGTACTACTACTGTTTCAATTTTTAATATGTTTCGTTATTATATGATTTTAAGGCCGTCATATTGACATACAATTTAATTTTTACTATAATTCTTGCAGGAGGATACGTCTAATGAAAATAATAAAAAAATTGATGCAAATCGTATTAGCAGTCTTTTTCTTCGGTTTGCTAGCAACAAGTGCAGTATTGGCGGATGATGCTGATTCAGAAGGCTGGCAATTTGTCCAAGAAAATGGTAGAACCTACTACAAGAAGGGGGACCTAAAAGAAACCTACTGGCGAGTGATTGATGGTAAGTACTATTATTTTGATCCTTTATCTGGAGAGATGGTGGTCGGCTGGCAATATATTCCGTTTCCATCTAAAGGTAGTACAATTGGTCCTTACCCAAATGGTATCAGATTAGAAGGTTTTCCAAAGTCAGAGTGGTACTATTTCGATAAAAATGGAGTGCTACAAGAGTTTGTTGGTTGGAAAGCATTAGAGATTAAAACTAAAGACAGTGTTGGAAGAAAGTATGGGGAAAAACCTACAAATCCGGAAGATAAAGAAGAGAAGAGTTTTTACACGAACTATTACTTTAATCAAAATCATTCTTTAGAGACAGGTTGGCTTTATGACCAGTCTAATTGGTATTATCTAGCTAAAACGGAAATTAATGGAGAAAACTATATTGGTGGTGAAAGACGTGCAGGTTGGATAAATGATGGTTCAGCTTGGTACTATCTAGATCCAGAAACTGGTATCATGCAAACTGGTTGGAAGGAACTTGGCAATAAGTGGTACTACCTCCGTTCATCAGGAGCAATGGCAACTGGCTGGTATCAGGAAGGTACCACTTGGTATTATTTAGACCAGCCAAATGGCGATATGAAAACAGGTTGGCAAAACCTTGGTAACAAGTGGTACTATCTCCGTTCATCAGGAGCAATGGCAACTGGCTGGTATCAGGAAGGCTCAACTTGGTACTATCTAAATGCAAGTAATGGAGATATGAAAACAGGCTGGTTCCAAGTCAATGGTAAATGGTACTATGCGTATGGTTCAGGTGCTCTAGCTGTTAATACCACAGTAGATGGTTACTACGTAAACTATAATGGTGAGTGGGTTAAGTAACGAATACTAATCGTAACTGTAGTTGATACTTAACTTAGTAAAAAGGGCTTTTTTCTACCATTTGTCAACGCTATCAATTTTTAAGAATTAAGGCTCTTTGTTAACTGTAGTGGGTTGAAGAAAAGCTAAGAATGAGAAAGGACGCAGTTAGTCCTTTCTTTTTTATGTGACTATTAGTCCGTCTCGCACCTAACGGAGCGAGATGAACTAATAGTCACTTAATCAAAAAACGCACCATATCAAAAACTAAAAAGTTTGATATCATGCGTCATGTCTTAAACTAATTGACTATACTTTCTATTCAAATGAGCTTTTAACCAATTGATTGAACCAATCCACTCTTAAAACCAAAGAGCAATTTCTCGCTTAGCTGACTCTTCTGAATCTGAACCATGTACAACATTTTGGATAGCTTGGTTTTCTCCAGCAGCTTTTGCAAAATCACCTCGAATAGTCCCTGGCAAAGCTTCTTCTGGACGAGTTGCGCCTATCATGGTCCGCCAAGTTTCGATTACTTTGGGACCTGAAATGATACCTACAAGAATCGGTCCTGAAGTCATAAATTCACGAATCGGTGGGTAAAAACTTTGATTAACCAAGTCCTGATAGTGCTGGTCAATCAAGTCTTCTGAAAGCTGTGAACGCAACTCCAATTTTTCAATTATAAATCCACGTTGTTCGATGCGTTTCAACACTTCACCAACTAGCCCTCTTTTTACACCGTCTGGTTTAATGATAAAAAATGTTTGTTCCATGCCCGTCTCCTTTGTCAGCTTCTTTCTTTTATTTTACCACATTTCGTGGAAAAATGGAGAAAGTTTTCAGAAAAGAGAACCCGAAGGCTCTCTCATTCTCTTTTATTCTACTGTTTCTTCCACAGTTTCAACGGCAGTATCCACAACTACTTCTGTTGTTTCTTCATTTCCTTCTTCCTCTACTGGAGGGTTAAGGTATTCTTCTTCGTTGATAGCATGTGGTTCAAGGTTACGGTAACGAGCCATACCAGTACCTGCTGGGATGATCTTACCGATGATAACATTTTCCTTAAGTCCAAGGAGATGGTCTTTCTTACCACGGATAGCTGCATCTGTAAGGACACGAGTTGTTTCCTGGAAGGAAGCCGCTGACAAGAAACTGTTGGTTTCAAGTGAGGCTTTGGTAATTCCCATAAGAACTGGGCGACCAGTCGCTGGGACTCCACCTGCGATAAGGACATCTTTATTAGCATCTGTAAAGTCGTTGATGTCCATGAGGGTACCCATGAGAAGATCTGTATCTCCTGGATCCATAACACGGACTTTACGGATCATTTGACGAACCATTACCTCGATGTGTTTGTCGCCGATTTCTACCCCTTGGCTACGGTAAACTTTTTGTACTTCACCAAGAAGGTAAGTTTCAACTGACAAGACATCGCGAACTGCAAGGAGGCGTTTGGGTTGGATGGAACCTTCTGTCAGAGCAGCACCACGCGCTACTTGGTCCCCAACTTCTACACGCATACGAGCTGTAAATGGAACTACGTACTCACCTTCGCCAGTTTCACCCTTAACAAAGACTTTCTTAGTACGAGTTGAAGCATCTTCTTCGATAGCAGTAACTTGTCCTTTAACCTCTGTGATAACCGCTTCCCCTTTAGGATTGCGGGCTTCAAAGATTTCTTGGACACGAGGAAGACCCTGAGTGATATCGGTATTTGAGGCAACCCCACCCGTGTGGAAGGTACGCATTGTAAGCTGTGTACCAGGTTCCCCGATAGATTGGGCAGCGATTGTACCAACTGCTTCACCAACTTCAACCGCATCACCAGTCGCCAAGTTGATACCATAACAGTGACGGCAGACACCATGACGAGTGTTACATGTAAATACGGAACGGATAGTCACTTCTTCCACACCAGCATTGACAATTTCACGCGCCTTGTCTTCTGTAATCAACTCATTTGGACCGATAATCACTGCACCAGTTTCTGGATGTTTAACAGTTTTCTTAGTGTAACGACCGTTGAGACGTTCTTCAAGAGACTCGATCATCTCTTTTCCTTCTGCGATAGAGCGGATCAAGAGACCACGGTCAGTTCCACAGTCGTCCTCACGGATGATAACGTCTTGGGCAACGTCAACCAAACGACGAGTCAAGTAACCTGAGTCGGCTGTCTTAAGGGCCGTATCGGTCATACCTTTACGGGCACCGTGAGTTGAGAAGAACATTTCCAATACCGACAAACCTTCGCGGAAGTTTGAAAGGATTGGCAATTCCATGATACGTCCGTTCGGAGCCGCCATCAGACCACGCATACCGGCAAGCTGTGAGAAGTTTGAGATGTTACCACGGGCTCCAGAGTCCATCATCATAACGATTGGGTTCTTAGGATCTTGGTTGGCAATCAAACGTTTCTCTAGTTTTTCACGGGCAGCACGCCATTCAGCTGTAACAGCATTGTAACGCTCATCGTCTGTGATCATACCACGACGGAATTGTTTTGTGATTTGTTCTACACGTTTGTGTGATTCTTCAATGATTTCAGCCTTGTCATCAACGACTGGGATATCGGCAATACCCACTGTCAATCCTGCAAGAGTTGAGTGGTGGTAACCGAGGTTCTTCATACGGTCAAGTAGGGCAGAAGTTTCTGTCGTACGGAAACGTTTGAAGATTTCAGCGATGATATTTCCAAGGTTTTTCTTCTTGAATGGAGGGTTAAGTTCAAGATTACTGATAGCTTCCTTGATATCTCCACCAAGTGGCAAGAAGTATTTAGCTGGAACGCCTTCTGTCAAGTTGGCATTGTTTGGTTCTTGCAAGTATGGTAGCCCCTCTGGCATGATGTCATTGAAGAGGATTTTACCAACTGTTGTAAGCAAGACTTTATGTTTTTGCTCTTCTGTCCATGGTTTGTTGAGGCTGTCTGTTGCAATACCAACACGTGAGTGGAGGTGAACATAACCATTACGGTAAGCCATAACTGCTTCGTCACGGTCTTTGAAGACCATTCCTTCACCTTCACGACCAGCTTCTTCCATGGTCAAGTAGTAGTTACCCAAAACCATGTCCTGCGATGGAGTAACAACTGGTTTACCATCTTTCGGGTTCAAGATGTGCTCAGCAGCCAGCATCAAGATACGAGCTTCTGCTTGGGCTTCTTCTGAAAGCGGTACGTGGATGGCCATTTGGTCCCCGTCAAAGTCGGCATTGTAGGCTTCACAGACAAGTGGGTGCAAGCGAAGGGCCTTACCATCAATCAAGACTGGCTCGAAGGCTTGGATACCCAAACGGTGAAGGGTCGGTGCGCGGTTAAGAAGTACTGGGTGTTCTTTGATCACTTCTTCAAGGATATCCCAGATACGCTCATCTCCGCGTTCCACCAAGCGTTTAGCTGCTTTGACGTTTTGCACGATATCACGGGCAACGATTTCACGCATCACAAATGGTTTAAAGAGCTCAATTGCCATTTCACGTGGCACACCACATTGGTACATCTTAAGAGTTGGACCAACGGCGATAACGGAACGTCCTGAGAAGTCAACACGTTTACCGAGCAAGTTTTGACGGAAGCGTCCTTGTTTACCTTTAAGCATGTGGCTCAATGATTTCAGTGGACGGCTACCTGGTCCTGTGATTGGACGACCACGACGACCATTGTCAATCAAAGCGTCAACCGCTTCTTGAAGCATACGCTTCTCATTTTGAACGATGATACCTGGTGCATTCAACTCAAGCAAACGAGCCAAACGGTTGTTACGGTTGATAACACGGCGGTACAGGTCGTTCAAGTCAGATGAGGCAAAACGGCCACCATCCAACTGCAACATTGGACGAAGATCTGGTGGAATAACTGGAAGGATGTTGAGAATCATCCATTCAGGTTTGTTTCCAGACTTGTAAAAGGCATCCAAAACATCCAAACGACGGATGGCTTTGACACGTTTTTGTCCAGTAGCTGTTTTCAACTCTTCTTTGAGTTCAGCAATTTCTTTTTCAAGATCTACTTGTTTCAAAAGGTCTTGGATGGCTTCGGCACCCATCTTGGCAACGAATGATCCATATCCATACTCACGCAAGCGCTCACGGTATTCGCGCTCTGTCATGATAGACTTGTGCTCAAGTGGTGTGTCCTTAGGATCAATCACCACATAAGCCGCAAAGTAGATAACTTCCTCGAGGGCACGAGGGCTCATATCAAGGGTCAAGCCCATACGGCTTGGAATTCCCTTGAAGTACCAGATGTGAGATACAGGAGCTTTCAACTCGATGTGCCCCATACGCTCACGACGAACTTTTGTACGCGTTACTTCAACCCCACAACGGTCACAAACAATTCCTCTGTAACGAATGCGTTTGTACTTACCACAAGCACATTCCCAGTCTTTTGTAGGTCCAAAGATAACTTCATCAAAGAGACCTTCACGTTCTGGTTTCAAGGTACGGTAATTGATTGTTTCAGGTTTTTTAACTTCTCCATAAGACCATGAACGGACTTTGCTTGGAGAAGCTAGGGTGATTTGCATACTTTTAAAACGATTTACATCAACCACTATTTCTTCCCTTTCTATTCTAAGTGAACTGCTTATTCTTGTTCAGCAGCTTCTTCTGTTGCTTCCGCTTTTGTTGCTTTCTCAGCTTCTTCAGCTTCAAAGGCTGCTTTAGCCTCTTGGGCTGCTTTTTCGCGGGCTTTTTCAAGGTCATCTACGTGGATGACATCTTCGTCCATTCCTTCATCCAAGTCACGAAGTTCCACTTCTTGATCATCTTCGTCTAGGACACGCATATCAAGACCAAGAGATTGCAATTCTTTGACAAGAACTCGGAAGGATTCTGGAACACCTGGTTTTGGAATTGGTTTTCCTTTTGTAATAGCTTCATAAGCTTTCAAACGTCCGTTGATATCATCAGACTTGTAAGTCAAGATTTCTTGAAGAACATTTGAGGCACCGTAGGCTTCAAGAGCCCAAACCTCCATCTCACCGAAACGTTGTCCACCAAACTGAGCTTTACCTCCAAGTGGTTGTTGGGTAACGGTTGAGTAAGGTCCGACTGAACGCGCGTGCAATTTATCATCAACCATGTGGTGGAGTTTGATCATGTACATGACTCCGACAGAAACACGGTTATCAAACGGTTCACCAGTACGTCCATCGTAAAGGATTGTTTTGGCATCGCTATCCATACCTGCTTCTTTAACAGTTGACCAAAGGTCTTCAGAACTTGCTCCGTCAAAGACTGGTGTTGCAATGTGGATACCAAGAGTACGAGCCGCCATACCAAGGTGGAGCTCCATAACCTGACCGATATTCATACGTGATGGCACCCCAAGTGGGTTCAACATGATGTCGACTGGAGTTCCGTCTGGAAGGTAAGGCATGTCTTCTACAGGAACGATACGAGAGACAACCCCTTTGTTTCCGTGACGTCCGGCCATCTTATCTCCGACCTTGATCTTACGTTTTTGAGCGATGTAGACGCGAACCAGCATGTTAACACCTGATTGCAACTCATCTCCATTTGCACGTGTAAAGATCTTAACATCACGAACGACACCATCGGCACCGTGTGGTACACGAAGAGAAGTGTCGCGCACTTCACGAGACTTGTCTCCGAAGATAGCGTGCAAGAGACGTTCTTCAGCTGAAAGGTCTTTCTCACCCTTAGGTGTTACTTTACCTACAAGGATATCACCTTCTTTAACCTCAGCACCGATACGGATAATACCCATTTCGTCAAGGTCTTTAAGGGCATCTTCACCAACGTTTGGAATTTCACGAGTGATTTCTTCAGGCCCAAGCTTTGTATCGCGTGTTTCTGATTCGTATTCTTCAAGGTGAACAGATGTGTAGACATCGTCTTTCACCAAGCGTTCGCTCATGATAACGGCATCCTCGAAGTTGTAACCTTCCCAAGTCATGTAGGCAACGATTGGGTTTTGTCCAAGCGCCATTTCTCCATTTTCCATAGAAGGTCCGTCAGCGATGAAATCGCCTTTTTCAACGACATCGCCAACTTTTACGAGAGTGCGTTGGTTGTAGGCAGTACCTGAGTTTGAACGACGGAATTTTTGGATGTGGTAAACGTCCAATGAACCATCTTCACGGCGTACTTCTACCTTGTCAGCATCTGCGTAAGTAACTTTACCATCATACTGAGCAATCACAGCCGCTCCAGAGTCGTGGGCTGCTTGGTATTCCATACCAGTACCAACGTAAGGTGCCTGAGGATTGATCAATGGCACAGCCTGACGTTGCATGTTGGCTCCCATGAGGGCACGGTTGGAGTCATCGTTTTCCAAGAAAGGAATACATGCTGTCGCAACGGCAACTACCTGTTTTGGTGAAACGTCCATATAGTCAACAATATTAGCTGGATACTCTTGGTTGACCCCTTGGTGACGTCCCATGACAACTTTCTCAGCAAAGGTTCCATCTTCATTTAGACGAGAATTAGCCTGTGCTACAGTAAATTCATCTTCTTCATCAGCTGTCAACCAAACGATTTCGTTCGTGACAACACCTGTTTCGCGGTCAACCTTACGGTATGGCGTTTGAACAAAACCATATTTGTTCAAGTGCCCGTAAGATGACAAGTTATTAATCAAACCGATGTTTGGTCCTTCAGGTGTCTCGATTGGACACATACGACCATAGTGAGTGTAATGCACGTCACGAACTTCATATCCAGCACGGTCACGTGTCAAACCACCAGGTCCTAAGGCTGACAAACGGCGTTTGTGAGACAACTCAGAAAGTGGGTTGTGTTGGTCCATGAACTGTGACAACTGTGATGAACCAAAGAATTCTTTAACCGCAGCTGTTACAGGACGGATATTGATGATTTGTTGTGGTGTCAAGACTTCGTTGTCCTGAACAGACATACGTTCACGGACATTACGTTCCATACGAGAAAGTCCCAGACGTACTTGGTTAGCAAGCAATTCACCGACCGCACGGATACGACGGTTTCCAAGGTGGTCGATATCATCTACACGGCCAAGTCCTTCAGCCAAGTTGAGGAAGTAGCTCATCTCAGCAAGGATATCTGCAGGAGTGACGATACGAACCTTGTCATCTGGATTAGCATTACCGATGATCGTTACGACACGGTCTGGATCAGTTGGAGCAACAACCTTGAATTTTTGAAGAACAACTGGCTCTGTTACTACGGCAGCATCATTTGGAATGTAGACAATCTTGTTCAAGTCGCCATCCAAATGGCTTTCAATGCTTTCAATCACGCTACGAGTCATGATTGTACCAGCTTCTACCAAGATTTCTCCTGTTTCAGGGTCTACCAATGGCTCAGCAATAGTTTGGTTAAGCAAGCGTGTTTTAACATTGAGTTTTTTATTGATCTTGTAGCGACCAACTGCTGCCAAGTCATAGCGACGTGGGTCAAAGAAACGAGCTACAAGCAAGCTACGTGAGCTTTCAGCAGTCTTAGGCTCACCTGGACGAAGGCGTTCGTAAATTTCTTTCAAGGCTTCGTCTGTACGAGAGTCCATTGGGTTCTTGTGGATATCTTTTTCAACAGTGTTGCGAACCAATTCGCTGTCACCAAAGATATCAAAGATTTCATCATCACCTGAGAAACCAAGCGCACGAACCAAGGTTGTAAATGGAATCTTACGAGTACGGTCGATACGAGTGTAGGCGATGTCTTTTGAGTCGCTTTCAAGTTCCAACCAAGCTCCACGGTTAGGGATAACAGTTGAACCGTAGCCCACTTTACCGTTTTTATCAACTTTATCGTTAAAGTAAACACCTGGTGAGCGGACCAACTGAGATACGATGATACGTTCACCACCATTGATAATAAAAGTACCCATTTCTGTCATGATTGGGAAATCACCAAAGAAAACTTCTTGAGTCTTGATTTCGCCTGTTTCTTTATTGATCAAGCGGAAGGTTACAAAAATTGGTGCCGAGTAGCTGGCATCGTGGATACGAGCTTCTTCGAGCGTGTATTTTGGTTCCTTGATTTCATATCCAACAAATTCCAACTCCATTGTGTCTGTGAAGTTTGAAATTGGCAATACATCTTCAAACACTTCCTTAAGACCGTGGTCTAGGAAAGCTTTGAATGAGTCAGTTTGAATTTCAATCAAATTTGGTAAGTCAAGAACTTCTTTGATTCTTGAAAAACTACGACGGGTACGATGTTTCCCGTATTGAACGTCATGTCCTGCCAAGATGATTCTCCTTTGTAAATAAGTTCCAAGCCTTATCAATCAGGCTTTCTAATCGTCATATGGTTTTAAAAACCCCTATCACCGTGTCCTCTTGATGAATTTTCAGAATCTTTAAGTTTTTGTTACAAATATTCAAAATCCTGAAAAAAAAGCACAAAAAGAGCAGCTAAATCTGACTTTTTCAGAAGATTTAACTGCTGTGAGCCTTGTCTGGACAATATTTCAGACAAAACCTACGACAAATGATTACTCATATTATACCCTATTTAGCTAGATTTTTCAAGAGGATTGACGATTTTTTGACAAAATCTTTTCCTATAAAAATTTAAATTCAATGATTACTTTGCAAACTTCATTTTCAGTTTAGTAGTTCACAAAAATATGGTAAATTACGATTTCCCTATTTTATCATAGGCTGTTTTTCTTGACTTTACTAGGTTTTTCTTTTAATATATATGTATAAATATATAGGGAGATTTATGATGAATATCTTGCTTTCTAAGACTGAACAAGACTTGCTATTCTTACTGGAAAAAGTAACCAAACACCATGATTGGATAGAACTTCCAGTCTTGGCTGAGAGGCTGAATTTTTCAATAGAAGAATTGCAAGAACATCTTTCTAGGCTCGAGCAATTATTCCCAAATCTCCTAATTCAATCAACAAAAGAAGGCATTCAGTTGCAGTTTGACTTTCAAAACACCTTGGATCCTCGGATTGCAATCTTTGAACAATCTACAACCTACTCTTTTTTGAACTATCTGTTTTTCAAAGAGGGGCAATCACTTGACCAAATATGTCAAGAACTTGTGATTAGTTACGAACGAGGTCAGGAAATCATCCAGTATCTAAATACGAAGCTTCCACAACACTATGGCATCAGCATCCAACCTTCCCCTTTAGTCATGGATGGAACAGAAGAGGACATTCGTGCCTTTTATCTAGACTACTTTAGTCAAAGTTACAGCTTTCTAGATTGGCCCTTCCCTTCTATTTCTGAAGAATCACTCACTAACTTGATTCAGCTATTTTTGGACGCCCAACAAGTTTCACCCAACCTCAGTAGTTTACGACAAATCAAATATACTCTAGCTATCAATATGGAGCGCTTTAATAAGGGGCATTTGATTGAAAATCCTACTCCTCTTTTAACCAGTCACTACAGTTCTCTCATACAAATTCCGCAGTTTGAAGAAAATATTAAAAAGATAGCTAAAAAACTTAATTTTGAACCGACAAAGGAAACACTGGAACAGCTATTTTCAAACCAAACCAAGTCTCCTAAAATTACAGACAATGCTAACAAGGGTACAC
>ERZ1699255.69-NODE-69-length-11056-cov-1.671608_pt1 | contig 11056 bp, 9 predicted proteins | sample MGYA00581542_ERZ1699255 | MGnify/ENA primary metagenome ERZ1699255 (study PRJEB42319, sample SAMD00040312) | human oral metagenome | material: saliva | host: Homo sapiens | study: EMG produced TPA metagenomics assembly of PRJDB4115 data set (Metgenomic analysis of...
AAGGCAATAAGCTTTGGCACATCAGCATTTGGGGGAAATTTCATTTTGACGTAGCCGTATCCTTCATTGGATTCGATGGTCAAAGCAGATAAGGGTTGTCCGAAAGCAACAGAATTTTTCAATTCGATAGTTAATACTTCACTTCCTGATGCCGTCTGCTTGTTATGGCTACGGAGAACGGATGTACGGTATTTCGTAGGTAGTCTGTCTATTTCAGACTTTTCATAAGGCAGGGCTTCTAAATCAAAAGCACAATCTTGTTTCATAGATTGCAATAACGGTGTCCAGTCAACCGTAGCAGCATGGCAGATAGCTGAAAATGTGGAAACAAGCAGTAATGTAAGTAACTTTAGCATTATGGGATTTTAACTTATTGAAATTTGAGCAAGCGCTCCCGAAAATTTCTTTGTATATTGGTATATCGTAGATTTTTTCGGAATAGGTAAGATATATGTTCTACTTTAAAAGTGATGCAATGATGGCTCTGGATAGTCTATTCCAAAAATCACTTTTTTTATTTTGTGGAGTAATACCAAATAAAACTCATATTTGGCAGTTATTTCAATAGAAATAACTACACTACTTCTGAAGTCATAGGTATTGACAAAGCATAACCACTTCATCATGAAAAACGACGAATCTGTTTACACCAATCGTTCATTCAAAGCGAACGATTTAAGCATCATTGAGGCCGTCTGAAAACCGGAACAAGGTTCAGACGGCCTTCTTTTTGCTATTATCTTTATTATTTCTTCACTGCCAAGCTCACGGTGAAAATACCGTCCTCGTCTATCCATTGATGGATTTTTTCAAAACCGGCTTTTTCAACCAGCTGATCCATTTCCTGCTGACTGCGGCGGCGCATTACCCAGTTGGGGCTGCCCGCTTTGTGGCTGGTCAGGGCGCGGGCAATCATTTCCAGTTGCGGATGCCACGGCTGGCCGGTGTAGATCAGGTAGCTGCCCGTTTCAATGGCTTCGCCGAAGCCGTAGAGCGAGTTCAAAATCAAATCGTTGTCGGCAAACAATTCATGTAGGCCGGAGACGATGCCCAGCGTTGGACGCGGCTGTAAATCGTGATAATTGGCGCGATCATAGGCATTGACTTCATTGAAGGTTACCGTCTCTTGCAAGCCGCGCTCGGCAATCAGCTTGCGTCCGGCTTCGACATTAATCGGACTGTAATCGCGCAAGCGTACGGAATCAGGCAATGTGTCGGCAGTCAGGGCATCCAATACATAGCGGCCATGACCGGACGCGATATCCAAAACGTGTACCGGTTTGCCTGCTTCACGCAGTTTGGCTGAGGCCGTCTGAATGGCTTTGCCGATATTGACTTTGCGTTGGCGAATGCCGCGCCAGCCGATGGCGTTGAGATAGTATTTGTCCACCCATACACCGAAAGCATTGCTGCCTTGCGGTTGATTGCGGTAAACGTAATCCAGTGTACTACCCGAATCAAAACCTGTTTCTTGACCGATTCTCAAGCCTTCACTCCAGCGCGAACCCAGTTTGAGCGAGGCGCGATATGTTGCCCAAAATGCGCCGCGAGGCGTACAAACAGGCAAAGGTGTAGCCAGTTCGTCAGCTTCGCGACGGCTGTCTCCAAATAAGTGTGCTTGAGTCAGATCGACTTGTTGCAAAGGCTGATTGAAACGCTCGCGGATAAAACGGCGCATTTCGATAAACGCGATTTCACGGTTTTGCTCGCCTAAGGTGTCGTGGTAGAAACCGGGCAGGATATGGCGCTCTTTAATATGGCTGCCCAAACGGTTGTAGAAATCGTGTTGCGGTTTGTGATGAACGACCCAATCGCTGCCTGAAATCAACAGTTGTACAGGCGTAGTAATCGCTTGTGCATCGGCAACGACGCGTTCGGCCGCTTCATATAAACCCAGCAGAATGCGCACGGAAATGGCGCGGGCAATCAGCGGATCATTGTCGTAGCTTTTTTGACGTTCGACATTGTGGGTCAGATAGTGGGCTTTGACGTAGCTGTTGACAAAGAAATTGCCGCGCCATTTTTGCATCATTTTCAAACCGGTACGGGCAAACGGAACATAGAGTTTGACTTTGAACGCAGGCGAAGCCAATACGGCGCAACGGATTTTCGGCGCGTAATCGTGCAACCAAGTAGAAACCAATACCGCACCGACACTTTGCGCAATCACGCATATGTTTTCAGGTTTGATGCCGTATTCGTTTTGAATGTGTCGGATAAAATCATCTACGTCTGCAACCGAAGTGCCGATACTCGGACTATCGCCGCGTGCACCAGGGCTGTAACCATGACCGGGCGCGCCGCAAGCAAAATAGGCAAAATCATCAAAACCCAGCTCATCCGCTACAAACATCATCCGGCCGGAATGTTCATGTCCGCGATGGAACAGCACAATGGCTTTGTCGGAAGAACCATCGGCAGCAGGGCGATAGCGGTAGAAAAGCGAAGTACCGTCTTGGGTAGAAAAGTATTTTTGCTGTTCGGACATGAGAAACTCCTAATAGTCATATTTTTTGAACAGTATCATGACATATCAAATAAATGCAATGATTATCCGATGGACGGACGAATGCAATGATGGAGAGATATGGTAAAAGATGATTCCAAATTTTACTTAAAACTGATGATAGTGATTGTTAAAAGGTTAGATAGAGGGCGTTTGGATAACCTTACAAACTACTACCGACATATCATCATAAACTCTCTGTTTCGCAATTAATTTACGAAATACAGTCAGACGGGACTTATCGTTATCATATTGTTGCCAAATTTTTTCTCTTATTTCTTCTGAAAGAGCGTCACTTAGGCCGTCTGAACAAAGCAGCAGGCTTTCTCCTGTTTTAAGTGTAAGTTCGATATGGCATATTTTGTCTTGGAATTCGGAATAATCTGCTACTAGATAAGAAGAAACGCCGCCATATATGGTTGCGAACCCTTCTTCTTTTTTATCCGACAAACCATCCAGCAATTCGGAGAGTATCGAGTGATCTTGCGTCAGCTGCTTCCATTTTCCTTGTGTATCAATCAAATAGGCGCGGCTGTCGCCTACGCTGATGATTTTGGTTTTGCCGGTGGTTTGGTTGATTTCTGCGGCAACAAAAGTGGTTGATGAACCAAAATAATCTTCCGCCAACTCTTGAGATAAAGCGGCTTGTACATGATTGATGGTTTGACGGCTGAGTTTGGCTGTACGGCTTAATAGGTGCATGGCTGATTTGCTGGCTTTTTCGGGACGGTTGCTATTGGAAATACCGTCGGCTATCCCGATGATAAAGCGTGGACGGGTTTCAAGGCGTGTTTCAGCGGTTTTGAGTTTATATTGAAACACTTGTTCGCCGTTAAAAAGGGCATCTTGGTTGTGTTGTTGGTTGCTGCCGATTTGTTGGCAAAAGGTGATTTCGCAAAATTTGTTCATGATTTGTCCATTTGTTGGGTGAATATTCGCTGCAGGCTTTTCATCGTTTCTAACCTTCAGGATTTACACTTGGGCAATACGTTTGAAATTTGATGACTAAGGATCAAGGCCGTCTGAACAGTTTTCAGACGGCCTTTACTGCGTTTAACCAAGTACTAATTAACTGCTAATTTTGTCATGTTTTAATACATCCATCGAAACCCGAATACACATTTTAAAAGGAAATCAAACATGAAAAAATTCTTATTGACCGCCATCGTTGCTTTGTCTGCTGCTACTGCCGGTGCCAGCGATTACATCGAACACAAAATTTACAGCGACAAAAACTTCGAGCAAAACCGTGCTAAAGCCGTAAGAATGTTGGAACAACGCGGCTATCAAGTTCAAGATGTTGATGCCGATAGCCGTCGAGGTCAGCCTGTGTTGGAGGTTGAGGCGTTTAAAGATGGCCGTGAGTACGACATTGTTTTGTCTTATCCTGATTTGAAAATTATCAAAGAGCGCATCGATTATTAATATTTCGATATAAAGTGGATTGTCGCAGGGCTTTTAGTTCTGCGACAGTTTGCTATTTAGGCATTTAAAGAATGTAAAACAGCATGTAAATTACCTAAAATAAATGAACTAAATATGCTTTTTATTTTCCATTTAATTCAAAGTGTTTGATGTTGGGAGTCATGATATGAGTTTGAATGATTGGAAGGAAGATAGTCAGTCGAAGCTGGTGGGCGACCAAGAAAAACCTTTAAACGACGGTGCAGCTGCCGAATCCCAACAGGATGGTGATTTTTGGGATCACAGTCAAAACGGTGTTGTTGAAAACGAAGTTGAGGCAGTGGCTGACGAGGTAGAAATTCAGGAAGCGATAGAAGGTCAGGGAGTGGTTGAACATTCTGAGATGCCGTCTGAAAAAAATGAGAAGAAGGCCAAACGTAAAAAAGACAAGGCGAAGAAGAAAAAAATAAAGCCGAGGATTTGAGTGCGCCTGATCTGTTGGGTACGAATAAGGGCGTGGAAACCATGTTCCGCAACGCCGTACGCTCGGAGATGGAATTGTTGGCGCTGGCGGCAACCAAAGCGAACATTATGATTTCGCTGAATGGTTTTATTGTTTCTGCGCTGATGATTTCGGGCGCGTTTATTTTTTCATCATCGCCCGAGTTTTTGATTCCGGCCAGTACGTTTATGATTACTGCCGCAGCGTCTATCGTGTTTGCATTGCTTTCTGCTTCGCCGGAACGTATCGGCAAAATGCAGGCGGCGCGTACATGGTTTAAGGATTTTGTCCGCGGCCGCTCGAAACTGCGGGATTTGAAAACCCGTCTCAGCAGTACCGAAACGCGTTTTTTTGGCGGCAGCCAACCCAATATTTTGATTTATGAAGACCGAGTGAAACTGCAAAAAAATCAATATTGGGAAATGATGCAGGAAATTATGGGCGACCGTAAACAAATCTATGAAAAGATGAGCGACCATCTTTACTGGCTCGGTTTGTTGGCGGATAAACAGTTTAAATACATTAACTTATCTTACGCGGTATTCCGTTGGGGCTTGCTGGCTTCGTTGGTAGCATTTATCGGCGTGAAAACATTGCCGTCATTACTGACACCTCCGGCCAACAATGCGGCAGAGCTGCGTTCGCTGGGTATCAATATGTTTAACGGCGTATTTGAGCCTTCTGCTGTACAACAGCTCCCGGATGGTAAGTTGCTGATCGCGGAAGACGAACCCAATCATGCGTTCAGTATCATCAGCATTGATAAAACCGGCAGGTTTGTGGAAGACGAGGCATTGGATACACGCGTGATTACCGGTTTCAAACGCCGTCTCAGCGACTTGGAGGCTTTGGCACGTGACGATGAAGGCTTTATCTACGCGCTGACTTCACACTCGCGCACCCGTAAAGGCAACCGTTCGCCTGACCGCGAACACCTGATGCGCTTTAAAATCCAAGACGGCAATGTGTTGGGGCTGACCAGCTACGACAATCTGACGCAAGTTTTGGAAACCGATCACAAGCTGCATGATTTGATTCGCGAGCGAACCAAGGCAGAGGTTTCTTTTGAAGAAATCAATATTGAGGGCATGGCGTTTGATCCGGTGAAAAAACGTCTTGTTTTGGGCTTTCGTGATCCTGAGTTCAACAACATGGCTTTAGTTGCGTTTATCAGCAATCCGAAAGATGTGTTCGAGCACAATGCCAAGCCTGAGTTTGATGAAGTGGCCGTGATTGATATTGATGGCGGCGGTATCCGTTCCCTTAACTATGATCCTGTGTTGAAAACCTACGTGATCGCCAATGAAGTGAAGGATGAGAATGGACAGAAATTCTCGCAACTGTGGACTTGGAGCGGTAACCCGACTGATGAACCGCAAAAAATCTCTCTGCCTAACCTGCAACACATCACTAACGTTGAGGCCGTCGATTCGATTACCGTTAACGGCAAGCCGCAGATGATTCTGATGGGTGATGAAGGCAATGCTTCGCAGAAAATTACTGCCAAGTATATGTTGGTAGATTACAGTCAACTGGGTAAACAGTAAGTTATCTTCGCTGACGAATAAAAGGCCGTCTGAAACCGATAGTTTATGGTTTCAGACGGCCTTTTTGTTTTCAGTAAAACAGGTTGATGGGTTGAAACGGTGATTAACCCAGGAACGCGGACAGGTTTCAGACGGCCTTCAAGCCATTGATGACACGTTTGTAGCAGGTATAAACCAATGCCGCGCAGGCCAGCCACATAAGGATATAGAAAGTCGAATGGAAGCTGCCGGCGATTGCATACCATACGGCCAATGCGCCGATAAAGAATGCGCGGTCGCTTTTGCCGAATGGCCCATCATAATGACGTCCGTTGCCATGAACTTGTCCCAAAACGCCGCAAAACTCGGTCATTGCCGCCAGCCAAATAAACAGGGCAATTTGCACGCCGCCGAAGGGTGCGATGAAGGCAAAAGGCAGATACAAAGCAGCATCGGCGACAATATCGGTGATTTCATTCAAATAACCACCTAATGCCGATTGCTGGCCGAACTCCCGTGCCAGCATGCCGTCCATTGCATTCAGCGCCATGCGGACAAACAACCAAATCGGCAAAAGCCAGAATAATGTGGATACACCTGCAAACAATGCTAAAAGCAAACCGATTAAAATGGAAACGGTGCAGGCAAACAGGGTAACCTGATTGGCAGTAATGCCTTTTTGATACAGTCGCTTAACGATAGGGCGCAACAGGTTTTGAAATTTTGGTTTCAGGGCGTAGATGCTCATAATTATGCTATATAAAAGAAAATGAAGTGCCGTGATTATAGACGAAATCCGTTATAATCCGTCAATTTTCAAATCACGCGGTTCGTAAACCTCCCGCGTTAACAAAACTAGGAATTTACTATGGAAAAACAGCAGGCCCTCGTTATTTTTTCGGGCGGGCAGGATTCAACAACCTGCCTGATTCAGGCAATTCAAACATATGGATGTGAAAATGTGCAGGCCATCACTTTTCAATATGGGCAACGCCACGCCATCGAATTGGAGCGAGCGCGTTGGATTGCCCAAGATTTGGGCGTGAAGCAGACGGTACTCGATTTGAGCCTGATGCAACAGATTACACACAATGCCTTGATGGATGATACGGCATACATTGAAACAGCTCCAGACGGCCTGCCCAATACATTTGTAGATGGACGCAATGCTTTGTTTTTGCTTTACGCCGCTATTTACGCCAAAGGGCAGGGAATACGCCATATCATTGCCGGCGTGTGCGAAACCGATTTTTCAGGTTATCCCGACTGTCGAGATGTGTTCGTTAAGTCTATGAATGTCACGCTGAATCTGGCCATGGATTACGCTTTTCAAATCCATACGCCCTTGATGTATTTAACCAAAGCGCAAACTTGGGCATTGGCGGATGAAATGGGTGTGTTGGATTATATTCGCGAGCACACACATACCTGTTATAACGGCGTGGTCGGTGGTTGTCATGAATGCCCAAGCTGTATTTTGCGCGAGCGCGGTTTATCAGAATATTTGGAAAGTAAAAAGGTCGTCTGAATTAAGAGGTACATCTATTTCCAATATCCAGTTGTGCGAAAAGGCCGTCTGAAAAATTCATTTCAGACGGCCTTTGGCTATGTATTTTGTTCTGCTTAGAACAACAAATCTACCGGTTCGCTGCTTGCCGGAGCATCTTTCACAGGAGAAGAGGCTGGGGCAGTAGCCGGTTCGGAAGCGGCTTTAGGCGCAGAAGCAGGAGCATCGGACGAAGTGGTTGCCGGTTTGGCCGAAGGTTTTGCCAGTTTCACCGGAGTCGGACGAACGCTTTGTTTCGGTTCGGATGCTGCCTTGTTTGTATCGTCGGTAGCATCGACTTCGATTTCAGTGCCTTGAGGCAATACCACATCTTTAGCAGGAGCCGGTTTCGGCATGACTTTAGGTTTGCTGTAAGCATCCGAGCCGCTGGTCCATGCCAAAGACTTCAAAGGCGATTTGAGTTTCACGCCTTTGGCGCAGGTCAGACAGTTTGCTGCGCCGGTGCGTCCTTTCAGGATTGCATCCACACGCGCGGCAGGAATGGTTTTACCGTGCGCTTTTGCCCAGGCGGCAATGCTTTTTTTCAGGGCAGCCGTATCAAGGTTTTTCTTGTCGTATGGGTCACGATAGGCAGCCAGCCACAAGTTTTGGTTGGCATCTTCGTTCAGGCTTGCCATTTGGTAAATAACGGAGGCAGGAGAACCTGTTGCGATGGTTTTGGCGAATTCCAATGCATCAGGTGATTTCATGCGCACGCAACCATGGCTGCGGACGCCGGGTACGCTGGCAGGGGCATTGGTGCCGTGAATGCCAAGGCTCAATTTAGGGTCGCCAAGACGGACAAATACGGGGCCAAGCGGGTTATTTGGACCAGCCGGTACGCTTTTTACGCCGTCATTGCGTTCTTTTTGGATGGATTTAGGGATATGCCAAACCGGGTTGTAGGCTTTTGCGCCGATTTTATGTTCGCCCAGGTTGGTTTGGGTCATGGCTTTGCCGACGGCAACGGGATAAATTTTGCTCAGTTTGCCGTTGTCGTAGAGGAACAAACGCTGTTGCGTAATATTGATAACGACGTGTTGTCCGGAAGAGGCGGGGGAGACGTCTGGAATAAGTGTGTTTGCAGCAGCGGCTGAAGTTAAAAGAGCGGCGGTCAGGCCGAACAGTATTTTTTTCATGTCGTCTTTTTTTGTAGGGTTTGAAATGAAAGTTTTTGGCGCATGATACCTGAAACTCTGTGTTTTTGTGAGAAAATATGCGCTTTCGGTATTGGAAGACAGTCAAACGGTCGGGCAGCGGCTGAGTGATGGAAACGGTATGGGTGTGAAAGAACAGTATCAAGAGACGGAAGTTTTTTCTTTGGATTATGAGGGCAGGGGTGTTGCCAGAGTCGATGGGAAGACCGTATTTATCGGCGGTGCGCTGCCTGGGGAGCGTGTAACGTTTACCATACATAAAGAGAAAAAGCAGTTTGCAGAGGCTCAAGTTGAAAAGGTTTTGAAGGCTTCTTCCGAACGTGTCGAGCCGGCGTGTTGCTATTTTGATACATGTGGTGGCTGTTCGCTTCAACATGTTTCTTTCGGAGCACAAGTTGCGTTAAAGCAACGGATTTTGGAAGAACAGTTGGAACGGATAGGTAAGGTCAAGCCGGAGATAATTTTACCTCCCTTATATGGTTACTCCTGGTATTATCGCGATAGAGCACGTTTAAGTGTTTCGGTGGATAAGCAAGGCCGTCTGAAACTCGGTTTTCAGGCCAAAAAAAGCCATGATGTCGTCAATATCCGCCATTGCCAGATTTTGCCTAAACATGTGTCCGATAGATTGCCTGATGTCCGCAATTTGCTGCAAAAGCTGCATGATGATGGTGTAAAAGTGAAATTTGTTGAGTTTTATTGCGGGAAAAATGTGACGGTGCTCAACATTCGTTTCGTAAATCAACCGTTTGGACAAATATTAAGCGAATTGCGTAATTGGTTTGATAAGATATTGTCGGGTGCTGAAAAGGCATGGCAAATATGGTTGCAGGATCATGCCGAGTCCTTGCCGTTTTACCCTGAGAATGCACCTGCCCTGAACTATACTTTTGCTCAATTTGATGTGGAAATGCCTTACAGACCCGGTGATTTTACGCAGATTAATGCGCAGCTGAACGAAGTGATGGTGGCAAGGGCTGTCAGACTTTTAAACCCTCAAAAAGGGGAGCGGATTGCCGATCTGTTTTGCGGTTTGGGCAATTTCAGTTTGCCACTGGCAAAAAGTGGCGCATCGGTTGTCGGTATTGAAGGTGCCGATTATCTGGTAGATAGGGCAAGGGAAAATGCACGCCTGAATCGTTGTGCCGAGAATATGACGTTTTCTGTTGCAGACTTATTCGATACCGATGAAAAGACTGTTGAGTCGTGGGGACGATTTGACAAGATGTTGCTGGATCCGCCGAGAAACGGGGCTTATGCTGTTGTCAAATCGCTACACAAACCGTTTTTGCCTCGGAAGATAGTGTATGTTTCATGTAATCCATCAACATTTGCACGAGATGCCGGTGTCTTGGTTGATAAGGGCTATAAGTTTAAGGCGGCGGGAATCATGAATATGTTTGCACAAACCTCGCATGTTGAATCCATTGGTGTGTTTGAGTTGTAAATTGGTATCAAGTCCTTTATGTAAGTAGGGTTTTTAATGTAAAAATGAGTGCATTCATGTTATCATCATTCGTTTGGGGAATTAATAACGTTGAAGTTGCGTGTAAAGCAACAGATGTTAATAAATGCAGTTTGCAGCACAAGACCGGGAGGTGTTCTTGAACTATCAACTTTTAACTATTTTTTTGCTGGTGCTTTTTTTGCTGGTGTTGGTTTTTGTTCGTCATAAACAAAGTAACAATTCAGACAAACAAAGCGCACATGCATCAAAAAGCGGCCGTACGTCTGCTGCTCATACAGCCTCCTCTGAGGATGGAAACGACTGGATTGAGAAAGTCAACCAGACAGTTTCCAATGCGGATAATCAAGACTGGGAATGGGGTGGAAGCGGCTCAAACGATGCAACAGCTTCTGTTTCCGCACAAGAAGTCGATCCGTTGACCGAATATCAGGTTTATAAACAGTTCGGCTATGAGAGTAAGGCTGCAGAGTCTTTGGCCGGCTATCTCAATACTTTGGAAGACGGTGCTCCGGAAAAGCTGGTTCATGAATTAATCGGTTTGAATCTGCGTGTCGGCAATATCGACATGCTGGCGGATACGCTTGAGCGTCATAGTGCCTCCCTTTCTGAAGACAGCATAGCCGAATACCTGAAAGCCGGTCTGGCTTTGGATTCTACTAACCTGCGCCTGCGTGTTTTTGCCGAGCATCATCTTGGTTGGAATATGCAGGAAGTGGACCGTCAAATTGGCGAACAAAGCGGTTTGGAAGTTGCTTCCGACGAGCATATTGCCTTCGAGTGCGATTCGGTTGAACGCATTGTCGTTTCAGGTATGGGCAAGCGTGCGCCCATCGTATTAGGCAAGAAAGATTTTGGCGAAATCAGCCTTGAAGAGATGGGTGCGGTTGTTGGTTTTGCCAAGTCGGAACGTAGTGCAAAAATCCTGAAATACAAGATTAGCTACGAGA
>ERZ1699255.70-NODE-70-length-10789-cov-2.348152_pt1 | contig 10789 bp, 7 predicted proteins | sample MGYA00581542_ERZ1699255 | MGnify/ENA primary metagenome ERZ1699255 (study PRJEB42319, sample SAMD00040312) | human oral metagenome | material: saliva | host: Homo sapiens | study: EMG produced TPA metagenomics assembly of PRJDB4115 data set (Metgenomic analysis of...
CAGCTAACGAAGGCTTTAGAAAATTGAAGATTGGTTAAGTTTTGCAAGGTTAGTGTTCCCACAAAGGCTCCAGTGATAGAGCGGTAGTTTCCACCGATTAAAATCAAATCTGTTAGTTTTCGTTCGTTTAAGATGAGAAAGACTGGTAAACTGTTTGTTACAACACGAATATTATCGATTGGAAGTTCACGGGCAAAAGATTCCAGGGTTGTCCCTGGACCTATAAAAATGGTTTCACCTTCATCGATTAAATGGCCTGCAAAACGGCTGATTTCTTGTTTTTCTGCAATCTGTAAGCTTTGTTTTTCAATGTTGGAACGTTCATTATTTAAAATAGAACCTGTGCGAATTTTCTCAGCTCCCCCGTGCACTCGAACAAGTAAATCTTTGTCTGCTAACTCTTGCAAGTAGCGTCTAGCAGTCATATCTGATACATCCAAGCGAGTCATGATTTCTTTTACAGTAATAGTTCCCTTTGTATTTACCGTTTCTAGAATATTATCTAGTTTTTCCTGCTTTAGCATCGTTATCACCTCTATTTCTATTACTATTTTATCATAAAGTGTTCAATCAATCAATTTAAAAAACAAAAGAAAACAAAAACAAAAATACCATGGTTGTTTTAAACAAACCATGATATTTGTTATCAGTTCGGGAATAATTGAGTTAGTCCAAACCGTAGTTGTAGTCATCGTCTTGCATGGCTTCAACTTCACCAAGGAGGTAACCATTTCCGACTTGAGAGAAGAAGTCGTGGTTGGAAGTTCCTGTTGAAATACCGTTCATAACGATTGGGTTGACATCATCAGCTGAATCTGGGAAGAGTGGATCTTGTCCCAGGTTCATGAGTGCCTTGTTAGCATTGTAGCGAAGGAAGGTTTTGACTTCTTCCGTCCAACCAACACCGTCATAGAGGCTTTCTGTATAGCCTTCTTCATTCTCGTAAAGAGTATAGAGCAGATCGTACATCCATTCTTTGAGTTTTTCTTGCTCTTCTTCAGGCAATTCATTGAAACCAAGTTGGAATTTGTAACCAATGTAGGTTCCGTGAACAGATTCATCACGAATAATCAGTTTGATGATTTCCGCAACGTTGGCTAGTTTGTTATTACCAAGGTAGTAGAGGGGAGTGAAGAAACCAGAGTAGAAGAGGAAGGTTTCAAGGAAAACGCTGGCTACTTTCTTTTCAAGTGGGCTACCGTTTAGGTAGATTTCGTTGACAATCTCAGCCTTCTTTTGTAGGTAAGGATTGGTATTGGTCCATTCGAAAATTTCTTCAATCTCAGCCTTGGTATTTAAGGTAGAAAAGATTGATGAGTAAGATTTAGCGTGGACAGATTCCATAAATTGGATGTTATTGAAAACAGCTTCTTCGTGTGGTGTACGGATGTCTGCGCGAAGGGCTTGAACCCCAGTTTCAGATTGCATAGTGTCGAGAAGGGTTAAACCACCAAAGACTTTTCCTACCAAGTCTTTTTCTACACTTGATAGCTTTCTCCAGTCATCCAAGTCGTTAGACAAGGGAATACGTGTATCGAGCCAGAATTGCTCCGTCAGTTTCTCCCAAGTTGATTTGTCGATGACATCTTCGATGGCATTCCAGTTAATGGCTTTGTAGTAAGTTTCCATTTGAAATCTCTTTCTGTGTTTAGTATTGCGAACTCACAATTATTTCTATTTTATCATAATCCTAGAGGAGTATCGCACAAAAAGTCGGAAGCCCGACTTTTTGTTATTTCATAGTATAGATGCTTATTCTAGTTTAGCAGGGTGAATGAATCACTTATTTGAGAAAATGTAGTTTCCTCCAACAAAGATTAAATCACACAGCTTTCACATTGGTTAGCGCCGACTTCTCCACCATCATCTGTAAAGGTACGGACGTAGTAGATAGACTTGATTCCCTTGTTAAAGGCATAGTTACGAAGGATAGACAAGTCACGTGTCGTTTGTTTGTTTTCTTTCTTCCATTCGTAAAGACCTTTTGGAATGTCACTACGCATGAAGAGGGTGAGTGAAAGTCCTTGGTCCACGTGCTCAGTCGCAGCAGCGTAAACATCAATCACTTTACGCATATCCATGTCGTAGGCAGAAGTGTAGTAAGGAATGGTTTCTGTTGACAAGCCAGCAGCAGGGTAGTAGATTTTACCGATTTTCTTTTCTTGACGTTCTTCGATACGTTGCGTAATCGGGTGGATAGAAGCAGAAACATCATTGATGTAACTGATAGAACCATTTGGCGCTACAGCAAGCCGGTTTTGGTGGTAAAGACCATCTGCTTGAACCTTGTCACGAAGTTCAGCCCAGTCAGCAGCACTTGGGATAAAGACATCTTTAAAGAGTTCTTTAACACGGTCTGATTTTGGAAGGAATTCGCCAGTTACATACTTGTCGAAGTAGCTTCCCTTAGCATAGTTTGATTTTTCAAAATTATGGAAGGTAATACCGCGTTCACGCGCGATATTGTTTGACTCAACCAAGGTCCAGTAGTTCATAAGCATAAAGTAGATGCTTGTAAATTCAACAGACTCAGGTGACCCATACTCAATCAGTTGTTGGGCAAGGTAGCTGTGAAGTCCCATGGCACCGAGTCCAAAGGTGTGGGCTTGGCTATTTCCGTGGTCAATCGTAGGCACAGCTACGATATGAGAACTATCAGTAACAAAGGTCAAAGCACGAACCATAGCACGAATAGAGCGACCAAAGTCAGGTGAAGTCATCATATTGACCACGTTGGTTGAACCAAGGTTACATGAAATGTCTGTTCCCATTTGAAGGAATTCTTGAGCATCGTTGATCAAGCTTGGTTCTTGGACTTGAAGAATCTCAGAACACAAGTTACTCATGATAATCTTACCATCAACAGGATTTGCACGGTTAGCCGTATCAATGTTGACTACATAAGGATAACCAGATTCTTGTTGCAATTTAGAAATTTCAGTTTCCAAATCACGCGCCTTGATTTTTGTCTTACGGATGTTTGGATTTGCGACCAATTCATCGTATTTTTCAGTGATGTCAATGTAGTTGAATGGCACACCATATTCTTTTTCTACAGAGTAAGGGCTGAAGAGATACATTTCTTCATTTTTACGCGCCAATTCGTAGAATTTATCTGGTACCACAACGCCAAGTGATAGAGTCTTGACACGAACTTTTTCATCAGCGTTTTCTTTCTTAGTTGAAAGGAAGGCGATGATATCTGGGTGGAAGACGTTGAGGTAGACAACACCAGCACCTTGACGTTGACCCAATTGGTTTGAGTAAGAGAAGCTATCTTCGAAAAGTTTCATAACTGGAACGACCCCAGAAGCAGCTCCTTCATAGCCTTTGATAGGCGCACCAGCTTCACGAAGGTTGCTGAGGGAAATTCCCACACCACCACCGATACGTGAAAGTTGAAGAGCTGAGTTGATAGAACGTCCGATAGAGTTCATATCATCCGTTACTTGGATCAGGAAGCAAGATACCAACTCCCCACGACGAGCACGTCCAGCATTCAAGAAGGAAGGAGTAGCTGGTTGGTAGCGTTGGTGGATGATTTCATTGGCAATATCGATTGCAACCGCTTCATTCCCATCAGCGAAATAAAGGGCGTTAAAGAAGACACGGTCTTCCATGCTTTCAAGATAATATTCACCGTCGTTAGTTTTCAAAGCATACTGATTGTAAAATTTATAGGCTGCCATGAAAGACTTGAATTGGAAGTTTTGGTCTTTGATAAATTGAGACAATTCTTCCAAAAATTCTGGACGGTATTTCTTGATAAAGGCTGTTTCGATGTAGTTTTGTTCAATGAGGTAGTTGATTTTATCTTTGATTGAATCAAAAACCATAGTATTTGGAACTACATTTTCTTTAAAGAAGGCATCCAAGGCTTCCTTATCTTTATGAAGCATGATTTGTCCATTAACAGGACGGTTGATTTCGTTATTGAGACGGAAGTAAGTCACGTCCTCAAGATGTTTTAATCCCATAAAATTTCCCTTATCTAATTACAAAAGAAAGGCTTCTAAGTTAGCCCTAGAAGCAGTTTCTTCTGGATGATGTACTAAGATTATGCTAATTGTTTCAATTTTCCTGGTTGGAAACCTGAAAAGACTTCAGTTGGTGTTTGGATAACAGGAGCTGCGCTGAAACCGAGCTCTTTAACTTGATCGATGTACTCAGGTTGCTCATCGAGATTGATTTCGCGATAAGCGACATTATTACTGTCCAAGAAACGTTTGGTCATTTTACATTGGACACAGTTGTTTTTAGAATAAACGGTTACCATTGTGTAACTCCTCTTTAAAATTTAGTTCTATCCTAGTATATCAGAAAATAAATTTTTGTCAATGATTTAAAACTAAATATAGTGGTCTATTTTTCTACATAACCCAACAAAACACAATATGTAGTGTTTGTTTTGTAAAATAGTGATAATTATCCTATAAGTTGTTTTTTGAAAAACTATATCCTGTGTTTTGTTACATAAGATAGAAGATTTTCAGCAAGTTATCTGAAAGGAAATCGAATAAATCCCATAAAATGCTTGAAAAAAATCCTAGAAGATGATATAATACCAAATTGTAAGGGTTATCACATATAACTCAAAAAAGAAAGAACAAAAGGAGAGTCAAACTATGGCTTCTAAAGATTTCCACGTAGTGGCAGAAACAGGTATTCACGCACGTCCAGCAACATTGTTGGTACAAACTGCTAGCAAATTTGCTTCAGATATCACTCTTGAGTACAAAGGTAAATCAGTTAACCTTAAATCAATCATGGGTGTTATGAGTCTTGGTGTTGGCCAAGGTGCTGACGTAACGATCTCAGCTGAAGGTGCAGATGCAGATGATGCTATCGCTGCAATCTCAGAAACAATGGAAAAAGAAGGATTGGCATAAGGAAAATGACAGAAATGCTTAAAGGAATCGCAGCATCTGACGGTGTTGCAGTTGCAAAAGCATATCTACTCGTTCAACCGGATTTGTCATTCGAGACTGTTTCAGTCGAAGATACAAACGCAGAAGAGGCTCGTTTGGATGTAGCTCTTGAAGCTTCTCAAAACGAGCTTTCTCTTATCCGTGAGAAAGCTGTAGGTACGCTTGGTGAAGAAGCGGCTCAAGTTTTTGACGCTCATTTGATGGTTCTTTCTGACCCAGAATTGATTGGTCAGATTAAAGAAACAATCCGTGCTAAGAAAGTCAATGCTGAAGCAGGTCTTAAAGAAGTGACTGACATGTTCATCACTATCTTTGAAGGAATGGAAGACAATCCATACATGCAAGAACGTGCAGCGGATATCCGCGACGTGACAAAACGTGTGTTGGCTAACCTTCTTGGTAAAAAATTGCCAAACCCAGCTTCTATCAATGAAGAAGTAATTGTGATTGCGCATGACTTGACACCATCTGATACAGCTCAATTGGACAAAAACTTTGTAAAAGCTTTTGTAACAAACATCGGTGGACGTACAAGCCACTCAGCTATCATGGCACGTACACTTGAAATTGCAGCTGTATTGGGAACAAATAACATCACTGAAGTAGTGAAAGACGGTGATATCCTTGCCGTTAACGGAATTACTGGTGAAGTGATTATCAACCCAACAGATGAACAAGCGGCAGAATTTAAAGCAGCTGGTGAAGCTTATGCTAAACAAAAAGCTGAATGGGCACTTTTGAAAGATGCTCAAACAGTGACTGCTGACGGTAAACACTTCGAGTTGGCTGCTAACATCGGTACTCCAAAAGACGTTGAAGGTGTTAACAACAACGGTGCAGAAGCTGTTGGACTTTACCGTACAGAGTTCTTGTACATGGATTCTCAAGACTTCCCAACTGAAGATGAGCAGTATGAAGCATACAAGGCTGTTCTTGAGGGAATGAATGGTAAACCAGTGGTTGTTCGTACAATGGATATCGGTGGAGATAAGGAACTTCCTTACTTCGATATGCCACACGAAATGAACCCATTCCTTGGATTCCGTGCCCTTCGTATCTCTATTTCTGAAACTGGAGATGCAATGTTCCGTACACAAATCCGTGCCCTTCTTCGTGCTTCTGTTCATGGTCAATTGCGTATCATGTTCCCAATGGTTGCCCTTTTGAAAGAATTCCGTGCAGCTAAAGCAGTTTATGAAGAAGAAAAAGCAAACCTTCTTGCTGAAGGTGTTGCAGTTGCGGATGACATCCAAGTTGGTATCATGATTGAAATTCCTGCAGCAGCTATGCTTGCAGACCAATTTGCAAAAGAAGTTGACTTCTTCTCAATTGGTACAAACGACTTGATCCAATACACAATGGCAGCAGACCGTATGAACGAACAAGTTTCATACCTTTACCAACCATATAACCCATCAATCCTTCGCTTGATCAACAACGTTATCAAGGCAGCTCACGCTGAAGGTAAATGGGCTGGTATGTGTGGTGAGATGGCTGGTGACCAAAAAGCTGTTCCACTTCTTGTCGGAATGGGCTTGGATGAGTTCTCTATGTCAGCAACATCAGTCCTTCGTACACGTAGCTTGATGAAGAAATTGGACACTGCTAAGATGGAAGAGTACGCTAACCGTGCCCTTACAGAGTGTTCAACAATGGAAGAAGTTCTTGAACTTCAAAAAGAATACGTTAACTTTGATTAATCGAAAAGTCCTTGCAACTAAGTTGCAAGGTTTTTTTATAGTTTAATAGCAGAAATTTTATTAACTAGTTCATAAAAAGCTTGACAATAAAAAAAATCGGTGTAGAATATTAACTAGTTAAATAACTAGTTAAGGAGTTTTCGTGAAGAAACAAAATTTGTTTTTAGTGTTGTTAAGTGTCTTTCTTTTGTGTTTAGCTGCTTGTGGCCAAAAGGAAAGCCAGTCAGGTAAAGGGATGAAAATTGTGACCAGTTTTTACCCTATCTATGCCATGGTCAAGGAAGTATCTGGTGACTTGAATGATGTTCGAATGATTCAGTCAAGTAGTGGGATTCACTCCTTTGAACCTTCGGCAAATGACATCGCGGCCATCTATGATGCAGATGTCTTTGTTTATCATTCTCATACGCTCGAATCTTGGGCAGGAAGCTTAGATCCCAATCTAAAAAAATCTAAAGTTAAGGTTTTAGAGGCTTCAGAGGGAATGACTTTAGACCGCGTCCCAGGGCTAGAAGATGTGGAAGCAGGGGATGGAGTTGATGAAAAAACGCTCTATGACCCTCACACTTGGCTAGATCCTGAAAAAGCTGGCGAAGAAGCTCAGATTATCGCTGATAAACTTTCAGAGGTGGATAGTGAGCATAAAGAAACTTATCAGAAAAATGCGCAAGCCTTTATCAAAAAAGCTCAAGAATTGACTAAGAAATTCCAGCCTAAATTTGAAAAAGCGACTCAGAAAACATTTGTAACACAACATACAGCCTTTTCTTATCTAGCGAAGAGATTTGGACTTAATCAACTTGGTATTGCAGGTATCTCTCCTGAACAAGAACCAAGTCCAAGACAACTAACAGAAATTCAGGAATTTGTTAAAACCTATAAGGTTAAAACGATTTTTACAGAAAGTAATGCTTCTTCAAAAGTAGCTGAAACTCTTGTCAAATCAACAGGTGTGGGTCTTAAAACTCTGAATCCTTTAGAGGCAGACCCACAAAATGACAAGACTTATTTAGAAAACCTGGAAGAAAATATGAGTGTTCTAGCAGAAGAATTAAAGTGAGGAAAGAATGAAAATCAATAAAAAATATGTAGCAGGTTCAGTGGCAGTCCTTGCCCTAAGTGTTTGTTCCTATGAGCTTGGACGGTATCAGGCTGGTCAAGTTAAGAAAGATTCTAATCGAGTTGCTTATATAGATGGTGATCAGGCTGGTCAAAAAGCAGAAAATTTGACACCAGATGAAGTCAGTAAGAGAGAGGGAATCAACGCCGAACAAATCGTTATCAAGATTACGGATCAAGGTTATGTGACTTCTCATGGAGACCATTATCATTACTATAATGGCAAGGTTCCTTATGATGCTATCATCAGTGAAGAACTGCTGATGAAAGATCCGAATTATCAGTTGAAGGATTCAGACATTGTCAATGAAATCAAGGGTGGCTATGTCATTAAGGTAGACGGGAAATACTATGTTTACCTTAAAGATGCTGCCCATGCGGACAATATTCGAACAAAAGAAGAGATTAAACGTCAGAAGCAGGAACACAGTCATAATCATAATTCGAGTACAGATAATGCTGTTGCTGCAGCCAGAGCTCAAGGACGCTATACAACGGATGATGGGTATATCTTTAATGCATCTGATATCATTGAGGACACGGGTGATGCCTATATCGTTCCTCATGGCAATCACTTCCACTATATTCCTAAGAGTGATTTGTCTGCTAGTGAATTAGCTGCTGCCCAAGCCTTCTTATCTGGAAAAGGTGGCCAATTAAGTACGGTTGAATATCGTTCAAGCAGAGGAGAAACAAGATCTAGTGTGAGAACGAGTCAATCTGAAACTCCTCAAAATCCTGCAACAACTCCTGAGAGTCAAAATGAGGACTTAGCTAGTCTCCTTCAAGAATTGTACGCTTTGCCACTTAGCCAACGTCATGTGGAATCTGATGGATTGGTATTTGACCCAGCACAGATTACAAAACGTACTGCCAATGGTGTTGCAGTTCCTCACGGAGATCATTTCCATTTCATTCCTTATTCGCAAATGTCTGCTTTGGAAGAAAAATTGGCTCGAAATCTACCAATTGGAGGTCAGCCAGTTCAAAGTCATTCTGACAATCCGAAACCAAGTTCAACACCAAGTTCACCGATTAAACCAAACTTTAATCTCAATACGCAAGCATCAAATCGAGGAACTGGAGGAGCCTATACAACGGATGATGGGTATGTCTTTAGTCCGACAGATGTGATTGAAGATACAGGTGACGCTTTTGTTGTACCGCATGGCAATCATTTCCACTATATACCTAAGAGTGATTTGTCTGCAGGAGAATTGGCTGCCGCCCAAGCTTATTGGAATGGGAAACAGGGCTCACATTCTGCTACAAGTTCAAGTAAACCAAGTAGTGACAGTTCAAATCCAGCCCAACCAAGTTTGACAGAGACTCCAAATCTGACTGTTACTCCAACTTATCATCAAAATCAAGGGGAAGACATTTCAACACTTTTAAGTGAATTGTATGCCAAACCTTTATCAGAACGACATGTAGAATCTGATGGACTCGTCTTTGATCCAGCACAAATCATCAAACGTACTGCAAATGGTGTCGCAGTGCCTCACGGAGACCATTATCACTTTATTCCTTATTCACAAATGTCTGATTTAGAGCAGAAGATTGCTAGAATAATTCCGTTAAAAGGTCAAAATGGATTAAATCAAATTGGTACAGATATTAAACCTTTAGTATCAAAAGAAGTAGTTCATAAGTTCTTAGGACAACCAATCAAAGCTTACGGAAAAGGTTTAGATGGTAAACCTTATGATACGAGTGATGGATACGTATTTACCAAAGATTCCATCGATTCTGTTGATAAATCAGGTGTTATTGCTAAACACGGAGATCATTTCCCTTATATGGGGTATGGTGAATTAGAACAATTCGAATTGGATGAGGTTGCTAAATGGATTCAAGAGACTGGTAAAAATCCAGATGATATCGTTTCTTCAGTTCACTCAGATGAGAAGGAAAGACCAAAGTTTGATTATAAAAAAGTAACTAATAAGATTTCTAGAAATAGTAAAGTTGGTTATATAATTAATGAAGGTGGTAAAGATTATTTTTATTCACATGAAGAACTCGATCTTACTCAAATAGCTTTTTCTGAGCAGGAACTAATGCTTAAAGATAAAGATAATTATCGTTATGATATTGTAGAAACAGAAATTAAACCAAGATTAGCTGTTGATGTATCTAGCTTGCCTATGCATGCAGCCAATACTACATATGATACTGGAACTTCCTTCATTATTCCGCATATCGACCACATTCACGTCGTACCTTATTCTTGGTTAAATAGTGAGCAAATAGCAACTATAAAATATGTAATGCAACATCCTGATGTGCGTCCTGAAGTTTGGTCAAAACCAGGTCATGATGATGCTGGATCTGTTATTGCTAATGTAACTCCTCTTGAAAAACGTCCTGGAATGCAGAATTGGCAAATTATCCATTCTGCGGAAGAAGTTCAGAAAGCACTTAAAGAAGGCAAGTTTGCAACTCCTGATGGATATATTTTTGATCCTCAGGATGTATTGGCAAAGGGAACTTATATTTGGGCAGATAAATCTTTCAGTATTCCAAAAGCTAGTGGTGATTCATTGAGAAGTATCAATCAGTCTGATTTATCAGAGAAAGAGTGGAAACAAGCTCAAGAGTTGATAGCTAAAAGAAGTGAAGAAAAAGAAACAACAAATGCTGCTTCTAATTCAAATCTAGTTTCGATAGATAATAAAACAGAAACAAAGAAAGAAGAAGCTGATTCAGGTAAAGTTGATGAAAAACCAAAGGATAGCACACCTCAAAATGAGGCAGATACGCCTATCAATAATCCTTCGGTTGAAAAAGATAAACCTAAAGCAGAAGAAAATAAAGAAGATGATTACGATGATATACCAGATTATGGATTAGATAAGGCCACTTTAAAAGATCATATAAATAAAATATCACAAATTGCTCAAATTGATTCTAAATACCTTATTTTTTCTTCAGAAGGTGTTCAATTTTATAATAAGAATGGGGATTTAGTAACCTATGATATTAAAACTCTTAAGCAAATTAAACCTTAGAATATTTTGACTAATGATCATCTAGTTGAAA
>ERZ1699255.75-NODE-75-length-10211-cov-1.984827_pt1 | contig 10211 bp, 9 predicted proteins | sample MGYA00581542_ERZ1699255 | MGnify/ENA primary metagenome ERZ1699255 (study PRJEB42319, sample SAMD00040312) | human oral metagenome | material: saliva | host: Homo sapiens | study: EMG produced TPA metagenomics assembly of PRJDB4115 data set (Metgenomic analysis of...
CCTCAAAGTAACGGATATCACTTTCCAAGTTAAACCTAACGGTACTGTTGAAGTGACAAAAGTAGGTGAAAAAGATTCTAAAGGTGAAGACAATCGTGTTGTAGCCCAAAATTCAACTCTGACAGTTACTGATAAAGATGACGATGTAGCTCGTAAAATCACGTTCAGTAAAATTAGTCTTGGTGGAGTTGAAATCGCAGGAGCACAAATCAAGATCTTCAAAGGCGATAAGGCAGAAGGCACAGCTGTAGAAAGCTGGACTTCAGAAGCTGGTAAGTCTAAAGACTTGAACTTGGCACCAGGTACTTATACTTTCCATGAGGAAGCCGCTCCAACCGGATACCTCAAAGTAACCGACATCACTTTCCAAGTCAAACATGATGGCACAGTGGAAGTGACAAACGTTGGTGAGAAAGACTCTAAGGGTGAAGAAAACAAAGTTGCCACAAACGGTTCAACTGTAACTGTAACTGATAAAGATGATGACCTTCCACGTAAGATTACCTTCAGCAAGGTTAGCCTTGGTGGTACAGAAATTGCAGGTGCTCAAATTAAGATCTACAAGGGCGAGAAAGCTGAAGGAGATGCGGTAGAAAACTGGACATCCGAAGCTGGTAAGTCTAAAGACTTGAACTTGGCCCCAGGAACTTATACCTTCCATGAAGAAGCCGCTCCAACTGGATACTTAGCAGTAACAGATATTACATTCCAAGTTAACTACGACGGAACTGTAACAGTGGTAAATGCTAGTGGAAATCAGGTTGAGTTTAAGGATGGTAAGTTAGTAGTAACGGACCAAACTGAACCAGAAAATCCTAACCTACCAAACACTGGAAGTGAATCTGGACAAGCTGCATTAGCAGCAGGTTTAGCTCTTCTAGGTTTGAGTGCCGGATTAGTAGCCACTAAAGGTAAAAAAGAAGATTAGAAATTTTGATACTTTCTTTATCATTAAAGACTAGTGAGAAGCTCTTGTCTTAGATAGAAGATAAATCCCTTAGAATATAAGTTTCTAAGGGATTTTCTTTGTATAAAATTGTATAGTGTTATTATCTACCTTATTTTGTAGAGAAAGCAAAAATCCCTAGAAAATGTTTAGGGATTCAATTATTTCATTAAGAACAATTCAACAATCATCTCGATATACATGACAAGGATTACTAAGAATCCTGCACGCCAGAAGAATTTGATGAATTTAGGATAGTAAAAGCTACGTTTTTTCAAAAGGAAGAAAAAGACGAGAATAATGGCTAGGAGTGAGAGGGCTAGCCCCAGTCTAGGGAGGAAATTATGGGTGAAGGTTTTAGCTGTAATCAAGTAATACTCAAATACTAAAACTGGAAAAGCCAAATCCGCAAAGTTTCGTCCTAGTTTTTTTAATCTAAAAAGTTTGGTTATGATAATGCAGACTACCAAGGTCAGTATCAATAATAAAATAGATGCTAATTTCATTAAAATCATACCCATATTGTATCATAAAAAATGGCTAATGGAAACGAGAAACAGAGGAATTTATAGGAAAGTCAGGCTTTTGAGATTGTGGGTGTTTTTTGTTATAATGAAAGTTATGAAATCTTATAATACCTTGAATGATTATTATCGAAAACTCTTTGGAGAAAAGACTTTTAAAGTCCCTATCGATGCGGGATTTGACTGTCCCAATCGTGATGGAACTGTGGCTCATGGGGGCTGTACTTTTTGTACGGTTTCTGGTTCTGGAGATGCCATTGTGGCACCGGACGCGCCTATCCGTGAGCAATTTTATAAGGAAATTGACTTTATGCACCGCAAGTGGCCAGATGTTCAGAAGTATCTGGTTTATTTTCAAAATTTTACCAACACCCATGAAAAGGTGGAAGTCATTCGAGAGCGCTATGAGCAGGCTATCAATGAGCCAGGTGTAGTAGGAATCAATATCGGAACGCGCCCAGACTGTTTACCAGACGAAACCATCGAATATTTGGCTGAATTATCGGAGCGCATGCATGTGACGGTTGAATTGGGCTTGCAGACCACTTATGAAACAACCTCTGACCTGATTAACCGTGCCCATTCTTATGAATTGTACGTGGAAACGGTCAAGCGTTTGAGAAAGTATCCCAAAATTGAGATTGTTTCTCATTTGATCAATGGACTTCCTGGTGAAACCCATGAGATGATGATTGAAAATGTCCGTCGCTGTGTTACGGATAATGATATTCAAGGAATTAAACTGCATTTGCTTCACCTGATGACTAATACACGTATGCAACGAGATTACCATGAGGGACGTTTGCAGTTGATGAGCCAGGACGAATATGTTAAGGTCATCTGTGACCAACTGGAAATCATTCCCAAGCATATCGTCATCCATCGAATTACAGGAGATGCGCCTAGAGATATGCTGATTGGTCCTATGTGGAGCCTCAATAAATGGGAAGTCCTTAATAGTATTGAGATGGAGATGCGACGTCGTGGAAGCGTTCAAGGATGCAAGGCTGTAAAACAGGAGTTTGAAAATGAAAAGACCACTTGAGATGGCACATGATTTTTTGGCTGAAGTAGTTACAAAAGAGGATATCGTAGTGGATGCGACTATGGGAAATGGCCATGACACGCTTTTTCTGGCCAAGCTAGCCAAGCAAGTCTATGCCTTTGATATTCAGGAGCAAGCCTTGGAAAAGACGCAAGAGCGTTTGGACCAGGCTGGAATGACAAATGCCCAGTTGATTTTACAAGGTCATGAAACACTGGACCAGTTTGTGACAGAAGCCAAGGCAGGGATTTTTAATCTGGGCTATTTGCCGTCAGCTGATAAGTCAGTCATTACCCAACCTCAGACAACGATTGAAGCATTAGAAAAGCTGTGTCATTTGCTTGTCAAAGGGGGACGGATTGCTATCATGATCTACTATGGTCATGAAGGAGGCGACCTCGAGAGGGATACTGTCTTGGATTTTGTTAGCCAGTTGAACCAACAAGAGTACACAGCTGCCATTTACCGAACTTTAAACCAAGTCAACAACCCACCATTTTTAGTAATGATTGAAAAATTAGAGAGATATAGACATGGATAAACAATACCTACGTGAAAAGCTGGATGCCATGCGCCAGAATTTTGTTGAATCAACTCACCACGAACGAGCAGTAGGTGTGTTAGACCAAGCGCATATGAGCAAAAAAATGCTTAAAATCAAGAAAAAATTAGTTGCTCTTGAAATGGAACGGTGCCAGAGAAAAATTGAGCACAAAGACTGTTCCAAGATTGACCAAAAAATCAAAGAGCAGAAGGAGATATTTGAATCCTGTTGTAAAAAAGATTAAGGAGGACGTGCGTGGAATTACTGATTTACCTCATCCTATTTTTACTGGTTTTGATTGTCTCAAGTACAACCAATAAGCTCCTGCCCTTTTTACCTCTCCCTTTGGTGCAGATTCTTTTGGGAATTGTAATTGGTCTCTTTTTACCCAATACTGACTTTCACCTTAATACGGAGTTGTTTTTGGCCCTGGTTATCGGGCCCTTGCTTTTCCGAGAGTCGGAGGAAGCAGATATTACGGCTATTTTAAAACACTGGCGAATCATTGTTTATCTCATATTTCCAGTGATTTTTATCTCGACCCTGAGTTTGGGTGGCTTGGCCCATCTTCTTTGGCTCAGTCTCCCCTTGGCGGCTTGCTTGGCTGTTGGGGCAGCTCTTGGCCCTACGGACTTGGTTGCCTTTGCTTCTCTTTCGGAGCGTTTTAGCTTTCCTAAGCGCGTGTCCAATATCCTTAAGGGTGAAGGACTCTTGAATGATGCTTCTGGCTTGGTTGCCTTTCAGGTAGCTTTGACAGCTTGGACAACTGGAGCCTTTTCCCTTGGGCAAGCTAGTAGTTCGCTCATCTTTTCAATTCTAGGCGGTTTTTTGATTGGCTTTTTAACAGCTATGACCAACCGTTTCCTCCATAGCTTCTTGCTGAGTGTGAGAGCAACGGATATTGCTAGTGAGCTCCTTCTGGAATTGAGTTTGCCCTTGGTAACCTTCTTCCTGGCAGAAGAAGTCCACGTTTCAGGGATTATTGCCGTTGTAGTTGCTGGGATTTTAAAGGCAAGCCGTTTTAAGAAAATTACGCTCCTCGAAGCCCAAGTGGATACGGTGACCGAGACGGTTTGGCATACAGTGAATTTTATGCTCAACGGTTCTGTCTTTGTGATTTTAGGGATGGAGTTGGAAATGATAGCAGAACCTATCTTGACCAATCCAATCTATAATCCTCTGCTCTTGCTGGTATCTCTTGTCGCTCTTACCTTTGTCCTCTTTGCCATTCGTTTTGTCATGATCTATGGCTACTATGCCTATAGGACTAGACGTCTCAAGAAAAAGCTAAATAAGTATATGAAGGACATGCTTCTCTTGACCTTCTCAGGTGTTAAGGGAACGGTGTCCATTGCTACGATCCTTCTGATACCAAGTAATCTAGAACAGGAGTATCCTCTCTTGCTTTTCCTTGTCGCAGGTGTGACGCTTGTAAGCTTTTTAACAGGCCTCGTGGTCTTGCCTCATCTTTCTGATGAACAGGAAGAAAGCAAGGACTATCTCATGCATATCGCCATTTTGAATGAAGTAACGATAGAGTTGGAAAAAGAGTTGGAAGATACCAGAAATAAGCTCCCTCTCTATGCAGCCATTGACAATTACCATGGACGAATAGAGAATCTCATCCTGAGTCAAGAAAATAAGGGGGCTCAAGAAGACTGGGAGGCCTTAAAACTTCTCATCCTCAGTATTGAAAGTGATGGTTTAGAACAGGCTTACGAAGAGGACAAGATGAGTGAGCGTGCCTATCGAGTTTACCAACGTTATTTGAAAAACATGGAACAAAGTATCAATCGCAAGTTTGCTTCACGATTGACCTATTATTTCCTTGTTTCCTTGCGGCTTTTACGTTTTCTCCTTCACGAAGTCTTTACTTTTGGAAAGACCTTTCGCAGTTGGAAAAATGAAGAATCACAGAAACTTAGAGCCCTTGACTATGACCAAATTGCAGAGCTCTATCTAGAAAATACAGAGATGATTATCGAACGTTTGGAGAACCTAAAAGGAGTTTATAAGAGTTCTTTGATCAGCTTCATGCAGGATTCTCGTCTCCGAGAAACAGCTATTATCACCAGTGGTGCCTTTGTCGAACGGGTTATCAATCGTGTCAAACCCAACAATATCGATGAAATGCTGAGAGGATATTATTTGGAGCGTAAGTTGATTTTCGAATACGAAGAAAAACGATTGATTACGACCAAGTATGCTAAGAAGTTACGACAAAATGTGAATAACTTAGAAAACTATTCCTTGAAGGAAGCTGCCAATACCCTGCCTTATGATATGGTGGAATTGGTAAGAAGAAATTAATCAAGATTGTAAATAAAGGAGTATGACATGAAGAAGTGGTGGAAAGAGCTGATAGACAAGCCTTTATTAAAAGCCTTTTTGCATTATTATCAAGCATCAGATAGTGAGTTGACCAGCGTCGCAGTGGCCTACTATTGGTTGATTTCGATTTTTCCACTTCTTTTGGTGGTGGTCAATATCCTCCCCTATTTTCAGATTCCAGTTTCTAATTTTTTAAAGGTCGTCAATGAATTTTTGCCCGATACCATGTATGATGTGGTGGCAAAGATTATCACAGAAGTACTGACCCAACCGTCAACGGGCTTACTGAGTTTTGCGGTTTTATCAGCCCTCTGGACCTTTTCAAAATCCATGAATTTCCTACAGAAAGCCTTTAATAAAGCTTACGGAGTAGCTAAAAATCGTGGAATGATTTCCCGTCAGCTCATGAGTTTGTTTGTCAGTTTTGGCTTGCAGATTCTCTTTGCCTTAGCCCTCTTTCTCAGTGTCTTTGGCCGCATGCTTCTCAACCTTATCAAAAGTTACTGGAAATCGGATAGTCCTATCTTTGATTATCTGCAAGACCTAACAGGCCCCTTGGTCTATGCTTTGATTTTTGCAATCTTGGTCATGCTTTATTATTTTCTGCCCAATGTTAAGGTCCGACGGATTCGACATGTATTGCCAGGTAGTGCCTTTGTCTTGTTGATCCTGGTCTTACTGCTCAATATTTTTTCAGTCTATGTCAACAATTATGTCAATCACCTAGTGGACGTCCGCTTTTTCAGTTCCGTCGTCGTGGTGGTCATGATGTTCTGGTTTATTCTCATTGCTAAGATTTTGATTGTCGGCGCGGTAATCAATGCCAGTGTTCAGAGTTTGAGAGATCCGAGCTTGAGAATAAATTAACTCAATTTTTATCCATTACAAAACGCATACTATCAAGGTTGATGTGTACTGACCCCAAAAAGGCGGCAAAAAGCAAGCACCTGCAAGCAACGTGCCGAAATGGTCAAATCCTGATTATGTCAACGAATTAGACCCAAAAATCGTTGATATGCTAGTAGAATTTCACAAGTCAAAAGGCACTTTGGAAACTCCCGAGGCGCAAGCAGAAATCGCCCAAAAACGTGAAGAAATCGAGCAAAGAAGAGCTGAACTTGAGGCTAAAAAACAAGAACTTTTGAACCGCTTGAACAAATAGAGTTTCGCAAGTATTATGCTTACAAATTACTTGAGCAATTAACTAAAATATAAACCCTGCCTAGATATAAAGGCAGGGTTTATATTTTAGAAATTCACGTAGGTTGTTTTGGTTTTTACATACCCAGTATAGTCTGAGTTTCTATAGAATTCAGTGATAAACTTCCATTTTTTTGAGAAAGATGGATATAAGTACTTGTTATGTAGTATGGATATGGGCTTTGTGAATCCAAGTAACTCTCATAAGCTTGCATACCAAAATATGCTCCACCAATTACGCCACCCCATGGGGCACCCAATATAGAACCTATAAGGCCAAACATCGCGGTTATTCCAGAATCAATCATGAAGTTAGCGAATGTGTTGGCTAGTTTATTCCCATGTATTGTGTTGACGTAATTCCAAACATTAGGATCGTATGATCTAAAAGATATATTTAGGTCGATTTCATTCTTTTGATAAGTCATATAAAATGACCCATTGATATAGACGCCATCAGCACGTCGTTCAATAGTGTCTACATTTCCATTTGGATTGACCACCTCAAGAGCTTCATCACTTTAAATATTTACTTGCGTATCTCCGAACCGCACTGATGAGCCATTCTCAAACTGAACCTCACCAGATACAACTTTAGAGTTTGCCGATAAGCTATCATCAGCAAAAACAACAAGCGACGGGGAAATGCTAGACATACAGAAAACAGACATAGCTAGCAAACACATGCATTTAGACATCTTAGACATAACGGAAACTCCTTTGTATTTTTGATTTTTTTCAACTTTTATTATACAATAAAACCAAATAAAAAGAAAGCGGTAACAATATGCTTAAGGCGAAAATTTTTTATATATTTTTATGTTTGATCGTTATCGAAACTACAGGCTTGTTGTTGTTGAAAAGAGGTCTCGAAATGGGTTATTTTGGCACAGAAGCTATTATCCTCGCAATTTTTTCATTTGCTTTTTACAACCTATGTTCATTCGCTTGGGTCTGCTCTACAATAAAAAACAATAAAAAATAAATAGACGCATTTTCAAAAAAAGATTGCATATCTATCTCAGTAAAACGACGATTTAAATCGTCGTTTTTTTGTATAACTCCCCCTGAAATTTATTTTAATTATGCAAATTTCACGTATTTTTGGTGCTGAGACAACGATTCTGAGAGCTTTTCAGACTTTTTTGCGACCTGTCTTAATCATTAGAAAAGCTTAGAGCACCAAAGGATAATACCTGATAATATGCGCTTTTTTGATTGTAAAAATTAATAGATAAACATGGCATCGCCAAAACTAAAGAAGCGGTAGTGTTCTTGAATGGCATGGTGGTAGGCATCTAAGACTAATTCACGACCTGCAAAGGCAGAAACCAACATGACCAGAGTTGATTTTGGCAGGTGGAAGTTGGTTGAGAAGGCATCCACGACCTTCCATTCATAGCCAGGTTTGATAAAGATATTGGTCCAGCCAGAATCTGCTTGGATTTGCCCATCAAACTTGGAACCAATAGTTTCCAAGGTGCGGATAGAAGTGGTTCCGACAGCGATGACGCGACCACCATTTTCCTTAACAGAGCGAAGGGTGGCAGCAGCTTCCTCAGAAAGTTGGTAGAATTCTGAGTGCATTTCGTGTTCGTCCAGATTGTCAACTGAAACGGGTCTAAAGGTTCCGAGTCCGACATGAAGAGTCAGATAGACTAGATGAACACCCTTAGCTTGGATTTCTGCCAGCAGTTCTTTGGTGAAGTGAAGACCAGCAGTCGGTGCCGCAGCAGAGCCACTTTCCTTAGCGTAAACGGTTTGATAACGTTCACGGTCATCCAATTTTTCGTGAATATAAGGTGGCAGCGGCATTTCACCTAGACTTTCCAAGACTTCTAGGAAAATTCCTTGGTATTCAAAGCGGACGATACGGCCCCCGTGGGTCAATTCTTCCGTAACGACAGCGCTGAGACGGCCGTCACCAAAGCTGACACGAGTGCCGACCTTGAGGCGTTTGGCAGGTTTAGCCAGAACTTCCCACTCATCTCCAGCAGTATTTTTGAGCAGGAGAAGTTCCACATGACCTCCAGTTTCTTCCTTTTGACCATAGAGGCGGGCAGGGAGAACGCGGGTGTCATTCATAACAAGGGCATCACCTGGTTCCAGCATATCAATAATAGAGTGGAAGTGTTTATCCTGCATTTCTCCCGTCTCACGGTTGACAATGAGGAGTTTAGAGGCATCTCGTTTTTCAAGGGGCGTTTGGGCAATCAATTCCTCTGGCAAGTGGAAATCAAAATCAGCTGTATTCATATTTCTGTTCATTCTTTCTAAGTTCTAATCTTATCCATTATAACATGTTTCAAGTTTGGACGCTCTTTTTTTAGAAATTAAATCGTTTTCACTTGACAAAAATTGGTCTATACCATATAATAAATATAGACAGAAATGGAGGATGAAAAGATGAAAGTCATTAAAGTTGAAAACCAAGTTCAAGGTGGAAAAGTTGCTTTTGATATTTTGAAGGATAAATTGGCCAATGGAGCTCAAACCCTAGGACTTGCGACAGGAAGTAGCCCACTTGAATTTTACAAGGAAATTGTTGAAAGTGACCTTGATTTTTCAAATCTAACTAGTGTCAACCTTGATGAGTATGTAGGGCTTGATGGGGACAACCCACAGTCTTATCGTTACTTCATGCAAGAAAACTTGTTTAACCAAAAACCATTTAAAGAAAGTTTCTTGCCTCGTGGAGTTAAGGACAATGCTGAAGCTGAAGTAGAACGCTACAATCAAATTTTGGCTGATCATCCAGTTGATCTGCAAATCTTGGGAATCGGTCGCAATGGACACATCGGCTTTAATGAGCCAGGTACTCCATTTGACAGTCAAACGCATCTAGTAGAACTGGACCAGTCTACTATTGAAGCCAATGCGCGCTTCTTTGACAAGATTGAAGACGTCCCAACCCAAGCCATTTCAATGGGGATTAAAAATATCTTGGATGCCAAGTCAATCCTTCTCTTTGCTTACGGTGAATCGAAAGCAGAAGCCATTGCCGGAACCGTGTCTGGTCCAGTGACTGAGAACCTACCAGCAAGTAGCCTACAAAATCACCCTGATGTGACCATCATTGCAGATTCTGAAGCGCTTATCTTACTTGAAAAATAAAAAAGTGAAACCCTTTGGAATGAGTGGTTTCAACTCTTGTATAAATCTAAGAAAAAATCAAAATTAAACTGCATTTTTTCTTGACAATTATTCCTTTTACGTGTAGAATAGAGTAGATCTTGAACTTGAAGGGAGTGAAAAAAATGTCTAAAACAGTAGTACGTAAGAATGAATCTCTTGACGACGCACTTCGTCGTTTCAAACGTGCGGTTACTAAAGCTGGTACTCTTCAAGAAACACGCAAACGTGAATTCTATGAAAAACCTTCTGTAAAACGTAAACGTAAATCAGAAGCAGCTCGTAAACGTAAAAAATTCTAATTAGAAATGAAAGGCTGGAGAAATCTAGTCCTTTTTCTTTTAAATAAATACTTCAAAGTCTGCAAAAATCTGAAATATCCTCCTACAATTTGATATAATAGAGAGAAGAACTCATTTTAAGGAGGAAATGATGTCGGTTTTAGTAAAAGAAGTGATTGACAAGCTTAGACTAGACATTGTCTATGGC